>Ga0067045_1027950_pt1 | contig 48936 bp, 45 predicted proteins | sample TerdegcTABiofilm_FD_59184 | JGI IMG/M metagenome (GOLD analysis project Ga0067045, IMG submission 59184) | Combined Assembly of (Gp0054472, Gp0054536) Wastewater bioreactor microbial communities from Singapore -Terephthalate degrading...
TTTTGCACTATCGGACATAGACAAATCTTACTCTCTATCATTTTGTCAAAGAACATCATCGTAAATATAATTTTCAACTAACATATTCTACAATAAATTTATAAAAAAGTAAAGAAATTTTTTTTTGCCTGATGAGACTGTATTAATTTAGTGTGTAACCAGAAAAGCCATCTGATGATATAATCCTTTTGTTCTTAAATAAAAAAGAAAGTGAAAACTGAGAGAAGGAATGCTATCGGATTGGATGTGAAACTGCAAAGAAGGTAGCAAGTCAATATTTGCAGGAAACCGAACAAAAACTGTTTGATGACCATGATAAAACTCTTGTTATGAAAGATATTAAGCAAAGGACAATACTTACTCAATGTCCAAAGACAATTATACCAAGATAGAGATGTTGATATATCTAATGTGATAGGCGAAACAGGTAAGAGTTCAGAGAAAGAGCGTAAGCACATATTGAAATGGCTTGAACGTGAAAAGGATTGTCGTAAAAAGTTGACTAATATAGAGATACCACAAGAAGCAATGGGATTGGGAAGGTAATGCGTCCAATCTATTTGCGGATAGGATGAAGGACAGAGGTATGAGTTGGCTTATATCAGTAGCATAGAGAATGTGAAAGGCAATAGAATTGACAAGGAATGTAGATTTAAGCAATTGGTTTTTTCGCAGACCTTCGTTAGGCAAAAGAGGAGAACGGACTTTAAGTTTCGACTTTTTTTATTTACAAGGATGCCTACAAAGAGCAATTATCAATGCTGGCTTTCTATGGTCAACATGGTTCTAGACCTTGGGTTAAGGTGATTAAGGAATTAACAGGGCTTGATTACACACTAAATTAATACAGTCTCTGTATAAAAGCCTTATCTTGACATGTCTTGTTTAATATAATATACTTTAGAACAATTTGTTTATGATAGTTTACCGTAATTATCGTTTTCATTCATTATATTCGTTGTTTTTACAAGAATATATTTGATGAAAAGTTTGTTTACTTACACTAAAACTTTTGTCAGCTAATAGGAGAAACATAATGTTAAGTGATCTCGAAATTGCTCAGCAAGCAACAATGAAACCGATAACAGAAATTGCTAAAGATATAGGCATACTTGAGGACGAACTGGATTTCTATGGCAAATATATGGCAAAAATAGACCTAAATATCCTTGAGAGATTGAAAGACAGACCTATTGGTAAGTTTATATCTGTAACAGCTATTACGCCGACACCACTAGGCGAAGGAAAAACTGTTACCGCACTTGGTTTGGGACAAGGACTAGCAAAAATAGGCAAAAAGGTTATTAATACCAATCGCCAACCCTCAAAGGGACCGACTTTTGGTATAAAAGGCGGAGCTGCAGGCGGTGGATATTCACAAGTTTTGCCTATGGAAAATATAAACCTTCACTTTACTGGCGATGTTCATGCTGTTGAAACTGCCCATAATCTATGCGCTGCTGCAATAGATAATCATATCTCGCATGGAAATACTCTTGGAATTGATCCTGTCAATGTAACTTGGAGATATTGTCAAGACCTTAATTCACGTGCCTTGCGAGACATCGTTATAGGATTAGGCGGTGCTGTCAATGGTTATCCAAGACAGACAGGCTTCGATATAACAGTCGCTACTGAAACGATGGCTATTCTTGGTCTGGCTACTGATATTAAAGATCTAAGAAAGAGATTTGGACGCACTGTTGTTGGCTTTACTTATGATGGTAAACCTGTAACAGCAGAAGACCTTAAGGTTGCAGGTGCTATGACCGTTTTGATGAAAGAAGCCCTAAAACCAAACTTAGTCCAAACAACAGAAAATACACCCGTTATTACACATGCGGGACCTTTCGCTAATGTCGCATTTGGTAATAACTCAGTTGTTGCAGATAGGATCGCTTTAAGACTTGCTGATTATGTTGTTACAGAAAGCGGATTCGGTGCTGATATTGGTTTCGAAAAACTAATTGATGTTAAATGTCGCCAAAGTGGATTAAAGGTTGATTGTGCAGTTGTTGTTGCTTCTGTCAGAGCATTAAAGATGCACGGCGGAGGTTTCCTACTAAAACCGGGTCAGAAGTATGCAAATGTAAAAGAAAAGGCAGAAACAGAGAATTTACCAGCACTTGAAAAAGGATGCGAAAATCTCGCAAAGTGTATCAGCATTGCTAAAACGTTCAATATCCCTGTTGTTGTATCCATCAATAGATTCACATCAGATACAGAAGCAGAAATTAATCTAGTTAGACAGAAAGCCATTGAAGCTGGCGCAACAGGTGTTGCACTTAGTGAAGCATGGGCAAAAGGCGGAGATGGCGCAGTAGAACTCGCCGAAGCTGTCGTCAAAGCTATTGAACAGCCACATGATATGCAATTGCTATATCCCGATGATATTTCAATAAAAGAAAAGATCGAAGCTGTCGCAACAAAAATATACGGTGCGGATAAAGTCTCTTATGAACCATTAGCAGAGGAAAGAATTAAGCTATATACAAGTCTTGGCTTTGATAAACTCCCAATAAATATGGCAAAGACCCATTTATCAATATCACATGACCCTACATTGAAAAATGTGCCAAAAGGATTTACTTTGCCAATTAGAGACATCCGAGCATCAGTAGGCGCAGGATTTTTGTATCCTCTCTGTGGGCAAATGGTAACAATGCCCGGTTTGCCATCATCACCAGCTTTTGAAAAAGTTGACATTGATGAAGAAGGCAAGATCGTTGGTTTGTTCTAATTTTTGCAAATTACTATTAGGCTAATTATTAACCACAGATGGGCATAGATAAACATAGATTTTTTAGATTAATCTTCTAATCTTGAATCTTTCAACCTGTTCCCATCTGTGGTTTATTGCTTTTATATTAAGGAGGCTTTCAAGTGTATATTGATGAGCCATTGAAGAAATATCTTGATGAAACAGCGTCAGGCGCACCAACTCCCGGAGGAGGAAGTGTTGCCTCACTCGTAGGGGCTTTGGGAGCAGCGTTGACAAGCATGGTTTGCAATTTTACCGTAGGCAAAGAAAAATATAAGGATGTTGAAGCAGAAGTCGCACAAATATTAACAGAAGCAGAAGATCTAAGGGCAAAACTTCTTGAACTTATGGTAGAAGATACGCAAGTTTACAGCGAAGTCTCTAAGGCTTATGGGATGCCAAGAGGGACTGCTGAGGAAAAAGAAGCCCGAACAGAAGCCATACAAAAAGCTCTTAGATTAGCAATGCAAGCACCACTAGAAACAGCTTTCTGTTGCTATAAAATTCTCAAGCTAAATGAACCATTATTAGATAAAGGCAATCAAAACTTAATCAGCGATGTTGGTGTAGCTGTCCTGCTTGCCGAATCCGCACTAAGATCAGCAATTCTAAACGTAGAAATTAATCTTTCATACATAAAAGATGACGAATTTTGTAATAAAACAAGAGAAAAACTTAGCTCAATTATAGCGGAATCATCTAAGTTAAAGTCTAAGATATATGACAAGGTAAAAGAAGCCATCGGGGCAAAATTAGGATAAAATATCCAACTATGAGTAGTATTGAAATTGCGGAAATTTTATTGTTCTGTGCATTTTCAACAGTGATTCAAATGACCGCAAATTCCCAACAGCCCAACATATTTCCAGAAGAAGATTGGCAGGAAACTTCACCAGAATCACAAGGCATAAATTCAGTCATGTTAGCTGAGGCAATGAATTATCTAGGAAATGAACTTGGCGGAAGTGGGGTTTCAGAATCTCTAATCATTCGTAATGGCTATCTGATCTGGAAGGGATCAAATATCGACGCATATCACAAAATTTGGTCTTGCACAAAATGTTTTACTAGCACAGTTCTTGGATTGCTGATACAAGATAAAAAATGCACGCTTGATACATTTGCAGTTGAATATTTACCCACCTTAGATGATAAATACCCAGAATACGCAAAAATTACGTTACGCCATTTAGCAACTATGACATCCGGATATGATGCAATCGGCATAGGCTATGACGATAATCGCTGGAATATTCCAACAACACCATTGGCAGAACCCGGAGCTAAATATCAATACAATGACAATGCTATGAACCTATTTGGATATGTATTAACACTTATCGCTGGAGAGCCTATCTGTGACTTATTCAAGCGCAGAATTGCTGATCATATAGGCTTAACTCAGTGGTATTGGGGCTGTTGGGGGATCATGGATGGATTATTGATAAATGACGCTTCGGGTTATCTTGCAGGGATACATATAACACCACGACAATTTGCACGCTTCGGATATTTATTTTTAAATAATGGCAAATGGAAAGATAAACAGCTGATTGACAAATCTTGGATAGATCAAGCAACCACAAATCAAGTCCCACTTTCTATTGAATATGCCAATTATGATGGACGGGGAAGATATGGATTTAATTGGTGGACAAATGGTATAATGTCAAATAATAAGCTAAATTGGAATTTTGCACCATCAAAAACTTTTTGTGCTATGGGTGGAGGAACAAATTACTGTTTCGTAATTCCAGAATGGGATATGGTAATTGTACGCATGGATAAAGAAGCCCATCTGTCTTTATCTCGATCAAATCAAATATGGGATAGTTTCTTCTATAAATTAGGTAAATCACTAGATCCTAATCATTGATATTGGCAAACTAGAAAATCTCTCTTTCTCAAAGGGAGATCTGGGGGAATTCTAAAGTTATACAAGGAGAATATTTATGTCAGCAACACTTTTAATGGGGAAACCCATCGCAGATAAAATTAACGCTCAAATAACCGCAGATTTAGAAACACTCAAAAAGGAAAAAGGCATAGTTCCATCACTTGCATCAGTTTTAGTTGGTGATGACCCTGCCTCCAAAGCATATTCTGGAAGGCAAAAAAAGAGCGCAGAAAAAATAGGGATAAATTACGAATTACACGAACTTCCGGGCGATATAAGCGAAGATAGATTGATAGATTTTATCACCAATCTCAATAATGATAGCAATGTAAACGGTATTATAATTCAAATGCCATTGCCAACAGGTATCAGCGAACAAAGAGTTCAGGGAACAATCGCACAGAAAAAGGACGTTGAGGGAATAACGCCTGCAAATCTCGGATTAATAGTATATGACAGACCAAGATTGATCCCATGCACTTCATTGAGCGCAGTCAAATTGGTTGAGTCAGCAGGAATTAATATCTATGGCAAAAACTTAACTCTCGTAGGTCGTAGTGCTATTGTCGGAAAGCCAGTCGCTTTATTGATGCTTCAAAGGAAGTTTTCACCAACGGTTACCATTTGCCATAGAGGAACTTCTGATACAGGCAATCTTCCAGATCACGTCAGCAGGGCAGATATTCTCATTGTTGCATCCGGAAGTCCAGAACTTGTCAAGGGCGAATGGATAAAAGAGGGTTCAATAGTTGTTGATGTCGGCTTTAATGTCGTTAATGGAAAGACGGTTGGCGATGTAGAATTTGAAGTAGCAAAGGAAAGAGCAGGTTTTATAACTCCAGTTCCCGGTGGAGTTGGTCCTTTAACAGTTGCTATATTATTACAGAATACTATTGAAGCAACAAAATGGCAGTTGGAAAGCTGAGGTGTTTATATATGGGCGGATACAGTGAGAAAGTGATGGATCATTTTATGAATCCACGTAACGTAGGGTCTTTTGAAGACCCCGACGGCGTAGGACGGATCGGAAATCCCACTTGTGGCGATATAATGGAGTTTCAGATCAAGGTCAAAGATGATCATATCACTGATGTCAAATTTAAGACTTTTGGTTGTGGTGCAGCGATCGCAGTGTCAAGCATGGTGAGTGAACTTGCGAAAGGCAAGTCGCTTGATGAAGCAATGGAGATCACCAATAAAATGGTGGCACAGGAACTTGATGGCCTGCCAAAAAACAAGCTTCATTGCTCAAATCTTGGTGCAGACGCACTACACAAAGCAATAAGAGATTATAGAAGAAAACGTGGCGAACCCATTGAAGATGAACCAGAAGATGAACATGACCACGATCATGAGGAGGATGAATAAAATGGAAAAGAAAGTAAAAAAGGGATGCAAATGCCCCTATTGTGATATACCCGATCCGAAATCATCTCCATTCTGCGGCGGAAAAGATACAAAACTGCATATCTGCAGTGAATGTGGTTGCGCTATTCCACGCACAGCCAAACATTGTCCAGAATGTGGGGCGGAAATGAAGGCAACTGACAAACATAAATGTGATGAATAAGGAAGGCGAGTAAATTGGTCAAGAAATATTACAAAGTGATTCTTGAGCCTCAAGAAGAAGGTGGTTACACAGTAACCGTTCCTGCTTTGCCCGGTTGTATCTCTGAAGGTGATACTTATGACGAAGCATTGGTAAACATAAGAGATGCCATAAATTTATATCTTGAAAGCCTTCAAGCCGATGGCTTGCCAATACCAGAGGAGACTCATCTCATCGCGGAATTGGAGTGTCAATATGAGCAAGTTGCCAGTGCTTAAAAGCTATGATGTGATAAAGGTTCTTAAAAGAGCAGGATTTATTGAGCATAGACAAACAGGAAGCCACAAAATTCTTAAGAAAGAAGGTTTTCGTGTAACTGTTCCCAGACATTCACGAGACCTTAAGAAAGGAACTATTAATAGTATCATAGAGCAATCTGGATTGACTATTGAGGAATTCATAAAGTTTTTGTAACAAAAAAATAATAAACCTTTGATGTGAAATGCCTCCTAAAAAATCTCCTTTTCCAAAGGGATATTTAGAGAGATTTTCTAGCAATTTAATTGATCTCCCAATTCATTGCTTATATCAATTTCACATCAAAAGTAATAAATTCTTTAAGGATTAATTTTATGGAAAAAATAAACGTGATCTTGAATGGTCAAGCAGTTAGCGGGGAAAAGGGAATGACGATTCTTGAACTTGCAAAAGAAAACGGTATTGACATTCCTACTCTTTGCTTTCTGGAAGGCTATTTGCCTACTGGTTCATGTCGCATGTGCGTTGTTGAGGTAAAAGGGGCAAGAACGCTTGTTGCCTCCTGCCATACCCCAATCGCACCCGACATGGACATACAAACACACTCTCCGAAAGTGATTAAAGCTAGGAGAGTCATTTTAGAACTTCTTTTTGCCAACCATACCGATAACTGCCTTATGTGTGATAAAGCCAACCTCTGTGAACTCCGCAAGATCGCTACTGATCTGGAAGTCGGATTGACAAGATATAAAGGCAAAAGGCATTTCTATCCAATTGATGATGATAATCCATTTTTCACAAGAGATTTATCAAAGTGTATCCTTTGCAGAAGGTGTATAAAGGCTTCTCGTGAAACAAGTGGTAGGAGTGTCTTTGGTATCGGTAGTAGAGGATTTGAATCAAGAGTAATCTCAAGCCCTGATCAAGAGATTGATGAGGAACTATGCGAAGTCTGTCTTGATGCCTGCCCTGTCGGCGCATTATCAAGGAAAGACACAACTATACAAAAGAAACGAAAACCTCTATATATAAAAGGCTAATTTTGTTAGGAGGCAAAAACAGTGGATACTGTTATTCAGGAAGTTCTAACTCATAATAAAAACGGAAATCTGATCTCTATATTAAAAGAAATACAAGACAATCGTATTGATCTTTCAAAAGATGTTATGCTTGAAGTCGCAAAATCTTTGGGCGTTTCTTTCAGCGAAGTCTATGAGATAGCGACCTTTTATTCCTTTATTTCTACTGAACCATTGGGGAAAAATATCATAAGGATATGCAAAAGCATACCTTGTTACTTAAAGAGTAGTGATGTTGTCGTTGCAACCATTGAAAAAGAACTTGGTATCAAGCCCGGTGAGATAACACCTGATAAAAAGTTTTCTCTTCACCTAACAAACTGCATCGGCGCCTGTGATATGGCTCCTGCGATGATGATCAATAAGAAAAGATATGGCAATCTAACACCTGAAAAGGTCGTCGAGATTTTAAGGGAATATAGGTAGGTATTAAACACTTTGCATAACATCGGGAGATAATCTCATGCCAGAAACACGGGTAATATTAAAGAACTGCGGGATTATTGATCCTAGCAGTATAGACAGCTATATAGAAAACGATGGCTTTGTTGGTCTGGACAAAGCCTTAAAAATGTCGCCGACAGACGTTATTGAGGAAATAAAGAAATCAGGGCTAAGGGGCAGAGGCGGTGCAGGTTTCCCAACTGGATTAAAATGGGATATGACCGGCAAGGCTCAAGGTGATGAAAAATATGTCCTTTGCAATGCAGATGAAGGCGAAGTCGGAACATTCAAAGATAGATATATTATTGAAAATGATCCGTTCAGCCTTGTTGAGGGCGTTGCGATAGCCTCTTACGCTGTAGGGGCAAAAAAGGCATTTATTTACCTCAGAGCGGAATATAATTACCTTTTAGAGAAATTAAATAACGCAATAAATCAAGCAAAGGACAAAGGCTATCTTCAATCAGCAGGGGTTGATATCGAAGTATTTGAAGGTGCGGGTGCTTATATCTGTGGAGAGGAATCAGCACTAATTGAATCAATAGAGGGCAAACGCGGCGAGGTTCGCTATCGTCCACCATTTCCACCAACCGAAGGTCTTTGGCGAAAGCCAACAGTTATAGATAATGTTGAGACTCTGATGAATGCACCACGCATAATGGCTAACGGTGCAGATTGGTATAGCCAAATGGGTGTTGACAGAAGCAAAGGCACGAAGGTTTTTTCTATATGCGGTGATGTGGAAAAGCCCGGCGTATATGAATTAATAATGGGAACTCCGCTTCGTGAATTAGTGGAAAATCTCGCACAAGCCAAAGATATTAAAATGGTGCAGATAGGGGGGGCATCTGGCAGAGTCGTGCCTTATGAAAATATCGATACTCCGCTTTCGTTTGAGACTGTTCTTGGTGCTGGGGGAGTCATGGTCTTTAATCAAAGCAGAGATGCCATTGAGATAATTCGTATGAATATGGCATTCTTTGAGGAGGAATCATGCGGAAAATGCTTCCCATGCAGAGAAGGAACGAAAAGACTGCTTGAAATTGTTACACTTTTCCACGAAGGAAAGGCTTACAAAAGAGACCTGCAGGCTTTAGAAGATCTGTCGGAAACCATGATGTTGACCTCTCTTTGCGGACTTGGACAGGCGGCGCCTAATTCACTGGTTGACACTCTCAAATATTATCGCAGTGAATATGAATCAAGGATTATGTGATGTCTGAAAATATAACAAAAGACGAATTCATCACATTAATCCGTGAGTTTCCAGATCGTTCTATACATTGGCTTTTAGAAACGCCTGAAAATGTTAAAGGTTTGTTACTCATAGTAGATAGGGATTTGGCAAATCGCATAGATTACAAAAGGCTCGAAAGGCTAAATCAAACCTTTATCCTTGACAATTTCAAGAAACTAGAAGCGGATATGTTATACATTGCACATTTTCTTGATGATTCTGGAATTGCAAATCAGGAGATTGTAATATATATCTTAATTGAGCATCAATCTTCGGTTGACAATCTAATGCCATTTCGCATATTGTCTTATATTACTCAAATTTGGGATAGGCAATATAGAGAATGGGAAAAAGATAATGTCCCAATACAAAATAGACGATTTAGATCAATTTTGCCAATAGTTTTTTATACTGGCAACCAAAGCTGGAATAAACCTTTGGAAATGAAACAATTAGTTGATTTGCCATCAATTTTAGAACGTTTTATTCCAAATCATGAAATTCTATTTCTGAATTTGAGAAATATTCCATCTGATCAGTTAGTTTCTGAAAATAATCCATTTGGCTGGATATTACGTATTATTCAGAAAGAAAATGCAAGTGAAGCGGAATTTGCTAATGAATTAAAACTAGCGATTGAAAATCTAGAAAAAATGCTATCAGGAGAGCCAAAGAATTGGATAAAGCTTATTTCCTTTATATTGGCATTTATTACTCATCGTCGTGACAGAGATCAACATAGTAGATTGTCTAATATAGTGCAATCTATTGTTGAGGATAAAGTTTTGCGAGAGGAGGTAGAGAAAATGGGAAAGACAATGGCACAAGAGCTAATTGAAGAAGGAATGAAAGCTGGATTGAAACAAGGCTTACAACAAGGCAAAATTGAAGGTAAGATTGAAGGTAAAATTGAAGGTAAAATTGAAGGTAAAATTGAAGGTTTACAGGAAGCCATATCATTGGGATTAGAAATAAAATTTGGAAATGATGGTCTGACTTTGATGGAAAATATTATCAAAATTGACTCTATTGAGAAACTTGAAGATATAATGAAAGCATTAAAGACCAGCAAAAAAGTTGATGATATAAAAAAATTGATTTAATAATGGAGTAAGCGTTATATGAAAACAATTACAGAGCAAAAACCTATTGAAGAAATAGAGCAATGTCTTGAAAAAGATAAAAATATATATATAATAGGATGTGGAACATGCGCAACTATGTGTCATACTGGAGGCAAGACCGAAATTCTTGAGATGAAAGAAAAGCTTGAGGCAATGGGCAAGAACGTTGTCGGATGGATGGTTATGCCAACTGCCTGTGATGATCTGACAGGCGATGCCCTTGATGAAGATGCCGAAAGAGTTATGAAAGCTGATTCTATTCTCGTGATGGCTTGCGCCTTCGGGGTTCAGACAGTCGCATCCTTTGCAGAAGAAGACGGCAAGGCGGTCAACCCAGCACTAAATACACTGTTTGTCGGCAAGGGAAGCGGGGAAATGGGAGTATTCTCAGAGATATGTCAGCAATGTGGAGATTGTATACTTTCATCAACTGGCGGTATCTGCCCTGTTACTGTCTGCGCCAAAGGACTGCTAAATGGTCCCTGTGGCGGAACAAATAAGGGCAAATGTGAGGAAAATCCAGATAAAGATTGCGCATGGACTCTCATTTATACCCGTTTGAAAAAGCTTGATAAGGTTGATGAGATGAGAAAATATCATCCTCCCAAGAATTACCAGAAAGTGGAAAGACCCGGAAAAGTTGTGGTCGGAACAGAAGGAGTAGAAAAATAATGGCTGTCCCATTCAAAGAAATTCTGAATTCCGGAAAATTTGTCGTGTCTGCAGAAGTCGGTCCCCCAAAGGGAACAAATATAGAGACTATGCTTCATCATATCGATCTGCTCAAAGACAAGGTTGATGCACTAAACGCAACAGATAATCAAAGCTCTGTTATGAGATTTCCATCTCTTGCAACCACTATGCTCATAAAAGAGAAGGGCGGAGAGCCTATCCTTCAAATGACAGGTAGAGATAGAAATAGAATGGCTTTGCAATCCGATCTGCTTGCAGCATATACAAGAGGTATAAATAATGTCGTATGCCTTACAGGCGATTCCATAAGAGTCGGCGATCACAAACAGGCAAAGGCTGTCTTTGACCTTGATTCTGTCCAGATTATAAGGATGGTGAGACAGCTTGAGACAGGGAAAGACTTGGGCGGAAACGATTTAGATGGCGCTGTGCAATTTTGTGTTGGTGCGACTGTAACTCCAGAGGCTGACCCGATAGAACCGCAGATGATCAAATTTGAGAAGAAAGTAAATGCAGGTGCGGAATTTTTCCAGACACAAGCTATATATGACCTTGTGAAATTCAGGGAGTTTATGAAAGAGGCAAGGAAATTTAACGTCAAAATACTTGCAGGAATAGTCCTTTTGACATCCGCAGGCATGGCTAAATATATGAATGCAAACGTTCCGGGCGTTGTCGTCCCGCAGGAATTGATAGACGAATTGACCGCAGTTCCAAAAGGCAAAGGATTTGCTCTGCAAAAGGGCATTGAGATCGCAGGACGCATGATCAAAGAACTCAAAGACGATAAAGTTTGTGATGGCGTTCACATCATGGCTATCGGCAAAGAAGATATTGTCCCTGATATAATCTCGGCGGCGGGGTTGTAGGGCAATGAAACTTGTCATGCTGAACGGAGTGAAGCATCTCTATTGGATTCTTCGCTTCGATCAGAATGACAATATTTTCTTTGTTATCTATGAAGCAATATTATGTGTATATTATGACAAATAAATCAGGAACATTATACACAGGTGTTACCAATAATCTTATAAGACGAGTTTATGAACACAAGAACCATTTGGTTGATGGATTCACTGATAAATACAACATCACAAGATTGGTTTATTATGAGGCAACAAATGACGTTAGATCAGCTATTGAGAGGGAAAAGCAGATTAAAGGCTGGTTGCGGAAAAAGAAGATTGATTTGATTGAATCAATGAATCCTGAATGGAAAGATTTGAGTGAAGAATGGATGTGAGCTTCTTTGATCACTTCGTTCCCTCAGAATAACAAATAAACGCTAAATGTCATTCTGAGCGAAGCGAAGAATCTTATTACTTATAGCAAGAAGAAGACCCTTCACTTCGTTCAGGGTGATATGAACTTTGTCAGTCTGAGCGATAGCGAAGAATCTCAATAAAGAAGATGCTTCACTTCGTTCAGCATGACAATATAAAGGGATTTGCAATATGATACCTGACCTGAAATTTGATATAAAGGAAGTGGCAAAAAACGCTGGTGCTGATATTATAGGCTTTGCATCTATAGATCGCTTTGATTATGCACCTGATAACGTCCATCCAAAGTTTATTTTTAGTAAGACACAAAGCGTTATCGCCATAGGGCTACGCATGTTGAGAGGCGCATTAAAGACAGTTGAGGAAGGGCATTACTGGCAGGCTTATAACTGTGATTCATACCAATATCTTAATGAGATTCTTGCACCACATATATTGAGAAAAATATGCCTTTTGCTTGAAGACTATGGCTGGACTGCTGTGCCTTTCCATAATCCCTTTGGTCCCTATGCTGGAAAACCTGTATATGAAGGCGGTCCCAAACCTGACGCAATGATGAGTCTGCGTGTTGTCGGTTGTGCGGCTGGATTGGGTGAATTGGGACTGAGCAAACTGTTTCTTACTCCACAGTTCGGTCCACGTCAAAGAATGTTCGCTGTTTTGACTGATGCAGAGATTGAACCTGACCCGCTCTATACTGAACCGATATGCGATGAGTGTGGGGCTTGTGTTCGTGGATGCACAGCAGGGGCAATTCCAAAGGAAAGAACGATTGAGGTGCGTATCGGCGACCATATATTTAAGCATGGCGATATTAATCTAGGGAAATGCGCACAGACACATCAAGGCTGGGATTCAAAAATATCGCCATTCCTAAACGAAAATTCCAGCCCTGAAAATTTGCCGTCATATTATAGATTCGTTGATCATCGTTTTCGTCATCGCGCTATATGCGTTGGACGTGGATGTGTCCGCGCATGTATGGATCATTTAGAAAAGACAGGTCGCATTGAAAAACAATATAAAACCCCTATGATCGAGGGTAAACAATGGGTTATTGAATAAAATCATTATTGGAGTTATTATGTATCAAATAAATATAGAAACTCATTTCTCGTCTGCACATAGACTAAGGGATTATAACGGCGAATGTGAAAGGCTTCATGGGCATAACTGGAAAGTCAAAATCTCTGTCTTCTCTGAAGTCTTGAATAATCTTGGTATGGTAATGGATTTTAGAGATATAAAAAAGCATACTAAATTCCTTGTTGATAGACTAGACCATCAATATCTTAATGATATTAATCCTTTCACCGAAATAAACCCAACAACAGAAAATATAGCTAAATATCTTTTCGATGAACTCTCCAAAGTGATAAATACTGAACAAATAAAGGTATCTGGGGTAGAAATCTGGGAATCTCCAACATGTTCAGCGTCTTATACGCAATCTTAACAAATAATCATTTTTTTTATGCCTTTAATGGTATTTTAAGGAGGAAAAAAAAGATTTATGAGCAAAAAGACCTTTTTAACTTCGCTTTTATTAATAATTGGAGCAATGGTTTTTCATACTTATTCCATTGCACAAACCATAAGCTATGCGCCAATAATCACAAATATAAAAATAAATCATAACGCAATTACAAAAAATATCGAAATAAATTTTGATGTTGAAGACCCCGACGGTGGTCTATTTGAAATAAAAATGATGGCATCAAGAGACGGTGGAAAAACCTATACAATAACGCCCAAATCAGTTATAGGTGATGTTAATAAGTATTCAATAGCCAGCAGGGGCATGAGTATAAAATGGGATGTTGAAAGAGACCTGCCCGGTGTTGATCTCGCAAATATCAAGATAAGATTGATTGCTGATGATGGCTTGAAATTATTGCCTGATACAGGCGTAACAACCACTACAACAACGACAACTACTACTGCATCTAGCAAATCGACTACCACATCAAATCCTGCGGTTATCAGTGGTAATGTCAAAATTGGTAAAGATGGAGCGCAAATGGTGCTAATCCCCGCAGGTGAATTTGATATGGGCGATAATACTGGCGACGCAGATGAACGTCCAGTGCATAAAGTATATTTGGATGCCTTTTATATTGATATGTATGAAGTGACAAATGCACAATATAGGAAGTTTGTTGATGCAACGGGCGCACAAGCACCGATATACTGGAAATATTCCAACTTCAACGAACCTAATCAACCCGTTGTTGGTATTACCTGGGAAGAGGCAAATGCCTATGCAAAATGGGCTGGGAAGCGATTACCAACAGAAGCAGAATGGGAAAAGGCAGCAAGAGGCGGTCAAATAGGAAAAAAATATGTCTGGGGCGATAGTCCGACCCCTCCTCGAGGCGCTGGAAATTTTGGTGATGAAACAGCAAAATTAGTATTCAAAGGTTGGGATATTATAAAAGGCTATGATGATGGCTACTCACATCCTGCACCAGTTGGAAGCTTTGCTCCTAATGATTATGGTCTCTATGATATGATGGGCAATGTCTGGGAATGGTGCTATGATTATTATGATGCGTCGTATTATTCAGGTTCACCTAAGAGCAATCCAAAGGGGCCAAGCACTGGAACGGATCATGTCCTTCGTGGCGGGTCATGGTTTGCTGATAAAGACTATTTGAGAGTTTCAAATAGATTTAATTATAATCCCTCTTATACTGTCAAATCATCATGCACTGTTGGTTTTCGTTGCGCACAAGATGCTGAATAAATAGTATTGATTTATGGAATATTTTAGAAAAAAATTCCGCAAGGGGTGATATTATATATGAAACCCGTTCTACAAATAGCATTGGATTTTGTTGTTCTTAACAGAGCCGTGAAACTAGCTGAAGAAGCAGTTGAGGGCGGTGCGGATTGGCTTGAGGCTGGAACTCCGCTTATTAAAAGCGAGGGACTCGATGCTGTAAGGGAGTTGCGAAGGCGATTCCCTGATAAAACTATTATCGCTGATATGAAAATAATGGATGCAGGTAGAATCGAATCAGAATCAGCGGCTAAGGCTGGTGCAAATATTGTTGGTGTTCTCGGCGTTTCTTCTGATGCGACAATCAAGGAATGTATTGAAGCAGGCAGAAATTATGGATTTGAAGTTATCGTTGATATGATCGGCGTTTCAGATGTCGCAACAAGAGCTAAACAAGTTGAGGAGTTTGGGGCAAATTACATTGGGATTCATATCGCCATTGATGAACAAATGGAAGGAGTCGCCCCATTTGATAAGCTAAGACAGGTAGCCAAAGCTGTTAGTATTCCAATCGCCATTGCAGGCGGTATAAATTCCGAAACGGTTGTTGATGCCATTGACGCAGGTGCAAGCATAATAGTTGTCGGTGGAGCAATAACCAAATCTCCCGATGCCAAATCAGCAACAGCAGATATAAAAAGGGCAATGGAGACTCATCAGAAGGTTGAAACCAAATACTTTAAGCGAGTTACAGGCGATGATATAAGAAAGGTTCTACTTGATGTTTCAACTGCAAATATTTCTGATGTAATGCACAGAGCAAGGGAACTTGAGGGGATAAAGGCTATTAAGCCTGATCTGAAGGCAGTTGGCAAAGCGATTACAGTCAGAACATATCCCGGCGATTGGTCAAAGCCTGTCCTTGCCATTGACGAAGCCCAAGAAGGTGATGTCATCGTCATAGATGCACAAGGCAAGGGACCTGCTGTCTGGGGCGAACAAGCTACCCGTAGTTGTATACAAAAGAAACTCGCTGGCGTTGTGATCAATGGCGGGATTCGTGATGTCGCTGAAATAAGAAAATTAAATTTTCCTGCATTTTCTAAGCTGATAATGCCTGCTGCCGGTGAACCTCGTGGATGGGGAGAAATCGGAGTTCCAATCAAAATAGGTGATGTTGAGGTTAGAACTGGTGATTGGGTAATCGGCGATGATGACGGAGTCATGATTATACCACAAGAGATCGCTGTTGAGATGGCTAATCGTGCTATGTCATGGAAAGAAAAGGAAAACAGAGAAATAAAAGAGATCGAGGAAGGTAGCACTCTTGGCAAAGTATCAGAGGTTATCCGTTGGGAAAAACATTGATAGGTGTATGGGTTAATATGAAAATTGTGATTGTTGGCCCCGGTGCGATGGGATGCCTTTTTGCTGGATTGCTTGCAGAATCCGATTTATACGATGTCTGGCTCCTCGATAAAAACGAAATTCGGGCAAAAGAAATATCGGATTATGGTATCACCATAGAAGGAATCGGCGGGAAACGCACAATCGCAAATCTACATGTAGTTTCAAATTCTGCTTTAATCGGATATGCCGATCTTGCTATAATTTGTGTAAAATCCTATGATACATCAAAAGCAACAGATTCTATAAAACAGATCATTAGGGATAATGCAATCGTTATTACTTTGCAAAACGGGCTTAATAATTTTGAGACAATATCGGAAATTATAGGCAAAGAAAAAGTTATCGCTGGTATTACATCCCTTGGTGCAACAATACTTGATGTTGGGCATATAAGACATGCAGGCGTCGGAGATACGGTTATTGGCGAAATTAATGGGAAATTGAGTAAAAGGATTGAGTATGTTGCGGAGATATTTAGAACTGCAAATATTCAAACCAAAATAACTGATAATATTTATGGCTCAATTTGGGGGAAACTGATTATAAACGCTTCAATAAATCCTATTACAGCAATTACAAGGCTTAGCAATGGTGAATTGTTAGAACATGAATATACAAGAGATTTATTGAGATTATCCGCCATAGAATCTGCTGATGTTGCGCTTGCGTCACATATATCGTTACCTTATGATGATCCATTTTATGCTGTTGAATCAACATGCAAGGCGACTTCTCTCAATGTTTCGTCAATGCTTCAGGATGTCCTAAAAGGCAGAAAAACAGAAATAGATGCAATAAACGGTGCAATAGTCAATGAAGGCAAAAAAAACGGCATAAAAACTCCAATCAATGAGACTTTGACTTATCTTATAAAGGGTATAGAATCAAGTATTAGGGCAGATAATTAGCACTAATGGTTTTTGCAATCTGCAAAGACTAACAGGAGGGTTTTTGGCAAATTGATGAACAGAATTTTAAGCGAAGTTGATCCACAGATGGCGGTTATTCTTGATGGTGAAATGAAAAGACAGCAAAATTGTCTTGTTATGATACCATCAGAAAACTATGCAAGCAAAGCGGTTTTACAAACTCAAGGTTGCATAATGACAAACAAATATGCGGAAGGCTATCCCGGTGCTAGATTTTATAATGGTTGCCAATTTATGGATATGGCAGAAAATCTAGCAATTGAAAGAGCAAAGAAACTCTTTGGGGCAGAGCATGTCAACGTTCAACCTAGCACTGGTGCGCAGGCAAATATGGCAGTATATTATGCCCTGCTAAATGAAGGTGATACATTTCTTGCTATGGATATAAATCATGGCGGGCATTTGTCACATGGAAGAAAGCAAAATTTCTCTGGAAGATACTATAATCCGGTATTTTATGGAGTTGAGAAAGATACGGAAGTTATAGACCTAAACAAGGTTCTTGATATTGCCAAAGAATGTAAGCCAAAACTGATTGTTGTTGGCGCAAGCGCATATCCTAGAACGCTTGATTTTAAGGCATGGAGAGAGATCGCTGATAAAGTAGGCGCATTATTGATGGCTGATGTAGCACATATTATCGGTCTTATAGCCGGAGGTGTCCATCCCGACCCAATGCCCTATTGTGATATAGTAACAACAACGACACACAAAACTCTCAGAGGTCCCAGAGGTGCGATAATAATGTGTCGCAAGGAATTTGCAGAAAAAATAGACAAGGCGGTTTTCCCAGGCGTCCAAGCTGGACCCTTAATGCACATAATCGCCGCAAAAGCTGTATCTTTCAAAGAGGCGTTGGAATACGGCTTCAGGGAATATCAAGCTCAGATAGTCAAAAATGCAAAGACTCTTGCGGATTATCTTATTAAAGAGGGATTCAGGCTTGTTTCTGGCGGAACAGATAACCATCTTATGCTGATTGATTTGTCAGATAAGGGAGTAAGCGGAAGGCAAGCGGCGGACTTGCTTGATGAATCTGGTATAATTGTCAACAAAAATCTCATTCCCTATGATACAAAATCGCCTTTGGAATGTAGCGGAATAAGACCCGGAACGCCTGCTATAACTACTCGTGAAATGCGCGAACCTGAGATGGAACTCATCGGAAGCATGATCAGCCGTGTTCTGAAAAATCCCAAAGATGCTAGGCTGAGAAGCGAAGTTCGTCAAGAAGTTGCAGAGCTATGCAGGAATTTCCCGATATACCAAGACCTTGAGATTTGGAGATAAGGTAGTATTTGCTATGAAATTCATTGTAACAATTGATCGTGATGAAGATGGGATGTTTATTGTAGAATGTCCTTCTATTCCGGGATGTATTAGTCAAGGTAAAACAGAACGAGAAGCAATCGAAAATATAAAAGATGCAATAAAGCAATGTCTTGAAGTTCGTGCCGAAAGGGGTATGCCCCTTACTGTCAGTATGCGCGAAGTAGAGGTACTAGTTTAATGCCGAAACTCCAAATTCTGAGTGGACGTGATATTGTAAAAGCATTTGGGATGGGAAATCGCAAGGCAACGAGGTAGTCATATAATCCTTGTAAAAGAAGGGCATATTGCTACTTTGTCTGTTCCAGATCACCGTGAGGTCGCAAAAGGAACTTTAAGATCGCTTATTGCTCACGCTGATATTGAATTAGAGGAATTTATCTCTGCTATGGAATAAAGAATAAAATCAAAAATATACATGTCCTATATAGAAAAATAATAAGCTAAAAAACGTCTCAATATATTAAGACCTTAAGATTTGGAGATAAAGGTTAAAAACTCGTGGTATAGAGTTTTTATTTTTATATTAGTGGGAATCATATTATGCTTAAGTATAAAAATCCTTTCTCAAAAATTATCGAATCAAAACAACACTCACCAGTGTATAAAATGCACCGTTATTTTGCCAGACGTCCGCATAATGTTTTTTCAGAACTAATCAAGCATTATACAGAGGAAGGTGACATAATACTTGACCCATTCTGTGGCGGTGGAGTTACGGTCGTTGAGGGATTATTACTTAATCGGAAAGTCATAGGTGTCGACATAAACCCATTGGCTACATTTGTAACGGAAATGGAAGTGCTACCATTAAATGTTGAAGAATTTAAGACGGAACTCAATTTATTAGAGCAAAGAGTGAGAGAAAAGATCGATTACCTTTATAGGTCAATTTGTCCAGAATGCCTAATCGTCCCATCGTTTCATAATCTTGATTCCAAGAGTTTTTTGGATTGGGTGGAATGGGAAAATGGAGATATTATTCGATGCAAATATAAATGCTCACAAAATCATTCTGGCGAGAAATATCCTGATGACAATGACATTATTCTTGCTCAAAAAATTGAGAATGATTTTAAGGAAATAGTTACAAAAGAACAACTTTTGTATCCAAAACAGCAAATTCCAGATGGTGATAAGACGAGATCTATTATAAGAAAAGGTTATAATTATTTCTGGCAACTTTTTACAAAAAGGAACCTTATAGCACTTTCTATTTTGAAAAGAGAAATAAGTAAAGTCGAAAACTTAGAAATAAGGAAATTCCTGCTATTTGCGTTAAGTGGCACATTAAAATGGGCAAGTAAGCAAAGCCATCTTAGAGGTAATGTAGTAGAAGGTTGGGCTATGCACGCTTATTGGATTTATCAACGTTATCTTGAAATAAATGTATGGGAAACATTTATTAAGAGATGTAAATCTATAATATCAGGAAAAGAATCTGTTAGGTCTTTAAGTCATTGTAAATTGACAACATCATTTGATAATATTCTAAAAGATGCAAGTGCAATGATACTTAATCATTCTTCTGATGATTTACCTTTGCCTGATAAGTCTGTGGATGCTGTTATAACGGATCCTCCCTACGGTGGTAACGTCAATTATGGTGAACTTGCTGATTATTGGCTCGTTTGGTTAAATGACGTAATGGATAAAAGCAAAGAAGCTGTTATAAACGCAACTCAAGGTAAAAACTTGGAAGATTATGAGGATCTTCTTTTAAGTGTTTTCAAGGAATGTAATAGAGTTCTGAAAGATGATAGTCCTTTGGTTGCGACTTTTAACAGTAAGGATTTAGTGATTATATCAAGTTTCGTCAAGTCTGTTGTCAAAGCAGGCTTCAGACTAATGGATAATGGTCTGTTATATCAACCGCCGATCAAGGCTTATGTTACAACTGTTCATGCCAAGGAAGTTGGCGCTTTCACTGGCGATTTTATCTTCACTTTTTGTAAAGATAATTCTGCTGGTGAACTTAATATTGATGTTGAAGATTGCAGAATTTTAATAGATGAGCTTATAGAAAAACATGCAATAACGGCAAAGACTGAAGTGCAGATGCGTAAATGGTTTTATGAAGAAATTATACCTTTGTTTGCTAAGTGGGCAAAAAGCCCAGATGGTTGGATAACTGATATTGCAAAATATGCAGAATCTCAATTAAAAAAACAAAAATTCGAGGGTTTGCATTTTAAACAAGCAAGATCAATAGCTAGGTAAAAAACAAAAACGGGGGGAGATTATGAGTCCTATTGATTTCAGCAAAGAAAATCATGATGCAGGTAGATTTGCACACGATTTATTTCCAACATTTTTTAAGGTTCTCGATGTAAGGGAACGCTATAAAAAAATAGGTCCCGATAAACATCTTTATTTAAATGAGGAGATAGTCGCCTATGCAGAACTTGAGGTGAAAAGAGTCTGGACAACTAATGAATGGAATTCTGAATGGGATTGCGTTCAGTTTCCGGAGAGAAAAGGACATTATCCAACAGAGGAATATTGGCAAAAGAAAGGAATCAAAGATAAAATGCCGAAAAAACCAGTTTTCCTCGTGATGTTTAATCATGATGGTAGTAATGGATTAATCGTTGATGCAGAAACAGTTGCTTCATCGCCATGCCCTCGTATATGGACTAGAAGAGGCTATGAACACTTCTACCAAGTGCCTCTAGGGAAAGTACTTTTTGGTCCGGAAAACTTTGAAAGCTATATATTGGAAAGATTGAATATAAAGGCGGAGATATAAACCTAATTGTGCCAAAACCAAGAAGGTCAAATAAATGAAAGTCCTGATTCCACCAATAAAATGTCAGGGGATTAAAAGTAAGCTGGTTACTTGGATATTGAATAATGTCAAATGGGATGGTCTAGGAAAATGGATTGAACCCTTCATGGGATCGGGTGTTGTGGGCTTCAACCTAAATCCAAAAGAAGCAGTATTTTGCGATATAAATCCTCATTTGATAAATTTTTATAATGCTATAAACGAAGGAAAAATAAACTCTATTATAGTAAGGCAATTTCTTGAATCAGAAGGGGAAAAACTCTCTGAAAAAGGACAGGATTATTATTATGAGGTTCGCAATCGCTTTAACAAATTCCATGATCCATTAGATTTTCTTTTTCTCAATCGTGCTTGCTTTAATGGGGTAATAAGGTTTAATGGCAGTGGTGAATTTAATGTCCCATTTGGGCATAAACCACAGCGATTCTCTCAATCATATATTACAAAGATTGTAAATCAGGTAAAATGGATTTCCGATCTTACCAAAATAAACAATTGGGAATTTTTATGTCAAGACTTTCGCATTACTTTGTCAAATACAACAAGCAACGATTTTATATATTGTGATCCTCCTTATGTTGAACGTCATACAGACTATTTTAGTAATTGGTCTGAGAAAGATGAAATATCTCTTTATGAGCATTTAATAATTAATAAAGCAAGTTTTATTTTATCAACTTGGCATAGCAATCAGCATAGGGATAATCCTTATATAGACAAACTTTGGTCGGAATTTGATATTATAACTAGAGAACATTTTTATCATGTTGGGGCAAGGGAATCTAATCGGAAACCAATGTTAGAGGCTTTGGTTGTAAGTTATGATACTTATACTAATATACTTGCCCCCCCGAAAGCAGAACAATTAGAATTTCGAATTTTTGGTTAAGATATGACCTCATACAACGAAGCGATAAAATACATAGAGAGTTTTATAGACTACGAAAAGATGATTGCGCCCTATGATCCTTTCGGCTGGAAGCTTGATCGTGTTGAGCGTTTGCTTGAACCTTTGGGTAATCCTCATCACGATCTCAAGGTTATTCATGTTGCAGGGACAAAAGGCAAGGGTTCTACGTCTGCTATGATCGCCTCTATTCTAAAAGAATCTGGCTTTAGGGTTGGGCTTTATACTTCGCCACACCTTGTCACTTTTAGGGAAAGAATATCCATAAACGGTGAGATGATCTCAAAAGAGCAAGTCTGCGAGATGGTAGAGCTTGTTAAACCCAATGTTGAGGAAATCCGAAAAAAAGAAGATGAGATCGGAAAAATCTCTTTCTTTGATGTCTATACTGCACTTGCATTGCTTTTCTTTAAGCAGGAAAAGGTTGATTTTACCGTCCTAGAAGTTGGCATGGGAGGAAGGCTGGATGCAACAAACGTTGTTAATCCATTGGTTTCAGTTATCACACAGATAAGCTATGACCATATGGCAAGTTTGGGCAATACATTGGAAGCTATTGCAAAAGAAAAGGCAGGCATAATCAAAAATAATAGCTATGCTGTAACTTCTCCGCAAAAACCAGAGGCATTAAAAGTCATAAAAGATACTTGTTCGGAAAAAATTACAACATTAATTGAAGTTGGTATGGATATTAAATATAAAAAGATTGATGACAATGGAAAGTTTGACGTTTCTGGCATATTAGGAACTTATAGGGATTTACAAAACAGCTTATTAGGCGATCATCAGATAATCAATGCTTCAACTGCTATCGGTGCTTTGGAGTGTCTTTGGTTTTATGGCATAAAAATATCGGAAGAAAGTATCCGCAATGGGCTTGCTAACGTTAGATGGCGCGCAAGAATTGAAGTAATACAAAAAGACCCAATAATTATTCTCGATGTTGCTCATAATGCTGAATCTGCAAGAGTCCTAACGGAAACTATAGAAGCGAATTTTTCTTATGATAAAGTAATTCTTATATTGGAAGTATCTCTGCAAAAAGATGTAAAAGGTATGGGTAAATATCTATGTCCAATGGCTGATACTATCATTTTAACAAAGATGAATAGCCCAAGAGCCATGAATCCAGAAGATATAAAGGCAGAATTGTCAGAATTTCGTGATGATTTTATAATAACTCAGAATGTCAAAGATGCCATTGAAATAGCAAAATCATTAGCGAAAGAACAAGACCTGATATGTATCACAGGATCGCTTATTCTCGCTGGTGAGGTTATTAAAGCAATAAATGACGAAATGTCTCTTGATTTATAATGGCTTTGATAATTTAGCGAATGATATTAAACAACATTAAGGAAATATAAATGCTTTTTGATAAAAATATTAGAGTCTTTTTGGATTTACAGAAACTAAAAGGAGAGCAGACAAAGACAATATATGATTTAATTGCTCTTGGTTTAATTGATCTAAGTAGATTTGAAAAACTCATCAATAATATGGTAAAAGATCGTTTCAAAAAAGGAAAAGCATATATTGAATATGCCTCAAAACTCAATGTAAATTCTAATGAAGATCAGCCTCATATTATTTCCAGAAATTATTACGGTATATATCATCTTGCTCGTGCTGCTGTTTTCCATACATCAAAAATTGATGTTAATGATCATGGGATTTTACCTAAAAAATTTACTGAAATAATAAAACTTGACAAAAAAATTGTAGAATCAGTTGGTGAAAAGCTTGACAAATGGCGTGAGAAAAGAAATAATATTGATTATGATCCATATTTGCCAGATAATATTATTGAGATATGTCAAGAATCAATAATTGATGCAAAAGAAATACTATTGTTATGTGAAAAATATCTAAAAGAAAGAGGTGTTGATTTTGAGGACATTTAATGCTTTAGCAGATCAATCATCAATAGCTATCAAAACAAAAGTAGAGATTGATTTTGAGGAATTAAGAAATCATATTAACAAAGAATTTGAGAAAAAATATGGTAAAAATATAGTTGCTGGAGTTAGCGTAGCTCAACACAGTCCATATATTATTGATGTTGTTGTATATGTCAAAGAAAAGAAAGACGGTATGTGGTCATTATGTATAAAAATCGCTGATGAATTCAGAAATCAAGGGATATCTATAGGAATTCATACGGAATTAGCAAAAGGAAACTTATATGATATACAGTGAAAGAGCAAGAATAGCTATAAGTTACGCAAATCAAGAATCCGCACGTCTTGGACATGATCATATAGGAACAGGTCATCTTCTTTTGGGGCTTATAAGACAGGGAGATGGAACTGCTATTGAGATTCTAAAAGATGCTGAAGTTGATATTGAGGAACTTCGAACTGAATTAGAAAGCATGATGGAAGAAGGGGGACGTGGAACTATAATAGGCAAATTACAGCTTGGTAATAGGGCAAAAGATGCCCTGAAATTTGCCGAAGAAGAAAGTAAAAACATGGGTCATAAATATCTTGGGACAGAACATATCTTGCTAGGAATCATAAGAGAGCAAGAAGGTATCGGAGGCAAGGTTTTAGCGCGCTTTGGTGTTTCTTTGCAATCTGCTCGTGCTATTGCTCAAGCGGTAATGGCTGAAGAAGAACCTATTGAAACTGTTACCTTTCAAAATACCGATATTAGTGTTTCAAGCTATGACACAGGCTCAATATATGTTACAGAAAGAAATAGTAGTGATGTGTTAAATATAGAAGAAGCAAGCCATCTATTTAGAATAAAAATTACAGAAATGGAAGATTTACTGAAAAATAATAATATTCCCGCACGAAAAATCAATGGACAATGGCTTTTCAGCCGTTCTGCGCTTATTAAGTGGCTCGGTGACGGTAACTCAAAAGACTATTAATAACTCACATGTAATAATATCTATATGAACTCTCCAAAGTTGATTCACATTATCTTATTTTCTCTTTTGATCAATATATCTCATTGTGAATCACTTTCCGCCAATTTGGAAATGCAAGTTTTTCCTGCCTATAATAACTATCATAAACAATCAAAATGGTTACCATTATATATCGAACTAAAAAATAAATCAGGTGACTTTGATGGCAAACTCATCGTTGAGTCTCAATCTGTTAATAATAATCTAATCTATTCAACACAAATCTCACTATTTGGCAATACGAAAAAAGCAAAATATCTATATGTCTATCCCGAATCTAGTCAAACCCTAATCAGCGTAAAATTGAAGGATAAACAAGATAAATCCATTATTGAAAAGAATCTGCGCTTTGATGTTATCACTTCTGACGCTAGGCTTGTTGCATTTATCAAACAGGTTGAAGATACACAAAAACCATTTATACAAAATGATGACAGCCAATTATATTTTTCTACTATCTCAGCCGAAAAATTACCTGATGTATGGAAAGGCTATGACCCTGTCAATGTTATATTTTTAGGCAATATTTCATTGAATTCAATTTCTGATAGAAAAGAAAAAGCATTGGTTAATTGGTTATATAACGGAGGAACTCTCATTGTTTCTGGCGGCATTAACGCACAAAAATTTGATGGCACATTTGTTGAAAAACTTTTGCCTGTGGAAATATCTGGGACACAAATTGTGGATTCTATCAAATCTCTCAATATTTATAAATCGAAAATGGTTGTATCATCATCAAGATTAAAGGATGATAGTAAACCCATTCTGGTTGAAGATGATGGTATGATAATTATAGCTGAAAAAAAAGTGGGCTTGGGCAAATGTATATTTTTATGTTTTGATTATGCTGATCCTGCTATAAAAGAATTCCTAAACAGCAAAAACTTTTGGGATATGATATTTACACAACCAGAAAAAAGCATAGATGTCAAATATAACAATATTTCACGTCTTATAGCCAATCAGAGAAATTTAAGCCTCCCATCGTATAAAATTATTGGTGGTTTCGGGCTTTTATATGTTTTATCAATCGCCATATCAGGTTTTATTGTTAAAAGATCACATAAAAAGGAATTAATCTGGTTTTTTGTATTTATCATTATCATTGTTTTTATATTGAGTTCTTTTGGATTCAGTTATACAATGAATAAAAAATCTTTGATAATAAGTGATTTTTCAGTTGTAAATGTTTATCGGGACACAAAATCAGCAGAGATTACAAGCTATTTCAGCCCTTTGTCATTTGCAAAAAGCAATTTAGAAATATCTTTTCCAAATGCAATTTTTATTGGAAGACCCATATCAAAAGATGGCGCATCGTTTTGGAAAGGGAATTTTGAGATTAATCAAGATGACCATTTTCAGTTAAATATATCAGACATGGCATTTTCGCCATCTAATCTTCTTTATGGTGAAACAATCGTAGATTTTAATGGTGATATATATGATGATATTATTAACACAGATAATTTAAAAATATCAAATAAAACAAAATTTGCTCTTACAGATTGTCTTTTAATTATTAACAATAAATTTGCTCAGATAAAGAATCTTGGTTCAGATTCCAAGATCGATATTGAACTTATAAATGGCATTTCGGATGATATTTTTGATAATTATAGTTTAGATGATGATAATCACAAGCAATTTTTTAATGCGATAAAATCAAGTCTTTACGATAAAATATCAGACAAGTCCTTAATCGGCTGGTTTGACGGATCAGCATTGGAATTTTTCGCAGGAATGAACCTTAACAGGCCTTATAGATCACTTGGAAAGGCTTTAGTTATAATAAACTTATGAGGAGTATTAGATGAGTGAGGTTACTGGAACAATATTTGATATAAAGCGTTTTGCTGTGCATGATGGTCCCGGTATCAGAACGACTGTTTTTTTCAAAGGATGTCCGCTTAGATGTGCATGGTGTCATAATCCTGAATCAATGAAGATACAAAGACAGATCGTATTCTTTGAAAATAAATGTATCGGTTGCGGGGAATGTTTTAAAAGATGTCCAAATGGTGCGGTTATAGCAACACCAGAAGGCAGAAAATATCTCAGAGAAAAATGTAAATTATGCGGAACTTGTGTGGAATATTGCTATGCAGAAGCCACCGTCATGCAGGGCAAGATAGTTACTGTTGAGGAAGTCGTTGAGGAAGTCAAGAAGGATATGCCATTTTATAAAAACTCAAATGGAGGTATGACTATATCAGGCGGAGAACCGACATTACAACCAGAATTCTGCTCTGCCATATTTGAGGCATGTCAAAAAGAGGGGATGCACACTGCACTTGATACATCGGGTCATGTTAAGCTAGAAACGCTTAAAGAAATTTTAAAACATGTTGATCTTATACTTTATGACATAAAGCATCTTGACCCAGCTATACACAAGGAGTATACAGGCGTATCAAACGAACTTATTTTGTCAAACTTACGAGAGATCAATAAGCTCGGAATACCGATAGAAATTCGTATGCCAACAATTCCCGGAATAAATGATACAGAATCAAATCTTCTTGCATTATGCAGACTCATTGATGAATTAAAAAGTATTGAAAGAATCCGCCTTTTGCCTTATCACAGGCTAGGAGAAGGTAAGTATCAACGCCTTGATATGGATTACAGACTCAAAGGTCTTGAAACACCAAAAAAGGAAAGAATGGATGAGATCGTCAACTTCATAAAATCTAATCTTAATGTCGATATTCCAGTATCTTCGGGATGATATGATTGATTGAACTGATGATTTAGCTAATGATCCTTAAAAGTCTCCCTTTCCGTAGGGGCGTATTGTTAATAAGCCTTTTAAAGATTTAGAGGGATTTTAAACTAATCAAAGCTGATGGAGGATTGCAAATGAGGGCAATAATTATAAGTTGTTCCATATATATTATGGTCTTTCTAACATCAATAAGTTTCACATTTGCACAGACTCAAGAAAAGGGATTTATATCCAAAGAAACAAAGGATATAGCGCAGTCCATCGGCTTAACTCATGGGACTCGTTGGGCTTTGCTGATAGGTATCGCCAATTATCCACCTAGCGAAATGTTTGATGTCCACCCATTAAAGTCGCCGGTTAATGATGTTGAAGCTATTGCCAATTTTTTGAAAGACGCACAAAAGGGTGGTTTCAAAAATGAAAATGTCTTTGTTTTAACAGATAATGAAGCTACTAAAAGAAATATATTGATAAATCTCAACAATATTTCCATGAAAACTACTCCTGATGATATGGTAATCATCTATTTTAGCGGTCATGGATATCGTCCTGCTGGTGAAGACACTACCTATCTTATTCCCTATGATTACGATATGAGCGATCCAGAAACAACCTGCATAAATTTCGATGATCTATCAAGAAAAATAAGGAAGATAGAAGCAAACAAAATCATCTTAATTTTAGATGCCTGCCATTCAGGAGGTATAAAACCCAAAGGGGCAAGATCAACAGGAACGAGTTTAGGGCTTGTGGAGAAATTTGCAGAAGCATTTCAAAAAGCAGAAGGACGACATTTGTTCTTATCATCAGACGAAAACGAAGTATCATGGGAGACAGACGAAGGCGGAATATTTACTCAATTCCTATTGGATGGACTTAATGGTCGTGCAGATACAAACGAAGACGGAATCGTAACATTTTCAGAAGTTGCTTTGTATGTTGAAAGCAAAGTGCCAGAATATACACGAGGCAAATTCCCAAAAGCCCAAAATCCTGTGCGCAGAGGCGATCTAGGTGGACAGGTCAGAGGCGATATTCCATTGGCGATTGATGTTACAAAAATTAATCATATAAATCAAGATAACTTAAGAAAAAGACGCTATGAAGCGGTTATCTCAAATAACTTATCAAGCGAGATCAGAGAATTTTCTTTGAATATAATTAAAAATGCCTATGACAAAAGCATAAATAATGAGGAATTATCCATTCTTGAGTCTTCGTTCCTTGCTGATATTGATTCTTTACAAGCAAATAAAATATCTATTGATGAATTTATATTAAGGGCAAAGATATTCTATGAAAAAATAAAAGGCACTCCAATAAAACAATCACAAATTGTAGAAAAGAAGCTAATAATAGAGGAGAAAAAGACATCCCCAACAAAGGTTATTGATGATAATTCGCAGATAAAAGAATCAAGAAATTTAGGAGTTGGTTTGTATATATCTTACTTAAAATGGGGCGAACATGGTGGCGATTATAGTCCACCATTAGAATTTGGGGCAAAGTTTAGTATTAGGGCTAAAAATTATTTAAGTGCAGAAATAAGCGCAGGATATTATCATATCTTTGATAAATGGTGGGACGATGTTCTTCTTAAGAATATTAAATCAAATATTAGCAAATTTCCTATACGAGCAACATTAATCGGTCATATTTTTACTAATAAAACAATATCACCTTTTATTGGTTTTGGGCCAACTGTTATATACGGAAGAGAAAATTCTGATTTCTACCATGATGATAATAGTTATGCCTATTCTGAAAATGATCAATACATAAAATACGGAGGGCATATCCTTTTAGGAATTGATATTCCCGTTATGTCTTATTTGATTCTTTCAGGCGGTTTTAGATATGAATTTATAAATGATTATTCCGCACCGATGCAGTTTGCTTTATCAATAATATATAAATTGAGGTAGATTGTTTATGAAAGAAATAATATATCTGTCATTTTTATTGATATTAATTATCGGTTGTGGCTTAAAGCAAAATCTAAATGAACAAGGAGTAAAAGTGGATAAACTGAATATTAAGGTCATGGTGATCAACTATGATCCTATTATAAAATCCGAAGGCAACAGACGCTTGCATGAAGTCTGCGGATGGAATAACCCTTACGAATTAGCAAAAGGCTATATTGATGACCTAATGGAATGTAGCGGAGGATATGCGAATTTCCAGATAGTCGAATGGATAGATGATGATATTTTCCCTGTAAAACTTGATGGTTTCAGATATACCGAAGAAAGCTATATGGAATGCTATCGCAAATGGAGTGGTTGGCACGAGCCTGACGGTGTCGATTATAAAGCGATAATCGCTGATTATAAACTCGATAAGCGTGTTGATAACGGAGAGATTGACGAAGTTTGGTTATTTGGCGCCCCATTTTTGGGCTTTTGGGAATCAACGATGGCAGGGAAAGGGTCGTATTTCTGCAACTCATCCCCTGTTCCTGATGTTGATTGCTCAAAGATTTTCATTATCATGGGCTTTAATTATGAACGTGGCGTTGGTGAGATGCTTGAAGATTTCGGTCATCGCACTGAGTCAATTATGTGGCATGTATTTGGCAGTTGGGAGGCGGAGGAAACTCACGCATGGAACAGGTTTACTTTGTATGATAAAATTGCTCCGAATAAATCCGCATGTGGAAACGTCCATTTTGCACCCAATAGCGATAACGATTATGATTGGGGCAATAAAACAGAGGTTTTAAGTTCCTGTGATGATTGGCTTGATTATCCAAACTTAACGGGCAAGAAACGCATCGTAAATTGTAAGGATTGGGGAAATGGCGATATAAGAGAGCATCATAAATGGTGGTTTCGGCATCTGCCAAAAGCCCAGGGGAGGACTGATGGAAAGCTAAACAACTGGTGGAGTTATGTCATTGACTTCAATTCATATCCCGAAAGCAAAGAATAGGAATTTTAGACACAGATTAAAAATGGGAGTGTTTATGCCAAATATAGATGATTTATTAGAGAGACATAAGGCTTTTTGGCGCAGGGGGGATGTTGACAAGCCATTGCTGAAAGTAACAAAAAATAACAGCATATATGGTCAACAGGTTGCACCTATGAATTTCCCCTTGCCTGATGGAAATATGATGGAAGATGATGTTTTCTATCTTGAGCCTGATATGCTTGATCCAAAAAGGTTTTATAGAACTTATGACAAAGCGTCTGAACAACCTGAGACCAACGGAGATCTATTCCATGTTGAAGCACCTTATCTGCGAGTTCCTTGGATGGAGGCAATTGTTGGATGTCCGATAAGAGTCAGCAGACAGGCACATAGCATGAGAACTGAACATATATTTGGCAATGATTGGTATGATCACGTTGATTCAATAAAACCAGATAAACGCTGGATAGATAAGCTTTTGGAATTTGTGGATTATCTTGTTGGTAATTCAAAAGGCAATTATCTAATATCAAATACGCTTATGCGTAGCCCTAGCGATATGTTGGAAGCTTTAATCGGGGGAGACAATCTTTGCACAGGCATATACGAGTATCCAGACAAGATTCATTCGCTTATGTCCATATGTGCTGATATATTCGCTGATATGGCAAAGGCTCAGTTAGACAAAACGCCTACTTTTCATGGTGGATACTGTAATTATTTCGGCATCTGGGCGGAGGGAACGTCAATGAGAACGCAGGATGATGCCTCTGCGCTTGTTTCGCCAAATCATTATAAAAAGATTATGCTTCCATATCAGGAACGCATAGTATCAAAATTTGAATATTCAACCATACATTTACATTCTGGCTCGCTTCATACGGTCGATGCGGTTCTTGATTCAAGCATTTCCGCTGTTCAGGTGAGTATTGATCCACAACCTTATGGTCCTACTGTGCCTGAATTAATGCCTATATTCTTAAAAATGCAAAAGAAAAAGCCGATATTAATAGAAGGACCAATGTTACAATATGAATTTGATGAGCTTTTAGAGAAATTGTCTCCAAATGGTTTATATATATGGGCTGATATTGAGTCTGAAGAAGATAGAGCTAGGAGAAAAAGAAACAAATGACTAGGAGAAAAATATGAATGAAATAAAAGTTAAGATTGGTTTCGTTCCGTCTTATCGCTTTAGATGCACGGATTGGTGCAAAAAAATGCGTGATGATAGTTTAAGGGCATTCGCAGAGGTTAAAGGGATGGAGGTTGTCGTTCCACAGCCATCGTCTGATGGTAAAAGCCTCGATCCAATAAATGGATATACGCCAAATGGGACGGTCAATAATTTAGATGAGGCAGAAGTAGTCGCAGAATACTTTATGCGAGAGAAAGTTGATGGGCTAATTATCTGTCCGCTTGATTTCGGTGATGAACGTTCCGCTTGTAAGATTGCTGAAAAGCTAAAAGTGCCTGTTTTTCTTTATGCAACAAAAGAACCACCCGGAATGGATGATAGTGGGATGAGTCGAGTTTCAGATTCATATTGCGGTAATCTCTCTATGGCATCAGGACTTTATCGCAGAAAGATAGCTTTTCATTATGCAGGGCTATTCTTTCCTCATGAACCTGAATTAAAAGATGAAGTGCAGGATTTTGTAAGGGCTGTAGCTGTCGTCAAAAGCATGAAAAATGCAAGAATCGGGCAGGTTGGAGTCCGTCCACCTACTTTTGAGACTGTTGGCTATGATGAAGTGGCAATGATAAAATCTTTCGGACAAAATGTAATTTATACAAATCTCAGCGATATTGTTGATAATGCCAAGAGATATGCTGATGATGATTCGAAAGTCAAAGAGATGATCGAAGAAATAAAAAATGCCTACGCTGAAATCACCGTTAGCGATAAACATATAATCAATTCTTCTAAATTAGAACTTGCGTTAATAGATTTCTGGAATAAAAACAAACTTTCCGCCTTGGCTGTTCAATGTTGGCCCACGATACAAAGGACAATGGGCATATCTGTCTGCGCTTTGTATGGGAGATTGACAGGTAGAGGAATGGTTACCGCATGTGAGACCGATATACTCGGCGCGCTTACTATGATGATAAATTATCATGCGTCTTTGGGTGAAACAGTGCCACATTTCATTGATTGGACGATCCAGCATAGAGATAATCCATATTGGCTTTTAGCGTGGCATTGTGGAAATGCCCCTGTCTGTCTAGCAAAAGATAGAAACAAAACAGCATTGCGCTCAAGACGTGATATGAAAGGCAATCTGACCATTGAAGAAGATGATGCTTCCGCAGGACTAGCACAATTTCAAATAATGCCCGGTAATGTTACACTCTGCAGGCTTGCAGAATATGATAACGAATGGAAAATGCTGATTTCCACAGGTGAAATTATACCTTCTGACGAAACACTTGCAGGGACATGGGCTTGGGTTGCTGTTAATGATCATGCCAAGCTATATCGCACACTCGTTGAAGAAGGATTTATACATCATGCAAGTATGATACATGGCGATCAGAAAAAGGCATTGCTTAAGGCATGTAAGTTTTTGGGTATTAAGCCAATTGTTGTTGATTAAGGAGTATTAAAATATGGCGGAAGGTCTACAAATTGTCGGATTGGGAATGGCAACGCTTGATGTTTTACTACGCTTAAAAGAAATGCCGACTTGGGAATGTGGAACAAGGATTGAGGAATTTCGCTTTGATGGTGGAGGTCCCGTTGGAACTGCAATGGTCGCTTCTGCAAAATTAGGAGCAAAGGTTGGTTTTATCGGCACAGCAGGAACGGATAAATCCGCAGAACTAAAACTTAGCTCAATGGTTGATGTCAGCATAGACCTTTCACATCTCGTCAGGCACGAAGGGGCGGATGATCAGATAATAATCGTCCATGTCCACGCAGAAACAGGCGAAAGAATGTTTTGTGGAGTTGGGAATATAAGTCGAAAACCTTTGCAGATAGAGGAACTTGACAAAGACTATATAACGTCTGCGGATTATCTTCATTTGGACGGATTTCATTATGATTGTGCTATTCAATCTGCCAAATGGATGAAGGAAGCGGGAAAGACCGTTACTTTTGATGGTGGCAAAACTAACGGTCATGTCGGCGAAGGAACTAGAAAACTCATTGAATATGTTGACGTCTTGATAACAGGTTCAGGCTTTGCAAAAGGACTGACAGGCATATCTGACTTGAAAGAAGCAGGCAAAGAAGCATTGAAAATGGGACCTAGCATATTTGTTGAGACCCTTGGTGAGGATGGATGCTATACCATTACTGCTGACGAGGAATTTCATACACCTGCATTTAAGGTTGATGTTGTTGATACAACTGGTGCAGGTGACGTTTTTCATGGGGCGTATATTGTCGGTTTATTGCATGGGTGGAATTTGCGTGAGATAGCTTTGTTTTCGTCTGCTGTGTCTGCGCTTAAATGCACTAAGTTAGGTGGGCGTTCCGGAATACCAACTTTTGATGAAGTGATGGGTTTTTTAGGTGATCATGGAATTACCCTAAAATGACTATAAATCTCTGATGTGCCTTATTATGTAGTCCATACCTAATAATCATCCCAATAGCTGATTGCATTGGATTTAGCCAAGTCGCTCTAGTAGGGTGTTGCTCAAACTTTATAATATAACTTGGATATTATAATAATAAATCCTATGTTTAATGTCTTGTTCGAATATTTGATTTATTCTTTGGGTATGATATAATATAATGCAATAATAATGAATTATCATATCTCACAAAGAAAAAACTATAAATATGAAAGAAACCCAATTGACTAATTCTAATCAGACAAGCAATGGTGGTCAGCATGGGGATACGACATAAATTAAATATATTGATGATATTGACAGCAATTGTTCCCTTGCTTATTGCATTATTAATAACCCATTCTGTCAGTATCTCTCAGCGCAGGGAAATTATAGGCAATACTTTTAAGCAACTATCAGAAAAGGCCCGAGATAGTATTGTTATGATGCTAAAACAGGATATAGAATCTGTCCAACAATTATCTGTATTTCCAGCAATAATAGAATTTCTTAAAACAAATAATTCAAGATTCGGCAGTTTTGATATGACAAAAGTAAATGTTATCGATAATCAATGGAAGAACCTCACAATGGATGACCCTATAATGAAACAGGTTTTGGATAATGAACTTTCGACAACCTTAAAAGCTTTTAAGATAGTAGAAGGCTCTTTTGGCGAAGTTCTCGTAACCGATTCTGATGGAAGGCTTGTCGCTGCGACAAATAAGACAACTGATTATTGGCAAGCAGATGAGGAATGGTGGCAAAAAGCCTATCAAATGGGAAAAGGTCAAACATATTTGAGTAAATTTGGCTATGATGAGAGTGCAAGAGTTCATTCACTTGATATATGTGTCCCAGTTTTAACCAATGAACCACCATATAGAGTTATTGGTATTATAAAGGGAGTTTTGGATATAACACACCTATTTGATGCAATAGAAAATTTGGATGTTGGCATTGGTGGTAATGCTGCTTTGCTTTCAGAAGGTGGCAAGCTTCTTACATCAAGAAATGAAGTTACTCTTAGAGGTCATACAAATAGAACACTGATCCCAAATCAAAAACTTGGTGATTCTGGCTGGTTTCTTGCAAAGGGCGAAAATGATCCTGATATGCTTGTTGGATTTGCCAGAATAGCCATGAGAACACCAAAACTTAGCTTTGATACTGCTTGGTCTGTTATTACATATCAACCTGCATCAAACGCCTTCGCACCAGTAAAAAAAATGATATGGATGGTCACTGTGCCGGGTCTTGGATTAATATTACTCACATTTATCGTTGGACTTTATATTGCTCAAAAAGTCTTTATATCGCCTTTACATCAACTTACACAGGGAGTAAAACTACTTCCCTTAAGCGATATGAGGCAAAAAGTGCAGATAAACTCTAGAGATGAAATCGGTCAATTGGCTGAGTCTTTTAACCAAATGGCCTCGATACTTGATATAAGATCATCGCTTGATAAACTAGCAATGAATATGCTTTCTAATCTTAACTTAGCTGATATACTTGACAGCGTAGTTGAAAATTTAAGGACATTATTTGGCGCCGATACAGCGACTATATGGCTAACAAGCGATAAAAATGTTTATTCACAATCTATACAAGACATATTATCAATAAATAGTAGTAGAGGCGAACTCCACCTCTCTGCAAAATCATGCACACATGATGAATTAGATTGTTTAAGAAATACTGATAATATATTATGGATAAGCCAAGTAGCAGAAAAAAATGAACCTTCACTAAAAAATGACTTTCTAAGACGAAAAGGTTTTAGTTCAGCAGTATCAACAGTAGGCTATCCGCTTTTAATTAGAGATGAGTTTCTTGGAGTTATTGCTCTTTTTAATTGTAATAAGATTTCTTTTGAGGAATTCAGGACCCTTGGTTCTTTTGCTGATAGAACTGCAATGGCAGTTCAAAATGCCAGACTTCATTTAGAAATTACGGAGCTAAACCAAAATCTTGAGCAAAAAGTATTAGCTAGAACACAGGAATTGGAATTAGCAAATATCAAACTCAAAAAAGCAGACCGTATGAAAAGTGAGTTTTTGGCTAATATGTCCCATGAACTTAGAACACCCTTAAATGCTATAATAGGATTTGCCGAGATACTCAGAGATGGTATCTGTGGAGAATTAAATGAGGATCAAAAATCAGCAGTTCTTGATATTCATGAAAGTGGCAAGCATCTATTGCAAATGATAAATGATATACTTGATCTTTCCAAAGTTGAGGCAGGTAAAATGGAGATTCAACCAGAGGAATTCTCTTTTGAAACTGCAATAAATGAAATATACTCCATTGTTAAAGATATGGTTCATAAAAAAGGACTTAATTTTCACATTTCAATCGCTGATAATTTGCCAAATGCCTTTGCAGATCAGATAAAATTTAAGCAAATCATGTATAACTTGCTATCAAATGCTATTAAATTTACACCACAAGGCTGGATAGACGTAAATTTGGATTATAATGATGATAACTTTATAGTTTCTGTATCTGATACAGGTATAGGTATAGAAAGCAAAGATCATGAGGTAATATTTGATGAGTTTAAGCAAGTTGATTCGTCCCAGTCACGCAAATTTGAGGGTACAGGATTGGGACTTGCCTTGACAAAAAGACTTGTAGAACTTCATGGAGGCAAGATATGGGTTGAAAGTGAGGGACTAGGGAAAGGGAGTAAGTTTATATTCACAATACCGAGAATTTATAGTGAAGATACCTTGCATAAACCAGTAATTAGTGCTGAATCACATGAATTAATGAGGATAAAACCATCACAAAACAAAGAAAAAACTATACTTATTGTTGAAGATAATCCACATGCATCACAATTACTTAGCATATATCTAAATGAAGTTGGTTATAAAACCGAAATAGTCGCAGATGGAGATGAGGCGGTAAAAAAGGCTTTAGAATTAAAGCCATTTGCAATAACGCTTGATATTATGTTACCTAAAAAAGATGGTTGGCAAATAATGCAAGAGCTAAAAAGTTATCCAGATACAAAAGATATACCTGTAATTATAATTTCAATCGTTGATGATCAAAGTTTTGGATTCAGCATGGGTGCAATTGGGTATCTTGTAAAGCCCATAGATAAAGATCAACTTATAAACATACTTAATAAATTAGAGGTCAAGACACAACAAAAAAATGGGAATCCCGTTATACTTATAATAGATGATAATTATGAAGACATAAGATTAATGGAATCAATATTATCAAATGAAGGATATATTGTTTTACATTCGGATGATGGCAATGATGGAATAAAAAAAGCCATTGATTTAAAACCAGACTTGATTATACTTGATCTTATAATGCCAAACGTCAATGGATTTGATGTTGTAAAAGCATTAAAAGAGCATTTTAGAACAAAAAATATTCCCATAATAATAAGCACGGTGAAAGAATTGGATGCAGAGGACAGACAAAGACTTAACAGCAAAGTCCTTTCAATAATAAGTAAGGGCGGAGATATTAGAACAAACATATTAGAAGAAATAAGGCGTATTGAGATTTATCAAAAAACAGGTGATCAAAATGCCAGATAAAATATTGGTTGTAGAAGATAACGATAAAAATAGAAAGCTTGTTAGGATGATATTACAATCCAAAGGCTATGAACTTATGGAGGCAACAACAGCAGAAGAAGCAATAAACCAACTAAAAGAAAATATACCTGATCTTATATTACTTGATATTCAACTGCCTCAAATGGATGGTTTGGAGCTGACAAAGAAAATTAGAGAGCAAAAAGAAATGAAGGATATTCCCATAATTGCACTTACCGCCTATGCAATGAAAGGGGATAAGGAACGAATCCTTGAGGCTGGTTGTGATGACTATATAAGCAAGCCGATAGATACGCGCCAATTACCTATTAAAATTGCGGAGATAATCAGTAAATCAAAGATTAATAAATAACTTTCTTTGTTGTATATTAAAATTATGGCATTAATAAACACAAAACCTAGAATATTGGTCGTTGATGATGTTCCTCAAAATGTAAGATTACTTGAGTTAAACCTGAAATCTGAAGGCTATGAAGTTATATCTGCTTATAACGGTCAAGAAGCCTTAGAGAAAGTGGAATCTGAATACCCAGACCTTATATTGCTTGATATAATGATGCCTGCAATGGATGGGAACGAGGTATGTCGCATAATTCGGAAAAAACAACGAAACCGCTGGATACCAATAGTTATGATAACCGCCTATGAAGGTGGAACAGAAAAACGTATACAATCCCTAAATGATGGCGCTGATGATTTTATAAAAAAACCCTTTGACCGATACGAATTGCTTGCAAGAGTCCGATCTTTGTTGCGTGTAAAAAATTTACAGGACGAAATAATAACAGCAAATAAACGATTTGAAGAAGAACTCGCCCTTGCAAAAGAAGTTCAGCAAGCACTGATGCCCCATAGTTATCCCGAAGTCTCCAATATTGAGTTTTGCCATAGGTATATACCATCGCTTATAGTAGGTGGAGATTTCTTCGATATTGAAAGACTTGCACCGTCAAAGATTGCTGTTATAATATGTGATGTAATGGGTCATGGGCCCCAAGCGGCAATGATAACAGGTATTGTAAAAACCTTGTTGGTGCAATTAAAAGATGAGGTTGTAACTCCTGATACTGCATTATTAAAATTAAATCAGCAGTTTTATAGTTTAATGCAATCCAGTAATCTTCCTATCTTTATAACAGCATTTACCGCTATAATTGATACAAATAGCGGTATTATGTCATACTCAAATGCTGGTCATCCTAGACCATATATCATAAAGACTCAGGCAGATAATTTTATGGAATTACCCGGTGAGGTTGGTTCTGCACTTGGTATGATGCCTGATATTAGCTATCAATGCTATGAGATTCAGCTTGATGATTCTGATATGTTATTCATGTTTACAGATGGCTTGATAGAATTATCTAATAATGAGCGTATACAATTCGGCAAAGAAGAGATGCAAAAAGCCATTAGCCATAATTTGCATCTATCTCCGAAGGCTTTTATCGAGTCAATGATATATTCCGCAGAAGCCTTTGCAGATGGTTTTTATACAGAGGACGATCTAACTCTCCTTGTCTTTCGATATAGTCATACCAAATAATTATGCCCTATAAAACTAGCGATTTATTCCTTATTCAACATCAAAAAATACGATAGGCGGTAGAATGGAACAATACCATAACATGCTTAATAGATCAAATGATGGAATAACGTTGCGCGCCATTCTAATTGGTTTTGTTATGATCCCTGTCAATGTTTATCTTGTTGTGCAATGGGAATCGGTATGGGGTGCGCAATATCCAACTACAATGGCGATTTTTTTTAATGCTGTCTTTTGCCTTATGCTTGCAGTTATCGCCAATTTTGGTCTAAAGAAAATAATCAAACGCCATGCCCTTAACCAAAAAGAATTATTAACAATTTATATCATATTAATAATGGCTGTTACTGTTAGTGGACATGATTTTAGCCAAAGCCTTTTTTGCACATTGGGAACTTCAAAATGGTTTGCAACACCCGAAAATGAATGGCAATCGCTTTTTTGGAGATATGTTCCATCATGGTTAAGCGTCAATGATGATAAGGTGTTAAGAGGCTTTTATGAGGGTGAGTCGACTATATTTAATATAACACATATTAAAGGTTGGCTAAAACCTATGTTATGGTGGACGCTTTTCCTGACAGTGATCACATTTGTAACAATTTGTATAAACGTTATAATCAGAAAGCAATGGATCGAAAGAGAAAAATTAACATATCCATTAACTCAACTCCCCTATGAAATGACACGTATGGATTCGTTTAGGAGTTTCTATGGAAATAGATTGCTTCTTATAGGATTTTGTGTTGCTTTGTGTATTGGCATGACTAATGGGTTCAGCCTTTTTTCAAGTATATTTCCCAAGATACCTATTAAATATGATCTTGGCTCACACTTTTCCGAACGTCCTTTGAATTCTATGGGGACGACATCTCTATATATTTCCCCTTATGCGCTGGGGCTTGCGTTTCCAATACCACTTGATTTGCTTTTTTCATGCTGGTTCTTTTATTTGATATGGAAATTAGAAAGAATTTTCGGTAGCATAGCTGGATTAAACCTTCCGGGTTATCCATTTGAAGATCAACAAATACTTGGTGCTTATCTTGGCATCGCTTTAGTATCAATCTGGATGTTTCGCAAGCCATTTTCTCAAGTAATAAAACGTATTATTGGTCTAAGCAATCAGGATTATGCCAACGACTCAAAAGAACCGATGAGTTATCGTTTTGCAGTTATTGGGACACTTTTAGGTATGGCTTTTTTGGTGATCTTCTGTTATGAAGCGGGTATGTCTGCACTTTTCGCAATCAGCTTTTTTGTGATATACTTTACTATTGCATTCGCATATACAAGAATGAGAGCAGAACTCGGTCCACCTTTGCAGGGAATACATTATTCAGGTCCGTTACAATTCATAATTGCAACCATAGGTAGCAGAAAAATATCAGCGCAGACTTTAACTGTTTCCGCACCTTTTTGGACGATGACAAAGGAGTTTCGAAATAGTCCAACACCATTTCAACTTGAGAGCTTCAAGTTAGCAGAGAGGTCGGGCATAAATACAAAAAAATTATGGATACTTATGATGGTTTCTGTTTATATTGGCTTACTTATAACATCATGGGCGTTTCTTCAATTTAACTATAAACTAGGAGGTATTGCCGCTTGGAGGGGAATTACTGCATATGATACAATCGAAAGATGGATAGTCAATCCCATTGAAACAGATACAACATTCTTGACAGCAACTTTCATTGGTTTTATATTTGTTCTTATTAATACATTTATGCGTTTGAGGTTTCTTTGGTGGAGTCTACATCCTTTGGGTTATCCGCTTGCGGGATATTACCATTTTGATAAGTTATGGTTTCCATTTTTCGTAGTTTGGCTGACGAAATGGGCTATATTAAAATATGGCGGAATAAAGGCTTATAGAAAGGCTTTTCCGCTGTTTATGGGTTTGATACTTGGCGATTTTGTTGTTGGCAGTGTTTGGGGTATAGTTGGCTTGCTAACAGGCAAACCGACTTATGCGTTCAAGGACTGGTAAGGAATATTATAAACTTATGCTTCTTTATGATTTAATTGGAGGTTTAAATGACAGGAAAAGAAAGATTCTATTTTCAGATGGCACTAGAAAAAGACGACCCAATAGTCAGAACAGGTGTTGGGATAACACATCCAGTATACGAAAAATATGGCGATAGGCTTGATTGGATGGTGGGATTTTCAAAATATGTTGGGGTTGGTATCAGCAAATCACCAGGGGTTAAGGCAAATACCGAAGTTGTAAACCAATGGCATGAGAAGTGGATATATCCACTTGATTCTCTTGATGGCATCTGTATTGAGCATCCAATATCTTCTTGGGATAATCTAAAAACCTATGTTCCTCCTGATCCTGACGCTTTTACAGATTGGAAACAGCAGAAGATAAATATTGAGAACGCAAACAAAGAAGGAAATGTGAGTCATGGCGGGACAGATCACGGATTTATCTTTCTTAGAATGACATATTTAAGGGGATTTAATAATCTGATGATGGATATTGCCGATGACCGACCTGAGCTTTATGATCTCATAGCAATCATAGAAAATTATTGGTTTGAAGTTGTCAGACGCTGGATCGAATGTGGTGTTACAACAATCGGATTCGGTGATGATTTGGGTATGCAGACATCATTACCTATGAGTCTTAATCATTGGCAGAAATATATAAAACCTTCGTATAAACGCATCATGTCATATTGTAGGGCGCATGGTGTTCATACATCACTACATTCTGACGGATACATCAATGATATTATACCTGATTTAATTGAGTGCGGTGTATCAAGTATAAACCCCCAAGACCTTGTTAATGGACTCGATAATATAAAACGACTCGCAAAGGGCAAAGTATATATTCATCTTGATATTGATCGTCAGAAAATAACTGCATTTGGGACTCCAGATGAGGTTGACGCACATATACTAAACTGTATCAAGACGCTTGGTTCTCCAAACGGAGGCCTAAGCATGGTTTGGGGAGTTTATCCCGGAACACCTATTGAGAATATAGAAGCCTGTGTAAGAGCATTAGATAAATACGCAACATACTGGGTTGACCATAAGGAATAAAAGAAGCATTTAACGGATTTTAATGTAACTACAGGTATTTATTTATATGATACCTGTAGCTTGTTGATAGATAGATTGGCATAAATATTGCTCATTTTATAATTATGAGAAAAGAATATACCTATAAAGGTCGTATTGGAAATAAACTCGTCATTACATTTGTGTTATTTGTAACAATATTTATTGGATCAACAGGCTGGTTTCTTTACAGGTCAGCCAAAAGTAGCCTTGATAAAGAACTTGGGGAGAAACTAGTCGCAATTGCTCAGGCGGTTACAACACAAATAGATGGACTCTTTATTACTCAATTGACGCCGGGCGACGAAAGAACTTTAACTTATGCAAATATACTTAATAAGCTAAACAATGTTAAGCAAGCTACTGATATTAGGCGCCTTTATATATTTAATAAAGATAACCGAAGCCTTGTCGATACAGATGATAATATTCCAATAGGAACAGAATATATAAGATTAAGGTTTGACAAAACAGAATTAGAAAGCCTTTGGAGTGGTAAATCCGTTCATACAGTTCTTTTTAAGGGCGATGATAATATATACTATAAATCAGGCTATGCACCAATTAAGGTTAATGGAGTCGTAGTTGCTGCTGTTGGAGTTGATACAAGCGCTACTTTTATGCAAGCAATAAGGGCCTTTGGCAGAAATGTTGTAATATTTGCAGTTGTCAGTATTCTTATAACCATTGCGATAGGATTTATATTTGCCAAGACTATAACAAAACCGATAGAGAAACTAGTTAATGCAACAGAGATGATTGGCAAAGGCAACTTTGATCATGTTATAAAGATCGATTCAAAAGATGAACTTGGTTATCTCGGAAATGCTCTGGAAACGATGCGTAACGGTATTATAGAAAGAGATAACAGGATGCGAATGATGTTGGCGGGAGTTGCTCATGAAATAAGAAACCCACTTGGTGGGATAGAGATATTTGCAGGTTTGCTTGCCGAAGACCTTGATGGCGAATCAAAAAAGCATGTTGAAAAGATTATAAAGGAAGTCCGAAATCTAAATGAGATTGTTACTCAGTTTCTTGAATATGCAAGACCCGCTGAACCAATTAAGGAAAATGTTTTACTGAATTCGATAGTTGATGATGCAAAATTCTTACTTGCTCCAGAATTTCAAAAAAGAGATGTGACATTTCTATCTAGTGTTGATGATCATATCAAAATTTATGTTGATCCAAAACAGATAAAAAGAGTTTTTATAAACATCTTCAAAAACGCCCTTCAAGTAATGCCCAACGGCGGTGAACTTAAACTTCAAAGCAATATTAATGATAATTTAGTTGAAATTGCAATTAGCAACACAGGACCACAAATCCCAAAAGAAAACCTTGAAAAAATATTCGATCCATTTTTTACAACCAAAGAGAAAGGTGTTGGTCTGGGACTTCCAATAGTAAAAAAGCTAATTGATGATAACAACGGTGATATTTCAGTAGAAAGCGAACCAAGTCATACAACATTTGTAATACATTTACCAAAGGGCATAGATAGCTAGATGGAGATAAACATGAGCAAGATTTTGCTGATAGAAGACGATGAAACAATGCGAGATGGCATGTCACAAGTGCTAAAACGAGCCAAACATGATGTAAAAATTGCCTCAAATGGCATTGATGGTATAGAAATTTTCAAAAAGGAAAAATTCGACCTTGTAATTACGGACTATAAAATGGAAGGCATAAATGGAATAGAAGTTCTTGAGAAGATAAAATCTATCAATGAAGAAACAGAAGTCTTGATGATAACTGCCTATGGAACAATAGATATGGCTGTTGAGGCAATGCGAAAAGGTGCATCTGACTATACAACGAAGCCTTTTACACCTGCGGAATTTATGCTAAGGGTTGAAAAAATACTAAAATTTGGTGAAGTAAAAAAGAATGGTATCCGCTTGGATGAAGAAAATAAGTATCTGCGTCAAGAGATTGAGATTCAATATAATTTTGGTGAAATCGTTGGCGCATCTGAAAAAATGAAGTCTGTCTTTGAACGTTTGCAAAAGATTGCAAAAACTGATTCATCAGTTATGATATATGGTGAAAGCGGGACAGGAAAAGAAATGGTTGCAAGAGCAATACATTTTCAGAGCAACAGACGTAACAAGGCGTTTGTTAGGGTAAATTGCGGTGCTTTGGCAGAAGGTGTGCTTGAAAGTGAGTTATTTGGGCATGAGAAAGGCTCTTTTACTGGTGCGGTTAAGAGAAAATTAGGCAGATTTGAATTAGCAGATAAAGGCACAATCTTCCTTGACGAAATAGGCGAAATTCCCTTATCCACCCAAGTTAAGCTTCTTAGAATATTACAGGAAAGAGAATTTGAGCGTGTCGGAGGGGAAGAAACATTAACTATTGATGTTCGGGTTATCGCTGCAACAAACAGAAACCTTATGAAGTTGGTAGAAGAAGGCAAATTTAGGGAAGATTTGTTTTATAGATTACAGGTAATACCGATGGAGCTTCCACCTTTGCGAGAAAGAATCGAAGATATACCGATGCTTGTGGAACATTTCTTGCAAAAGAAATCTTTACAACTAAATAAAAAGCAACCCCATATTAGCGAAAAAGCTATGAAAGAACTAATTAGCTATTCTTGGCCTGGGAATGTTCGGGAATTAGAAAATGTTATTGAGCGCGCAGTCGTCTTATGCGATGATGATGAGATCGGATTAAGTGATCTACCAATATTACTTGGCGATCAGAATAAAACTACACTTAGTCTTCCAAGAGAAGACCTTACCCTTGATAACGCACTAGAAGATCTTGAACGCCAATTGATAGGTAGGGCGCTAGAAAAGTCAAAGGGTGTAAAGACAGAAGCGGCAAGGATATTAGGCCTAAAAACTAGCGCACTATATTATAAACTTGAAAAATATAATTTGTTATAATTAGAGGTTGAGATAAAATATGAAAAAAGCTATAATATTACAAATATTGATCGCTTTTGTGTTTGCTTCTGCACAGCTATCTTTTGCAGAGGATAAGATTATAACACTAGAAGGTCAATTATCGTCTCTCGAAATTAGAAAAAGCCAATTAGAATCAGAAAAATTGTCGCTTGTAAACGAGGTGGATAATCTATCATATAAGATCGAAGACTTAAAAAGGCAATCCGAAAGCGGTTTAGGTATTATCGGAAGATTTAGACTATCTCAGAATTTAAGAAAAGCACAAAACCTGTCTGAGAAAATACAAAATATTGATAGAGAAATATATAGCCTAAATAACCAAATCGAGCAGGCAAAATCCTTATTAACAAAGGAATATGAAACCCAGATCAATCTTCTTATCCAAAAAGCTGGAAAAACAAACAATGTTAATGAAAAAAAGGCTTTATTAGGAAAAATATCAGAATATCAGTCATCTAGGAATCTGCTTAAAAGGTCAGAAAAGCAAAAATCTGAACCAATTAATATTGCAAAAATTGAGATTAGTGAACATGATAGCCCAAAAGAAATAAGAGAAAAAGCCGATCTGATTATAGACATTGCAAATAAGACAAATGCAAGAATATCATCGATAGATGTGAGAATAAATAAGCTAAGAGATGAGTTGAGGACGAGGAAAAAGCTAGATGAATTTGCAGACGAAATATCTTTCTTTGGAGAAAGAGTTGCAAAAGGACAGGTTGTCAGCAAAGCAGCTGGTGATCAGGTAAAAGAAAACGTAGAAATTGATATAAAAACTAAGTCAGATAATCCAATAATACAAGTAAGACAACCAGAGACATTAGATATTCCTGATGATAAAACAATAAAGACAAGTGAAACTTCCGTCAAGTCAGTTATGAAAAACAATAGTCTATCGGCTGAATATACAGAAGTCCCCCAGTCTAAACTTGCAGAGGAATTAAGGAACCTTGAAAAACAAAAGCTGGAACTAAAAAAAGAATTGACAAGCCTAACGAATAAAGCGGATTCTTTTCGCAAAAAGGCTGATGAATTAGAAAAAACGGGAAAAAAGGCTGTTGAAACCCAAAACACAAGCGATAAAAAGCAAGATTCAAAGCCACAAGGAACCAAAAACAAAACAGAAGGTAAACCTTAAGCCCGAATTATGCCCTTTATTCCTTCATATTCTAATTATTCTCATATCAATCATATTATCTTCCAGCGTTCTTGCATCAGGAACAACATCGCAAATAAATTCAAAAGCAAGATTAGCCATTGGATATGATAGCAACGTTTCTGATAAAGTTAATGACCCATTAAAAAGCAATTTTCTGCAACTTTATATCAATTCTGACTTCAATCTCTATCCTACTATAAAATCGTCATTAGCAATTAAGATCCAAGATGGACTAAAATATCATGATGCTAAATCCTTGTCAAATGAAAGTATATTAATTAATAGTATGAATTTATGTTTTGCACATAAGATCACAGAACAACTAACACCTGATATTTGTGGTGAAATCAGAAGCCGAACATCAACGCATAGCAGGAGCCAGATAATCTCAAGCGAGGAATCATACATGCGAGGCAATATAGGATTAGCATTGAAAGCAACGATTTTTAGCGATATTTCTAGTAGAATGTTTTTTAATTATAAGGCAACGAATTTCGAGGACTTTGATCCATTTGATCGTGGGGGGTATGAGCTTGGATGCAAAACAAATATCAGGCTTTTACCTAATGCTTTCATTAATTTCCAGTATTCCAGAGAGAAAATGAATTTTAATAAATGGGATACTGAAGGAAAACTGCGAGACGATGTGACAGACATTATAAATTTAGGTGGTCAGTTTTATAAATACCTTCTCATAAATTTCAATGCTTCTTATGAAAACAATAATTCTAATGCAACTGGATACTCATATAAAGGCTATATGGCTTCTATCTTGATGGCAAAAGCAATATCAGATAAAACAACATTAGAATTATACGCATTATTTAGATCGAGAAAGCATGAATCATCTTTTAATGAAACAAATTCTATACAAATTGACATAGAAGATGAAGAACGCAATGTATTTATAACGAAAATATCAAGGGACATTGCAAAGCGTGTCGCATTAGAGATACAATACGATTTGCGCAGAAATCGATCTGGAATAGAAGGTGGAACATACACAAAAAAAGTCTTTTCTGCATCAATACTTTCAGATTTCTGATGTTACAATCAGAAATCTGAAAAGTAATTTGATTTTTTGACACTAATTATGCAAATTGTGGCAAATATTTCTCATGAGTTTTCAACAATTCGTCAGCTAGTTTTTCTGCGTCAAAAGAATCGGATACAGAACCATCAATTAATAATGCCTCGACAAATAGTTTTCTATCACCAGTCAATGCTGCATCAACGGTTATAGATGCAGAAGCAATCTTACGAAGTTGTGGAGCCGCCAAAATATCAGGATAATCGTTATCCTGTATCGCTTTCAGCCCTTGTGATGTTGCTACTGAGGTCATTTCCAAAAATACATCATTTGGAAGATTAGGTATTGCACCCATATTGGGCAAATTCGCAAAGAATATCTCTCTTGTATCGCCATCAATGGCTCTCAAAATGGATAATAGCTTTGTATGCTCACCTGTCGATCTTTGGAATATGCCATCATCAAGCGGAATTTCGCCTTTTGCATAAGCCTCCATATTTGCATAACTTGCATCATCATACTTTATTATGTTCTCAAAATGCCCTTCCTTGCCTATTGGATTTCCAAAGCAGTTACCATCTCGGAAACGTTCTGGAAAGAACTCCATTACATGCCCATCACCAACAGCAGGAAATGCCCCATAATGATCAAAAAGCCATTCACAAAGACGACCACCACGTCCTGGATTTTCTCTAAGCTTCCTATGCAATAATTCAAGCCCATCTTGTCCTTTCCAGCGAAGATCATAAATCCAAGTAAAGTGATTAAGTCCTGCAGCCAATGCGGTTACTTCATCAGTGGGCGCACCGATAATTTTTGCCAAATCATCCACAATTGCATGAACACCAATACAAAGCCCAATCACATTTGCGCCAGTGGCTTTGCGCACAGCCCAGCAATTAACAGTCATAGGATTCGCATAGTTGAAGAAATATGCTTCTGGACATAGATCAACTACATCATAGGCAATATCCACCATCGCAGGAATCATGCGCATTGCTCTCGATACTCCACCAGCCATAACAGTATCCCCAACTGATTGGAAGATCCCATATTTTCGTG
>Ga0067045_1027949_pt1 | contig 48932 bp, 40 predicted proteins | sample TerdegcTABiofilm_FD_59184 | JGI IMG/M metagenome (GOLD analysis project Ga0067045, IMG submission 59184) | Combined Assembly of (Gp0054472, Gp0054536) Wastewater bioreactor microbial communities from Singapore -Terephthalate degrading...
GCATTCCTGATTGAATGAAGATGGCGTCGTAATCTAATTAACGGCTCAAGCGCTGTCGCGGATTTAGCCGGTGGATTTGCACGCGGTAGATCAATTTGGGAAATAGACTACCCCTCGCAAGCTAATCGCTGTCAGACACTTCCTCGCATCTATTCCAACAGACTGTTTTCGTTAAATAACATGACCACAGTAATGCAACGGGCACGAAGGCCATCAGCGCCTTCTGATGTAAAAATCTCCTTGGATTGGTCGCATCCAGCCAATTCTTTGCCCCACGGCCCATTCGGTCACGGCACTTTTTTAAAGTAGGTACAAGAGTGGCCCGATATAAAAGTGTACGTTTCGACTAATGGAGGATTTCACTATGGCCGTTTTATTGACTGCGGAACAAATGAGGTACACCAAAGCGTCTAATCCGTTCCAGATAAAGAACCCGGAACAGGTTGTCAATACATTCACGATAACGGAAGAGTCAAAAACTTCGGACACGTTGAAGCTTCGAAAACAAGAGTCGATTGATGATCTGAAAGCATTTTTGAAAGACTACGACATGACATCGATCACCACCAACGAACTAAAAAAGTCGGCAGACGGCTTTATGAAAACGACGTAATTGATGGCGAGGCGTTTCATATGTTCATATCTGGCCTGGGTGCTTTTGATGCCAACGGCCAGCAAGCTGAAACTGACGTAAAATACAATGCAATCGCCTTATTTAACGAAAAGCTGGAAGATTACCTTTCGTTTCTTGAAAGCCATCCCAACGTGAAGCGGTCACAAGGCATCCCCGAATATGTTCAAGGCATGTTCGCTGCCAATCATGCAATCAATGCACGAGCATTTTTTGTTAATTCTTCCCGCAGTGATCTCTCGATAGAGGAGCGTGCCTGAGTTTGGCTCTTTATCCCGTACACCCACTCCATCACAGGCGATTTGTCTCGTTCAAAATCAAACTACGATAATGCCCCGGATTCGACCCGACCCATTTACGAAACGCCTTGTAGAACGAACTGGCATCGGCAAATCCCAGTCGCGTGGCAATTTCGGCAAAGCTGATCTGCGGTTCGGCCAGCCAGACAATCGCCAACTCTTTGCGCACGCTGTCCTTGAGCCCCTGATACGTTTGCCCCTCTTCCGCCAAGCGGCGGCGCAGGGTCGAGGCGGAGATGCACAGGTTGGCGGCCAGGCCGTCGGTTTCCGGCCAGATGTCGGGCGGCATCTGGCGCAGGTCGTGCTTGATGCGCGTGGCTAGGCTGTCGGGGTCGCGGTATTTGACCAGGATATTGGCCGGTGCGTGGCCAAGGAAACGCTTGAGTTCTTCGGCGCTGCGCTTGATCGGTAGGTCGAGGCAATCGGCGGAGAAGATCATGCGCGTGCGCGGTCGGTCGAAACGCAGGTTGTCGGAGAACATCACCCGGTAATCGTCACAAAAATCCGGTTGTGGGCAGCGCAGTTCAATGGCCAGGATCGGTATACGCCGCCCCGCGAGCCAACAGGCGACGCCGTGGACGATCATCCAATAAGTGAAATAGCTGAACGCCCGGCGCGGCTCGGGCTCGGTTTCGAGCAGTACGATTTCCGCCAGGCTTTGCTGGCGCACCAATTGGGCAGGCAGATGCTCGAGCATCAATGACAGGAACGCCAAGCCGGTTTCCAGCCCGGCCGCCACCGTCGGTTGAGCCATGGCCACGCGGCACAGAAACGCCAGGCTGCCGGACTTGAGCGGGCGCGGGTCCATGCCAAAAAACTCATCGTCCAGGCGCCGCGCCAGCAGGCGCCACAACCGAGCGTAGGTCGTGGCCGAGACACGTGCACCAGGCTGCAACAGCAGCTCGGGAGCAATGCCCACCTTGCTCAAGGCCTCAACGCTCGCTGCCTCCGACGCGCAGCTCTGCAACAGGGCTTCGCGCACAAGATGGATGGAGATGGTGTCTTTTTCCGACATGGGTGTGAGGCAATCCAACGGCACAAAAGGTGGGGTGCATCATAAGGGCGCTTGAGCTTTGCCACCACCGTTCAGCCGCCGTTCAGTAAAGGTCAATGTTTCTTGTTTGGCAATGAGTATCATTATGTTACAACTTAGCTTCCTATCCAGTTTCCCTGCGGTGTCGAATGCTTGTTCCCTTTCTCATCATGTTGCGCGAAGGCATTGAAGCCGCATTGATCGTTGGCATCATCGCCAGTTACCTGCAACAGACCGGCCGTGGCCAGTGGATGCCCGCCGTGTGGGTCGGTGTCTTCCTCGCCGCGGCCCTGGCCTTGCTGGTCGGTGGCGGCCTGGAACTGATGAGTGCCGAATTTCCGCAAAAGCAGCAGGAATTGTTCGAAGGCGTGGTCGGCCTGGTCGCCGTGGGCATACTCAGTTCCATGGTGTTCTGGATGCGCAAGGTCGCACGCTCGATCAAACATTCGCTGCACCAATCCCTCGACCATGCCCTGGCCGGCTCGCGCCACCAAGTCACCGCGCTGATCCTGATGGTGTTTTTCGCCGTGGCCCGTGAAGGCCTGGAAACCGTGTTCTTCCTGTTGGCGGTGTTCCAGCAGAGTGAAGGCCCCGGCGCACCGCTGGGTGCCCTGCTCGGCCTGGTGCTGGCGATCATCGTCGGGTTCCTGATCTACAGCGGCAGCATGCGCCTGAACCTCGGCGCGTTTTTCCGCTGGACCGGCCTGTTCATCCTGGTGGTGGCCGCCGGCATCCTCGCCAACTCCGTGCAGGCCCTGCATGAAGCCGGCGTGTGGAACCACCTGCAAAGCGTGCTGTTCGATGTCAGCGCGACGTTGCCGATGGATGGCCCGGTGGGCTCGGTACTCGCCGGGATGTTCGGCTATCAGGATGCGCCGACCGTCAGCACGCTGGGGGCCTACCTGATCTACCTGGTGGTGGCCCTGGCGATGTTCTTCCTGCCCGCGGCACCCGCCAAGCCGGTCGCCGCGCCCTCTTCCGTTTCTCACCCGTAAGGACCGTCCCTTGTCCAACCCAACTCCTCAACCGGCCTCGCCGCCACGCGCCTTGCGCTGGGCGGTAGCCGGCTCGGCGGTCGTGATGATCGCCGCCGGCGGCCTGTTCTACTATGCCTCGCAGCTGGCAGCGACCAAGCGCCAGACCCACCAAGATGAAACCGTCGTGACCATTCACGGCCACGCCTGCGAACCCAACGCACTGACCGTTGCGGCCGGGCGCGCGAGTTTTCGCATCATCAACCGCTCCGACCGCGCGGTGGAATGGGAGATCCTCGACGGCGTGCTGGTGGTCGAAGAGCGCGAAAATATCGCGCCGGGCCTGAGCCAGGTGATCAATGCCAATCTGTTGCCCGGCGACTATGCAATTACCTGCGGCCTGTTAAGCAACCCGCGCGGCACCTTGCACGTAACGCCGACGGCGGCATCCGACGCCCAAGCCAAGGCCAAGCCGTCGATGGTGGCGTTTATCGGGCCGTTGTCGGAATTCCGTGTGTACCTGAGCAGCCAGGCCAGCGCTCTGATCAAGGCCACGACCGCCTTGCAACAAGCGATCGACGCCGGTGACCTGGCCCAGGCTCAGGCGCTGTATGTGCCGGCCCGCGAGGCTTATCAGCGTCTCGCCGCGGCGTCGCAACGCCTGGCGCAACTGGACAACGCGATCAACGCCCGCGCCGATTATTTCGAAAAACGCGAGCAGGACCCAGCCTTCAGCGGCTTCCACCGCCTCGAATACGGCCTGTTCCAGCAACGCAGCCTCGATGGCCTGGCCCCGCTGGCGCAGCGCCTGGTGAGCGACGTCGGCACCCTCAAACAACAATTGCTGGCGCAGTCGCTGCCACCGGAACAACTGGTGAGCATCGTGGTGCGCAACCTCAATAGCCTGGCCGACGTGCGCGCCGTCAGTGGCGAAGAGGAGCGCTACAGCCATATCGACCTGAACGGTTTCGCCGCCAACCTGGATGCCGCGCGCAAGGTGGTCGACCTGATGCGTCCGCTGCTGAGCAAGTCCGCCGCCGACCTGTTGCCAAACATCGACACGGCCCTCGCCGCGTTCGAGACGGCGCTCGATGGTTTGAAAGTCGACGGCCAATTCAGCCGCTACGACCGTGTTACCGCCGATCAGCGCAAGCAGATCGCCGACAAGGCCAAGGTACTGGCCGCCGCACTCGATGGAATCGACCCCGCCCTTGGCCTCTCCGGCCTACAGTGAAGACGACCGCATACATGAGTGATTTACCACCGTTAGACCTTCAACGCCGTCGCGTCCTGCTGGGCATGGCCGCCACCGGTGCCGCGCTTGCCGGCAGCACCTTGAGCTGCCCGGCCATGGCTGCTGCCGCCGAGCAAGTGACCACCGCCCCGCGCAGCGACAAGACCCAGGACCATCACGATTTTTTCGGCAAGCACCAAAGCGGCATCGTCACCCCGCGCCCGGCCTGCGGCATGCTGGTGGCCTTCGATGTCCTGGCTGCTGATCGCGACGACTTGGAGCGGCTGTTCCGCACCCTCAACGAGCGCATCAGCTTCCTGATGACCGGCGGCAGCGTGCCGCAGGTCGACCCGAAACTGCCGCCCACCGATTCGGGCATCCTCGGCCCGGTGGTTACGCCGGATAACCTGACCATCACCGTATCGGTCGGCGAATCGCTGTTCGATGAGCGTTTCGGCCTCAGCGCAGCCAAACCCAAGCGCCTGATCCGCATGGTCGGTTTCCCCAACGATGCGTTGGAAGCGGCGCAGTGCCACGGCGACCTGAGCCTGCAATTTTGCTCCAACACCCCGGACACCAATATCCACGCCCTGCGCGACATCGTGAAGAACCTGCCCGACCTGCTGCTGGTGCGCTGGAAGCAGGAAGGCAGCGTGCCGCCACAGGCGCCCGCCCGCCCCGGCGAGCCTGCGCAGAGTGCGCGCAACTTCCTGGGCTTTCGTGACGGTTCGGCCAACCCGAATTCCAACGATGCCAAGACCATGGACCAAGTGGTCTGGGTGCAGCCCGGCAGTGACGAACCGGCCTGGGCGGCCAATGGCAGCTACCAGGCGGTGCGGATCATTCGCAATTTTGTCGAGCGTTGGGACCGCACGCCGCTGCAGGAACAGGAAAGCATCATCGGCCGCATCAAGCCCACCGGCGCGCCCATGGGTGGCCAGCACGAAGCCCAAGTGCCCGATTACAGCAAAGACCCGCAAGGCAAGCTGACCAAGCTCGATGCCCATATCCGCCTGGCCAACCCGCGCACCCCGCAGACCCAGGCCAACCTGATCCTGCGCCGGCCGTTCAACTACTCCAACGGCGTCAACAAAAACGGTCAGCTGGACATGGGGCTGCTGTTCATCTGCTACCAGGCCGACCTGGAAAAAGGTTTTATCAGCGTACAAACCCGGCTCAACGGCGAGCCCCTGGAGGAGTACCTCAAGCCAGTCGGCGGCGGGTATTTCTTCACCTTGCCGGGGGCAACGGGACCGAAGGATTTCATCGGGCGCACGCTACTTGCTGCAACGCACGTTCAACCCCCTGCCAACACTTAAAGCGGAAACCGTCCCATGAACAAGTCGACTCTCGCGCTGTCGCTGTTAATCACCCTCTCACCCCTGGCGGCCTTCGCCGCCACGGCGCCGCTGGACCTGGTAGGCCCGGTGTCGGACTACAAGATCTACGTCACCGAACAAATCGCTGAGCTGGCGACCCAGACCCAGGCGTTCACCGACGCGGTGAAAAAAGGCGACCTGGCCACCGCCAAGCAGCTGTATGCGCCGACCCGCGTGCATTATGAGGCCATCGAACCGATCGCCGAGCTGTTCAGCGACCTCGACGCGGCCATCGACTCGCGGGTCGACGACCACGAAAAAGGCGTGAAAGCCGACGACTTCACCGGCTTTCACCGTATCGAGTACAGCCTGTTCGCCGAAAACACCACCCACGGCCTCGACGCCTTGGCCGACGGCCTGAACAACAACGTCAAGGACCTGCAGACGCGCGTGGCCGGCCTGACCTTCCCGCCGGAAAAAGTCGTGGGCGGCGCCGCAGCCCTGCTCGAAGAAGTCGCCGCCACCAAGATTTCCGGCGAGGAAGACCGCTACAGCCACACCGACCTGTATGACTTCCAGGGCAACATCGACGGCGCGAAGAAAATCGTCGACCTGTTCCGCGGCCAGATCGAGAAACAGGACACGGCCTTCCTGGCCAAGGTCGACAAGAACTTCGCCAGCGTGGACACGATCCTGGCCAAGTACAAGACGGCGGACGGCGGTTTCCAGACCTACGACAAGGTCAAGGAAAACGACCGCAAAGCCTTGGTCGGCCCGGTCAATACCCTGGCTGAAGACCTGTCGACCCTGCGCGGCAAACTGGGTTTGAACTGAGCCCTCTAGGTCTCGCTCAACGGTCGGTACCCCTCCAACGGCGTACCGACCGGCAAGCCGCTTTCAGGATTGGCCGCATACCAATGCGCGCCCATCTGCACCGCTCGAATGGGCACGCCTTGATGGTGCCCATTGTGCGTTGCCACCGCGCGATCTATTGCCGCGTGTACGCCGAAGAATGTGCGCAACTTTTCCTGCGCCGCGAGCATGTTCGCGAACGCCGACACGTTGGGCGCGCTGTTCAACGCGCGAGGCAAGGCGAGCACGCCTTTGGCACTGTTGACCAACAGATCGGCAGCGCCATCTACCGGATTCAAAAACGCGCTGACCACGCTCACGCCCTTTTCCAGCACGCGGAATGCCTTGGCGCCAAAAGGCGCGACGACCTTGGTGGATTTGACCAACGAGCGCACCGCCGTTCCCGCGCCACCTAGAAACGCACCGGCCGTATCGATCAACAAGCCCCGCGTACCCTCGATGATATTGCCCTTGGCCAGGTCCACGATGGCCCCGACAAACGGAATCATGCTCAGCAAAATACTGTCGTTGCGTTGCGACACTTCTCGTTGTTGCTCAAGGGGTAATTGGCCCTGGGCATACTTGAGCACACTGTCGCGGTGATGAATGAAATTGCCCTGCAGGATCCGGTCGACAATCGCTTGGCTGCGAGGCGATGCAAAGCTGTTGGGCACCGCCGCGCTCACGCGGCCATTCGCAGCCGCGGGAGCGGCCGGCAAGGTATCACCGAGCTTATCGATAATGATGCCGGCGGACGAAACGTCCGATCGCGGCAAGGCATCGGAGGTGTAGGCGGTGAAGTCGAACGGCTCCACTGCGCCGTTCTGCAACAGGACCGTCGAGGGCGCCCAACGTCCGTAGGTGCGCTGCGTCTCTTCGAGGGTGCCGCCCAGCACCAGTTGCTCGGGTAAGTCCGTGCGCTTAACGATCATCATCTTGGCCGGGAACACTTCAAAGTAGCTGATCTGCCCGTTGTAGTCACAGCGGATCAGCGTGCCTTTGCGCCCTCGTCGCGCTTCGACTTGCGCGGATGTCTGGTCCAGTGTGGGCACCCCGTCGATCTGTTCGCGCAGGGTAAACAGCTCGACGGCGCCATACTCCAGGGCCTGGCGATCAGCCAGGGGCAAGTTGGCGATCATGCGCTTGGTGGTAATGCCCAAGCCTTGCTTGAGGCTCGCCAGGTAGCCATCGACTTCGCTCACCACTTGCCCCGGCAGGCTGGGCAAACGCTTGATCCTGGCATTCAGGGCGCGCACGTTTTTGACGATGGCGGCTTGTTCGGTGCGACTTGGGCGTACGTTTGAAAAGGGCGTTCTTGCAGCGCCAGTGGCGCCGGGAGTGTCAGCCTCCAGCAGCATCCAGCGGTCCCTGACCAGGTCGCCTGTCATATAGGTCTCGATCAGCGAACGGATCTTGGGTTCCGAGACCTTCATGTTGCGGCGCTCGTCCGGGTCCGCAACGTAGACCTGCAACGCTTGCAACTGGGGCCCGCTGAGTTCCGGGAACACCTTCTGCAGGTTCGCGACCGCCTGGTCCCGGCGTGTCGGCAGCGGCGTCTTGAACGCCATCAGGGCCTGCAGGAGTTGCTCGCGCTGGGCCTGAAAGGCTTCACTGGCCTGCTCGTAGTGCTGCGGTGTATAGCGACCGTCGGCGGTCTTGGCGTAAACCCCTTGCATCAAGCCCCAGTCCAGCAACACGTCGACGCCGTGGTTATCCAGCACTGCCGCCTCGTCCGCAGTGCGTGCATCCAGTCGGGCAAGCGCCATGATTTCCGGGTAACTCATCGCCCGCGAGCTGCCCGCGCCGCCTTGACGTTCGGCAAAGGTCACGCCCAGGCGCAAATCCGCCCATTCCGCAGACCCCATGCGCAGCGTGGAAGGAACATCCCGAATCAGAAACTCAGGGGCGGCAGCGGCCAGAAACAGGTGGGCCAACAGGGGCGCGACCTTGGGGTCCAGTGAGGTTTTTTTCCACAGGTGCGTTTCGATATCCGTGCGTACCGAGGCCAGCGTCCGCCCATTGTTGGCAGGTTGGTAGATGTCATAGCCGGCAATGGTTCCAGGACGCCCCGGTGCGTCGGGGTCGATTTGCAGCATGATGGCCGCCAGCACCCACTGCTTGGCCTCGAGCGTCGAGAGTTGATCGCTGCCGGACGCGCCCTGGAACTGGCGATTGCGCGCCACGGCCCTGCCCCAGTTCAACGCCACGGGGCTGTTCAGGACCTGCTCGAGGAAGCGATCAGCGTCGGCGCGCAAGGTGCCTGCGCTGTTGAGAGCAAGCACCCCGCGGATATCCAGGACACGCAGCAGGTTCACCGCAGGCTTGTTGCCAGGAGTATCGTCATCGCTCAACTCCGCCACGAAGCGTTTGTCGGCGTCGGACAAGACGCCAGGGGCCCACTGACGCGCGATCAACTGTGCATAGTCCCCCAGCGCCGGCGCTGGCGGCAGCGCAGCGTCGAGCCAGCGCAGGATATTGCGCACCTCCCGCGCCGTCTTCGGCACCGACAACCCATGGGACGCCAGCACCTCGCTGACCGCTGCCTGCTCGGCGCCGTCAATCGCCAGCGACGAGGTGCGGCTGATCGGCGTTTGCACGCCGGCCAGCAGCACCTCGTCTTCATCGGAGAGGTGCCGCACGCGCTCACTCAAGGTGCCCGCCAGATGCACGCGCTCGTCCATCACGTCGATGACTTTTCTAGCCCTCAGGTTGCGCTGCTCCAGGCGCCCCTTGACCTCCGGCGACAAGGCGGACCAGTCCGCCGTCGAGAGTGCCTGGCGCACGGTCTGCAGTTCGTCGGCGGTGTGCGGAGGGGGAATACCATACCCCTGCAACACCGCGTTGCGAGACAAGCCTTCGCTCTCAGGATGCACATACGCAAGCCCGTTGCTTGCCACATCCAGGGCGGCAGCGGCGGCGCGCAGCCTGGCGCTGACCTGCCACCATCCCGAGGTGTCGTTCAAGGTGAAGGTCTTTTGTGTCGCTACCCCACTGTCGACGACCCAACCGCTGACCGAGTCGGGTTTGACCACGACGGTATCCAGGGCCATCCCTTTGCTGGCGACCCAGGCCCGCATCTCGGCGGTATTGAAGGCGCTGCGCAGCGCCTCGAAGCCTGGACGAATCGTGGCGCCATGGGGAATCTGGACGCTCGAGTCCGCTAACTGACGCAGGGCCGAGGTGCTCAACGCCGTGTGTAACTGATGATCGGCCTCCGCCGACGTGGCCGGCGCTGGCTGCAAGGTCCATGGCGGCGCCGCGCTGGCCGGTAGGTCGGATGGCGCCGCGCGCCGGTTGCGCACAACGGTTTCGGGGATGATGCTGCCAATCGGCGCCGGCGCGGCGCTCAGCGCCAGCGGAATTGGCGAACGGGCATGAAGGATTGGGGAGACGGGCGACATTTCTAGTTCCTCTCTACCAGTGAATGGCAAGAGTTCTTGTCCTTAAGAACTGTCGAGAGAAAACATACCCGCCTGGGCCAGCGCTGCGTGTAGGCGAACTCTCAAGGCTTTGAAGGCAGCAAGAGAGTTCGTTGCGCGATGCCCGCGTTACAGAATGCGATACAACAACCGCTCGATCCGCACGCGGCTGACGCGGCGCAGGAACTTGCCGACTGCCTGCGGGTAATCCACCAGGGTCTGCAACTGCTGATAACCTTCGATGCGCGTGGTGTGCTGGAAAATCTGCGCCAGCTCGGTGCGCCGGGGTTCCAGCCACTCGCTCTTGGGGTCATCGATCAGCAAGGCGTTTTCCAGGTCAAGGCGGAACGCGCGTGGGTTGAGGTTGTTGCCGGTCAGCAACGTATAACGCTGGTCGACCCACATGCCTTTGAGGTGGTAGGTGTTGTCGCCGTCGCGCCACAGGTGCAGGTTCAACTGGCCGCTGTCGATCATCGGCTGATGGCGCTTGGCAAAGCGGCGCAGGCTGATTTCGTAGAGGTACGGCAAGGCCGCGATCACCTTGAACGGCTCGCTGGGCGAAATGTAGAAGTCGTTGGCGGTCTTGTCGCCGACGATGATGTCGATCTTCACCCCGCGCGCCAGGGCGCGGTTGATTTCCCGGGTCACCGGCAGCGGCAGGTTGAAGTATGGCGTGCAAATGGTCAGTTGATGCTGGGCGCTGGCGATCAGTTCGAGGATCACCCGGCTCAGGGGGTTGTTCTTACCGACACCGAGCAAGGGGCTGACAGACAGGTGGCCGTTGGGCAACTGGCCGCTGGTGGTGTCGTAGGCCGCGTGCTTGAGGCGGCTGCGCAGGTCGCCGATATCGTTGCGCAAGCTGCGGGTCGTCGGCGGGTTGGGCAAGTCGAGGCGATGCACGGCCTTGGATGCCATCAGCCCGTGCTCCACCAGGTGTTGCATCGAATCCGCCAGCGGTGCGCTGTGGATCAGGTGGTAACGGTCGAAACGGTACTTGTCGAATTTGTGCAAATACACGTTGTTCAGGCTGGCGCCGCTGTACAGCACGCTGTCGTCGATCACAAAGCCCTTGAGGTGCAACACGCCGAACAGTTCGCGGGTCTGCACCGGCACGCCGTAGACCGGCACCTCGGTGGCATGGCTTTGGGTCATGGCCTGGTACCAGGCGCTGTTGCCCGGCTGTTTACCGGCGCCGATCAGCCCGCGCTGGGCGCGCAGCCAATCGACCAGCACCACGATGTCCAGCTCCGGGCGTGCGGCTTTGGCGGCGTGCAAGGCGTCGTAGATCTCCTGCCCCGCCTCGTCCTGCTGCAAGTACAGCGCGACGATATAGATGCGTTGGGTAGCCTGGGAAATTTTCTCCAGCAGGCAACGACGAAACGCAGCGGCGCCGGACAGCACCTCAATCGCCTCGGTGGAGAGTGGGAAAGCGCGCAGTTTGGGCAACAGGGAACGTTTGAAGAACGACGGCATAAGGCTCGCAATGGGTCGAATCCGAAGAGGCCCAGAGCTTACACCATGGGGGTGCTCAGGTCTCGTTGCCAGTCAGTGAAAAACCTTGTTGCGAAAGAAGAACGATCGTTCTACTGTATGACACATGAACGATATTACCCGCGACATTATCCTCGACGTCACCGAGAAGCTGATCTATCGCCATGGCATCGCCGCCACTGGCATGGACTTCCTGGTGAAAACCGCCGGTGTCTCCCGAAAGAGCATCTACCGCTATTTCGCCAATAAGGACGAACTGGTGATCGCGGCCCTGCAACGTCGCGACGCGCGCTGGATGCACTGGCTGCGGGCCGAGGTGGAACGCCGTGAAGACAGCGGCGAGCGCCTGCTCGCCGTGTTCGACGCGCTCAAGGCCTGGTTCGGTTCGGCGGACTTTCGCGGCTGCGCATTCATCAACACCAGCGGCGAAACCGGCGACCCGCAAGCCCCGGTACGCCTGCTGGCGAAGGCGCATAAACACAAACTCTTCGAGTACCTGCTCGAACTGTGTCAAGCCCATGGCACGCCCGAGCCGCAACGGCAGGCCGCGCAACTGCTGATCCTGATCGATGGCGCCATTACCGTGGCCCTGGTGACGGGCGATGCAATCGCGGCGGATACGGCGCAATCCATGGCACGAACGTTATTGGGACTTTAAACCCACAGGCATCGCAACTTTCGATCAACCCTTATTGTTTTAAGGAGCCGCCCAATGTCATCCCCTGCAGAAACCCGCCCACCCCTGCCGCCGTTTACCCGCGAGTCGGCCATCGAAAAAGTCCGCCTGGCCGAAGACGGCTGGAACTCCCGCGACCCGCATCGGGTGTCCCTGGCCTACACCCTGGACACCAAATGGCGTAACCGCGCTGAATTCGCCTACAACCGCGAACAAGCCAAAGACTTCCTCAGCCGCAAATGGGCCAAGGAGTTGGATTACCGGTTGATCAAGGAGTTGTGGGCGTTCAGCGATAACCGTATCGCGGTGCGCTATGCCTATGAGTGGCACGACGACTCGGGTAACTGGTTCCGTTCCTACGGCAACGAAAACTGGGAGTTTGACCAGCACGGCCTGATGGCCAACCGTTTTGCCTGCATCAACGACATGCCGATCAAGGACAGCGAGCGCAAGTTCCATTGGCCGCTGGGGCGGCGTCCGGACGATCATCCGGGGCTGTCGGAGTTGGGACTCTAGCCTGTAGCCGCAAGCGTGAAGCTTGCGGCTTATTGCTCAATCCTGGTTCAAACCCACTCGGTACAACACCCCATCATCCTCATCGGTCAACACATACAAAAAGCCATCCGGCCCTTGCCGCACGTCGCGAATTCGCGCATTCAAGCCGCCGAGCAAGCGTTCCTCATGGATCGCCTTGTCGCCGTCGAACTGCAGGCGAATCAGCTCCCGGCTGGCCAGGGCGCCAATGAACAGATTGTGTTGCCATGCCTGGAAGCGGTCGGCATCGTAGAATGCCATGCCGCTGATCGCTGGGGATTTCTCCCACACATGGTGCGGCGCCACAGTACCGTCCACCACCTTGCCCTTGGCCTCGGGGATCGGTGTCAGCGAATAGTTGATGCCATGAGTCGCCATGGGCCAGCCGTAGTTCTTGCCGCGTTCGATGATGTTGATTTCATCTCCGCCACGCGGCCCGTGCTCGTTTTCCCAGAGCGTGCCATTCCATGGGTTCAACGCCAAGCCCTGCGGATTGCGCTGGCCGTAGGACCAGATTTCGGGGCGCACACCCGGTTGCCCGACAAAGGGGTTGTCATCCGGCACGCGGCCGTCCGGGTAGATCCGCACCACCTTGCCTTGCAGCTTGTCGAGGTCCTGGGCGGTGGGCCGGTCGTTGTTTTCACCCAGGGTGACGAACAGGTAGCCGTCGCGGTCAAAGGCCAGGCGCGAGCCGAAATGATTGCCGGTGGAGAGCTTGGGCTCCTGGCGCAGGATCACCTTGAAGTCGCGCAAACCGCTCAGGTCATCCGCCAACCGCCCGCGACCGACCGCAGTGCCGGCTGTGCCGCCCTTGCCGCCGCCTTCGGCATATGACAAGTACACCAGGCGGTCCTGCTTGAAGTCCGGCGACAGCACCACATCGAGCAAACCACCCTGGCCCTTGGCCCAGACCTCAGGCACGCCGGTCAGCGGCGCCGACAATTTGCCATCCGGGCTGACGACCCGCAGGTGGCCGGGACGCTCGGTGACGAGGTAGCCCTGTTTGTCCGGTAAAAACGCCACGGCCCACGGATGATCCAGGCCTTTGGCGATCGGCGTGGCGCTGATGCTGCCTTGTTCGCTGGGAAACTGCTGGGCTTCGGCGGCATACAGCGTTGTCAGCGGCAATAAGGCGCTTGCGCAACATGCGGCAAGCAGGGTTTTGCGTAGAGACATAAGACGGGGTCCTTACCGGCGCTCAAGGCCGGCGATTGCCGTTGGCGTCAACCGTGGGGGCTTTGGTTTCCGTCGCCGGGCGGCTGGGCGCAGCCTGGCGTTGCGGATAGCGATTGCCGATGCCGCCGTTTTCCAGGGTCGGCGTGCGCGTGGTCGGCCCGGTCTGGATGCCGCGAATCGCCGGCGCATTGGGCTGGGTGCCCTGCATACTGTTGGGATTGGCCCGGTGGATCGGGCTATTGTTGGCGTCATTGCTGCCGGGCAGGTTTTGCGCCTGGGCACTGGCGCAAAGTGCCAGGCCTAGCGCCAACGCTGCAAGATGTCGCACACAGGTGATCATGACAAAGCCTCTTGGGACGAGGAGTACGTGCTTTCGATACCACGCTACGCTTTGGGTTCGCCTTTGGTAACTAAATAGTTTCTCATCAGATGTAACACGTTCTGTCCGAGCATCCGCGCACCGCAACTTCCACGCCAGCGATCGCACGGGTGCAAGGTGTGTAAAAAGCCAGCGAAAAGGCCTCTTGAGCCGACCAAGGTAGGGAGCACGATATGGCAAAGCCCCTGAGCGAATACAACCGCAAACGCGACTTCAAGATCACCACCGAACCTTCCGGCGCCGCGTCGGGCGCGCAACGCAATGCATCGGCGCTGACGTTCGTGATCCAGAAGCACGACGCACGCAATCTGCACTACGATTTGCGCCTTGAGCTCGATGGCGTGCTCAAGAGCTGGGCGGTGCCCAAGGGCCCCAGCCTCGACCCCAGCCAGAAACGCCTGGCGGTGCAAGTCGAAGACCACCCCTTGAGCTACGGCAGTTTCGAAGGCAGCATTCCGGCCGGCCAATACGGCGCCGGCGATGTGATCGTCTGGGACCGTGGCATTTGGCACCCCCACGACGATCCACAAACCGCCTACGCCGCCGGCAAACTGGAATTCACCCTGGCCGGCGAAAAACTCTCAGGCGATTGGGTCTTGGTACGCACCCACCTCAAAGGCAGCGGCGACAAGGAACGGTGGCTGCTGATCAAGGAAAACGACCGGCACGCCCGCCCGACCAGCGACTACGACATCACCGAAGCCCAGCCGCAAAGCGTGCTCAGCGGTGCCTGCGTGGGGAACGCCAGGCCCACGCCCGCGTCGCAAAAAACCACCGCGTCGGTCACCCTCGCCGGTGTGCAGATCACCCATGCCGAGCGCGTCATCGATCTCGCCAGCGGCACCCGCAAGCTGGAACTGGCGCAGTTTTACCAGAGCATCAGCGAATGGCTGCTGCCCTTCCTGCGTCACCGCCCCGTTTCCTTGCTGAGGGCGCCGGAGGGCATCGACGGCGAGCAATTTTTCCAGAAGCACTCGGAGCACCTGGCGATTCCCCATATCAAGCAACTGGACCAGCGCCTGGACCCTGACCATGCGCGCCTGATGCAGATCGACAACCTCGCCGGCCTGATCGGTGCGGTGCAGATGGGTACCGTCGAACTGCACACCTGGGGTGCCACCTCGGACAAGATCGAAACCCCGGACCTGTTCGTCCTCGACCTCGACCCCGATCCGGCCTTGCCGTGGAAAGCCATGCTGGAGGCGGCGCAGTTGACCTTGTCGGTGCTCGACGAGTTGGGCCTGCAAGCCTTCGTCAAGACCAGCGGCGGCAAAGGCCTGCACCTGATGATCCCGCTGGCGCGCCGCGATGATTGGGCCACCGTGAAAGCCTTCGCCAAAGCGATCGCCCAGTTCATGACCCAACGCCTGCCGGAACGCTTCACCGCCACCTCCGGGCTGAAAAATCGACAGGGCAAGATCTTCATCGATTACCTGCGTAACGCGCGCGGTGCCAGTACGGTGGCGGCCTATTCAGTGCGCGCACGCCCCGGCCTGCCGGTGTCGGTGCCGGTCAGTCGCGAGGAGTTGAAGGGGTTGCGCGGTGCCCCGCAGTGGACGGTCGCCAACCTGCAACAGCGGTTGCAGGGTTTGAAGGGCGACCCGTGGGCCGGTTATGCCAACAGGCAGAGGCTCAGCAAACAGATGTGGGACACGTTGGGCGCGACGCCACCGCAGTGAGTCGCGCCACGTCGAGGTTCAGATCAGGATGAAGATCAGCGCAAGCACCGCGAAGATCGCCCACTTTTCCAGGTAGTAGCGCGTGCGGTTACGCTTCTTGAGTTCCTTGCCGCGCAGGCGGATTTTGTACAAGCGGCTGAACGCACGGTTCAGGCCGCCGGTCTTGTCGCCCGCGTCGTTCGGCGCGCCGGCGGCGGCCATCACCGTGCGGCTGAACCAGCGGTTGAACGCGGCCGCCCAGCGGTACTTCATCGGCCGCTCGACGTCACAGAACAGAATGATGCGGTTCTTCTCGGTGGCGTTTTCTGCGTAGTGGATATAGGTCTCGTCGAACATCACCGGTTCGCCGTCGCGCCAGGAGTAGTTCTCGCCGTCCACATTGATGTAGCACCCCGGATCGTTGGGGGTATCCAGGCCCAAGTGGTAACGATAGGAACCGGCGTAAGGGTCGCGGTGGCGCACCAGCTTGGAGCCCGGCGGCAACTCGGCGAACATCGCGGCCTTGACCGAGCCGATGCTCTGCAGCAACTCGGTGGTGCGCGGGCACAGCTTCATCGCCGAGGGGTGGCTGTCGCCATACCATTTCAGGTAGAAGCGCTTCCAACCCGACTTGAAGAACGAGTTGAAACCGACGTCGTCGTATTGGTCCGAACGCTTGATCGCGCCCGCCTGCATCAGGGTATGGGCTTCCTGGCGGATTTCTTCCCAATGCTCCTGCAGTGGGCTCAGGTCCGGGAAGTCGCTGGGTGAGAGATACGGTCGGCTGGGTAGCTTGGAGAACAAGTAGAGAAAGCAGTTGATCGGCGCCAGGAACGTAGAGTGATCGCTGAGCTGGCGTCTCAGTTTATGCCGCACCCGGCCACGCAGGTGGACATACGCAATAGAGGCAACGTAGAGGAAAACAATAATGAGTTTCAATGGATTTCGTCACAAGTCAGGAGAAAACAGGCTGCTCCTGCGGGCCCACGACGGCCGAGGTTGGATAGCAGCACATGAAATCACAATTCACATATAGGCGGCACGACCGGCGGATAGCCCTTCGGTTCATAACCATCGCCCGATATTTAGCCACAATTTGTAACTAAAGGTTAACTAAGAATTGTGAAAAGCTGTCCACTGATTGTAATTGGAGGGGGGCACGGGGGCTTGTCATGGGACAAGCCCTTGCGCATTAAACGTTACAGCAGCGGCTGATCATCCTTGCGCTCACGCCGGGAAAAGCGCCCGTCGTCCAAGCTCGAATAAGGCACGGTTTCGCGCCGGGTCAGCACAAAATGGCGGACCAGTGCGACGAACAAGCCGAGGATCAACCCCGCGACCAGGCTCAAGGCGATCACCAGGGCTTTTTTCGGTTTGATCGGCGCCAGTGGCTCCTGGGCGCGGCGGTCGACGGTGACCAGCTTGAGGTTGCTCATGTCGATGTTGAGGTTACGCAAGCGCGCAACTTCAGCACGAAGCGGTTCAACATCCTGCAGGAAGATGTCTTCATTCCCACGCTTGCGCAGCACTTCAACCTCACGGTTGACCTCCAGCAGTTGCAACTCCTTGCCGATCTCGGCGACGCGAGGGTTGGTAAAGTCGTCGCTGGTCCGCTGTTGTAGCGCAACGCGCTCGGCCTCCAGGGCCTCGGTGCCGAGGAAGTAAAGCGGGATTTTCTGGTTGTTGACCTCGGTACGCATCACCTGGCTCGAACCGCCTCGTGCGGCATCCGCCATGGACGATGGCGTGGTCGGCGTTTTGATACCCATGGACTTGGCGATGGCAATGGCTTCCGACAGCTCTGCCAGGCGGTTGGTACGCTCCATTTTCATCTGCAGGCGCAGGGCACTGAGTTCATCTTGCAACTGGGCGCGCTTGAGTCGGTCATCTTCCAACAGCTTGGCGATCTTCGATTCCTTATCGGTATCGTAGTTGGCGCGCGCAGCGTCGATCTTGCCTTTGAGTTCATTCAGGCGGTTGTTGACGATCACCTTGAGGTCCGCACCGACTTGTTCGCGCTCCGCCGCAATGGCGTAGTCGACAAAGCCGTTCAGAATCGTCACACCGTCCACATCGCTCGGGTACTGCAACTCCAGGCGGATATAACTGCTCAACGAGTCTGACTTTTTCGGGTCTGGCAGAATCAAGTTGACCGAGTTGCGGTTGAAGTCTTCAAAACTCTGCTCCAGGCTTTGCCCAGGCTTCTGGAACGCAGTGAACAATTGCTCATGGGATCTGAAAAAGCCCAGCCTCGCCTCATAAGAGTCCAACTGCGCGCCCACCTTCGACAACGCATCGGCCGGTGGCAACTTGTAGACTTCGGAACGGTTCAATGCATCCAGTTCATTGATCGCCGCCGGGCGCAAAACACTGCTGACCTCATATGTCCGCGGCGCCAGGAAGGCATAGCCGACGCCGAGCACGCCCGCCAGAATCGTACACCCCACTACCAGTTTTTTTTGCTGCCAAATCGAGTGGAACAGTTCAAGCAGGTCAATTTCGTCTGAAGAGCTAGAAACAGTATGCGGGGAAGTTCGATTCAAAATGAAAGCACCTTAAAAATGATACTAAACGGCCATCACCGTCAAAAACCTGAATACCCCAGTAAAGAATCAGGGACAACGCCCTGAAGCCCACAGAGCAGGCTAACCAATCGCTATCTGACCACTCAGTCAGACGAAAAATCCCACGCTATTAAAGTTTGTTTCCCTTCATTCAAGCAATCATTGCCACTGGCGTTCATCAAGTAGGAATATTCTTGTCACAAGAGTAGTCAAAAGTTTGTTAAATAGCTGCTCTCACTCGAAAAAATCGCGATAAAAGCCTGATAACACGAAGCTTCCTACGGATAAACCTGTATATACCCGGCTTTTTCTGACCGTTCGGTCGCGCTATTCAGTGCTATGCGCCTCAACAAAAAGGAATTTGTATGACATCCATTTCCGACTCGGACTACCAAGCCCTGCAGGGCACATGGCAGCAGGTCTCGCTCGAAGACAGCGGCGTGCTCAACCCGCCCGACGCCCACAGCGCCCCCGGTGCAATCACCACCATTACCGACGACCACTTTGAAGTGCTCACCGTTGATGGCGAACGACTACTGGCCGGCCGATTCTTCCTGGACAGCACCACCCATCCCAAAAGCATCACCTGGATCGATGCCATGGGGGATGACGCGGGCAAGCTGCTGCCGGCCAGCTATCGCCTGGAAGGAGACGAGTTCGTATTCATCGCGGCGGATGAAGGCATGCCGCGACCGTGTGTATTCAGCACCGGCCCCGGGCAGACAATGCGTACATTCGTGCGTCGATCCTGAGCCCCGCGCCCATCTGAACTTGCGACGGGATTTTCACAAGGCATTCACCTTCCGGTCTATAGGGTGAAGCCTACCTACTCCAGTGAATCCCTTAGCCCGCCTCCCCCGGCGGGCTTTTTTTTACGCGCAAAACAGCTCAGGGCAGGCGCTTGGTCGCCGTCAGGGTAAAACACAGCGGCAACTGGGCCGCCTGATCCTCGTATTGGTCGTAGAGTTCTTCGCGATTTGAATGCGGGTATTCTTGCAGATGAGCGATCTGCAACCGCGCCGCAATCGCTGCGCTGACCACACTGCCCAGCGTGTGTACAAACCAGTAGGACGTCGGCCCCGCGACCGCGCTCTGCCCTTCATAGACGATCGACTCTTGCAGCACAAAAGGCTCACGCTGGAAGTACGAACTGGCAGGCAGCAGCGGATTGGCTGCCAGCGGGTCGAACACTTCCAGGAACGGGTGGGTTTCGTACATCACCAGGGTGCCGCCGGGCTTCAGCGTTGTGGCGACCTGGCGCATGAACCGCGCCACATCCGGCATCCAGCCCAATACGCCGATGGTCACCAGGGCGATATCGAAGCGTGCGTGCAAACGCTCGGGCAAATGGTGGATCTCGGTTTCGATGAATTCCGGGCTGTAGGGTGAGAGCGCCGCCAGCTCCCGAGCCTGATCGAGAAAGGCACGGGATTGGTCCACGCCGACGACCGTGCGTGCGCCCAGGCCGAATAACGACAAGCTTTCGCGGCCGTTGTTGCAACACAGTTGCACCACGTCTTTGCCGGCAACACCGACATCTTGCAACAAGGCGGTGAGAGTCGGGTCCAGGCACGAAAAATCCGGTTCGGCGACCGAGGCCAGCAGCGTCCTCCAGGTATCCGTGTCTTTGTGCAGCCGGGCGGATTCGTCCCAGGCGTCCTTGTTACTGGCAATCGCCTGTTGGGCTGAGGGCATGTCCATTGCGTCTCCAGAAAGTCGGTTACAGCGAGCTACGGAAAATAAGCCAATTGCCCGTCAGATGAAACCCTCGCCTGTGGCCGAACTTATCTCTCGGCCCAGGTCACCAAACCGCCGACCTCGGTCATCTTCGTACCCTCACAGGCACAGACGACGGGTCAGGTCATTCAGCAACCATCGGCCTGCTTTACCTAAAGAGCGATTTTGCATGTGCGCGGCATAGATCGTAAGTGTGTCTGGTGTGCGTTGAAGTTCGGCGGTTAACTCAAGCGGCCGGAGGCGCCCTGAAGCCAGATGATCCGCAATCAGATGCTCGGGCATTCGGCACCAACCGAACCCGGCGAGTAAGAAATCCAGGCGCCGTGCCAAATCGACAAACCGCCACTGGTGACTGCCCGTCACCCCATAGCTAGGGCCGTCGGGAGAAACCGGATCGGAAAGCACCAGTTGCACATAGGGCTTGAGGTCTGCCCGTGTTGCCCGGCGGCCTAACATGGCCAAGGGATGCCCGCTGGCGACGACTGGCCTCAAGTCGACGCTGAGCAGCGCCAGCGCGGTGATATCGTCGGGCACCGTCGGGATCAATGTGCAAAGCGCCAGTGCCGCATCGCCGTTGCGCAATCGGCGCTCAGCGCCGCCTAAGCCTTCTGTAGAGAAACTCACGGCCAGATGCGGAAAAGCCTCACGGAGCGCGCCAAGGCTTTCGATGAGCGGGGCGCTGGGGACTAAAGGGTCTATGGCGAGCGCCAACTCCGGCTCAACCCCTGCTGCAGTACTTGCAGCCATTGCTTCAAATTGGGCAGCGCTCGCCAGCACGGCGCGCGCTTGAACCACCAGCACTCTACCGACCTCAGTGAGCCTTGGACGATGACCGCTGCGATCAAACAGCCTCACACCTTGAACTGACTCAAGCGTGGCAATCGATTGGCTAATGGCAGATTGAGCGCGCCGCAGGTGACGTCCCGTGGCCGAAAAACTGCCTGTATCGGCAATGGTTACAAGGATCCGCAATTGATCCAGGCTGAGATTTCCGATCATGCTCCATCACTTAAACAGATGGACTCAATCATATTTACATCACTCCTGCTTATAGATCGCATTGGGTAGAGTGTGTCGCACATCGCCTACCGCGACAACGCAAAACATACCGCCCCCTCACCGCGCAGGAGTTACTTTCATGTCCAGGCTTCTCACCATTGAAACCAGCCCACGTGGGGATGCTTCGATTTCCCGACAGCTCACTCGCCGCTTCGTGGCCGCATGGGAAGCTGCGCACCCTCGGGGCGCCATCAAAATACGGGATCTAACGGACACCCCGCTGACCTTCGTGACAGCCCCCTGGTTACAGGCTTACTTCACCCCCGCCCCCCAACATTCGCCTGAAATGAAAGCGGTGTTGCAACTATCCGATGAACTTGCGGCCGAGTTGCTGGAAACCGATCACTTGGTTATTTCAACACCCGTCTACAACTATAACGTCCCTGCGGCACTCAAGGCCTGGGTCGATCATGTGGTGCGTAAAGGCCTGACCCTGGGCGTTGATGGCAAAGGACTGGTGACCGGTAAAAAAGCAACAGTGCTGCTCGCCTCGGGAGGTGTATATACCGACGACTCGCCGATTAAAGACCGTGACATTGCGACTCACTATTTGAAACTGATCCTGAACGTCCTGGGTATCACTGACGTAACCTTTATCGCGGCCGGCGGCGCTAAAACCGTAGATCTCGGAGAACTCAGCATGCACGACTTTCTAGAGACATTTGATCATCAAATTCAAAAGTCGCTGGTTTAGCCAGCCATACGACTCTGCTCTATCGACTACGCGTGGTTAAACGGGGATTCACTTATGCGGCAGCAATTGAGCGATCCGCATTTCGTCCAGCCAACAAGTTGCGGTTCCGACTGGAGCTTTTATCCGACCGATAATTACTGATCTCCCTCAACTTAGGCGTGGCAACCGACCAGGCTCACCGTCAAGGGCAGCGATAAACGTTTCCTGAAAGGGTTACGTTGGTTTGCTCCAATCGCTTGTCCGAACCGGTTTGGCCCGCTCGCTCAGTGAGCAGATAAACCCGGTTGCCCCCCATCGCTGCGGCTTTATTTTTCAGATCGTTACGGGCTCCGGTCTCCAGGTTCGCGTTCCCAGTGATGCTGCCAAACAGAAAGTCGCCCTGACTACCCGTAACATCCCCCAAGAACTGGCACTCGGCGCCAGGTTCGTTATGAGTGACGCGCACGGTGTTGGCGGCGGGCCCCATTATCGCCGTCGGTGCGCAACCGATCAGTCCAAGCAACACAGTGGACAAACTGACACTAATGAGGATACGAGGGAGATGCATGGACATGGTTCCTGTCTTACCAAAATGACATTGCCCTTTTGGATAACCTGCCAGGGCTTTAAGCCTGTGCAGTATCAAGTTTTGCTGGAACAGGAACTGTATTAATAAGTAATTTTTGCGTGTGAATCTGTAAACAATCGCTGTACGAACGGAGCCCCAGCCCTACCCTCACGGCGCCCTCCCCCTCAAATACGCGAAGCGCACGGATATCTGCTTGGACGGTGCGTGAAACGCCGTTGGTTTTTCCCGCCACCGACGCACTCGCAGAGCGTGAAGCAGACGACCGAGCTGCACTACAGGGGACTCCAACACCGAAAGCATTGAACATCCGTCGTCGACCGCCATACAACTGTCGTCACACCTATGCGACAATATGCAGTATGTCTGGCATGAACCCCGCCTTCATTTCCCAGCAGCTCGGCCATCGTGCGCAGATGCTGCTCTCGACTTATGCGCGTTGGATCAACCCAAGCTCGGACTGGAGCGAATCGGAAGAGCTCCAGATTGGTCCCAAATTGGTCCCAGCTCAAATAAGCGCACCCTAAGCTATTGATAGGTAAAGTAATTGATCTCCACAGCTAACATCACCATGCAGTTCGGCGCCAAGCCGCTCTTCGAGAATGTCTCGGTCAAATTCGGCGCCGGTAACCGTTATGGTTTGATCGGTGCCAACGGTTGCGGCAAGTCGACCTTCATGAAAATCCTCGGTGGCGACCTGGATCCGTCCGGTGGCCAGGTCATGCTGGAACCGAACGTGCGCCTGGGTAAACTGCGCCAGGACCAGTTCGCCTACGAAGAATTCACCGTGCTCGACACCGTGATCATGGGTCACGAAGAACTGTGGAAGGTCAAGGCCGAGCGCGATCGTATCTACTCGCTGCCGGAAATGAGCGAAGACGACGGCATGGCCGTGGCCGAGCTGGAAACCGAGTTCGCCGAGATGGACGGCTACACCGCCGAATCCCGCGCCGGTGAACTGCTGCTGGGCCTGGGTATTCCCCTGGAACAGCACTTCGGCCCGATGAGCGAAGTGTCCCCCGGCTGGAAACTGCGCGTATTGCTGGCCCAGGCGCTGTTCTCCGACCCTGAAGTGCTGTTGCTCGACGAACCGACCAACCACTTGGACATCAACACCATCCGCTGGCTGGAAAACATCCTGACCCAGCGCTCCAGCCTGATGATCATCATCTCTCACGACCGTCACTTCCTGAACAGCGTATGTACCCACATGGCTGACCTGGACTACGGCGAGTTGCGCCTGTTCCCGGGCAACTACGACGAGTACATGACCGTGGCGACCCAGTCCCGCGAGCAACTGCTGTCGGACAACGCCAAGAAAAAAGCGCAGATCTCCGAACTGCAATCCTTCGTCAGCCGCTTCTCGGCCAACGCCTCGAAAGCCAAGCAGGCCACTTCCCGTGCCAAGGCGATCGACAAGATCCAGCTGGCCGAGGTCAAGCCTTCGAGCCGTGTGAGCCCGTTCATCCGTTTCGAACAAACCAAAAAGCTGCACCGCCAGGCGGTCATCGTCGATCGCATGGCCAAAGGCTTCGACGGCAAGCCGCTGTTCAAGGACTTCAGCTTTCAGGTTGAAGCCGGCGAGCGCGTGGCGATCATCGGCCCGAACGGTATCGGCAAGACCACCCTGCTGCGTACCCTGGTCAACGAACTGACGCCGGATGCCGGCAGCATCAAGTGGACCGACGCCGCCGAACTGGGCTACTACGCCCAGGACCACGCCCACGACTTCGAAGACGACATGAGCCTGTTCGACTGGATGGGCCAGTGGACACAGGGCGAGCAAGTGATCCGCGGCACCCTGGGGCGCATGCTGTTTTCCAACGACGAGATCCTCAAGTCGGTCAAGGTCATCTCCGGTGGCGAACAAGGTCGCATGCTGTTCGGCAAGCTGATCCTGCAAAAGCCGAACGTGCTGATCATGGACGAACCGACCAACCACTTGGACATGGAATCCATCGAAGCGCTGAACCTGGCACTGGAAAACTACCCGGGCACGCTGATCTTCGTCAGCCATGACCGTGAGTTCGTATCGTCCCTGGCCACCCGCATCATCGAGTTGAGCGCCAACGGCGTGATCGACTTCAGCGGCACTTATGACGACTACCTGCGCAGCCAAGGCGTGGTCTTCTAAGCACTGCGATCAGCTGTTAGCGACAAGAAAAAGCCCCGTCCACTGCGACGGGGCTTTTTTGTATCTGTCGGTCAGCCGGGTTGATAGTTAGGGTGCTTTCTTTTCCCCCGAGCCCTTGCGATGATGCCCTCACCGCCCGCCCGCGAACGAGTGCTCATGTCTGCCGCCGCCCCGAGTTCACTGTCGATCACCCTGCAGATCGTCTCCATCGTCTTCTACACCTTTATTGCCTTTATCTGCATCGGCCTGCCGATCGCGGTGATCCCAGGCTACGTACACGAGCAACTGGGTTTCAGCGCGGTGGTGGCCGGGCTGACCATCGGTTCGCAATACCTCGCCACCCTGCTCAGCCGCCCCATGGCCGGGCGCATGTCCGATAACGTGGGCACCAAACGTGCAATCGTGCTCGGCCTGGGCGGCATCCTGGCCAGCGGCGGGCTGACGCTGCTGGCAACACTGCTGCAAAGCCTGCCGCTGTTGAGCCTGGGCATCCTGATCGTCGCTCGTTTGTTGCTCGGCGTGGCCCAGGGCCTGATTGGCGTGGGCACCATCAGTTGGTGCATGGGCCAGGTCGGCGCCGAGCATACGGGGCGCTCGATTTCCTGGAACGGCATTGCGTCCTACGGCGCCATCGCGATTGGCGCGCCGCTGGGCGTGGTAATGGTCGCCGAATACGGCTACAACAGCCTTGGCATCGCTCTGTCGGTGCTGGCGGCGCTGGGCCTGGTGCTGATCCACAATAAACCGTCCGTGCCGGTGGTCCGCGGCGAGCGCCTGCCGTTCTGGGCGGTGTTCGGGCGTATCGCCCCGTTTGGCGCCAGCCTGTGCCTGGCGTCCATCGGCTACGGCACCCTGACCACCTTTATCACCCTGTACTACCTCAATCGCGGCTGGGCAGGCGCGGCCTATTGCCTGACGGTATTTGGCGTGTGTTTCATCGTTTCGCGCCTGGTGTTTATCTCGGCCATCAGCCGCTTTGGCGGCTTCCGCGCAGCGATTGGGTGCATGATCATCGAGACCCTGGGCCTGACGCTGTTGTGGCTCGCGCCGTCTACCGACGTGGCATTGATCGGTGCAGGGCTGACTGGCTTCGGTTTGTCGCTGGTGTACCCGGCGCTGGGCGTGGAAGCGATCAAGCAGGTGCCCAACAGCAGCCGTGGCGCGGGGCTGAGTGCCTACGCCGTGTTTTTCGACCTGGCCCTGGCGATTGCCGGGCCCTTGATGGGGGCGGTGGCGTTGAACCTCGGCTACGGCTGGATCTTCTTCTGCGCCGCACTGCTGTCACTCAGCGCCTTGGGCGTGACTTTGCTGCTCAAACGTCGCGCTTATTGATCCGCCGTCTGCAGGCCGGCACGGGTGGATCGCCCGAGGGTGTGAGCGAAAAAGCGCCCGGCTTCGGAGGTCAGATCGCGGTGAATGCCTTCGCGGTCGACGCCATCGGCATCGGTGCAGATTGCCGGCATCAGCGCCAGTTGATCGCTGTCGCAGGGCGCCATGAACACGAAATGCCCGGCCCCGGCCAGCAATTTGAAGTCCGGCGGTTCGGGCAGCTTGCGCGCCAGGGCGGCGGCGTTCTTGTCCACCGCCACCAGCTTGTCGCCATCACCGCTATAGAGCAGCACCGGCACGTGGACGTCGGCCAGGGTGTGGCGCCCGAACATCAAGCTCAACGGCGCCATCAACATCAACGCGTGAATACGTGGGTCGGCTTGTGGCTGCAGGTCATCACGGTCCACCACCAGCTCGCCTTTGGTGGTGCAGGCGTCGCGGTCTTCCGGACGCTCCTGGCAATAGCGGCGCAGGCGGTCGAAATCGGGCTTGGCGCCCGCCAGGATCAACGCGGTTTCGCCACCGGCCGAGTAGCCGATGACACCCACTTGGTCGACGTTGACGAACGGTGACAGCATCGGGTCGCCCAGGGTCGCGGTGATCGCTTCGGAAATCTGGATCGGCCGCCCATACAGGTTGCTCAACGTGCCCAGGCGGCTGTGATCCTTGTAGTTGTCGCCGGGGTGCAGCACCGCCACGACTACAAAGCCCTTGCGCGCCAGGGAGGTCGCCAGGTCATGCAGGGCCAGCGGCGTCCCTGTGTTGCCGTGGGACAGCATCAGCATCGGGAAACGGCCGATAGCGATCTTCGAATCTTCCGTGGCGGCCACGTGATACCCACCCACCCGGGTGGTGTGCTCAACGTCGGTGGACGGATAGAACGCGATGGCATTCATCGGCTGCAGATCCAGCGGGTCGAGAAAACTCATGCGGTGGAAGCCCACACTCCAATGCGGGTGCGGCGCAGGCGCGGCGTGCACTGAAACCAGGCCGCCAAGCAGGGAAAGAACCAAAACAGCACAAAGACGCATCATGAGGATGTCCACCTTTGCTGCGCGATAACCGGCATGTCTATTCAAGATGTCCATGGTTCAAGGTACTCGCACCGAGTGATAAACCCATGCGTGCATAACCTGGGCCAAAGTAAAGACAGCGGGCCAACGAAAAAACTCCGTACTCCGGTCGCGTTCAGGCGAGCAGAATACAGAGTTTAGGCGCCCGGCTTCAGATTGAAACCGAGCAACAGCGAAATTTACACAAGCCTTACGCGGCGGCGAACAATTGTTCGTTGATGACAACGTTGGCGTCGCTCAGGGACTTGCTGCGGAACTCATCGCCATACGCCAGGCCCTGGGCGCGGACGAATTCGATGTCGGTGATGCCGAGGAAGCCCAGCATGACTTTCAAGTATTCCTCGTGGGCCACGCCGGTTGCCTGGCCAACATGCAGGCCGCCGGACGTGGAGACAATGATGACTTTCTTGTTGCCGCACAGGCCTTCCGGGCCGGCTTCGGTGTAGCGGAAGGTCTGGCCGGCCACTGCAATGCGGTCGATCCAGGCCTTGAGCTGGGACGGGATGGTGAAGTTGTACATCGGTGCGCCCAGCACCACGGCGTCGGCGGCGAGGAATTCAGCCAGGGTCGACGCGCTGAGGTCGGCTTCGTGCTGCTGCGCGGCGTCGCGCAGTTCGGCCGGCGTGCCCAGCGCAGCCAGGGTGGCGCCGGAGAAGTGGTTGATGCCTTCGCTGGCCAGGTCACGGTAAGTCACTTCCACACCCGGCTCGGCCGCTTGCCAGGCCTTGACCACGCCGGCACTGAGCTGGCGCGAAGCCGAGTTGTCGCCGAGGATGCTGGAATCGATGTGCAACAGTTTCATGGGTAAGCTCCAAATAAGATCAGCGGTGCGAATCAGATGGTGTTAAGCCTACGCATGAAACCAATAGCCGATAAGGTAGTTGAAATGCGATAGTTCGTCCTACTGACAGGACAATAGGCCGAGCATGCAAGACCTCAATGACCTCTACTATTTCGCCAAAGTCGTGGAAGCCGGCGGCTTCGCGGCGGCCGGGCGCCTGCTGGGGATTCCCAAGTCACGCCTGTCGCGACGGATCGCCGAGCTGGAAGAACGCCTTGGCGCGCGCCTGCTGCAGCGCACCACCCGGCAACTGACCCTGACCGCCGTCGGCGAGCGTTACCTGCGCCATTGCCAGGCAATGCTGCTGGAAGCGGAAATGGCCGATGAAGCCGTGGCCAGCATGTCCAGCGAACCCCGCGGGCGGCTGCGGGTCAGTTGCCCGGTGGGCATGGCCCAGCACATCCTGCCGGAGCTGGTCGCCGGGTTTCTCGCCGCCCACCCCCAGGTGCAGTTGGAAATGACCCTGGTCAACCGCCGCGTCGACCTGGTGGCCGAAGGCATTGACGTGGCGTTGCGGGTGCGCGAGCTCGGCGATGAAGACCCGCTGCTGGTCACCAAGCGCCTGCGCCAGGCCCAGACGCTGCTGGTCGCCAGCCCGGACTTCATGCGCGGCCGACAGGTCGACAACCTCGACGACCTCAAACAATTGCCGGTGCTCGGCGCCCTGGAAGCCGACCGCATGGTCCACCTGCGCCTGCTCGACCCCCAAGGCAACGCCGAAGACCTGGTGATGGAAGCCCGCCTGGGCATCGATGATTTCATTGTGCGCAAAGCCAGCGCACTCAAGGGCCTGGGCTTCACCGTGCTGCCGATGATGTATTGCGAAGAAGAACTGGCCAGCGGCCAACTGGTGCAACTGCTGCCGCAATGGTCGCTGCCGGGCGGCTGGTTGCAGGCCGTGTACCCGCATCGCCGTGGCGTGCTGCCGGCGATTCGCGCGTGGATCGATTACCTGGAAGAAGGCTTTAAAAGCTGTGGAGACCGCCTGTTATGAGCATGACCGAAGAACAAGTCGCGCACTTCTGCCTGAGCCTGCCCGGCGCGCGGGAAGACTATAAATGGGGTGGCGTGCGAGTGTTTTCGATTGCCGGCAACAAGATGTTCGCCTTGCAGAACCTGCGGGGTGACTCGTTGGCGTTCAAGGTCGACAAGGAACTGTTCCTCGGCCATGTGGACCGCCCGGGCATCCACCCGGCGCCGTACCTGGCGCGCGCGCAGTGGATCATCATGAACACGCCCTACCCGCTGGGCACCGAGGAGTTGCGTGGCCTGTTGCAGCGCTCTCACCAGTTGGTGGTGAGCAAGTTGCCCAAGCGCACGCAGGTCGGGTTGTTGCTAGAGGACTGACCCCAGCGTGCCGCTGAGGAACAACTGGTCAAGCCAGAACACCTGATGCAACAGCACGATTGCCCAGAACAGCACCTGATACGAGACCTTGCGCGTCTTGTGCCGGAACACCTGCTGGGCAATCAGCGCCCCCGGCCATCCGCCCGCCAGCTCGACGGCGTGCAGGATGTTTTCGGGAATGCGCCGAGCGTCGGTGCGCGCCTTGTGCTTGTCGCTCCAGTACAGCAAAAACGCGATCACGCTGACCACGCCATAGGCCGCCAGCGGCATCACGGTCTCGCCGCGATGCCACACCAATACCGAGCCCAATAATGGCGCCGCGCACAACAGCGCAAAGATCAGCGCCTTCAGGCGTGGGTGCTGAATCATCATGCCTTGGCCGCAGACCAATCGATCCAGCCGAACTGCCAGGTCGCCAGGATCAGCAAGCCGAATGCAATCCGATACCAGGCAAATGCCGCATAGCTATGGCTGGCGATGAACTTGAGCAGGCCCTTGACCGCAATCATCGCGAAGATGAACGAGGTGACAAACCCGATGGCGAACACCGGCAGGTCAGCCGGCTGGAACAGGTCGCGGTACTTGTAGCCCGAATACACCGCCGCACCGACCATGGTCGGCATGGCCAGAAAGAACGAAAACTCGGTGGCGGTCTTGCGCGACAGGCCGAACAGCAGGCCGCCGATAATGGTCGAGCCCGAGCGCGAGGTGCCCGGGATCATCGCCAGGCACTGGGCAAAACCGACCTTGAGCGCGTCCTTCCAACTGATCTCATCGACGCTCTCGGCATGCACTTCATGCTCGCGCCGCTCGGCCCACAACATCACGATGCCGCCCACCACCAACGCCGTGGCGACGGTGATCGGGTTGAACAGGTAATGGTGAATCAGGTCGGCGAAAATCACCCCCAGCACCACGGCCGGCAGGAATGCGATCAGCAGGTTGACGGTAAAGCGCTGCGCATTGCGCTGGGTCGGCAAACCGGTCACCACGTCGAGGATCTTGCGGCGAAACTCCCAGACCACCGCCAGAATCGCGCCGAGCTGAATGATGATGTTGAACGCCATGGCGCGTTCGCCGCCAAAGTCGAGCAAGTCGGCGACGATAATCTGGTGGCCGGTACTGGAGATCGGCAAAAACTCCGTCAGCCCTTCTACCACGCCGAGTATCAACGCCTGTGCGGCGGTCCAAAAATCCATACTTCCCCCAAAGGTCTTGCGCTAAGACAAGCCTCGTTAGTCTTTTTAATGGTTCACTGACGTTGAGCGCACTAAAGGCCCGGTGTTGATATTCAACGCCGGTCTGCAAAAATTCCGTGAAAAATCAGGCAGTACTCAGGTTTTTCGATTTCGGGCCGAAAGCCTATCAGACAAGGCGTAAAAGTCGATGCAACGCCGAGAATTATAAAAAGCACGGAGTGACAGGACGATGAACAGTTTACGCAATATGTCGATCAGCCGCCGTCTCTGGTTGATCCTGGTAGTCGCCGTGTTGATGCTGTTGGCCCTGGGTTTGCTGATGCTCAAACAGATCCATGACGACCTCTATGAAGCCAAAAGCCTGCAGACCCGACACGTCGTACAGACCGCCAGTGGAATCCTGACGTTTTATCACAGCCTCGAAACCAGCGGCGTCATGCCCCGTGAAGCGGCACAGAAACAAGCCCTGAGCGCGGTGCGCGGCCTGCGCTATAACAAAGACGAATATTTCTGGATCAACGACCTGACGCCGGTGATGATCATGCACCCGGCCAACCCCAAGCTCGATGGCCAGAACCTCTCGTCGATTCGCGACCCGGACGGCTTTGCGATATTCAACGAGTTCGTGAGCCTGGCCAAGGCCAAGGGTGCCGGTATCGTCAATTACCGTTGGCCGAAGCCGGGTGCCGATACGCCGATAGAAAAAACCTCGTATATCCAGTTGTTCGAACCGTGGGGCTGGATCATCGGCTCCGGCGTGTATGTGGATGACGTGCAAGCCGAATTCAACGCGCAAGTGTGGAAAGCCTCGGGTGTCGGCCTGGGCATCGCCGTGGTCATGGCCCTGCTGGTCTCGTTGATTGTGCGCAGCATCGTGCGCCCGCTGCAGGCCGCCGTGAATGCCATGGCCAATATCGCCAGCGGCGAGAGCGACCTGACGCGCAGCCTCGACACCCATGGCCGTGACGAAGTCACTCAACTGTCCCAGCACTTCAACAGCTTCACCGCCAAGCTGCGCCACGTCGTCGGCCAGTTGCAGATGTGCGCCAATGCGCTGGGCCAGTCCTCCACTGAGCTGGGCAACAACGCCAGCCAGGCCCACGACCGCAGCCAGCAACAGTCGCAACAGATGGAACTGGTGGCCACCGCGGTCAATGAAGTCACCTACGGCGTGCAGGACGTGGCCAAGAATGCCGAGCACGCCGCCAGCGAAATGCGCGATGCCCAGGCCCAGGCCGAGCAAGGCCAAGTGAACATCGACAGCAGCTTGCAGCAGATCGACCAACTGTCCACCACCATCAGCCAGGCCGTGGAAGTGATTCGCACCCTGTCGAGCGAAAGCACGCAGATCGGTGGCGTGCTCGAAGTGATCCGCTCCATCGCTGACCAGACCAACCTGCTCGCCCTCAACGCCGCCATCGAAGCCGCGCGTGCCGGTGAGCAAGGCCGCGGGTTTGCGGTGGTGGCGGACGAAGTACGGCTGCTGGCCCAACGCACGCAGAAATCCACTGCTGAAATCCAGGTCATGATCGAGCGTCTGCAAGGTCACTCGGAAGCGGCGGTCAAGGTCATCAGCGACAGCCACAGCGCGTCGCAACTGACCATCGAACAGGCCGGCCAGGCCGGGGCCAGCCTCACCGCCATCGGCCAGGCCCTGCGCAACCTCAATGGCCTGAATGCCTCGATCGCCAGCGCCACCCTGCAACAGGCCCACGTGGTCGAGGACATCAACCAGAACGTGACCCAGGCCGCCGGGTTGTCCCACAACACGGCAGTGGCGGCCGAACAGTCCAGCGTGGCCAGCGCACACTTGCGCGGGTTGAGCGAGCAGCTCGACGGCCTGCTGCGTCAATTCAAAGTCTGACGCCACTCAAACTGTGGGAGGGGGCTTGCTCCCTCCCACATTTGCCTTCCTGTGTTTTGAAGATTGGTTACAATCCCCGCCCTTTCCCTCTCTCCCAAGGAACCACCATGTCCGGGCTTGAACTGTTCGCCGCCGCGCTGGGGGTGATCGCTGTCTGGCTGACGGTCAAACAAAACCCCTGGTGCTGGCCCATCGGCCTGGTGATGGTGCTGCTCTACACCTGGGTGTTCTACGACGTGAAACTCTATTCCGACATGCTGTTGCAGGTGGTCTACGCCGCCCTGCAAGTCTACGGCTGGTGGCAGTGGACCCGACGCGCCGGGGACATCAAGCCAGGTCGCCAAGTCACCAGCCTGGGCTGGTCCGCGATCCTTACCAGCCTGGCTATCGGCGCGGTCGGCAGCCTGTTGCTCGGCGCCGCCATGGCTCACTGGACCGACGCCGCCCAACCCTGGCTCGACGCCGCCCTCACCGGCTTCAGCCTGGTGGCGCAGATGTGGATGGCGCAAAAGCGCGTGCAGTGCTGGCCATTGTGGATTGTCGTGGATGTGATTTTCGTCGGGCTGTTCCTCTATAAAGGCCTCTACCTCACCGCCGCGCTCTATGCGCTGTTCACCGCGATCGCCGTGGAAGGCTGGCGCGAATGGCGCGCCGACCCGGCGTTGCGCGCATGAAGGTGGTGGTCCTGGCCGGCCCCGAATCCAGCGGTAAAAGCTGGTTGGCCGCGCAGTTGCAAACGCAGTTCGGCGGACTGATGGTGGGCGAGTACGTGCGGCACTTCATCGACCACCATCAGCGCGACACCACGCTGGCCGACATCCCGGCCATCGCCCGCGGACAACTGGCCTGGGAAGATGCCGCCCGCGCCGAGCGCCCTGCGCTGCTGATCCTCGACACGCACCTGCTGACCAACAGACTCTGGAGCCAGACCCTGTTCGGCGACTATCCGACATGGCTTGACGACGAACTGCTGGCCCGCCACTACGACCTGCACCTGCTGCTGTCCCCCGACGACGTGGAGTGGACCGCCGACGGCCAGCGTTGCCAGCCGGAACTGGCCGACCGCCAGGCGTTTTTCCAGCACAGCCTGGATTGGATGCAGCAACATCGACAGGCCCTGGTGGTGATCAGGGGAAATTGGGAAGAACGCCGCGCCAAAGCCTTCGCAGCCGTCAAACAGATACTGTAGGAGCGAGCTTGCTCGCGAAAAACGCAAGAACACCGCGTTAATCCAGAATGCCCGCGTTATCGTTGACGCTCTTCGCGAGCCAGCTCGCTCCTACAGTGAGTTGCAGCGCTTAGTAGCCCAGGGACAGGCCGGTATTGCGACGCGGGTCGTTGGCCCCGTAGAAACGGTTGTTGCCGACCGGCTTGCCGTCCAGGGATGGCGCGCCCACCAGGATCGCCGCCAAGTGGTTGGCATCCTGTGGCCCGGCAAACTTGTGGCCCCAGCTCTCAAGGATCTTCTGCGTATCCGGGCTGACCGCGAAGGTCTCGAGGTTGGTGGTGTCCGGCATCCACTGCTGGTGGAAACGCGGCGCGTCCACGGCCTCTTGAATGTTCATTTTGTAGTCGATGACATTGAGGATGGTCAGCAAGGTCGCGGTAATGATGCGACTGCCGCCCGGCGTACCGACCACCATCACCGCCTTGCCATCCTTGGTCACGATGGTCGGGCTCATCGACGACAGCGGCGCCTTGCCTGGTGCGATGGCGTTGGCTTCACCCTGGACCAGGCCGTACATGTTCGGCACGCCGACCTTGACGGTGAAATCGTCCATTTCATCGTTGAGAATCACCCCGGTCTTGCTCGCCATCACACCGGCACCGAACCAGTCATTGAGGGTGTAGGTCACCGAGACCGCGTTGCCCCACTTGTCGACGATGGAATAGTGGGTGGTGTTGTTGCCTTCATGGGGCGCTACGCCCGGTTTGATCGCCTGGGAGTCACCGGCCTTGTTCGGTTCGATCGCGTCACGCAGTTTCGTGGCGTAGTTTTTGTCCAGCAGGTGTTCGATCGGGTTCTTTACGAAGTCCGGATCGCCGAGGTAGCTGTTGCGGTCCACATACGCGTGGCGCATGGCTTCAATCTGGTAGTGCAGGCCCTGGGCCGAGTGGTAGCCCAGGTCGGCCATCGGGTAGCCTTCGAGGATGTTCATGATCTGGCAGATCACCACGCCACCGGAGCTCGGCGGCGGTGCCGAGACCACGTGGTAGCCCCGGTAGTCGCACTCGATGGGCGCCAGTTCGCGGGTCTTGTATTTGTCGAGGTCGGCCTGGGTGATGATGCCTTTGCCGGCCTGGCTGGAATCCACCAGCGCCTTGGCGACCCAGCCTTTATAGAAACCATCGCTGCCCTTGGCCGAGATTTCCTTGAGGGTCTTGGCCAGGTCTTTCTGCACCAGCTTCTGGCCGACCTGCAGCGGCTGGCCGTTGTGCAGGAAGATAGCGCGCAGGTCCTTGTCTTTTTCGAACTCGCCGGTGGCGGTGTGCAGCAGGTCGATATCACCCTGCTCCAGCGCGAAGCCGTTTTCCGCCAGCTTGATCGCCGGGGCAATCACCTGGGCGCGCTTGAGAGTGCCGTATTTGCTCAGGGCCAGTTCCATGCCGGACACGGTACCGGGGACGCCGACGGCCAGGTGGCCCTTGGCGCTCAGGCCTTCGACGACGTTGCCGGCCTTGTCCAGGTACATATCGGCGGTGGCGGCCAGCGGGGCTTTTTCGCGGAAGTCGAGGAAGGTCTTGCGCCCGTCGGCCAGTTGCACGGTCATGAAGCCGCCGCCGCCCAGGTTACCCGCCGCCGGGTACACCACTGCCAACGCGTAGCCCACGGCCACGGCGGCATCCACCGCGTTGCCGCCGGCCTTGAGTACATCCACACCGACATGCGTGGCCAGATGCTGGGCCGTTACCACCATGCCATTTTCACCGGCCACCGGGGCCTGGGAGGCGGCTTGCACACCGCTGACCGTCAATACCAGCGCAGTGGCAATCAAAGTACGGCTGAAGGGTTGGTATTTCATCCTTGGCTACTCGGGTTATTGAGATGCACCAAAATAGCCCGACTTGGATGCAATCCCCAGCGCAGTGGCGTTTTTATGACAGAACCTGTCGGTCACGGAACGATTCAGCGCTGGCCTCGACGGCCAATGGCGCTAGAATCGGCGCCATTCTTCACCTGACTCTCCGACACGAGCCTCCCCATGAGCTTTGATTTCGACACGATCCACCCCCGCCTCGACACCGGCAGCACCAAGTGGAACCGTTACCCGCCCGACGTGTTGCCGATGTGGATCGCCGACATGGACATCGCCGCGCCACCCGCCGTGCTTCAAGCCCTGCACCAGCGCCTCGACCAGCAGATTCTCGGCTACAGCGTGGCCGGCCCGGACGTGCGCGCGGCCATCGTTGCCGACCTGTGGGCCAAATACGCCTGGCGCGTGCAGCCGGACGAGCTGCTGTTTCTGCCCGGAGTAGAACCCGGTTTCAATATGGCGCTGCATGCCTTCGTGCAGCCCGGCCAAGCGGTGGTGCTGCAAACCCCCAACTATCGGCCGATTCGCCTGGCGCCCGGAAACTGGAACCTGCCGCGCATCGAAGTGCCGTTCAAGCTGGTCAACGCGCAGTACATCACGCCGATGCCGCTGCTGCGCCAGGCGCTGACAGGGGCCGGCGCATTATTGCTGAGCAACCCGCACAACCCGGTGGGCAAAGTCTTCCCCCGCGAAGAACTGCTCGCAGTGGCCAATGCCTGCCTGGAACAGGGCGCGCTGATCATCAGCGATGAAATCCACGCCGAGCTGTGCTTCGACGGCCGTCGCCACATCCCCACCGCCAGCCTCAGCCCGGAAATCGCCCAGCGCACCATCACGCTGATGTCCGCGAGCAAGGCCTACAACGTGGCCGGCCTGAAGACCTGTTTTGCCGTAGTGCAAAACGCCGAGATGCGCGAGCGCTTCAACCAGGCGCGTTGCGGCATGGTCGACAGCGTCAGCCCCCTGGGCCTGGAAGCCACCCGCGCGGCCTACAGCCAATGCAGCGACTGGCTCGAGGCGTTGCTGCAGTACCTGCAGGCCAACCGCGACTACCTGCTCGACGCGGTAAAAACCCGCCTGCCCGGCGTGGTCATGCATGCGCCTCAAGGCACCTTTCTGGCGTGGCTGGATTGCAGCGCCCTGGGCCTGGACGACCCGCAACAGTTCTTCCTGGAACAGGCCAAGGTCGGTTTGAGCGCGGGGATCGAATTCGGCGATGACTGCCAGCAGTTCGTGCGCCTGAACTTCGGCTGCCCGCGGGCGTTGCTGGAAGAGGGTCTGCAGCGGATGGAACGCAGCTTGCTCACCCGTTAAAACTGACTGGCCCCTTCCCGGGGCCAGTCGTTCGATGGTGTTGGCCCACCCTTGGGCGTGCGTCAGGTTTGAGGATTACCAGTTTCAACCTTCACGCTGCTCACCTGCACAGTCCGGATGGATGAGCCCGCTTGGCGTGGCGCATTTATCACCATAGTCACACCGTCGTTGGTGATGAACACTGGTCGTGCCCGATCATCCTCCGTATCGCTGGAAAAGGCATTGTTGAAGACAAGTGCGCGGCTATTCCACGGCGTATCGCCGCTCGTATCAACGGATAAATCACCGGAGGGCGAAACACGCCAGCCAGAGAGTTGCGCAGCTGAATAGTCCAACCTGACGATACTGTTGCCCGGGTCCTCGATAATCACGTTCTCGACCGCTCTGTTCACGATATAGGTATTGTTGCCGCCCTCTCCCGTGATGCGGGCACCACCATTGATGACAATAACGTTCGCGCCGTTGCCGGTGAATAACACATCTTTTTGACCGTTGAGCGTGAACATATGGTTCTCATCATTACCCTGGATAAAACTTTGCCCTCGTTCAACCGTAGTCACATTGGAAAAAGACTGGAAATGCGCGATTTTCTTCACCCCTTCCGTATTTGATTCCTGGGTTTTTATCGAGATCGTATTCGTCTTGAAGTTAACGACGTGCCCCGCGTATCGGGCTACTTTGTCCGCTCTATCTTCTTTATAGGGGGTCGTTAGAGCGCCGGAAAATGACAGCGTATTACGTCCTCCGCCGCCATTGAGTGACGTCTGTCGAGGACTGAAACCATCCTTATCGGTTGTGGAGACTTGTTCAGCCTGTGCCAATGTCTGGCGCGCATCAGCGTTGAGCACTACTGTATCGTCTGCGTTCCCCCCGCTAACGCCTTTTTTGCCTGCGCCCAATAAAAAGTAGTTGGGTTTGGTTTCTATCCCTGTCACCCAATCATCCCCGTCGCCCATATCCCAAAGCGTGGCCTTGGTCTCCCCGGGCAGGCCTTCCACGGCGTTTATAGGCTTACCGTTCCATGATTTATGACCTGAAATATGATCATTACCCCCCGCGATTTCGACATGAGGTACCTGACCATTGACCGGGATCAAGTTCAACAGCCAGGTAATAGGTGAATACCAAAGTGAGGGCGTGAGCGGGACCTTACCCGGTACCAGTTTGGCCTCAACATCGGCAGAACCGTACACCACGCGTTCAAAATACTCTTTACCTGGACCGTCCAAAAACGCTTGATAACGAACCTTGCTCTGCTGTTCGTGCTCGTCGGCATATTTCTTTTCCAGATAGGGTTTTATGACATCGAATCCGGGTTCAAAGCCCAGAAACGACTTAACACCAATCGTGAATTTTTGCCCGTCGGTCAGCGGCGTATATTGATCAATTTCCTCTACAGTACGTACAGCGGAGTAAATCGATTGAGCAGCCATCAAGACCCCCGCAACGATGAGTCCGGCCGGTCCGGCAGCAGCGGCGCCCGCCATAAATGCAACGCCCAAGGTGATCGAAGTAACAGCCCCAGCGACTGAGAACGCACCGTTAACGTAGTGATCCTGAGCTTCTTTACCGGTACTGGCAGCCGCTTTATTGAACGAATCGACGGCATTGTAGATATCAAAAGGAACCGTGATGGTCGCAGCAACCCCACCGCCGACCCTCCCAACCATCTTTCCAATACTGGAGGATTTAAAGTTGACTATTGTCGGTGCCACACGACTGGCGGTCTTCTGCGCCACCTTATTGAGACCCGCCTCCACGCCCATCCCGACATATTCAGCCGCAACACTGCCCAGACCAACGGCCCCTTCCGTTGTATCGCCATTCTGAAGACTCTCTATAGAACTGCGCAGCGTTTGGAATGTGCCGAACGCCTGAAACCCCAGTCCCGCGGCGTTATTTTTTGCCCCCGACTTGCCGGGCGTTTCCGGGGAGAAAAAATCGCTGGGTATAGGCTTTTTACTTTGCTCAAGTTTCTTTATCTGGGCATGTTGTACAGATAAATCCCGCACTGAGTTTTGCAGCGATTCAAGTACAGGTCCGCTGTTTGCCGAACGGAACAGCGGCGCACTGTCGGTACTGCGGTGAGCGCCGATCTCAGCGATTACGTTTGTCACGCGATCGCCGACGTCACTCGAACTCCCTTTCAAATGAGCCTGAAATTTTTCAAGGTCGATCTGTACTTTGTTGATCAGTTGGTGACTATCCGCATCGCCGGGCAGCGGATTTTCAATAGGCTTGCCATCGATACTGGCGCCCATTTTATAAAGTTCGACACGACTTACGTTCAACTCACCAATGCGTACAGGGGGATGACTTACATCAAGTTTTTGCAGGCGCTCGACTTGCGCCGGGTCAATCGGTGCGGCGGGGGTGGACGGTGTAGAAGAAACGCTTTGTGGCGCGTCGCGTGGCGGGGAAAGCAGTTTGTCGAGCGAGGCCTGCGCCTGGCTGTCGAGTTTTCCGTCGTAGAGTCGCGCAGTAAAGCTTTGCTCCATAAAATCCAGGGGAGTTCTGCTCGCACGCGTACTGAGTTGATGGCCGCTTTCGCGAAAAGGCTCTTTGTTGTCTATTGTCGCGAGAAATTCATTGGGGTGGGCTCTGTAGTGGCTAAGCAACCCGAATTTTCCGGCAATGAGTGCGACCTGCTTCTGGGCTATACCGTCCCCGCCATTGGCCTTTGCTTGATGACCCACTCTATCAGCGACAGTGTTGTTACTCGCGGAAGGCGATGCAAAAAAGTCATCACCAATGATCAACGTGGGTTCGCGACCTAAACGTATCTGTGTTTCTGCTTGATCGCCCGGCCTGGCAATGACCACGGATATATCCGCACCTATCAACTTCCAAGTATTCGGGTCGCTCTGGTCAATCGTCTGCAGGGCAGTACTGATACCGTCTGCCACTTGCTTTGACCTGCTCGGGTCACTGTTCGCATCAGTGGTGATATTAATTTTCGCATACGGGCGGTACTCAGTTTTAACCTGTTTTTTTGGTCCGAGCTTATCCTTAGCCAGCCCGATACGGTCGTTTTCCATACGTTCAAAAACGGAGGGAAATTTAACGGGCGCGGCGGCCTCATTAATTGCATTTATCAGTTTTTGCTCAAGCGCCTTCATCGCCGAGACCTGATAAGAGTCTGGATGATTTTCGATAAATTGCTGCACATGGCCCAAAACGGCTTTCGTCTGGTGATACTGGGACATCCCTTTGGAAACGTGCAGTTTTTCCAGTCCCGTTACGACGTGCTCATAGTCCACCTGTACTGCGGGTTCCGGAGTCGACGTCTGGCCCCGAAAATGTTCAGCCAACGGCAGGCGGGAAGTATCAATCACCTTAATTTTTTCAAGATCGCCCAAAGGGGCGTCGTACATAAACCTGACGTCGTTTTGGGCAGGAGAGACATCAGAAATATAATCGGGATCAAACACACTGATTTTGTATTTCGGAGAACTAAAGTAACCCCCCTCCTCCATGGGTTTAAAAGAGCCTTTAAGTTCAGACCCTGCAAATACTTTTTTCAACCCCTCCTCAAAAAGCTCATAAGAAGAAAACTCCACCAACCCGTAATTCGGCTCTGCGAAGTAGTAAGTTCGATTATTATTGGAGTCCACCATCACACCGGCACTGACACGATGATTTTCCCCGCTGATCAGCAGCGTTTGAGTGGTTTTCGATTCCAACAGTCTAGGTGCAATATCAGTATACGGACCCAGTACGGACTTTTTGGGATCAGCTGCAAGTTCAATGTATTTTGTTTGTTCATGGACTTCAGCCAGCTTGTTGAAAAACTCCCGCGATTCAGGATCGTCCGGATTGGCAACCGCCTGGAAAACATTTCCCAAAAAAACATGTTGTTTGCCCTCAGCGACGGCCAACGAAAGAAGATGTGAGATACCTGAACATTGCCCTGGCGACAATCTGTTGATCATCGAAAGATAGTAACTTTGAGACATCGGCGTTACTTTCACGCCTTTGCCCGACATCACTTTCGAAAACAGACTGACATTGGCTTGAGTATCACCGATAACGCGCTGTTCACTCAGGCGTTGTATCGCCCCAAGTTGTTCGGGTGTTGTGGGGTGATCCACCGCCAATCGAAGGAGTTCCAAGTCGCTCATTGGGGCTGAATAACCTGGCAGAGAAACGGACGAGGGTGTGTTATAGCCTTTCAAGTAAGCGCTGGAATCAGGACTGGCCTTGGCCTGTACTACCTTATCATGAACTACTTTTAATACATCCTCATCCTTAACCACAATGGAAACAGGAGACGTCGGTTCCGTATCCTCACGTCGTACACGACTATGCCCGGGTGACTTTTGTAGGGTGTCATGCGGAGCTGAAGGATCTCGAGTAAGTTCATTGTCTAAACGAAACGACACACCCGCAGAAGAAGATATATTCATGAGTAATTCCGGTACGATATTATCGACTTAACCTCCCTGTATAGATGAATGCCCTGATCGGAAAACACTAGCAAAGCAAAAAGCATTCAACTGTCAGACTTATCTGTTTACCGTCATTATCGTTTGAAACAATACATTTCGACTGAACGTCTGAAACTCAAACACTAAAGAATACGCGCGACCAATGCCCTTATCCCCTTCCACCCAAGATCGGTACGCAGCTCCATACGCGGCTCAAAAACAGCGCCAACAGTAAGAAGGTCGAAACCCACAACGACACTCCCAAACTGTTTGACTACCGGCAGCGCCCCCTTACTAAGTTCCAGGCATTTATCTTATTTTATGCCCTGCACCAACGCTCATAAAAACCATGCACCCTTTGAATACTCCGACAGGCTCAACTCAGCCAGGACTTCGAGTCCCTCTGCGGCGTAGTTGCCAACCAGAACACCGGCGACCAGAGCCTCGGCGTCAACAGCGCCGCCCCGACAAAACTGGACGATCACACATCCCTCGACCAGCCCTTGGGTGATCCGCTACGGAGACTGATTTGCGGCCGCCATCGCCGGCAAGCGGGCGCCTACAGTGAATTACGCAAGTCTTTAGAGTTTGGCGATGGAAACTTCAGTCGATTTCACAAAGGCAATCACTTCACTGCCCACCTTCAACTCCAGGTCACGCACCGAGCGCGTGGTGATCACTGAAGTAACGATGCCGGACGCGGTCTGCACGTCGATTTCCGACACCACTTCCCCCAGCAGAATCTCCTTGATCACGCCCTTGAACTGATTACGCACGTTGATCGCTTTAATGGTCATGTCGGCTTTCCTTTTGGCTGTTAGGTCGATCTGCACGAATGTGCAGAGCCTCAAAGTGCGCCACCCACAAAAACATTAAAAGGAATATATAACTATTTGTTTATTCCATATTGGCATATCGAAGCTGTTTCACCGCCAACAGTCGATCAACAGCTTGCCCTCCCCACTACAACCTTCTCCGCTCGAAACCACGTAAACATGCGTGGGCTGGCCTTGCAACCACGCGAAGCCGTCAGCCTGCTGGGCCCCAGTGTCTGAAACCTTCCGTCGAAACGAAACAAAACAACTGCCACATTTTTGATCGCCAGTGTCTTCAAGTGAGTGTGACCCAATACCGCGTCCGCGCCTGCACCTCGAACCCTAGACTCGAGGCCAGCAGGCTGAGGATGCGGTCGGTGTCATCCAGGCGAAAACTGCCCGTCACCCGCAACGTCTCCAGGTTCGGCGCCCAGCGCAACACGCCTGGGCGATAGCGCGCCAGCTCGCGCAGAAAATCCCCCAGCGCCTGGTTCTGTGCGGTCAGCACGCCGTCGCGCCAGCCCAGTTGCAGCACATCGAACGGCACCCACGCACCGAGCCCGCCGGCGCTCAATGGCGCTTGCTGGCCGTCCTGCAACGTCGCCAGTTGCCCGTTCACGTCGCGCACCTGCACGCGGCCCTTGAGCACCGACACCCGGCAGCCGGCAGCCAGTTGGCGCACGCACACCTCGGCCTGACTGACCCGCACTTCGCCGTAGCGCGTGCGTAGCGTCATCGCGTGTGCGCCCGGCACGTTCAGCGCCAGTTCGCCGTCCACCAGCGTGATGCGCCGTTGCGCCGGGTCCACATCCACGGCCGTGGCGGTATTCAGTTGCAGGCTGCCGCCCTCGGCCAACGGCAGGCGCCTGCGCTCGCCGGTGGCGGTGTGCAGGTCGGCGCGCCAACTATCTATAGGTAACTGGCGACTGATCAACCAGGCCGTCGGCACCAGCGCCGCCACGCCCAACGCACGCTTGAGCAACGCCCGCCGCCCCACTTGCGGGCGGTCGAGGCTGGCCATCGCCAACGCCTGGGGCAGCGCGCTGAAGCGCTGGCGCAGGGCCTGGGCTTTCTGCCAGATGTGTTCGTGCTGCGGATGACTGTCGCGCCAGTGCTGCAACGCGGCATGATCGCGTTCAGTGGCCGCCCCCGATTCCAGCAGCGCAAGCCATTGCGCGGCCGCTCGCGCAACCTCACGGTTCACAGGTCCACCAGCAGGCAATGTTCATAGGCTTGCGCCATGTAACGCTTGACCGTGCGCTCCGACACCTCAAGTCGCTCGGCAATCTCCCGATAGCCCAGGCCGTCCAGCTGACTCCAGAGAAACGCCCGGCGCACCAGTGCAGGCAAGCCGTCGAGCAATTCATCCAGGGCTTGCAGGGTTTCCAACACCAGCCAGCGCTGCTCGGGAGATGGCACGCAGGCTGGCGGCAGGTTGCCAAGAGCCGTCAGATAAGCCTGCTCAAGGCTGCGTCGCTGATGAAAATTGACCAGCAGGCGCTTGCCCACCGTCACCAGATAGGCCCGCGGTTCCTGCATCTGCGCGAGCGGCTGGGCACTGGCGAGCACCCGCACGAAAGTGTCCTGGCTCAGGTCAGCCGCATCCCAGGCATTGCCCAGGCGCCGCCGCAGCCAGCTTTCCAGCCAACTGCGATGGTCGCGATACAGGCTCGACAACGTCGGTTCGGCGGCGTGCGAAGGGACAACAGCATCATTCATGGCAAGCAACCTGCGCAGCGCGATTGAGTCTCAAATGAGATTAATTCTAATTAATATCGCGGCGAGACACCATGACTTTCAACTGAATGTTCATGCGGACTGTGCCGCCCCTTAGGCCTGCCCGCGCCCGACTACACTGCTTGATGCCCAAATCGGAGCCCGGTACGACCGCGAACTGTCTCTGCCATTTCGACCATGGTTCGCGAGTACAACAAAGCTAAACCAATCAAACAATAAATAAAGGTTGCTGAATACATCACGTCATCCACCCTAATAAATCATCTGGTAGCCGAACGCCTAATAATATTTGCCTGCTACGTCTTCCAAATTTAATAGAGCGCATTTCAACCAGTAACAAAAAATCAAAACCACGTTTAAAACGCTTCTCGCAACAATTCCCCTATAGTGAACAACAGCATTTTTTGGCATCGTACATATACTGCGCACAAACAATGCCAGCACCTATATCTCTAATACACTCACCCTTACAACCGAACATCTATCATGCCCAATACTTCAACATTCCCCACCCGCACACCGCTACAAGCGCCCCATTACTTTCCTCGTGTTTCCGAGCACGAACCGGAAGCGGAAGATGACGCAGGGAAGGATAAAAAAATGTCGCTCGACACTACTCAAGCCGGAAGAATTATTTCTCGAAATGGCGCGACCTGGCACGATAAAAATCGAGACAGCCATACAACTATCTACTACGAATTCGGTCTCAAGGACCCAGTTCATCAAGCAGACATCCACACCAACTTTACCGAAGAGCAAAAAGACGGCCTTAGAAAGGCAATGCAGAGTTGGTCAGATATCGCCAATATACGCTATAAAGAAAACCCGCCGAAAGGTGAGTGGCTGGGCGATACAAAGTTTTATAGTGATAACCCCGACGCGGAAGGCTTACTTGCGGTACGCAAACATTTAGGTCATGGCATTGGGGGAAAGGCAGCTATCGGAACAGCGGATGTTTGGTTGGGATTAAGAAATCCAAATGAAAACCTGAGCCCCAGGTCGGTGGGTGGTTTCGTTGCCATGCATGAATTTGGGCACAATCTAGGACTACCCCATCCTGGACACTATAACGGGAGCGCCAACTACACAAAAGATGCCCTCTACGCTGAGGACACCAGAGGCCACTCCATCATGAGTTATTTTGAAGAACAGGAAAACGGCCAACACTTCAGCGGCGGCCACCCGTGGACACCCATGATGGATGACATAAGCGCGATACAAAGAATCTACGGTTCCAACTACACCACTCGAAATACCGATACGACTTACGGCTTCAACTCTAATACCGATCGGGATGCTTTGACTTTCAAATCGACGGATGACCGCCCCGTTCTCTGCATCTGGGATGGCGGCGGGAATGATACCTTGGACTGTTCGGAGTTCACGGCAGACCAACGCATCAACCTAAACGAGCAAACATTCTCCAATGTGGCCGGACTGAAGGGGAATGTCTCCATCGCCAAAGGCGTTACCCTGGAAAACGCCGTTGGTGGCCACGGCAATGACCATCTGATCGGCAACACAGCCGACAATAGGCTCACCGGTGGCGCGGGTGCGGACAGACTAACGGGCGGCAAAGGGAAAGATTTTTTTATCTATAACACCACATCAGACTCTACCCCGGAAAACCCAGACTTTATTACCGACTTTATAAGCGGTATTGACAGTATTGACGTGTCCACTTTACTGAAAAAAAGTGGCGTAAATAGTCTCAACTTCGTCACTCATTTTTCCGGGAGAATTGGTGAGGCAGCGCTTGGCTTCGATGAGAAGCTGAATGAAGGCACTCTCACGATAGACCTGACAGGCAAGGGTCAAGCTACTTTCCTCATCAAGACCCATGGAAAGATATATCCGGCAGACGTAGTACAGGTCCCCTCGACATACAAACCCGTTGACGCATCTCCCCCGCGCATCAACCCCGACGGAGGACGCACCGATGGTTACGTGCCTCCGGCACCGATCGTCGTACCGCCCTCCGTCAGTGTCGTCATTGGCACTAAAGACAACGATGTCCTTCGTGGCGACCATGGGGACAATCTGATAACCGGCGGTGCTGGCGCAGATACGCTCGTGGGCGGATCAGGCAGGGATATTTTTGTATATGAGCACGCCAGTGACTCCACCATTCAACGACCGGACCAGATACTGGATTTTAAAACCGGCGTTGACACGATTGACGTTTCCAAAGCGCTTGAAAAGGCCGGTGTTCACAGTTTGAATTTTGTCACTCAGTTTACCAGGCGCTCGGGGGATACGGTTATCCGTCATAATTCAACAAGCAACGAAAGCACTGTTGGGATAGACATGACCGGAAACGGAAAAGCGGACCTATTTATTCATACCCAAGGCAAAATCAACGCCGGTGATATTTTAAGCAAAACAATATAATAGCAACAGCACACATAGAATATCTCAATACACTAGGTTACTTAACCCATGACTGACTCATTAAGCACTCGCACGCCTAACCGTTTGACAAACTCATCACCCGATATCCACACACGCCCAATAGCACCGATCGTTACTGAAAAAGCGTCCCTGACCACAGAGGACGCTGTAAACCTGATAATTAAAGAAAAAGTGCATGATCGCCACTTAGACGGGGTCACTAACATTCTTTACGAGTTCTTCTCAGAATCCAAATCAGATCATTTCCACTATCACTCACCTACCGAGTTCAACGCCAATCAAAAACACCAGACCCGGAGAGCCATCCAAGCCTGGGAAGACCTGGCCAACGTAACATTTACAGAGCTTCCAGAACCCACCTCATCAAACGATACCCGAACGATAGTGGGAAAACACAAACATAATGACCACAGAATAGTATTTGGACAAACTGAACACATAAAAAGCGGTGGCATTATTTCGAACTATCCCGGCGCCCCCCACGCGTCCCTTGCTATACTGGGCGCATCCACAGTAGATTCTGACTTTGATCACAACGATGTTAAGCGTGGAGTATTAACCACCCTGATTGGCGGAGCGTTAGGACTCGGTACGCCATTTCAAACCAGAACAACACAACACGTCAACAGTTCCGGCGAACCGCAGGATTCGGCATTTCACACCAAGGACAACCTCGACTACACGATAATGAGCCCCCACATAGGCGTTCAATCAAAGAGCGACCGCCCCGCAGCCGCCATGATGCACGATATTGCCGCCGTTCAAAAAATGTATGGCGCCAACTTGAAAACACGGAACACGGATACTGTTTACGGTTTCAACTCCAATAGTGGTCGCGACTTTCTTAGCCTCAAGTCTGATAAAGACAAAGCACTATTCTGTGTCTGGGACGGTGGTGGCAATGACACCCTCGATTTTTCCGGTTTTTCCCAGAACCAAAAAATCAACCTCTACGAACGATCGTTTTCCGATGTGGGGGGAATGAAAGGCAACGTCTCCATCGCAAGGGGCGTGACCCTGGAGAACGCCGTGGGCGGAGCAGGCGACGACTTATTGATTGGTAATCACGTAGACAATCGACTAAAGGGTGGCGCCGGCGCGGACAGTCTGGAGGGCGGCAATGGTGCCGACACCTTCATCTATGATGACGTCAGCGACTCTACCCCCGAAAACCCGGATCTTATTACCGACTTCAGCAGCGGGACCGACAAAATCGATCTTTCCGGCGTACTGCGAAACAACAGAATCGGAAGCTTAAACTTTGTAGCGAACTTTACCGGCAAAGCCGGTGACGTCGTGCTGAGTTACAACGCAATAACCGGCCAGGGCAGCCTAGCAGTAGATTTGACCGGCAACGGCCAGGCGAGCTTACTGATTAAGACCGTGGGCCAGGTACGGGCGGGCGATGTTCTGGTTTCAACATTGCAGCAACCATCGGGACCCAATAATCCTGTTCCGCCCGCCCCACCAGAAACCCCACAAACAGCCCGGAATGAAGCATTACCTCTCTCTCAAACATTCAACAGCGGCCACACCGCACAAAACCAATCTGTCAGCCATGTAGCACTCCCTAACATAACGCCAACCTCCAGCATCGTTTCGCAAGTGGTCTCCGCCCATACGCCTGTCACGGTTGTTTCGGTGAATAACGAGCATTGGAATTACTACATCAATCTGCCAAAAGAGCCCAAAGACAACGACATCGTTATCGTTAACTCAACGGCACTTAACAAGAGCAAAATCATTGACGACAATACCGGCCAATTCAATTATTTAGGCATCATCAACCCTGGCGAAAAACGCGCGCTCAAATACTCCGCAGAGACCAAAACCTGGCAGCCTCAAGAGACCAGCGAAACGCAGTGGATTGGCTCAAAGATCTTGCTCGGCACCTCCCATGCTGTCGTTTCCCTGAATAGGCACAACTGGAGACCGCAGGCCAGGCTGCCTATCGAAGGAACAAACGGCGATATCATCAGACTGCACTCTGATGCGGATCTTCCGATAGATATCAAGACGTCCGATGTCACCGACCCTACGGTGTGGCAACTAACCAAAGGCGATGCCATAGACTTTCAGTACAACGCCAAGACCGGCTCATGGGAAATGCTGCGCCCAACAGGTCAGTTCTATCGCGCACAATCATTGGTTACTGGCGTGATGCCTCCTCCTTCCACTTATCGAACCTACGTGGAAGTAGCCAATGGCAATTGGCAGGAGTCAATTACTCTCCCAACCGAAAATGTGCATGAGGGCCATCAAGTTATTATAAAAACAACAGCCGACCAAAGCTTCAAAGTCAAGCATGGGCAAACCCAATACACTATCGGCCCGGGGGAGTCTGTTTCATTTAAGGCCGACAAGAACGGTCGGTATGCGAGAGAGCCGAAACCTGCAGACTACTATGCTCATTTAACGGTCAAATCCAAATTACATTATTTCAATCAAGATGGCGTGTGGAGAACGTGGTAACAATTTAATCAGCGTAAGTTGCCCCCCTCTCACAATACCCGCTCCATCTTGATGATCTCGAAGAATCACCGCGCTTTCCCCACGGCCGAACGTCCCCGCCGAAATTTCGAAAACCACTCAAGATGTAGAACTTTTCGGCGGTCGGGGCTCCTTTTCAGACGAGCCCTGGCGTCGTCCTGCGTAGCGAGGCCGATCAGCCGTTTTTTTCATTCCCTGGCGATTTCAAATGTGCCCAGTGAACCCCGGCGTTATAGCGGACCCGGCGCCTGGCAGCGACCTAAAACCGCACACGTTGTCCGTTGACCATGCTGATCACACCCCATATAGTGTGCCCACGCCAACAAACAACCACTACATAGTGTGCGAACTCGTAAAATGCTGACCACACTATGCGCAGTATTTCAATGCCTTGAAGCCTGCAAATCACTTATTTTTGGACGGGTTCACACACCGTCAGCACAGACCAGGAAGGAGTATTTCAATGCTGAGTTGGGATGAAGTCGACAACGAAGACACCGGTGCAGCGGTGATCAGAGGCGCCAACGCCGGCCACGCCACCGAAGCCAACATGGACCGCCTCGACGGTGCCGGCGCCGCTGCCGCCATCGAAGCCCGCGCCGTCACCGCCAACGACTCCGC
>Ga0067045_1027952_pt1 | contig 48882 bp, 31 predicted proteins | sample TerdegcTABiofilm_FD_59184 | JGI IMG/M metagenome (GOLD analysis project Ga0067045, IMG submission 59184) | Combined Assembly of (Gp0054472, Gp0054536) Wastewater bioreactor microbial communities from Singapore -Terephthalate degrading...
CAGATTCCTCCGGGGTATGTCCATCTGGTAATCAACGCCCATAGCGGAAGCTACGCTCCCGACGAACCCGGCGCCAGCCATCATCTCAGTGAAGTCCGTCAGGCTCTTATAAACCCCTACTATCAGCTGTTTCTGGAAGACTTCAACGCGGACGGTAAAGGAGATAAGGCGGAACATCTCTGGGAATACCTGGGAGACGGACACCTGATCCAAAACTGCTACCTCTTCATGGGATCTACCCAACTCCAACATAACCATGAGGAATTTGCGGAATGCGGAGATACCCGTTGGACCGATTATGACTTTCAAGCCTATACCGCTTATTACGGCATTAACCCTTTCGGCATGATGTTTCGTTGTACAGAATTCGAAGGATACGGATTACTGATTATCCCCATGGTTTCCGCAGGAGGGGTTATAGGAGCGGAAGTCCAGGCATGTACGGTGTCCGACAACGGCAAAAACTGGGAAGGTTTTGACATCCAGACGGTGGACGGCGACGGCAACCCCTTCATCTCATCAAGTCTCCCCGCTTATTGGCTCTTAAAAGTATCAGTGGAAGGGGACAGCGCATGGCTCTCGGTCAACAATAAAAAAGTAACCAAAAATTTTGATCTTAAGCAAGGGGATGAGAAACATTCCCAGGGAAATATCGCTTTCTTTACCGAAGAACAGACCTGCATCGGCGTTACCAACGTCATGGTTATAAAACGGGGAACCGCCATGATCAGCATCACATCCCGTTGGTAATTCAATGACCATACAGAGGAAATAAGTTCGGCATTTATCTGTCTTGAATGTTAAGTTTAATTGTTGTAAGTTTTGAAGGTTTTTTTCGAGCATTGAATCCGTCAAAGTGGTCGCCTTGGCGAACTTGGTCGTGGTATCGCTAAGTCCCTTTTCATACTTATCTTCCGTATGAAGTTTGCCAGCAAGTTGTTTAATCCATTTCAGAGGCTCCACCGGGCTGAGGATTTTCCCGGAACGGGCATCGGACTGGCGACGGTTCAGAGGATTATCCGCCGGCATGGCGGGAAAATATGGGCGGAAGCGGAGATAAACCTGGGAGCTGTCTTTTATTTCACATTGAAGGAAAGTTGTGAGGAAAGAGGAACAGGGAATGAGTAATAAGATCATACTCCTGGTGGAAGATAACCCCAGTGATGTAAAACTGACCGAAAGGGCGCTAAAAAAACAGAATATTCAAAGTAACCTGGTGGTCGCCCGGGACGGACAGGAAGCTCTGGATCTTCTTTTTGCTCTGGACTCCGGTAATCAGGATTTTTCTCTCAGACCTACCCTGATCATGCTGGATCTGAAAATGCCCGGGGTGGACGGACTGACAGTCTTAAAAGAAATTAAATCCGACAGGAGAACCCGGATGATACCAGTGGTGATACTAACCACATCCAGGGATGATAAGGATGTTGAAACCGCCTATACTCTGGGAGCCAATAGCTATATCTGCAAACCTGTGGACTTTTGTAAGTTTACCGAAATTGTCCGTCAGTTGGGACTTTACTGGCTGACCCTCAACGAACTTCCACCGGTAACTAAATAAATCGGCGACGCCTCATTGATGTGCAGTTCGGTCCTTGGATGGAAAATATAGGAGATAAAATATATGGAAATTCCTCTCAGGGTTCTGATTTTGGAGGACTCGGAAAGCGATATCCTTCTGGTTTTGCGTTACATTAAAAAGGGGGGATTCAAACCTTATTACAAGGTGGTGGAGACTGCGGAGAGTCTGAGAGAGGCCTTGGAGGAGCAGGAATGGGATCTGATCATATCCGATTATACCATGCCTCAGTTTGATGCCCCCTCGGCATTGGAGATTTTCAAGGAGTTCGGGATAGACATTCCCTTTTTCGTCGTATCGGGAAGTGTAGGTGAAGACCTGGCGGTATCCATGATGAAGAAAGGGGCTCATGAATATTTGCTGAAAGATAATATGACCCGATTCATTCCCGCACTTCAAAGAGAATTGAGAGAAGCTCATGAGAGAAGATCCCGCAGACAGGCGGAAGAAGAAAAGAAATATCTCCAACAGGCTCTTCGGTTGTCGGAAATCCGTCATCAGACCCTCTTAGAAAACGCCAATGATGCTATTTTTGTCCTGGACATAAGAGGTAAATTGTACGATGTTAACCGTATAGCCTGTGAAAGTCTCAAGTATCGCAAGGATGAACTCCTGGGTATGACTGTGGCGGATATTCATGCTCCTGAATTCACGGAGTGTATCCTCCAAAGATTAAAGAAACTACAGGAAGAGAAACATATAGTCTTTGAATCCGTTTTCGTATGTAGGGACGGTGGCACCATACCCGTGGAGATTAGCAGCAGTCTGGTGGAATGGGATAACCGAACCATGATCATGAGTATCGCCAGGGATATTACCGAGAGAAAGAAAAGCCAACAAAAAATCCTGAAACTTAACCGGATTTATGCTCTCCTGAGCCAGGTAAATCAGGTGATAGTCCGCTGTAAGACCGAGAAGGAACTCTTCCCCAAAATTTGCCGGATAGCCCTGGAAGAGGGACGTTTTAAGTTCGCCTGGATAGGACGGATGGATTTTAAGACAGGAAGAATCCACCCGGTGGCATGGGACGGTCAGGGAAGTGATTGTTTAGATAAAATAGGAGTATCCCTTCAAGGGAACCCGGTCTATTCCGTTATCAAAAATAATTCCTATGTAGTCAGTAACAATATTTTAAAGGATCCGAGTTTGTCCGGTTTTCACGATACCGCCGTCAAATGCGGATTCCGTTCTTTAGTGGTTTTACCCCTGCGACTCCACGACGACGCGGTGGGGACTTTAAGCCTCTATTCATCGGAGACCGAGCTTTTCGATAAACAGGAATTAAAACTTTTGGAAGAAATTGCGGAAGATATTTCCTTCGCTATCGAGAATTTCGGCATAGAAACCGAACGCCGGTGGGCTATCGAATCCCTCCGGGAGAGCGAATTCCGATTATCCACCCTCATATCCAATCTGCCTGGAATAGCGTATCGCTGTAAAAACGACGAAAGATGGACTATGGAATTTATCAGCGACGGTTGTATTGATCTGACGGGCTATCCTCCCTACATTTTCGTAGAAACTGACAATTTGTCCTTCAACGACATCATCCTGCCCGATGACAGGGAAATGGTCTGGAACCGGATACAGTCCGCTTTAAAACAAAAACTTCCCTATCAGGTAAATTACAGGATCAAGAATATCCGGGGGGAAACCAGATGGGTCTGGTCCAAGGGCGTCGGAATCTATGATGATGAGGGGAATGTCATAAGACTGGAAGGTTTCATTACCGATATCACCGCCCAGAAGATCATGGAAGAAGAACTGCAGGTAAGAGAAGCCCGACTGCGTACTATTCTGGAGATCCTGCCCGTGGGAGTATGGTTGACCGACGAGAAGGGGAAGATCGTTCAGGGTAATCCCATGGCAAAAAAAATATGGGAAGGTTCCCGATATGTGGGGATAGGGCAATACGACGAATATAAAGCATGGTGGCTTGACACGGGAGAACTCATCAAACCCTCGGAATGGGCTGCCGCCCGTGCCATACAAAAGGGAGAAACATCTATTGATGAGGAGATAAAAATTCAATGTTTTGACGGAAGTTACAAAATTATCCTCAACTCCGCCCTGCCTATGTATAGCCTTGACGGTAAAATTATGGGATGTGTGATCGTCAATCAGGATATAACCGAGCGTAAACAGGCGGAGGAGCGGTTCCTGATCCATCATCAGGAACTGACCGCCATTAATGAAATCATGTCCGCGATCACCTCCACTCTCGATCTGAAGGAGATTCTGGAGATAATATTAAGGAATCTGCTGGAAATTTCAAGAGTAGATCGGGTTAATATAATGCTGTTGAATCGGGAGACGGAATACCTGGAGTCTTCCGCCTGCTGGAGTCAGGAAGGACCTGTCCCGACCAATCTGAAACTTAAACAGGGAGAAGGAGCCGCCGGATGGGTCTTCAAAGAGGAAAAAGTTCTGGCGATTCCCGATGTTTCTCTGGATTCCAGGTTTATTGCAGATCCTGATAAGAACAGGGAGGGAACAACCTCGTACCTAGGACTTCCTCTGATCTCCAGAGGTAAAACCATAGGAGTTATTGACCTGACCTCGTGCCAAAGACGGGAATTCTCCGACGATGAAATATCCTTCCTGCAATCGGTATGCGGTTCCGCCTCTTTAAGTATCGAAAACGCCCAGATCCATAGGGAGATTCAGAAACGGGCGGAACTTCTGGCGGGGGAAATAGCGGTACAAAAACAATACGCGGAAAATATCCTTCTGAGTATAGCGGACGGCGTATATGTGCTGGACAACGCTCACCGGATTACTTCCTGGAATCAGTCGGCGGAAAGAATAACGGGTTTAAAAAGTAAAGATGTGGTGGGTAAGCAATGCAAAGAATCTTTGAGACTATTTTATGATAGAGAAAATCCAATCTGTGGAACCCCTAAATGTCCTTTTCTTACAGTAAAAAGTACAGGCAGAGCAATGTCTGTCTCAGAAATTTTCTACCGACACCCGGACGGATCTGAAATTGTAGTTAATGTCAGTTGCGCTCCTCTTTATGACAAAAAGGGGAAAATAACGGGAGCAGTCAACGTGTTGCGGGATGTTTCCAGGGAACATGAACTTAACAAGAGCATCCAGTCCGCCAATAGAGCCAAGAGTGCCTTTCTGGCTAATATGTCCCATGAAATCCGTACTCCCCTTAACGCCATTCTGGGCTTCGCACAACTGATGAAAAAGGATTCCTCCCTTTCCACCCGACACAGGAATCAATTGGAAATTATTAACCGAAGCGGGGAACATCTGTTGGCTCTCATCAACGATATTCTTGAAATGTCCAAGATTGAAGCGGGTAAAGTAGTTATTCGTCCAGAGGTTTTCGATATTTATACTCTGGTTCGTGATCTGAAAATGATGTTCCGACAACGAACCGATTCGAAAAACCTTCACTTCGCGGTGGAGATGGATGAGGATATGCCTCGCTATCTGGTAGCGGATCAGAATCGTTTAAGACAGATATTTATCAATATTTTGGGCAATGCGGTAAAATTTACCGACCGGGGAGAGATAATCTGGCGAATCACCCTGAACAGGGATGAAAACGGAAATAGGTGGTTGATATCGGAAATAGAAGATACGGGCCCCGGTATTTCCGCCGAGGATATAAGTAAACTGTTTTCCCCCTTCGGGCAGACTTCAACGGGCATCCGAAAAGGAGAAGGGACTGGACTGGGACTCGCCATAAGCCAACAACTGGCGAGACTCATGGGAGGAGAGATAACTGTTCAAAGTGAAGTAAATAAAGGCAGTCGCTTTTCCGTAACCGTAACGGTAGAAGAAGGTGAGGAGATTGAGAGTGGGAAACCTTACCGCCGGGTTATCGGACTCCCCCCCGAATATAGAAATTACAGGGTGTTAATAGTGGATGATAAGGAAGAAAATCGTCTGTTATTATCAGAGATGTTAAATAGTGTCGGTTTTGAAATCAGGGAAGCGGTCAACGGGGAAGAGGCAATATCCCTGTTTGAAGAATGGGAACCTCATCTGATCCTCATGGATATGAAGATGCCCGTGATGGACGGTTATGAGGCGACGGGAAGGATCAAATCCACCGAAAAAGGGCTAAAAACTCCCATTATAGCCATTACCGCCAGTGCCTTTGATGAACAGCGACAAAAAATTCTTCAGATGGGGGCGGACGGATATATTTCCAAACCTCTGAACGAAAATGAACTATTTGAAATCATAAGCAAAAATTTAAATATAGAATTTATATATGATGATTTAGATTATGAAACTGTCTCGACAAAGGAACAACCCCTTATTCCACCGGTTCCCCCGGATATGAGTGAATTACCTGTCGAACTTAAAGAAAAAATGAAAAAAGCCATAAAAAATGCGGATATTTTTGTTTTACTCGAACTAATTGAGATTGCCTCGGAAACTAATCCCGTCCTTAGCCAAAAATTAAGGGAATATTCCAATAGTTTCCAGTACGACCGATTACTCGATCTATTACAGTAAAGGAGATGGAAATAATGGAAACGGTGGACGAAAATTCAAAATATTCTGAAATAGTGAATATCCTTATCGTTGACGATACCCCTGCCAATCTTTGGGTTCTGTCGGGTATGCTGAAAGAAAAGGGTTATAAGGTCAGACCCGTCCCCAATGGGGTTATGGCTCTCCGTACTGCGGATGAGGAACCGCCGGATATTATTTTGCTGGATATTATGATGCCCGATATGGACGGTTATGAGGTCTGCAGGAGACTGAAAGAAAATAAAAAATTAAAAGATATTCCCGTCATTTTCATCAGCGCCCTGGACGAAACCCTGGATAAAGTTAAAGCCTTTTCTGTGGGGGGAGTGGACTATATCACCAAACCTTTCCAACTGGCGGAAGTGGAAGCCCGGCTTAAAACTCATCTGGAATTACGGAGACAAAAACTCCTGTTGGAGGAGAACTATGAAAAACTCCGGAAATTGGAACAGTTACGGGACGATCTTACTCATATGATAGTCCATGATTTACGGAATCCATTAATGGGTATCAAGGGTAATATTGAACTGGTATTAAATTACGAATCGGAATCTTTGTCCGCCAGCGTGTTGGAATATCTGGGCGATGCCTTAAAAGCCACTGATAGAATTGTGGGGATGGTGGGATCTATATTGGATGTGGGCAAGATGGAATCGGGGATGTTGAAACTTAATAAAAGTGAAGTAAATATAAAATATATTATAGAGAACATCTCGGCACAAACAAAAATTAATAATAAAAACAAACAAATTATCACGGATTTGCCCGAAGATCCCTTAACTATTTCGGGAGACAGGGATGTAATTTTGAGAATCATCCAGAATCTCATGGATAACGCCAGCAAATTTACCCCTTCCCAGGGAGGAATTATCCGCATCGCCGCTAAAACCGAAGGCGACTATGTGCGTATTTCGATAGCGGATAACGGGCTGGGGATTCCGGCAAAATACAGAGAAAAAATTTTTGACAAATACGTCCAGGTGGAATCCAGGAAAGAATATCGACAATATTCCACGGGTCTGGGACTGACTTTCTGCAAACTGGCCACGGAAGCCCACGGAGGCAAAATCGGCGTTGACAGCGAACCGGACAGGGGAAGCACTTTCTGGATCCTCCTGCCCACCGGGAGAACATAACAAAAACCCGGATAAAAAACCCGGGTTTTTGGAGTATAAGAACAGAATATGATTACTCGTTGTAGGGAAGGATAAAGCCTTCATCCATGAGGCACCGGACCGATTCACGGGCATGTTTTATTATGGCGGAAGACTTAGCAAATAATTCCTCCTCGGTCATCTTCAGTCGAGCGACTCCCTGTTCTATGGCTTTCATGCCCACAGCCACCGCTTCTCTGGGATAGACCTCCCATTCGTCCATGGTGGGGATCAGGTAATCCTCATGGATACCCCGATCTTCGGCGCACTTTGCCAGGGATTCCGCTGCCGCGATGCACATCTCGTCGGTGATGGTGGTTGCCATGACATCGAGAGTTCCTCTGAAGATGCCGGGGAATCCCAGGGAATTGTTGACCTGATTGGGGAAGTCGCTTCTGCCTGTGGCGACGATTCTGGCTCCCGCTTCCTTTGCCTCCCAGGGCCATATTTCGGGAACCGGGTTGGCACACACGAATACCACGGGATCCTTTGCCATACCCTCTATCCATTCCTTGTGTATGACGCCGGGTCCCGATTTGGATAAGGCAATCAACACATCGGCGTTTTTCATGGCGGTGGGAATATCCCCTACGACCTGGTTTTTGTTGGTGATCTGACAGAAGTGCCATTTTTCCTTGAATTTTTCCTGCAGTTCGGTTCTTCCCTGATGAAGGGTTCCTTTGGAGTCCACCATGATGATATTGGCGGGATCAATTCCGGCTTTTATCATGACCCTGGCAATGGCGATGTTGGCGGCTCCCGCTCCCACCAGGGTTACGGTAGCTTCGTCCATTCTTTTATTTACAATCTTGAGGGCGTTGATCAGTCCCGCTACGGTAACGGCGGCGGTTCCCTGCTGGTCGTCGTGCCACACGGGGATTTCGGCGGTGGCTCTCAAAGTATCCAGCACATAAAAGCATTTGGGCTGGGAAATATCCTCCAGATTGATTCCTCCGAAGGTTCCTTCCAGCAGACGGCAGGTACGGATAATTTCATCGGGATCCTTGGTCTTGAGGCAGATAGGGAACGCGTCCACTCCTCCCAGGTATTTGAAGAGAAGGGCTTTTCCCTCCATGACGGGCATGGCGGCTTCCGCTCCGATGTCTCCCAGCCCCAGAACCCTGGTTCCGTCGGATACCACCGCCACCATATTGGCTTTATTAGTATGTTGCAGAACCATCTCCGGATTTTTGGCTATATCTCTGCAGGGAGCAGCCACTCCCGGAGTGTACCATATAGCGAAATCCTCGAAGCTTCTGATACAGCATTTGGGCATCACCTGAATCTTGCCATGATAGAAGGGATGCATTTTCATAGCATCTTCACTGGGTTTTTTTGCCTTTGCCAGTAATTGTTCCGCTGAAGGGGACATAGTAACTTCCTCCTTTTCATTATGGAAATACCGGAACGGGGACAAAGATTGTGAAAACATGCACAATCTTTTTTCAAAACAAAAAAAACCTTAGGTTGTGTTTTCAAAGTCGTTTTAAATACTATTATTGGCGGTCGAATTCCAGATTCACCCACAATAGGCGGTGGATTTCATCAGTTTGAAAACAGACTGTAGTGTGGGCAGTCGGTTTGGAAGTCAGAGGTCGGAAAAGGAATAGAATACCATATATACCGGTTTCAAGAAGAACTGAAGTCCTCCTTAAAACCGTTTTGTTCTTTTTCACCCATTCCGACTTCTAACTTCCAACTTCTATATTCCAACTTCCTTTCGACTTCTAAACCGTTTGTTCTTTTTTCAATTCCTGAAGGTAGTCATAGGTGGCATCCACATATTCTTTGGCGGTATCCAGTAATTCGTCTTCGTCGGCAAAACGCTGGTCAATTATAATTCCGGCAGAAAACATGGATGCTTTGTCAATATATTTTCCTTTTTCTTCCATTTCTCTGGCAAAATTTTCCACCGTCTGTTTGATCTCTCTGAGGATCTGCTTTTTCTCCGGGGAAGTTTTTTCGAAAACCTTTCCCATTTTCTCGCCCATTTCTTCCAGGTATTTTTCTTTTTCCATAACAGACATAATTTTCCTCCTGTGTAAGTAAATTATAGATATTTATAAAAAAGTTGTAAGTGATTCTCTCTGATATTCCTTATAGGAGTTCTTCAGTGAAATCCTATAATCCTCCCTGATGACAGGGAAATTGAGGTTTTGTGGGGATAAAGAGAAGAGAGGGTAGGGAAGAAAGTGGAGGGGATGAAAGGAAGCAAGGGTAGGGGATAAAAATAAAAAATGCCGGAGGTCGGACTCGAACCGACACGAACCGTGAAGTTCGCGGGATTTTAAGTCCCGTGCGTCTACCACTTCCGCCACTCCGGCAGGAATTCGGACTCTTGGGGAGTCGATTCCGTTGTTTTTTTATTCTACATTAAAGTCTCTTTTTTGTAAAGATATTTTGTCAAAAAATCCCCGGTGAGGTTTGTTTTTGTTTATGGACGGTATCGGTCGGGGTAATATAAAAAATAAGGGTTGTCGGTCATAAAGGGGTTTTTTGATTTGTTTACGAAATAGAGAGAGTTTAAAAGGAGACTATTTTCAGAGGAAAAGCCCTATATGAGGTAAGTGATGAACAAAAAAGTTATAAATATTAATAATATCATAAAATTTATAATATTGATATTTATATTCACATGTAAAATCTCTTGTGCGCTGGATTCCATCGGCAAGATCACCGAGATTTCCTCTCCCGGAACCAAATACGAAAGTGCGGACATTTCCCTGTTTATTTCCAATCTCAATCCCGGAGACCGGATAGCGGCGTTCAGAAACGGAAAGAAAATCGTCGTGGGAGAGATTACCCTTATCAGCGGAAACAGAGCCACTGCCATGTTTAAAACCAAAGGTCTCATCCGGGTGGGAGATCCGATATTTAAGGATGACTCCAGGGAGCCCGACGGTGTTTCTCTTTATCCCACCTATCATCCGCCCAAAATTTCCCGCATAACTCCTCCCAGTGATAGTGCCAATTATGATACTTTCTTAAAGGATCCCCCAAAAGTACTTATTCTTGAATCTCCGGTGATGAATGCCTATTGTACCAAGGCGGAGGGTAAATATTATATCATTCTTACAGAAAGGATGGCTATCGCCCTTTATGCCTACTGTTACTATATTGCCATCGGAGAAATTCATAATCCCGAACTGGGTAAAAAGGGGATAAAATATCTGATAGTGGCTGAAGCCATTCAATCCAACCAGTTGCCTCCCTATCCCGAATTAACCGGCGAGGGAGGAGCGGTCAGGAAGAAAATCCGTGAGAGAGCGGAAGCCCTTTATCAGGCCATGCTTTATTTTGTTCTGTCCCATGAGGCGGGGCATATATTTCTGGGACACCTGGACGAGGCGGAGAATCGTGTAAATGCCCCCAACCCGGACTCAAAAGAAAAATTTATAGATATAATGAAAATGTCGGATATATATAAAGAAAGAGGGATGGAAATGGATGCGGATAAAACGGCGACAATAGTTACTCTGAACCAATACGGCAAGACGGGATCGGAGGCTATCTCTTACTTCGTTTTTTTGATGGAATCTGTAGAACAACTGCAGGGGACACCTCCCGAATACCTTTCCACTCATCCCCACTGGTCCACCCGGTGGAACAATATATCAAAAATCATTCAACAAAAACAGAACTGGTAAAGGGGGATAGTTGCTCTATGACCATTTTTTTCGAATTCTTTTCAGGAGTTACGCTCAAATTCGAGGAAAACGGCATGAAATCGTCATCCTGAACTCGTTTCAGGATCTCTGGCAATCGGCATGAAATCTGGGTTTTGATATAAAATGGCGTAAGTCCTGAGATTATTTTCTGCTTTTTCAAATCGAAACTTGACTGACTTCTTCCTCCGAATTTTTGTCGGTGATTTCTTCCTCTGTTTTTCCGTTTTCGGGGGGTTCTTCTGTTATTTTCCGCTCTTCAAGATATTCTCCGATGGGGGCGTTGAGATCTACGGGAGTTTCCCCTTCCTCCTGTTTATCGGAGGGCAACGGCTGGACTATGGGGATTTCCCTGGTTTTACGGTTCGCTTCCTCATTCAGGTTTTTTTTTACGGTGTCTTCCTGATTCTGGTTTTTCAGGAGGGAGGTTATGGAATGTTCATCTTTTGGTTTCGGTACCGGTTTTTCGGTACGGGAAGGGGTTCCCAGTCGGTTGTAGGCGGAATTCCCTCTGGGAGGTAGGGATTTGGGAGGAGCAGTATCCCGAATGGATGATTTCTGTGCAGATAAGGCGGTTTTGGGAGGAACGTTCTCCTTTTGAGGCGGTGCGGGAGGTTTGGGGGGAACATTCTCTTTCTGGGGAGGTGTTTCCCGGACAACGGGTTTGGGAGGAGAAGGGGAGGATTCCTTACCGTGAAGAGCCTCCTGGGACTTGACCACGGTCATCTGTTCATCGGGAACGGTTTGTAACTGGGATTTAATTTTTCGAAAAACATTCAACATCCTGGAAAATTCGTTTTCCATAGAGGAGATAATCTTTAAGGCGTATTCGTCGCTTCCTTTTTTGACTTCCTCTGCTTCGGCATAGGCGTTACGGCGAACCGAAGAAGCCTCGTTGTCGGCGGAGGTAATAATTTCTCTGGCTTTTTCCTCTGCCAGCGCCTGAAGTTCCTCGGCATGTTGCTTGGCTCTTATCACCAGTTCTTCCTTATCCAGCAGTTTCTGGCTTTCTTCCCTGGCGGCTTTCAGGATCTCTCTGGAGCGGTTTTCCGCGTCCCGGATAATCTCTCCCGCTTTCACCTGGGCTTCCTGGAGGATCCTCTGGTTCTCCTTGGAAACAAAACGGGCCTGTTTCATCTCCTCCGGTAGATTCTGCCGGGTTTTTTCTATGAGGCTTATGATCTTGTCTTGTCGGATCAGAGCATAATTGGTAAGGGGGATCTTTCTGCTGTTATATATGGCGTTTTCGATTTTTTCCAGAACATTGAAAATACTCATTTTTTTTTACCTCCGGGGATCCTGTGGGTTTGCAGACGGGATGGTCTGAACCGGGTTTATTCTTTAATGGGAGTTTGACAGACCGGAAGGTCTGATATGTATTTATTAATATATCATCTATATTAAGAGAAAACTATTCATTATCGTTGCCGTCATTCTTTTTGCCAAAGTAACCGTTAAGTTTTTCTTCCACGAAGGGGGATACCAGTCCTGATACATCTCCTCCCATGGAGGCAATCTCCCTGACTCTCGACGAGCTGAGAAAGGCATATTCCGCCGAGGTCATGAGGAAAACGGTTTCCACCGAGGGGTCCAGTTTCCGGTTCATGAGAGCCATCTGAAATTCAAATTCGAAATCCGACACCGCTCTTAATCCCTTGACGATAATCCTGGAATTTTTCTGTTTCATGAAGCTCACCAGAAGTCCGTCGAAGCATTCTACACTGATATTCTTATTCCAGGGGACGGATTTCTTTATAATCTCCACTCTTTCTTCCAGAGTAAAGAGGGGTTTTTTTCCGGGATTGGATATGACGGCGATGATCACTTGATCAAATACTCTCATGGCTCTTTCCAGAATATCTCTGTGGCCGTTGGTAAAGGGATCAAAACTCCCGGGATAGACTGCAGTAACCAAAATACCTCCTGACCAAGCCTGACCGTGACGGCGATTTGAACTATTTGAATTCTTGCTTGCATTAATCTTTTTATTTTGAGTGGGGCAATCAGGATTGGGGAAGTTCCTCTTCTATTTTCTCCTCCATCTCTTTTTCCACTTCCTCCAGGGTTTCCGGTTGGGACCAATCGCCTCCCATCTGTTCAGGGAACTCCTCTTCATCCTCTTTCATCATCTCGTAACGGCTCAGCAGGTCCACGATATCGGCGTTGTTTTTGATTTTCGCCCAATACATGGCGGTTCCGCCTTCATAATCCTTGATCCGGAAGTTGGCTCCCGCTTCCAGCAGCAGCACCACTCCCGCCACATATCCCAGGCGGACCGCCTGAATAAGGGGGGTTCTTCCCCGCATATCGGTGAAGTTGATGTCAGCCCCTCCCCGGATAAGGGCGTCCATGACGGCGGGCAGTTTCTCCGCCACTGCAAGATGAAGAGGGGTTTCGTCATATTTATTCATAAGGTTTACGTCGGCACCCGATGAGATGAGAAACAGGGCCACATCCACCTTGCCTCCCTTGACCGCGTAGTGAAGAGGAGTCGAACCTCCCCCTATGGCGCTCTTGTGGGTCTGGGGATTAATCTCCGCTCCTTTTTCCACCAGGAACCGGACCACATCGGGATCTCCCGAATAGGCGGCAAAATGGAGGGGGGTCTGTTCGTAGTCGTCTCTTATGTTGACGTCCACGCCGTAATTGAGCAGTAGTTCCACCACAGGGCCGTTTCCCTTGTCGGCAGCTCTGTGGATGGGAGTTAATCCCGCCTTGCTGCGGCAGTTGATGTCCGCTCCGTTCTTGATCAGCAGATTTACTATCTCCACTTCTCCGTTCTCCGCTGCTTCGTGGATGGGGGCATATCCCTTGGGATTTACATCGGCTCCCATAGATATGAGCAGTTCCACAATCTCCTTATATCCCTTGGCGCAGGCTTCATGGAGAGGAGTCAGACCGTTGCGGTTCTTATACTGGAAGTCGGCGCCCTTGCTCAACAAAAACCGCACCACATCGGTTCTCCCCTGTTCCACGGCCTGATGAAGGGGAGTTCTGCTTTTGCCGTTCTTGACGTTTATATCGTTGGATTTTGTGAGCAGAAGTTTTACCAGTTCCAGATGTCCCTGAGCCGACGCTATATGCAGGGGAGTGTCTCCCAGGCGGTTCCAAACGCTCAGATTAGCTCCCTTATCTATCAGGAATTCCACTATCTTATTTTTTCCTTCTTTTACAGCCAGAAGAAGAGGGGTATAACTCATCTGTTTCTCTCTGGAATTAAGAATTTTGGGATCCGATTCCACCATTTCTTTTACTTTATCTAAATCATCATTTTGAATTGCTTCCCATATATTTTCAGCCACTTTTATACCTCCAGACCGAAATGAAATTTTTACAATATGCCTCTCACTAGAGGAATCTGCCATAATTTTTTCACCCACAACCCACTCCGTTCTCTCCACTACCGATAGTCGGACTTGATTTCCAATCTCCGGCTCTCCCCTAATCTTTGTCCTCCAACTTCTAACCTCTTTATCGCGGTGCTTCTTCGGCGCTCTTAAGAGCGGTAAGGTCTTCTCCCTCAGTTTTGGCTTTAGCCCAGGATACCCGGTTTCTGCCTCCTTTTTTGGAGCGATAGAGAGCGTCGTCGACCTTTCTCATCAGATCCTTCTTGTTGTCAGCGTCTTCAGGGAAGCAGGCAACGCCGATGCTGGCCGTAATCCGAACTGCCTTGCTGTAAAACCGGCTCTGGAAGGCCTGCCGGATGGTTTCGGCTTTCTGAATGGCGTTCTTCTTGCTGACTTCCTTGAGGATGAGGGTAAATTCGTCTCCTCCGTATCGGCAGACCACGTCGGAATCCCTGGTGTAGGATTTGAGCAGGGAGGCGATCTCTTTCAACAAAATGTCTCCTTCGGGGTGTCCCAGGGTATCGTTATATTGTTTGAAGTGGTCCGTATCCACCATGACCAGTCCGATATTTTTGCCGTTGCGGGTGGCGATCTTGATCTCCTCGTCCATTCTTTCCTGGAAGTACCGGTGGGTGAAGAGTCCCGTGAGACCGTCGGTTATTGCCATGGTGGCGGTCTTTTCGTACAACTCCGCATTCTTGATGGCCATGGCGGACTGGTAGGCTACGGTAGAGAGCAGGTTCAGGGCATCATCATTGAAATAGTCGGGCTGGGAGTGCCCCAGATAGAGGGTTCCTATGATGACGTTTTCCGCAATCAGGGGAACCACCATGACGCTCCGCTCATATTCAAGGATATTTCTGACTTTGGATAATCGGGCATCGGCCAGACGCAGGGGTTTCTGATTCATGGCGATCCAGCCCATGATGTTGGTGGGATCTTTCAGGGCGAAAGAAAAAGTCCTGAAAATTTCCTCGTACGGGGTGCGGAATTTCAGGGGAACCAGGGCATCTCCCGTCTTGGCTTCCCTGACCAGGAATACCGCTCCAGACTGGTAGTTGAACATATACTCCAACTGATCGATGATGATTTTGAGGGTATTTTCCAGGTTCAGGGATGAACCCAGCGCCCGTCCCAGTTCCAGCAGGGCTTTCAGTTGCCGGATGTTGGAATCCAATTGGGAGTTCAATTGTTGAATTGCTATCAGGTCTTTCTTCTGCTGTTCGTATAACTGGGAGGTCTTGATGTAGTTGGCGGCAGTGTTGCTCAGCAGGGTAAACATGTGAAGGTGTTCCTGCTTATAGGCTCCCGACTGGAATGTTCCCACATAGATGGCGCCGATGCTGGTATTCTTCACCACCAGGGGTGCCGCCATGATGGACTTCTCGTCCTTGAAGATCCTCTCGTCCACTCCCGCCTGAACATCTTCCCGCAGGATGGGTTTTTTATGCTGAATCACCAGATTGATGAAACTTTCCTGCAGTTTTAGCAGGTTGGAATATTCCAGCAGTTCCCGATAGGGGGTAACGCTTTTGGCCACCACCAGGGTTCCTTTTTTGTCGCTTTCGCCCTCGAACTCGATGAGAAATATCACACAACTCTGATAATTTATTACTCTTTTTAATTTTGATACTATAACTTCCAGGGTACTTTCCATATCCACGCTGGTTCCCAGGGATTGGCCCATCTCGTGTAAAACCGATATTTCATCATTCTTACGGTTGAACTCCTGGGTTAAGGCTTCGATTCTCTTTTCGAACTGAGCTTTGTCTTTTTGTATATTGGCCATATCTTCTTTTAATTGATTCTGTTCACAGATCTCAATATCCCGGATTCGATGGAAGATAGCCTGTCTTGCCAGATATAAGGGGAACAGCCCCAGCAGGGAAAAAAAAGGATTTACGTTATAAAGGAATGCTATCACAAATCCCATGGGAGCCATGCAGATATAATAAAATATGACCTGACTCCGGGATTTTTTGTGTTCTTCCCTGGTTCCTTCCCTGACCAGATTGGTCAGCATCCAGTCCAGAAGAAAATCCATACCGTAAAAAAGGATTACCGCTGCCGCTCCCGCCAGGGTATGCATGAGGGAAAACATGGTCGGGTCGAAAGACGCTATCACGGTAAAAACCACGCCCGCCACCGATGTCTTTATAACATTGGTTGAAAAATCCGCCAACCGGTGAAATAAATTTTGCCGACTGACGAAAAAGATCCGAAATGCCATAGATACCGCCGCAAGGATCATTGCCAGGGAATAATCGAACACCAGCATAACTCCCGAATAAACACAAAGACCGGGAGAAATATATCCGAAGCCCCGCAGTTCAGCCCCGAAAACCTCCACCAGCACCGCCAGAATGAAAAATACCAGCACGCCCCGATGAATATCTTTCTTGGCACTCTCGAACATTCGGAAGTCCACCATGGCAAATACCAGCAAAAGGGTGGCTATCACCGTCAATACCACTATAAATTTTCTTGCATTGGCAGGAGGCTTTCTCAAACCCGTAACTCCTCTGTTGCTTAAAAGTTTTCTGATTTACTGTAACCGGGACTTTTGCCTTGCTTCAACACCGTTACTCCATACGGTTACCGTTCTGGGATTCCAGTTTGATGTTGGTCAGTTCGCCTTTTTTTACCTCGATGTTTTTTCGCCAGAATACCCCGCTTTTCCCTTTTTGCACATAATAAAAAGCTACCAGTTGATAGGAACCCGGGGGGATATTTTCAAAATAGAAGTTGCCGCTGTTATCGGTTTTGCTAGAACGGACCAGTCCGAACTTCAGGATATAATCGTTATTTTTTTCCGTCAGATAATCCCTGAGAAGGGACAGTGAAATATCATCGGATATTCCTGCATTACCGGCATAAACGCTGACCGGGACGTTTTTTTGAGGTGCTTCCATATTTTCTTTTATATTGAAAACCACCTGTCCCGTAATACCGGCTTTTATTTCCGTCGGCGATGCCCCTGGGGCGGGTTCCTGATTTACGTCATTAAACAGATCCACTCTTTTGGAGGATGAGTCCACAACTACTTTATCAGGAAAATACTTCGCCATATCATTGAGATTTATATACAGTTTGCCGTCTTTTTCCAGAATTTCCACCGGGACGTTTTTATTATCCACGAAGACCCTGAAGGGATTCCCACCGTAAACGGTCGGGGACAGGAATAACGGACAAATACTTATAAAAATAAACATCGATATAAATATAAAAACATTGTATTTACGCATGAAAGACATCATAAAAATCCTCCTTAAATCTCCCGGAGGGGAAACAGTTTCAGACAACAGCGCTAAAGATTTGCGTGAAAACCGTCCGTTATAAAAACCCCTCTCAGGTTTATTCTCTCCCTGTCCTCCATTTCCTTTCCCAGGAGCCAGGGATGATGAAATCAGGGGAAACCACCATGAATTACTCGTCTTTGGGATTTTTACCGGTTTCGATGCCAAAAATCAAAAACGGGAGATCGACTCCCGCTTTTGATTATATAAGAATTCCGGGTTTATGAAATCCATACTATTTATGTCATAGAATGACTATCTTTTAATCATGTGCACCGAACAGGAACAGCAGAGATCGTAGCAACGGGCGATCATTTCCACATACATGGTGGCTTCCTCATCGCTCATGCCGATGACTTTGGGACCCGCCTTTAACAGATCCTGTTCCAGATTATAGACATGGTGGGCGGTGGGGGTTACGATGTCGGCAAATTCCACATCGCCTTTTTCGTCGAAGCGGAAGGAGTAGTAGAGGAGTCCCCGGGGGGCTTCGGTGCAGATATAACCCTGTCCCGCTTTGGGTGTGGCTTTTTCCCGGTCTTCCTTTTCCCTGTCCGCTCTGGTCAGTTTGAGTTTACCCAGAAGTTCTATCATTTCCTCTCCGCAGTGCAACAGTTCCACCGCGTGGGCGGGATAGACGCTGAAGGGGATATTCTCGTGGAACCATTCGGGCCCTCCCCAGTATTTTTTAGCAAGAGCCTGGGCGTTGGGGGTCAGTTGTCTGAAGTTGTTAACCACCCGTGCCGCAGGACCCGCCATGAAAGAATCTCTCCCTTTGACCTTATAGAAGAGGGCGTGGGAGTGTTTTATATGTTCACTGGGAAGATATTCGTCATGTTTATCCGGGGGGATATTCAATCCCTCGGTGGACACTATATTTCCGTAATTCAAGGCATATTCCTTTTCGTCATGGATGGATACCAGTTCCACCTTACGTTTGTAGTCGGGATAGTTAAGGCTTGCCATGACCTGGGCAAAGACGTCGGCGGCGGGCAGGGCTTCTTCCAGTCTGGCTCTGATGGCGTCCACCGCTTTTTGAGGGGGAAGTCTTCTCATTCTGCCCACGTCAAAGGTTACGGGGTGGGTTTCTCTGCCGCAAACCAGATCGGTGACGTCGTTCCCCAGACGTTTGAGTTTCAGGGCGGTTTTCACCAGTTCCAGTTTGTCGGGCATGGCGGCTATTTCAAATACCGACGGAACGCCGAAAAAGTCGGGACCTCCCAGAATCAGTCCGTGAACCACGCAGTTCATATAGAGTTCCGACATATTGGCGATCTTACGGATCATTTTGGTCTGAGGCGAGGGTTCGACACCGAAGGCTAATTCGGTGGCTTCTATACCCGACAGTTGGTGAGGGACGGAACAGATACCGCAGATACGGGAGGTGGTTTCGTAGGCGTCGTACCATTTTCTGCCTACCAGAAATCCCTCGAAGAACCGGGCCGGTTCATAGAGGTTTACCATGAACTCCCTGACGGTTCCGTCTCCCGCCACTGACAGTTTCAGGGCGGTTTCTCCCTCACAACGGGCGAGATAATCTACGAATACATTTACATCCTTAGTAGCGACGTTTGACAACGGATTACGCTCCTTTCCTGATTTCCCCCTAGGGGGCATTCACATAGTCTCTTCCTTTTTGGAAAGCGGCAGTGGCACCGGAGAAATACATGAACCGTTTTTTAATTTCTTCCCTGTCATGTCCCCGTTTGAGGAAGATTTCCGCCAGGGCTTCCGGGTAGGGATCTGCGTTGGGTCCCCGGCAGCCAAAGCAGGGAGTGCCGTTGGAGGGACAAACCGCTCCGCATCCGCCTCTGGTTATGGATCCCAGACAGAGGGCATTCTCGGTTATAACCAGACATTCGTTCCCCTTGAGTTTACATTCCACGCATACCGCATGGGGACGCATGAAGGGAGTTTTGCCGATAAGGGTCGCCACAATAAATTCCTGAAGTTCTCTTCTATCCACGGGGCAGCCGTGAACGTATCCGTCCACCTTGACAAAATGGTCTATGCCGTAAGCCTTATCGAAGGTGTCGATCCATTCGGGATGGGTATAAACTCTTTTGACCTGCTCCTCCAGAGGACGGTCATTTTTCATTGTAAAACAGCACCCTTCACATGCACACGCCCCGAGAGCAATAAGAACCTTACAATCTTTTCTTGCCTGTTTGATCTTTTCTTCCTCGTGATGGCAGGTAACCGCTCCTTCGATGAGACCTATATCGTAGGGGGGAGGATCTCTCCGGCTGGTGGCTTCCTTGAAATAGACGAACTCCACGCCGTTGAGAATATCCAGCAGATCATTTTCGAAGTTGATCAGTTGTAACTGACATCCCGCGCAGGAGGAAAATTTGTACACTGCAACTTTAGGTTTACTCATACAAATCCACCTTTTTTAATTTAATTGGAATCACGATATTATAGTTATAAAAGAGTATCGGGCAGTTCCCTGGCCACATCATAACGGAAAACGGGGCCGTCCTTACATACGAATTTGGGGCCCAGCTGACAATGACCGCATTTGCCCACTCCGCATTTCATCCTTCTTTCCATGGACAGGTATATCTGTTGGGGGAAGAATCCTCTGGAAATCAGTCCCCGACAGGCAAAACGCATCATGATTTCGGGTCCGCAGACACATACCAGGGTGTTATGGGAATGGAGTTTTGCCACATCGTACAGTTTTGTTACCACTCCTACGGTATGATTCCATTCCATTCCATCGGGTACTTTGTCCACCGTGAGATGAAGTTCGGTATCGGGTTGTTTCCGCCATTCGTCAAATTCGCCTGTAAAGAACATTTCACCGGGTTCCCTGGCGCCGTACAGGATCTGGAAGTGTCCGTAATCCTTCCTGTTATGAAAAATATGGGTTATAAAGGGTCTCACCGGAGCCAGTCCCAAGCCTCCTATCACCAGAAGAACATTATGACCTTTAGCTTCTTCCACGGGCCAGGGGGTTCCGTAGGGACCTCGCAGTTCCACTTCGTCCCCTTCATTTAAGAAATTATTGATATTATTGGTTACGCTTCCCACCGCCCTTATGGTGTGGTCGATGGTGTCGGTAATATGGGGTTCCGAGGAGATGGAGATGGGTACTTCTCCGAATCCTTTTATGGAAACCATGTTGAATTGTCCCGGAAAAAAGTGAAATCCGCCGGGAATTTTCACGGTAAATGTTTTGGCGTCTCTGGTCTGGCTGACAATCTTTTCGATAGTTCCCTTGCAGGTCAAATATATGTTATGCATGGACAACCCCCTCTCGAATCCGGCCAATGGCTTCGGTCATGTCGATATCGGCTATACAGTAGTGCATACATCTTCCGCATCCGGTGCATCCCAGGGTGCCGAACTGTTCCTGCCAGTAGGAAAGTTTGTGGTAGATCCGGTGTTTCATCCGGGCTTCCTTATCCTTGCGGAAATTCTCTCCCATGGCTACCTGGGCGAAGTCGATTAACTGGCAGGAATCCCATGTCCTGACCCGGTTTCCTTCCTGGAGGTTAAATCTGCTCAGGTCTTCCACATGATAACAAAAACATGTGGGACATACCATAGTGCAGCTTCCGCAGGCGACGCATTTTTTCGCCTCTTCCGTCCAGACCGGATCTATAAAATGTTTCTTCATGTATTCGGGCAGTCGGTGGGGGTGGGGCAGTTTGTCGGCGATTTTTCCCTTTACCCTGGCGACTATTTCCTCTTTACGCTTGAAATCCTCTTGGGAGGCGGGGGTGAAGAAATCGAACTGAACTAGCAGGGTTCCTTCGAAACTTCCCACTTCTATCAGATACCTATCCCCCAGATCCGTCATCAACAGATCGAAAAGCCCCTTTTCAAGGGTGGGACCGCAATCGCCAAAGGAGACGCAAAAACAGTCTTCATCAGGAATAGAGCAGGTTATGGCAACCAGCAGGGTTTTATTTCGCCGGCTCCAGTAATAAATGTCGGGCATATCTCCCCCGAATACCTTGTCATAAATATGGATTGCCCGGGCATCGCAGGAGTGGATCCCCAGAATAACCGTCTTTTTTTCTTCACCGGGAAGGGTTTCGTTTATCCCTTTTTCCCTGTGATAGTCCATCATCTTTTCTTCCGGCGGGTGGATAAATGACTTGGGGGGAATCGCCGTACGGGTATATTCCAGGGTCAGTTCGCTCTCATTGCTGATCTTATCAAACCGGGTTTCCCTGATACCCTGAACGGGAGCCACCGGATTATAACCCTTCTCCAGGGCGGATACCCATTCCCGGAGCTTTTCTTTTTTCAGGATCACCGCATCTCTTTCCATATTTTCGACCATTCCTTTGCTTGAAATTGGATTGTGATATTTACCACAAAGGCTTGAACTTGAAAAAGACATTAACGGGAGGAATCTTCTCTCTTCATCTATAGTGATTCCAATAAAGAATCTCCTTTATAACACCGTCATCCTGAACTCGTTTCAGGATCTGTTCAGGAAAGTTTTATTTGGAACTACTATAAACGGAAAACCCTCCCTCTACTTCTACATATTTTCCCAAAAGCCGGGAATTCCTGTTAAAAATTCTGTTTTTTTAAAATAGCAGTAAAAGAGAGGGAAATTTCCCTCTCTTTTGAATTTATTTAAAATACATCATTAATTGAGGTAAAGTAAACCTTATAGCAGTTTATTTCCTCTGGGAACATATTTGGTGTGTAAGAGATGGTGGCTCTTATGACCGCAGGGGCCCTCGGTGAGGAATTCCTCGTAGATTTTCTTGATAACGGGATTCTCGTGGGACTTCCGGATGGGCATTCCTTCGTCTTCCGCGTAAATCGCTTTTGCTCTCTCCTTACGGATTTCAGGAGATGTGGGGATGGGTTGTCCGCCGCCGCTGAGACATCCGCCGGGACAGCACATTATCTCGATGAAGTGATAATCCTTGAGGTTTCCTTTTTTCAGTTCATCCAGAACCCACCGGGCGTTTTTAAGACCGTGAGCCACCATGACCTTGAGAGTGGCTCCCTCCAGGAATTTCCATGCCTCTACCGTCTCGGTGATGGGCAGTTCCGCCGTCCGGACGCCTTCCATACCTCTAACCGGCTCTACTCTCAGCATTTCGAAGGGTACTTCCTTGCCGGTAACCAGTTCGTAGGCGGTTCGGATTGCCGCTTCCATGACGCCGCCGGTGGCTCCGAAGATGATACCCGCACCGGAACCCAGTCCCAGGGGGTCATCGAATTCTTCTCCTTCCAGGTTGGGCAGATCCAGTCCCATTTCCTTGATCATTTTCGCTACTTCTCTGGTAGTCAAAGCATAATCCACGTCCTTGTAGCCCGAATCGGTCATTTCGGGACGATCCGCCTCGAATTTTTTCGCTGTACAGGGCATGAGGGATACGCTGACGATATTGGCGGGATCTATGCCGTGTTTTTCCGCATAGTAGGTTTTTATGATGGCGCCGAACATCTGCTGGGGACTCTTGCAGCTGGAGAGGTGCTCTAACAGATCCGGAGCGGTATGTTCCATGAATTTGATCCAGCCCGGTGAACAGGAGGTCAGTTGAGGCAGTGCCACCGGTTGTTTATCCACCAGGGCTTTTTTCAACCGGAGTAAGAGTTCGGTTCCCTCTTCCATTATGGTGAGGTCTGCGGTGAAGTTGGTATCGAAGACCTTATCAAAACCTACCCGGTGGAGGGCGGTGTTCAGTTGTTTTGTAACCGCAGTTCCCGGAGGAAGACCGAAACACTCTCCTATGGCGGCTCTGGGGGCGGGGGCGGTCTGGATCACCACGTGTTTGGTCTTATCCTCGATGGCGTTCCAGATATCCTCGGTGTCGTCTCTTTCGGTTAAAGCACCGGTCGGGCAGCGGGTGGCGCACTGACCGCAGGCGACACACAGGGATTCTAACAGGTCCCATTCCTGGAAGGTGGCTATTCTTATCTCATTGCCTCTTCCGTGAACCCCGATGGCTCCCACATCCTGGAATTCAGCACAAGTTCTGACACAGCGAAAACACCCGATACACTTGTTCAGATCCCGGACGATGGGGCTGTCGGTCTTTATTTCAAACATGGGAGATTCGGTCTTGCCGAAGGTAAAGCCGTCCACTCCGTATTCTTCCGCCAAAGCCCTTAACTCGCAATTCCCGTTTCTGGAGCAGGTTACGCAGCTGCCGTAATGTTCGCTTAATAAAAGACTCAGTACATTTCTCCGGGCTTTCCGGATTTCGGGAGACCAGGTCTTGATCTTCATGGGTTGGGTGATGGGATAGGTGCAGGAGGTTTGCAGGGTTCTCTGTCCTTCCACTTCTACCACACACATCCGGCATACTCCCGCCAGTCCCAGGTCTTTATGATAACAGAGGGTGGGAATCCGGATCCCCAGCTGATTGGCAGCTTCCAAAATGGTGGTATTGAGAGGGACCTTGACTTCCTTCCCGTCAATGGTAACTTTTATAAGGTTGCCGATCTCTTGGGCAACCGCAGTACTACTTTTTTGATCGCTCATTTAAGTTCCTCCTATTCACTGTCCCGGCAGACTCTGCCAAGAATCTCGTCCTGGAAATTCTCCATAATGGAGATAAAGGCGTTGGCGGAGGACTGACCTAGACCGCATTTGGATGCCTTCTGCATGGATTGTCCCAGGCTGATCAATTCCTGCACGTGTTGATGGGAACATTCTCCCTTTTCCATCATCTCGATGCCTTCCAGAATTTTCACGTTCCCTTTTCTGCAGAGGAAGCACTGTCCGCAGCTCTCCTCCACGAAGAATTCCATGAAGTTTTTGGCTACATGGAGCATATCCCTTTCCTGTCCGAATACGATGATGGATCCGCCTGTAGCCACGTCTTCATAAGTGATCTTCCGGTCGAAATCCTTCGCAGGTACGCAGGCGCCCGACGCTCCTCCTACCTGAACCGCCTTGGCTCCTTCTCCGCCGACTTCCTTCAGCAGTTCCTTCACGGTGATGCCCATGGGAAGTTCGTATATGCCGGGGTTGGTACAGTCGCCCGACACGCTCATTAGTTTGGTTCCGCTGGTTTTCTCGGTACCGTGTTCTAAAAACCATTGGGATCCCTTGGACAAGATGAGAGCCGCCGCCACAAATGTTTCCACATTATTGACTGTGGTGGGGTATCCGTCAAAGCCCGTTACCACCGGGAATGGAGGACGGTTTCTGGGTTCTCCCCGTTTTCCCTCCAGGGATTCGATGAGGGCGGTTTCCTCGCCGCATACGTAGGCTCCGGCGCCCATGCGGATCTCTATATCGAAATCAAAACCTTCCTTGCCTAAAATGTTTTTGCCCAGAAGGTTATTCTTTCTTCTCTCTTCAAGAATCTCTTCCAGATATTTTTTAAGGAATCTGTATTCTCCCCGGAGATAGACCAGTCCCTCCTTGCCTCCTATGGCGTAACCCGCAATGGTCATCCCTTCGAAAAGCAGGGGAGCGTATTCCATGAGAAGAAGTCTGTCCTTGAAGGTTCCCGGTTCTCCCTCGTCGGCGTTACAGACCACGAACTTCTTTTCTCCCTGGGATGCCGCCGCGATCTGCCATTTGATACCCGTAGGGAAACCCGCTCCGCCTCGTCCCTTGAGGTTGGAGTCCCGCAGTTCCTTTATAAGATCCGCTCTGGTCAGCCCGATGGATTTTTTAAGCCCTTCATTATCAAAAGCTTTGTTTTCCAGTATAGGACCCGCTTTACGGATGCTGAGATCCACCGATTCCATATCTTTTCTGGATTCTATCTTATTCTTTTTGCATTCGTCTATGATACCGTGTACCTTACCGGGGGTTACATGGGTATATATCTTATCATTTATGAGCAGAGCGGGTCCCTGGTCGCACATGCCCAGGCAGTTGGCGTATTCCAGGGTAAAAAGTCCGTCGGGGGTGGTTTCGCCGAATTTGATTCCCAGTTCGTTTTCCAGTTGCCTCGCTATCTTCGCCTTACCAACCATGTCGCAGGATATGGTCTGACACAGTCTTATTACATACTTTCCCTTGGGAGTGGCGTTAAAAAACGTGTAAAACGAAACCGTGCTATAGACATCTATGGGTCTGATTCCCAGGACTTCCGCCGCGTCCACCATCATCTGGTCGGTGATCTTGCCATAGACCTTTTGAAGATCGTGCATCAGGGGCAACAGGGCGGAACGGTTCTTACCATGTTTTTCCGCCAGTTCCCTTATGGTCGTGCTGATCCGTTCTCTTTCCAATGTAGGCATTCCCTATTCTCCTTTATTTTAACAATTTTTTTACATTCTCAATCAGTTTTTCCGCGTCCACGGGTTTGTTCATGAACTCATCCACAGGAACTATATCATTATCTCTGCCGAAATTCATTCCCGAAATAGTTCCCATGCTGGTCAACATGATGATGGGCGTATTTATTCCTTCTCTTCTCAGATCCTGGGCCATTACTATACCGTCATCCTCGGTTTCCATCATGATGTCCAGGACTATAAGATCCGGTTTCTCCTCGTGAACCGCTTTCATGGCTTCTTTTCTGCTATTGGATATGGCCACTTCATAACCGGCATTACTCAGGTGTATCCCGGTAATTTCAGTCAGATCCGGGTCGTCATCCACAATCAGGATTTTGGACATAGATTTCTTCTCCTACCTTTCCTTCACCCATAAAGGGATTAGATTTTGTTTCTTCACTTTCAAATTCAAATTCTCATCTCTTCACTCACCAGGGATGGAGATTTTTTTCACAACACGAATTTAGAAAATTAATGATAGTTTCATAAAATCCTTCCTTCTTTTTTAAACAATTTTTCCGTAATTTGCGAAATTGGAAATTCGGAGATTGTGAAAATGATAATTATTGGAGATATGTTGATTTACCCCGTATTGAATCTTAAAAAAGAAGGATTTATTCCCCCTTCATAAGGAATATTCCAAACCGCTACACCGTCTGTTTCAATACCCCCTTCGCCCCATGAAAGGAGATTAAAATGACAAAACTGAAAAAAATAAACAAAAAAACGGGAAATATCCTGTTACTTTCCTTCCTTTTCATATCATCTCTGCTTTTCCTCTCCCTCTCCCCTTCCTTTGCCCAGGAGATGGGGGACGAAAGAATAAAAAAAGCCACCGTCCTGATTCAGGGGGAAGAATATGCCCAGGCAGAGGAAATCCTGGTGAAAGTTACCAAAGCTGAACCGGGAAATCTGGACGCCCACTACCTTCTGGCTCTTGCCTATCTGGGACAAAACAAGTTCACGGAAGGGGAGGATTCCCTCAAAAAATGCCTCAATATCGATCCCCAGAATGAAACCTGTCTGGTACTCCTGGCTCAGGCTCAACTGGAACAGAATCGCCTCCCGGAAGCCAAACAAACGGTGGAAAAGTTGCTTAACTTTCATCATAAATCCGCCGAAGGACACTACGCCCTGGGAGTTATCCTTTATATGGAAGACCAGCCGGAAAAAGCCGTGGGAGAATTTAATCTGGCTATCCTGGGCGACAAGAATATGACTTATGCCTACACCAATCTGGCAAAAATATATTACAATGCAAAAAAATTCGACGAAGCTGTTGATAACATGCGGAAAGTCCTCTTCATCGAAGACGATAACGCCGGTAATCTATTCCTTCTGGGATGGATCTACCGCAAAATGGGTGATACCGTCAGAGCCAAACAGCAGTTCGAAAGATCCGCCCAGATAAAACCCCCCTCTCCCTACTCCTCCATGCAAAAAGCCCTGGAAGCCTACGATAACAAGGACTACGATAAAGCCATGGAAGCCGTGGGAGAAACCCTCATCATGGATCCCAAATTCGACAGGGGATTGTATCTGAAGGGACTTATCCTGGTTCAAAAGGAAAAATATCTGGAAGCAGGAGAGATTTTCGAGGCTTTACTTAAAGAAGATAAACGGGATATCGACGTCCTGGAAATCATGGAACAGATAAAACCCAAATACGAGGAAGCAAAAAAAACTGCCGGACAACCCACTACCGACAACAATAAAGGACAGACCGACAGCGATAAAGGACAGACCGACAGCGATAAAGGACAGACCGACGGCGATAAAGGACAGACCGACAGCGATAAAGGACAGACCGACGGCGATAAAGGACAGACCGACAATAATAAAGGACAGACCGAATCCCCTTCAGGACAGGGCAGTAAATAATGAATAAATTGCAATCTATTTCTCTTTCAACCTTTTTTGTTGTTTTTCTTTTCTTTTCTCTTTCTTATTCCTGTTCTCCCGTTTCTATTTCTTCTTCATCATCCCCTGTGGTTTATTACCAGGTGATACAGAATGAGAATATCGTCGGATCGGTGGAAATCAGCAGAGATACGGTATTTGAGGGACAGGAAGTGATAACGGAAAAGGTTTTTATGCCTTACGATTTCTTTCCCAGGGTTTCGGTTCTGAAGGTGGTTATAGACAGAAAGGATTATTCCATACTTTCCATAGAGAAGAAGACCCGTTATGACGGATATACGGAGAAGATTCTGGCAAAAAGGGACGGGGACAGGATTTCCCGACTGGTGGATTATAAGCAGATATTTTATACCGATAAGGATATATCTGTAAAAAGGGATCTGTCTTTTATAGAGGAAGAGAGTCCTTTTTTGCTGGAAGAGTTTATGAAGCGTTATGCTGTTATTCCCGGTAAGGAAGTTTCTGCGGAGTACGGGGTTGTGTCCTGGGATGCCCGTCCTCACGAAGGTATTATATATAAGGAGAAGAGATTTTATCGCTTTGAGGGTCTGTTTGCCGCCAATATCAGACTGAACGACAAAACCGAGGTTGTGGAATATTATCTCCCCTCCCAGGATTTCAAATTCAGAAGGTGCGATAAAAAACCCAACCTGTTTCCCATTCCGAAAAAGAACCCCGACGAAGAGAGCGGCGAAACTAATATCAATCCCAATTCCCTTTCTTATATGGATTCTGATTCCGGTGCTGATAGTAAGGGGAATTCGGGTTTAGCATCGTCTTCATTGTCGGAAGGGGAGACGGTTCTGGAGGAGGAGGGGTTTCCCGCTTTGATTCAGGCTCCTCCATATACCATAGAAAGTAAAGCCTACATGAAAGTCCCGATTTCCTTCGAGAGTTTTGACGGGACGGTTTTGAAGGGAACTTTAACCATACCTGCCGGGAAGGGTCCTCATCCGGCACTGGTTCTGATTGCGGGAACAGGTCCCTATGATCGTACCGGCGGCGGGATGTTCAGTGAAATTGCCGACCGGCTCACTCGAAAAGGGACAATGGTTTTGTGTTACGACAAACGGGGGGTAGGGGAGAGCGGAGGAAATTACGAACTGACCACCCTTACCCATCGGATTCTGGACGGCGACAGTGCGGTGAATTTTCTTGCCGATTATCCTGGTGTGGATAAGGGCAGAATGGGGATTTTGGGACACAGTGAGGGGGGGTATATAGCATCCAGGATTGCTCTGGATAATCGGAATGTGAGGGGACTGATTCTGATAGCGTCTCCTTCTTCCAGGATGTTTCCTGAACTTCTGAAGGATCAGTTGAATATTCTTAAAAACTATAACGGATGGGATCCTTCGGCGGTGGAATCCTGTTTTTCAATGATCGACGGTATAGAAAGCGACTTGAAAAAAGGTAAATTATGGAATGAATTTATGGGGGAGAGATTGTTTCTGGGGAATCTGACGGACTACTACTATTCTCCCACTCATCAGGAGATTATAAAACAACTCCGGATGCCGGTATTTATCCTGCAAGGCGAGGGGGATCAGACGGTTCCCACAGAGCATGGGCAAAAATTAAACCGGGCGGTGGTGGAGGTAAAAAACCCCAATTACCGGTATCTGCAGTTTTCCGGCGTGGGTCATTTTATGGGAGATATGGTTTCTCCCGGATTTTCCTACCCCTTCAGAAAACATGTCCGAATGTCCGATACGGTGTTAAAAAACCTGGAAGAATGGGTAGGCATATATTATTCCCTGGATTGACCGCAGAACATGAAAAAAAGGGGAATAAACGGTTCGGAAGCGCAGTTTCTCCACTTCTGGGGAAACGGGGAGCTTTGCAGGGGTTTTGGATTTGAGAGGAAATGTAAGATAACATCCTATTCCTGCAGAATCCCGTAAGGAGCGTCTGTCCGGTATGAATACGCCCGATTCCTCCGTCTATAGTCATGCGGATGATAATATAAATGAAATAATAGTTCCTCCTCTGGGAGAGGTTTCTCCTCCAATGGAAGACATCGCGGTTTCCGTCGGAGGAGCGGCAGTTGTATGCAAAAAGGAAATGTCGCTATCCTGCCTGCGAAGAGAGATTATCCGACTGGCTCTGCCTTCCATCGGAGAGTTTGTCCTCAAGATGATGATCGGTTTTGTGGATATGGCTTTCGTGGGCAGACTGGGAGCAGAAGCTCTGGCAGTGGTGGGACTGTCATGGCAGATTATATTTTTCTTCTTCGTTATCACTCTGGGTATCAATGTGGGGACCACCGCCCTGGTTTCCCGATATACCGGAGCCGGCGATGAAGAGGGAGTGCGGAAGGCGGCGGTGCAGTCCATTCTGAACAGTCTCTTTTTCGGCGTCGCAGTAACCCTGGTTTTGCTGATCTGGGGAGAAGATGTTATCCGGATTATGGGTATGCGGAAGGATCTTATTCCCGTAACGGCACAATTCCTGCGATTACTGGGAATATCGGTTTCCTTCGTTTATATCCTGGCGTCGGTAACTTCCATCCTCAAGGGGAGCGGTGATACCAAAACCCCCATGTATATATATGTTTTTATAAATATTCTTAATATATTCCTGGATTATTCTCTGATATTCGGTAAATTCGGTTTTCCCCGATACGGTGTGCTGGGTTCCGGTATAGCCAGCTGCGTGGTCCAGATTATCGGGGGGATAGCAGGTGTTTCCCTGCTATTGATGGGAGTGGTAAAGGTCAGGATCTGTTTTAAAGAACTGTTCCGCCTTGACTGGGACATGCAGAAAAAACTATGGAAGATAGGAATCCCCGCCATGGGAGAGAATCTCTTTTTCGCCATTACCACCATATTTCTGACCTGGGTCATCACTCAGATGGGTCCTGTCTCCATGGCGGTGCATAACCTGCTGTTGAGAGCCGAATCCCTTTCTTATATGCCTGCCATCGGCTTTTCCGTCGCGGGAGGGGTCGCGGTGGGGCAATCCCTGGGAGAGGAAAATAAGGAGAAAGCCCGCATCTGTGCCAGGGAGACCATGATCATCGCCGGATGGGTGTGCGGCATCATGGGCATGGTATTTTATTTTTTTCCCGAAATGATCTTCCGCATATTTACCGATGAACCCCAGGTGGTGGAACAGGGAGCGGGTATCCTCAAATATGTGGCTTTTATTCAACCTATTCAGGGAGTCATGTTCGTGCTGTTCGGATGCCTCCAGGGAGCGGGAGACACCAGGGCGTCCATGTTTATCGGTCTCCTGGGACAATGGCTGGTGCGGGTTCCTCTGGTTTATATTCTGGGAGTGGTCATGTCTTTCGGAGTGGGAGGAGCCTGGCTGGGCATGTGTATGGACGTTTTCGCCCGATTTGTTCTGGGAATCTTCCGCTACCGGGGGAAAGAATGGCTGGAAGTCAAGGTGTAAGCAAAACCGGTGGAAAGAAGGGCAGAGGTTGAATTATGATTAACATTCGCGTTATAAAACCCGGCGACGGGGAAAAGTTTGTAACTCTCAACGAAAAGTTGAGTGAAGATCCCGGTTTTTCCATGATGGAGGAAGACGAGAGGGAACAGGATCCCACCGCCATGGAACAGCAGATTCTGGCTATAAGGGAAAGTTCCAATACGGAAGTATTCGTGCTGGAGGAAGAGGACAATCCGGATCGGTTTATAGGATTCATCGGCGCTTTCGGCGGCAGGTATAAAAAAATACGCCATTCGGCCCATATAGTAATAGGAGTCCTTAAAGAGTTCCGGGGTAAGGGATTGGCGGGGATTCTGCTGGATACCATATTTTTGTGGGCTAAAAATGTGGGGATTCATCGTCTGGAACTGGAAGTGACGGAAGATAACCAATCGGCTCTGAATCTTTATAAAAAGAAAGGATTTGAAACCGAGGGATTGAAAAGAGATTCCCTCCTTCTGGAAACAGGATATATGGGGGAATTCATTATGGCGAAAATATTATAGATTCTTTTTAAAGAAAATATCCGTAAATTTTCTCCTGACCGACAGGTTTTTTTTCCATTTTCTTTAATAAGTAAGTGTAATTCTTTCAGAGTAGGTGGGTTTATGGACGATATGCAGAAACAACAGGAGGGTTCCGACTCCCGGATCGCTCATCAGGAGATGATCGACAAACTTATCGAGCGTCGTAGAGATGTCAGAAAATCCCTCAAAATTAACCGGATCTTCCTGGCGCAGGTGGGAGACGATGAAGAAGACGTACATCTGCCCATGTATTTTTATATTGTGGATATCTCCCTGGGAGGTCTCAAGATTACTTCCGATGTGGATCTGCCTGTGGAACGAAACTTCAATATGTACCTCACCCTGGAGGAAAAAACCATATTCAAGAGCCGATTCAAGGTAGCCTGGAAAAAAGGGATGTTCGGCGGAACCCAAATGATGGGTATCCAATTCATGGACGTGGATGACAATAACCGGAATATCCTGAGTAATTTCATCGATCACAATTCACCGGAAAACAAACGGCGGGCTTACCGTCTGAATAAAAATATCCCCCTGGACATCTCCATCGAAGGGGAGGAAGAGGAAAAACTTAGCACCTATACCCTGGACATCAGCTATTACGGTATGAAAACCACTGTCCCCTTCCAACTGCCTCAAAATATAAACCTTCTCCTGCTGCTGAAACTAGAGACCGAACGGGAACCCCTCGAGATGAAAGCCCGTATCGCATGGCAGAACCAGACCTCCTACGACCGGAATCTCATCGGTTGCGAATTCACCGATATAGAACCCGAAACCGCCGCCAAACTGGCAAAATATATCGATGCAGAGATCAAGGGCGAAGTCAAACCCAAAATGTACAAGGAACTACCTGCGGATCTCTTCGACTTCCCCGAAAGAAAAAAAGGAAGATAAACCTGGGAAGAACCGGTGTTTCAACCCCATATAAAATAGTAAAAGTGGGAAGTTTCCCGTTACGGAGATGACTTCCCACTTTTGTCCTTCAGGATTGAAACTGCATATTAAAATCCGTTCTTTTGCCGGAACTGTGGCGTGATTCGGATTTCAATCTCATCCGGTTTTTGCTCTTTCCCGAATCAGGGTTCGATCTGGTAAACCTTGTTCTGGTATTTGACGATGACCTTGTTGCCTGGGGACAGGTAGAGAGCCAGCTGTTTATCTTTTATCAGGTTGAAATATTCATCACTGCCGAATTTGATTTTGATAATCTGTTCCGTTCCCTGATAGTCAGCGTCAGTCCAGACTTCTCCCTGGAGATAGAAGGTCTTGTCCTTGATACGTTTGACTTTGGATGCCGAAGAACCGAGTTCGCTTTCGGTAGTGGGAGCGGGCATATATCCTTCCGACTGTTTGTATTGCTGAATATCCTTGCTGGATTGAACCGACTCCTCACCCGATTCGTCTCTGGCTCCTCCTCTCAGGATGTTGCCGCTGGGGGCGGAACTGCGAACCGGTGCGGGACGATGATCATCCACATCGTATTTCTTCTCCGCAGGTTCGGTAACCAGGAAGGAGGTGTAGGGGGTGATTATGCCGTATTTGCGGGAAAGGTGGACGATCTCGCTGACCAGTTCCTTATTTTCGCCCTTGGCCTTGACCGCTTCCAGCAAGTATCCGATCCTTCGAACAGCCCAAACATAAGGGATAAACTCATTGTCAGGGGATATTTCAGTAAAGTTTCCTTCATAGACATTTTCCAGAGGAGCGGCTCCTTTTTTACCCGATAAAGTAATCTTGGAAGGACCCGATCCAGTAAATTTGCCCACCACCATCAGTTGGGTTCCCTTGAAAATATCAGGGATTACTTTAGGATATACCGATTCGGTCTGCACATTGGAAATATTAAGACTCACGTCCGACAGAAGAGGCTCGGATATTTTCTTATAGAAACTGGATATTTTCATCTCCATCTCTTCGCCGGGCTTGATATATTCAGGGTATCCCCGGTTGTCGTTGGCAAGGGTATCCAGAAGATTGGTATTAACATCATTACCCACACCGAAGGTAAATATTTTGACTTTTTTGGTGTTTTCCTTCGCCATATTTTTGACTATATCGGGAACCTCGGTGATACCTGCGGTGGGAAGACCGTCGGTGAGGAAGATGAGGTAACGGGTGTTTTCACCGGCGGTAAAGAGTTTCAGTCCCGTTGACAATGCCGTATTGATATCGGTAGCTCCCAGAGGTTTGATTTCATCGGCAAAAGCGCGGGCTTTTTTGATATTCTCCGCAGTGGCGTCCAGCAGTCCCTCTTTCGAAAATGAACGGATCTCATCGGAAAATACCACGATATTAAAACGATCCTTGGCATTCAGGTTGGAAAGGCAGAATTTCAGGGCTTTTACGGCACTTTCCATCTTGTTGTCGTCGTCCATGGAACCCGAATTGTCTATAACAAACACCACGTCCTTGGGCAGAACTTCCGCTTTCTCGGTCTTTTCTCTGGGAGCCAGGAACATGATAAAATATCCCTCTTTTTCTCCCTTTTCCCGATAGGTGAGGAGATTCAGTCCGAAATCCTTGTCGGAAAGGGTGTAGTAGGCGATCAGATCCTTGTCGGGTTTGTATCCGCTCTTCTCAAAGGAAGCCTTGACGTGATTGTCTCCGTCCCGGCTGATTGCCATTTCATGAGAAGGAGAATAAAAGGTTTTTATGGCAACCTTCGATTTTATATCCATACTGACGGTAACTTCTTTTAGATCTTTAGATGAAAATTTCTCCGTGCTGAGGGGATAAACGTATTTCACCACTCCGTTATCTGCCTTGAGGGTTTCGGTATATCTGAGTTTTATTCTCTTTTCTCCATTGGCGGGAATGGGATAAACCCGAATCCGGACTATATTCCTTCCCACATATTCCAAAAGGGCGGGATCTTTTCTACGTCGGACGATTTCTTCATAAATGGCTTTTGCCTCGTCCTTTTCCAGGATTTTTCCCTCCACCATCTTGCCGTCCACATCCATAGAAAAACTGGAGATGGCGGAACCTTCCGGCAGAGGGAAAATATAATCGCCTTCAAGATCCCGGTTTATATCATTTACGAATACCTGATCCACTTCCGTAGTCGCCACCTGATCCTGAACGGTAACCTTGACCCGATGATATTTAATAGTGAGATTGGGAGGTTGAGGCATATCGGGCAGAGGTCTGGGGATGATAACTCCGTCAGCGAAGGCGGGAGATATCAGAAATAAAATAAAAGCCAATAGGGGAATGAGATGTGGGGTTAAATTCCTACATAGAAACTTTTGCGTTTTTTTCAACATAAACAGAACCTCCGTTTTTAAATTTTTTCCACACCCTTACTCTCTTATACACAAAAAAATATTTTTTTATTCCTTGTTCGTATCAGAATAAAAAAATAGGCGGTTGATTTTTTTTTGAGGATGGGATCAAAGTCAGGAGTTACCGCTCAAATTCGAGGAAAACGGCATGAAATCGTCATCTCCTCCGTATCGTCCTGCGGTTCCTTTTTCACCCAGTCGGGAGTTGATGATGTCCGCTATGTTTTTTATGATTTTATCGCCAAGGGCATGTCCGTAATCACGATTTATGTAGATAAACCAGTCAATATCCACCAGGGCGATGAAATCCGGGGACATGGTCTGTAGCGTCCCGACTCCTTCCTGTACACCGGTTGACTGCCCGCTCTCTTTCTTCGGTTTATGCCTTTCTTCCGTCAGTGGGATAAGTTGTTGGGTGATGGTTTTTTTATTGAGGAGATTGCTCAGGGGATCCCTTTGAATAGTTTCTATTTCCGTTTTGGTTTTTTCATTGCTTTCCATGTTGGCACTCCCTCCTGCATATTAGTTTGATATATTAGCAATAACTATTATACACAACTAATACATAGATGTCAATAGAAGGAAGTTTTGAGTCCGTAAAGAAAGAGGAGTAAAACAACTATCACCGGAGAGGATGAGGGAAGAGTATGAAAGAGAGAGTAGGCGAAAAATTTCAGGCGGGAACCAAATATCATAAGGACAGGATGCCCGAAGGAGGGCCCGAGGGAAAAAAGAAACCTTCCATTTATAAAACCTATCCTGAGAGAAAAAAAATAGAGATGCCTCCGCCGGAGAAAAGGGATACCTTGAAAATGGATGAAGTCCTGAGAAAAAGAAGAAGCGTTCGCAGATATAGCGAAGAACCCCTGAAAATCCGGGACTTATCCTATTTGTTGTGGGGCTGTCAGGGTATTCAGAGACATGAGCAGGGGCGGGATTTCAGAACGGTACCCTCTGCCGGTGCCCTGTATCCCATAGAGTGTTATCTGGTGGTAAATAATGTGGAAAATCTGCCGCCGGGGGTTTATCATTACAACATAAAAGAACACGTCCTGGAGGAACTGAAACAGGGGGATTTTAGCTTAGCAGTAACCATGTCGGCTCTGGGGCAGGATATGTGCGCCGATGCTCCCGCGGTTTTTATCTGGACGGCGATTTTTCAGCGTTGTCGGTGGAAGTACGGTCAGAGAGCCTATCGGTATGTGTATCTGGATGCGGGTCATATCGCTCAGAACCTTGCCCTGATCTGTACTGCTATGGGACTGGGCAGTTGTCAGATCGCCGCTTTTTTTGATGATGAGGTAAATAAACTGATAGGGGTGGACGGTGAGGAGGAGAGCGCCCTATTTATGAGCGTTGTGGGCATCCCCTTCGCCTGGGAATAGGAGTGGGACTTACACTCAAAGCGGGCATCCCATTAGGACCTAAGCGAACTGTTCTTCCAGGGTCAACAGATATGGATCGGGGTAGTTTGTTTCCTTTATTTTAAATAGGAATTTAATATCTTTGGTGCAGATATTTTTATAATCGCAATAGTCGCAGTTATGAATAATATCCGGTCGGGGGGAGAAGATTCCCTTCTCAATAGATTCTATGGCGATATTTATGAGGCTCTTCATCTGGTCTTCCGTCTTTTTAAGGTATTCTCCATCAAATACTTTTTTGACGAACTTCCCCTTTCCGGTGGCGAAGTAATAACATGCCCAGGATTTCTCCGGTTCCTGAAGATCCTTGAATATGCGGGGTAGGGAAGTAAGATAGAGAGGCAGTTGAAGAGTTTTGCCGCCAGAAAAACTATTATCTTTATATCCCTGACTCCCGCCGGTTTTATAATCGATGATGGCTATGGTGCTGCCGTCGGGAGAGATGTCCACCCGGTCGATCCTGCCCCGGTAACGGAAGACCCGCTGCCGGTTTATGGAGAGGGGAATGGGTTCGGAATTTTCATCCTCGCCGAAGGAGAGTTCGAATCGGGAAGGGATGAGGGGGTTGCTGGAATTTTTTTCAATAAAATCCAATTCGTTGTCTAGAAACAGACTCATATTCTCTTCCAATTCGGTTTTTTTCTCATACCAGGAGATGTAGGAACCGGTAACTCCCAGGGTTTCGAACTCGGCGATTATTTCGGTAGAGATTTCTTTTATGATATTAAGATATTTTTCCTTCATCTCCTGACTTAACGGCAATAGGGAATCCTGCTGCAGTTTTGTGTAGAAAGACTGAAATATTCGATGATAAAGAGAGCCTCTATCCGGAGGAGAAACGGTTTTTATGCTTTCAGGGGAGTCCAGTTTTTTGATACCCAAAAGTCGGTTTAGAAAGAAGCGATAGGGACAGTGAAAGTATTCCTCCAGGAAAGAGGAGGATAGAGGTTCTTTTGTTCCCAGGGACAATTTATTTATTTCTTCTCTCATATTTTCCGAATTTATAAATCCGTCATAATCACTGAAATGAAATGAAGCGTATCTTCGGCGGAAATATTCTTTTGATGAGGAGAAAGAGGGATAAGAGTTTTGCAGCTGATTTATAATGGAATAGTCTTTCATATCCAGAGTCTTTTCCACGGTTTGCCACCTCAGTTCCGCCGCAGACAGTGGGAAGTCTCTGGGAGAAAAACGGAGATAAAGAGGGGAAAGACGGCAGAATCCCGGTATTTCCTCAAAATTGTCATAGAAGAACTCTCTGCCTGTGATGGCTTTTCCTATATCCATTATAAAAGGTGAGGGGGAAACCGGAGAGGAGTCTCCCAGGGCGGTGCGGGGGTAGGAGAAGACGATTTTTTTATCACAGCTTCTGATAATGTGGGAAAGACAGATAAAATCCTCGTCTCCCTGCCGGGATCTTTTGGGGAGTTGAGTCTGCCAGTCGAAACTGTTATTAAACAGTTCTTTTTCAAAATCAAGCATTAACGGGTTATCGCTGCCCAGGGCGGGGATTTCTCCCATAACCATTCCGGGAATAAATACTGCGTCGAACCGGAGAGCCATGCTTCCCTGGAAAGAGATGATGTTGACTCCGCCGTGACGGAATTTCCCCCTGGGGATCCATTGGGACGCCAATAGTTGGTGTACAAATCTCCTGAAATTGTCGAAAGTTACTCCCATCCCGCCGGAAGACAGAGAATCCATCTTGGACAGACTCTTTATATTCTTTATAATCAGAGGGTAGTATTCATCGGGTTTAATATATTTTCGAAACAGATCCGGGATAATACGGACGTAATCCTGCCATAGACCCGCCGCAGGAATTCCCGACAGATCCTCATGAAGTTCTCTTATGAATTCCAGCAGTTTCTCGATATCGGTGATTCCTCGCTTATACTCCTCGTCTCCTTCTCTTTCCTCTCTTTTTTCCTGGCTTGCTCTCTTTTTTGACAGGAGTTTTTTCAGACGGATGTTCCATTCCTCCATGCCCCGACGGATTCCGGCTTCTCTGGTAATCCTGTCCCACTGGGATATGTTGGGAAAGTAATCCCGGAAAAAAGATGAAAAATCCACACTTTCCCGGTTTAAAAACTCCATCACCCCGAATCGGGGAAGATCGCTTCCTATGAGATCCAGCAATAGTTTCATACTCATGCCCGAAGGGGTCTTCAGGGGAGAGATACCGCCGTGATAGTAGCAGGGAATTCCGAAAGAATCCAGTCCCTCCAGGAGTTCTTCCCGGTATTTGTCGGGATTTCTGAGTATTATGGCCATATTTTCGAAGGGGATCCCGTCTTTGCCGGCGGTTTCCATGATTTCCCGGCATATTTCCCGGATCTCTTCTCCTGTATGGGAGCAGGAAAGAATTTTGACGGAAGAATCCCCTCTGTCGGAGAAAATCGAAGAGTCAGCATTAAATATATTTGATTTTAGAATATTTATATTGTTGTTATTACTGCTTTTTAATTCGATTTTATTCAGAACAAACCCCCGTTTTTGGTACCATTCCAGATTTTCCCCGGAAATATATGAGGATTCCAGAACGGGAGAAAAGGAGATAATGTCCGGATATTCCGACAGCGAGGCAATCAGGGATTTCTGGGCTTCATCCATCTGAAAAAAACCGTAGAGAAACAGTCTCTTTTCCGAAAAAATCGTCTCGAATTCCCCCGCATGGTTTTCGGCTTCCTTTAAGATATCTTCCACATCGAAAAACCGCTTTCCTATTCCTTCCCGATAGGCGTTGATAAGGCGGAATACCGTTCTCAGCCTCTCTTCGTCCACAAAAACCCCGCCCCGGTTTTTGATTGTACCTATTATATGATCCACATCAGGGAACCGGTCGAATCCTCCCTGACGGAAATCCTTCAAAAGAGCCAGTAAGGAACTGAGCAATCCTTCTCCTTCCAGAAAAGGGTACAGGGGATTTCCCGGACGGAGGATCCGATTCAGAGCCGATTCCGCCAGCAGGTTCTCTCCCTGATGAGGGATGCCGGTCAGATTGCGGGCGGACAGATGCTTTTCGGCTATTTCCAGGGCGAATTCCTTGAAGTTGAAGAGCCGTATGCCGGGCATCCGGAGTTTTCCGTTCAAATCCCTGCGAACCAGACTGGAGGGAACCACCGCCACAATACTGGCAAAAGGATCCTGTTGTTTTATTTCCCTGACGGTATCGATAAATTTTTCCTCCAGCAGGGGTATGGATTGGCTATAATAAAGGATTTTTCGGCTTACGACCCTCTCTTCAAAATCCAGGCTCAGTTGAAAAGGGGAAGCAGTGGAAATTTTCTTATTCATATCGCTAAATATCCTTTTCTATCTCTTCCAGAAAGATTTGAACCAGCCGGGGATCCAGAAGAGAAGGAGATTCCTCTTTCAGTATGGCATAGACCTTCTCCCGGGGTAGGGCTTTCTTGTAGGGGCGATCCGTGGCCAAGGCATCAAAGACGTCGGCAACGGCAATTATCCGGGAAAAGAGGGGAATCTCCTCTCCTTTCAGACCTCCGGGATACCCTCCGCCGCCGAAATGTTCATGGTGGTGTCGTATATAATCCGCCAGGTGGGAGAATATGCCGATATTTTTTATTATATCCCCTCCCAGGACGGGATGTTTTTTTATGACGTCAAATTCCTTCTCATCGAGTTTTTTCTCCTTATGAAGGATCTGCAGTTGAACCCCTATCTTTCCCAGGTCGTGGAAAAGGGCGGAAAGTCTCAGATTTTCCATCTCTTTGGGGGGGAGTTCCAGTCTCTTGCCTATCATGAGAGAATAGCGGCTCACCCGCTCCGAATGCCCCCTGGTATAGGGATCCTTGGCCTCCAGTGCGAAAGCCAGGGAATAGATCAGTTCGAAAAAAAGTTTTTCCAGATTTTTGAGGTTCAAAAGGAAGAGAGCCGAGAGTTTCTGGGAAAAATCCGCCAGATACCCGATTCCCCCCGACAGGAACCCCACCATGACCACATAAAGAACATTCCAAAGGGGATAAAGACGGGCTGAGGGAAAAAAGGGAAAAACGGCAATATATAAGGATAATATTCCTCCGGCAATTCCCGATGGGAAGAAGAGGAGAAATTTGCCCGGGGGTTTTGAAAACAGACTATGGGGGTATTTCAGGGAAAGGAATCTGTCCCAGGGAACGCCCAGAAGAAAAGCCGCCATGGCGATAATCCATCCCTGAAGAAGGAAGTATATGAAAGATTCGGGTCTGGAATCCAGGGAAAAGACCGACAATCCCACGAGGATTCCCAGGGATAATCCTGCTATGTGGGTTATGAGAAAATGGCGGAGATAGTAATTCTCACTCATTCCCATAATCCGGTAAAAGAGGGAGAGGACTGAAATTCGCCGGGCGGTTTTCAGAATCTCCTCCAGGGGTCTGGACAGGGACAGGGGAGAGTCCGGCGGCGGTTCCATTTGCCTGCGGATCTCCTCATAATCGGGTTGTTCCCATTTTATTCCGTCGCCGGCGGGTTTATTCCTGTTCAGGTACCCGACGAAAGCCCCCACCACCCGGTCATCGAAGCGGATGCCCGCGTTTTTTTTCAATTCCTCCAGCGCCTCTTCAAAACCGTAAGGGTTCCGATAGGGGCGGGGAGTGGTCATGGCGTCGAAGGCGTCGGCAACCATGAGGATTTTGGATTCTATGGGGATTTCATCACCGGGAACTCCCTGGTATCCCTTGCCGTCCATACTCTCATGATGAAGTTTTATGATCCTGATTTCTCTTGAAAATTCCCGGATAGGTTTCAATATTTTTTCCGCTACGGAGGGGTGGTTTTTTATGGAATCCCAGTCCGAGGGGGAAAGGGGTTCCGATTTTAAGAGAATATCCTCACTGACGCCGATTTTTCCCAGGTCGTGCAAAAGTCCCGCCCGGAAGATCATGGAACAGTCTTCCCGGGAGAGTCCCATATTTTCCGCAATGGTTGAAGAATAGAAGGCGACCCTTTCGCTATGCCCCTTATTGTAGGGTTCGATAATTTCCAGGGTCTGATTGAGAGAAAAGATCACCTGCCGATAGACCTGATTCAGAGCGGACATGGAAATATTTATAATTTTTTTCAATTCAGTATGGGTATCTATTATGAAAGCCAGGAGAAAAGCCATGAAACATGCACCGGGAATCCAGTAGTAATGGGTTTTTCCCTCTTTAAAAATGAATATCTCCGCCAGAATGCCGAAAAACAGGATCCCTGCGGGAAAAAGGAGAGTATTTATGTAGGCGACTTCGGCGGTTTTTTTCGCCGGGATTTTTGCACTGAGTCCATATAACCCCCCCAGAACTCCTCCCAGAAATAGTCCTACTTTCAGGGTAAGGGTGAACCTTTCGTGGGATTTTATATGGAACCCCACGAAGAAAGCAATAATGAAAGAAAATACCACCGGCAACAAAAAGAAGGCAAGGAAATCTTTGGAATTTTTGCTAACGGTTAACCCTCCTCCCTGCCTTTCCTGATTTCTCAGGCTCTCCGATAAAATTGAGAGAAAATGTTTACTCCGGTAAAGTTCTCCATGGCATTCTGACCGAATACGATGATCATATTGAATATGTCGTCAAAAATATATTTGATGGGAAGCTGGTTGAACCGCAGTTCGGTATCTTCTTCGGGCATTTCGGGGAACCACTCGGGAAGTACACCCCGGTTGATGGGAATGGGGATTCTCTTGCCCGACACCGTTTCTCCCGTTACCCTGAAGCCCTTTTTCTGGAGGGAGATAAAAGGTTCTTCGAAAGTCTCGCCGAAGGCTTTTTTGATAATAATACCCTCGGAAGTCAGGCCTATATGATACCCCTCGTTGGAGGTATAAAAGACGATATCGCTGTCTCCGCTCCACTCCTGAAAAACCATACCCAGAGGACGTTGAGATTCTTCCGAGGTTACAGGTTTGTTGTTATAAAACACCTGGGCTACGGGCCACAGCGCCTTATCGCCCAGATTTTGCAACTCCTCCATTTCTTTTACAAGTTGGCCTGTTTCCTCTTCGTTGAACGCAGCGTTGAGGATATGCTTTTTCAAAATGATGGAATCGGGTTTGATGTTGGGCAAGGCCCGCAGAAAGGTTTCGAACTCGTAAAGTTCTCCCTTACACCCTTCTACGTCCAGCAGAAGATTAAGATGGCAGGTTTCGCAAATTTCCTCAATGGCGGAATCCTGCCGGAGGATGAAATTTTGCCGGATCCGATCCCATTCATACCGGGCTCTGCCATCGGCATAAAAATCGTAGATCTGCTCCTGGTAGAACCTGCAGTTGCGGGTGGGAACCTGCACGATATTGATTTCAATTTCAAAGGGGATTTTCTTCATCGGTTTCATAAGAATAAAATTTTACCTGGAGATCAAAAATCCTCCTTACAGGCAGGAGAATCTATGGAGGAATTGAATTTAACAGGAGTAGTTTTGTGCAGTCCGGATGTTTTTTGGTGGTTTCTTTGAAGTAAAGGATAAAAAGACAAGTTTTGATAAATATTTAATTTTGTTTTTTCCTGCATTTCAAGGTATAATATCAGTGTAAGTATCAACGAAGGAGAATGGTTGATGGAAAACTCACGCCGAAGATTCACTAGTGTGATTCTTATAATGATAGGGATTCTTCTTCTGTTTTCTATTCCCCTTATGGCTCAGAGCGATTCCGAATCCCTGGAAAGAAAACAGGCGGTAAAACTGAACAGTCTGGGAGTGGAAGCATACAAGAATAACGATACCCCCAAAGCTCTGGGGTATTTCCAGGAAGCCATCAAAGTGGATTCCACCTTTGACGAACCCTATGCCAACATCGGAGAAATCTACTATAAGGATCTCAAGAGGGGCAAGGATGCCATGGAATACTATCGGAGCGCCATACAGAATAATCCCAAAGCCACCGATTATTACGTCCGGTTAAGCGAGATCTACACCGAAGACGGCGACTACGATTCTGCCATAGATAATCTGAAGAAAGCCAAGGATCTGGCGCCCTCGGATCCCCAGATCTATTATCAACTGGGAGATACCTATTACAACAAGAAAGATTATGCCCTGGCGGAGGAAAATCTGCTGGCCCTTCTGGATATGCAGGACCAGAAATTCAAACTCAAAGCCCACAAATTGTTGGGAGACGTTTATTATAACCAGCAAAATTGGAAAAAAGCGGTGGAAAATTATGATGTGGTCATGAGCGATAAGTCCGCCCCCGACAGTCTGAGAGCTTCCATCGCCAAAAATTACGAAAAGGCGAAAAAGAACAAAGATCAGGGAATCCACCTCATAATAATCGGAGTGGCTTTGGTCCTGGTCATGATCCCCCTCTACTTCTTCTGGGATTTTATCCGGAAACAGAAAGACAAGGAAGCCCAATCCAAATATCCCACCTCGGCCACCGATGCCAAGGATTATTCCTCCCTGGCCAAGTTTGCTTTCCAGCATATAGAGCTCCAGACAGGCCTTCCCAAAGGACTCATCTATTTTGTAAAAAGAGAAGCCGCTCCCCTGAAACTTTACGGATGTGTCGGATTTGAAGACGACAAATATGATAACCTGGAAATCAACTGGGAAGAACTGGCCAACTGGCTGGTGGCCAATCAGGGAAGACCTTTTATTTTCAAAATCGAAAAGAAGGAAATTCCCTTCATGAGAACCTTCGGCAAGAGTAAGGATCGGCTGGAATCGGCGGATATACGGGTGGGCGTTCCCCTGATGTATCAAAACGAATTCCGGGGAATCGCCTTTATGAGTCATCCCCAGATGGATCAGCTCCAGGCTCCCAAGTTCAAGAAGAAATTCGAGAGAAACGTTGATACCATAAAAAAGATCGGCATGGAAGTGGGAGCGGCGGCGGAGAAGATGTTCCGCCGGGAAACATCCACCTCGGACTCCATAACTACGGCCTTTAATCAGGTCTATTTCAAGGAGAAACTCCCCTCGGAGGTAACCCGGTGCAAGGATAAAAAGCACCCCCTCTGCCTGATGATGATGGAAATCGACGGTATCGAAGCCATTCTGAAACGGTTCGGCGAGGAAAGGAAGAATTACGTCCTAAAAACCATCGCCGTGGAAATATCCAGACATCTCAGAAATGATGTGGACAGCCTTTACAGAATATCCGATTACCGTTTTGCAGTCATCTCACCCAACATGAAACTGGATGAAGGTACCAAACTGGCTCAGAAATTACTCGGAGAAATATCAAAAATAAAATTCACCACTCCTATTCCCGGTGTTACCGCCAGCATCGGTCTGGGGGCGTTCCCGGATCATGCCGCCGATTCCTCGCCCCTGGAACAGGAAACCCGGTATGCTCTGGATCACGCGGTATCCACAGGAAGAAACAAGGTAGTCATCCAGGATCAGGTGGTCAGTGGCGCCCCGGCGACTCCTACCGTTGAAGTCCCCCTGGTTCCCGAATCCCGTCCTACCACCGTTGAACCTCCCAGGCCCACCACCATTGAGACTCCTCGTTCCGCCGCCGTTGAACCGGTAACCAGACCCTTCACACCCAAATTTGACGAACCGGCAAAGGTCGGGGAACAGAAACCGTTTACTCCCAAGTTCGGTGAACCTCCCGCAGACTCCATTCCTATCGAACCCCCCTCGGAGGACAACAAAAAGACCGGCCCCCCTGCCTTCAAATTCCGTTCCGTGGCCAAGAGTCAGCGGAAATCTCCTCCTACCCGCTCTTTCTCTCCTCCTACCCAGAGTATGTCTCCCACCCCTCAGGCTTCTGCTCCCACTACGGTGGAAATCCCCAATGTGGATGAAGAAGATGCAAAATCGGGATACTCCACCATTGAGGAGATGTGGGGAGGAGACCCATCCAAAAAGGAAGGGCCCAGTATGCCCATAGGAGTGGAACCTCCGGATAAATCCCAGAGCAAGGACTTTGTGCCGATCCGCACCGACGCCAAGAAGATGATGCACAAAAAGGTAACTCCTCCGCCCTGGACCAAGGGAAAAAAGAAAGATCTCAAGGAAGAAGCTGCGGCGAAAACCGGAGAAGATACCTCGGTTCTGAAAAAACCGCCCAGAATGAGGGAAACCGCTTCTTCCACCTCCAAACTGCCACCTCTGCCCACCTCGGCGGATCTGAAAAAGCCCATGATCGGAGTGGCTAAAAATTCCAAATCTCCCGCCCAGGCTCCCGGATTGCGGCGGAGATCCTCTCCTGCGGCCACTTCTCTGCTATCCGCGGCGGGGAAAGCCGGTCCTTCCAGAGGAACCACCACCCTTAACACCTTAAAAACCAAACCGGTTTTTGAAAGAGTCCGGGGTGCAAGAACCGAAGAAGAAGTCAAATCCAAAACGTCCGATATGAAACCTCCGGCGGATAATCAGCCCGATACCGAGGAATTGAAAAAAGTCCAACAATCAGCCGCTGCCAAGTTTGTTCCCCCTACCCGTCCTGCTCTCAAGGAGATCAAACGTCCCGAAATGGATAAGGCCCAGGCTGTTACTCCCGCTCCAATGCCAAAACCTCCTGCGGCTAAAGTTGTTCCTGCTCCTCCCATGGCAAAACTTCCGGCGGATATAACCCGGGGAAGAAAAGTGGGGAGCAATACCAGCACTCTTCCCGCTTCTTTCGATATAAAGACTATTAAACCCAAAATAGGCCCTGCCGGCATAACTCCCGTCCGTCCCATGGCAAAGGCGCCTGTCTCCGGTGTGGTTCCGGCGAAAACGGTTCCTGCTCCCCCTGTGGCTGCTGCCAAACCGCCCGTTGCCGGAATGAAAAAACCGGAGATTGTCCCCAGACCGGTAACCCCCATGGCAAAGACTCCCGTTTCTCCCATACAGCCGGGAAAGATGGCATCAGCGGCTCCGTCTCGCCCTGCGGCGGCTCCTACTCCCATTGCCCCCATTGCCGGAGCCAAGGATGCCGTTACGGGATTTTTCCAGAAGTCCTATTTTGAGCAGAATATCGGCAGGCTGATGCAGATGGCTCTGCAATCGCGAAAGCCTCTTTCTCTCATTTTTTTCAAGTTGGATCGGCATAAGGAGATCATGCAACATTACGGCGAGAACAATCTGAACAACGCCCTCCGGGAAATGTCCCAGATGGTCAACAATTTCCTGAAGCAGGGGAGCGATGTTCCCGCTCGGTACAGCGACGAGATCTTTGTTATCATACTGCCGGATCACTCCTACCAGATGTCCCAGAACCTGGCGGAGCAGATCCGTTTCACCGTCAATAGCCTGAATTTCCGGGGTATTCCCATGCAGGTTACCATGTCGGTGGGAGTAGCTTCCTTCCCCGATAAGGGCAAATCCCCCAAGGATCTGATGAAAAATGCCTACTCCTCCCTGATATACGCGCTAAAGACCGGCGGCAACAAAACCGTTGTATGGGATCAAAGTATCCCCGCTTAAAACCGCCGTTGACAGAAATTAAAAAAGGGAGTCGAAAAGGGCTTCCTTGTTAGTTGTTGTGCCGATACCGACTCGCTTTCCAACTGACCTTCAGGACTTGCGATCAAATTCGGGGAAACCGGCATGAACCCGTCATCCTGAACTCGTTTCAGGATCTTTGGAAATCGGCATTTATTACAAAGAGGGGGTTTCCCCCCTCTTATAAGATTTTATATTATGGGTTATTGTCCTGCTTTTTCCCATTTATCCAGCATTTTGACGGCTTCGATGGCGACCTTGATGGCCTCGTCCACTCCCACTTTTGCCACAATGGGGGTATCGTCGTAGGTTAAACCGATAATGGCGGTAATTTCCCCGCAACGGGTTCCCCGGATGGTGCTGATGGTGAACAGAGCGGCGGACTCCATGGAAGTTGCCATGACGCCCGCTTTTTTCCATGTATCCCACATTTGCTCGTTATGCTGGAAAGCCGGAACCATGGCCGGTTCTTCTATATAGAAGGCGTCCTTGCAGTGCATTATTCCGCAGTGATAGGGAATGTTCAGTTTTTTGGCGGATTCCCGGAGAGCCAGGGTTACATCCAGATCTGCCACCGCAGGGTAGGAGAGGGGCAGATATTGTCGGGAGGTTCCTTCTTCTCGGATGGCTCCCGTGGACACCACCACATCTCCCAGTTTTACCTTACGATTCACAGCTCCTGCGGTTCCGATACGGATAAAGGTATCGGCTCCGATCTTGATCAGTTCTTCCAGGGCGATGGCTGCCGAGGGACATCCGATGCCTGTGGATGTACAGGATATTTTTATGCCGTCCACCAGTCCGGTATAGGTGGTATATTCCCGATTCTGGGCGACCAGTTCCGCACTGTCAAAATAACTGGCTATGTGGGGAACTCTTCCGGGATCTCCCGGCAGTAGCACGTAGCGTCCCACATCTCCCTTTTTCAAATGGATATGATATTGCATCTCAGCATGGAGAAGATCCGAATGACCGTGTTCCAACCTGATTCCTCCTCTTGGTTATTCGGCATAGTAACGGTTTCTATTATATAAGTGGAGGGAGTCGCAAAAGTTCCGATTGAGATCCGGTACTATACCGCAAAGCCGGTGATTTTGACAGGCTCCATATAATCAACACAATAAAATATAACAGAAAATCAAGATACCATCTGCCGTAACATATAACCTTCAACGATAAACCGGATTTTCCTTCTTTCTCCCCGGAGGAAAGGAGGAAAAGAAGTAAATGAATGGAAAATATCAGTTCATCCCGTAATGGTGAAAGAAAGGTGGCTCTGAAGTGAAAAAAAGAGTTTATTTTATAGGCATATTATTGGTCTTTATATTATTCCGGCTTACTTTCTTATCAGGCTTGGATGAAAGTTTAGGATGCGATTGGGTTTATGGCAAAACAGCCCTTGAAGATCCTCTTTTAGATAAGTTCCTTCAGAAAAAACCCCAACCGATTCCTGCGTCGTGGGAGGGAATTATCGGTAAATATAAATATAAGAATATGGAATTTATGGTATTGGAAACCGGGGGAAAACTTAATATTCTTTATCAGAATAAATATTATCCCCTGACGGAAAAGGGTGCTTCCTTGTTCGAATTGAGCCGGAGTATTCCTTTTTCCGATAAGAGGGAAGTCCGTTTTACTCCCGACGGCAGAGGGTTTATGTCTTCATGTCGGATAGGAGAGATCCCTTTTGAAAGAAAGTTTTACGGCACTGAAACGGGGAGTACTTTTAAAATAACGCCTCTGAGATCCGTGGAGGAGTTGAGAAAAGAAGCTCAGAACTCCTCTCCTCCCGTAGAATCGGGGGAATTCAAAACTCCTCAACTGGTGGAAGTGGTTACCCTGGACCAAAGTATAAAACTGGATATCCGTTATGCCACCGATAATAATTTCATGGGAGCCGCTTTTTATAGCCAACCCAGGGCATTTCTTCAGAAACCTGCGGCGGAGGCGGTGGTGAGGGTCAACAAAAGATTGAACAAGATCGGCTATGGTCTCCTCATATTCGATGCCTATCGTCCCTGGTCGGTAACAAAAATGTTCTGGGAAGCCACTCCCGACAGCCAGAAGGAGTTCGTTGCCGATCCTTCCAAAGGTTCCCGCCACAATCGGGGCACGGCGGTGGATCTGACCCTTTACGATCTCAAGACGGGCAAGCCTCTGGAA
>Ga0067045_1027954_pt1 | contig 48806 bp, 44 predicted proteins | sample TerdegcTABiofilm_FD_59184 | JGI IMG/M metagenome (GOLD analysis project Ga0067045, IMG submission 59184) | Combined Assembly of (Gp0054472, Gp0054536) Wastewater bioreactor microbial communities from Singapore -Terephthalate degrading...
GCGATGGAGCCGCAGCCGGAGCTGCACATCCGCGGGGACAAGGCGGTGCGCTACGAGCGCGTGGCCCAGGCCATGGCGGCCGCACAGCGCGCCGGCGTGCGCAAGATCGGCTTCGTCACCGAACCGGCAGCCCCCTGAGACGGGCGCATCACCCAGCACCGACCCGCCCATTGTTCACGTTCACAGAGAACCGGAGCACACCATGAACCAGGACCCGTCTTTGTTTTCGGCCGCCGCAGAGAGCCCGGACAGCGTCGCGAGCCTGTCCGCACACCGACCATCCGGCGACAGCCCAGCGGCCGACACGGCGTCCGTCGTGGCCAGCCAGGATGTGCTGCGCGGCCAGAAGTCGGTCGCCATTTCGCACAACGGTGCGCTGTACCGACTGCAGACCACGCGCCAGGGCAAGCTCATCCTGACCAAGTGATTTTCATCGTGGGGCGACCCGGGGACCACTCACCCCCGAGCGTCGTTTTTCAGCCAGCCAAGGGGCATGCCCCCGGTAGCCAGGCGTTTTTTCCCCACCATCCCGGCCATGGAGGCCGATCGATCCGGGCCCCGGCAACGGCTCCGCTTACACGCGGGACCTCCGGGGCAACCGACCCGCGGCGGACCCCGGCGCAGCCAGGGCACCCCGCGGGAAACCCTCGCGGGAATTCAGAGCCCGATGGCCGCGATGCCGGCACGCGCGATCTGCGCGTCTTCGCTGGACTTCACACCGCTGACACCGACCGCACCGATGACCTGACCATCCTTGGTCACGGGCACCCCGCCTTCGAGCAGGCCAGCCACGCCCGGTGCGCTCAGGAACGACACCCGCCCCTGGTTGATCACGTCTTCGTAGACCTTGCTCTCACGGCGACCCAGCGCGGCCGTGTGCGCCTTGGCCGGCGCAATGTGCGAGGAAATGGCTGGCGCGCCATCCAGGCGCTGCAGCCACAGCAGATGACCACCGTCATCGACGATGGCAATGGTCACGGCCCAGTTGTTCTTCAGGGCTTCGGCTTCGGCAGCGGCCGCGATCTGTTTGACGTCAGCAGCTTCCAGGACAGCTTTGGTTTTCATGGTATTTCCAGTGCAAATCACAAACGAATGTGGACGATACCGCAGGAATTGGGTGCATCCCGGTAAAAGCTGTTGAACACCCCGACAGACACCTGCCGGCCAAGCACGGCGCGGAACCCTGGCGCCAGCGAGGGCTCCTACAATGCCCCTTTCACCGATGCCACAGGAGACCCCGACCATGAACGACCCCCTCTATTCTCCCGGCCAGTTCGGTCATCCCGCCGCTGCCTCGATGCAGCGCCACAAGGTGCTGCGCAACACCTATTGGCTTCTGGCGCTGTCCATGCTGCCCACCGTGCTGGGCGCCTGGATCGGTGTGCAAGCCGGCATCACCGCCAGCCTGACCGGTGGCCTGGGCCTGATCGTTTTTCTCGGCGGGGCGTTCGCCTTCATGTTCGCCATCCAGAAAACCAAGAACTCGGCCGCGGGCGTGCCCGTGCTGCTGGCTTTCACCTTTTTCATGGGCCTGATGCTGTCGCGGCTGCTGGCCTCGGTACTGGGTTTGCGCAACGGCAGCGAGCTCATCATGACCGCCTTCGGCGGCACGGCCGGCATCTTCTTCGTAATGGCCAACCTGTCCACCGTGATCAAGCGTGACCTCTCGGGCATGGCCAAATGGCTGTTTGTCGGGGCACTGGCGATCATGTTCGGCGCCATCGTCAACGTCTTCCTGGGCAGTACCGCCATGATGGCCACGATTGCGGCCATCGCCGTCGTCGTCTTCAGCCTCTATCTGCTGTACGACCTCAAGAGCGTCATCGACGGCGGTGAAACCAACTACATCACCGCCACCCTGGCGGTCTATCTGGACCTGTTCAACATCTTCCAGAGCCTGCTGGTGCTGCTCGGCATCTTCGGCGGAGAGCGGGACTGACCGCCTTGCAGACGGCCCAGGAGCCCCCCGCCGCCCCCAAGACCATTCCTGCCGATACGGCCCCCGCCCTGGCGGTGGTGGTGATCTCCCACGGCCCACGGGCGACCCTGCCCGCGGCCGTGCGCTCGGTGCTCCAGCAAGATGTGCCGGTGGAGTTGCTGGTGGTTCACACAGGCCCCGGTGACGTGCCGGCCCTGCTGAAAGCCCACGGCATCACCGCGCCGGTCCTCGCGGTGCCCGAATCGCGGTACGTGGGCGCGGCCCGGAATCTGGGCATCTCCCACACCCAGGCACCCTGGGTGGCCTTCCTGGCCGACGACTGCCTGGCGGCGCCCGAATGGGCCCGGCAACGCCTGGGCTCGCACCGCGATGGCGCGCAGGCGGTGGCGAGCGCGCTGCTGCCAGACCGCCCAGGCCATCCGGTGGCACTGGCATCGTTCCTGTCAAACCACATTCGCCGGCTGCCACTGACCCCGCCCGGCGAGGCCCTGCGGTATGGCGTCTCCTACGAACGCCGGCTGTTGCAGAGCGTGGGCGCCTTCCGGGAAGACATGCCAGGCGGTGAAGACAGCGAATACAACGCCCGCGTTGCCACCGTTTGCGACATCGCCTGGAACCCCGCGGTGGTCACCCTGCACCGGGAGCCGCGGAACCCGGTGCTCGCCTGGTGGGATCACTTGCGGCGCGGCTACCTCAGCGGCCAGATGCGGCTGAAGCTGGGAGCCACCCGCTTTCCGCCCTTCCGCCAGCGGGTCCGGGACAAGCAGCGCTACATCCTCGCGGCAGCGGCGGAGCGCACCGGCCCCGAACTGCACACCCCACTTCGCAAGGCCCGGCCCTTGCTGAAGGCCTACATCCTGGCCTACGAACTGGGCATCCAGGGAGCGCTGCACCGGCACGCGCCCCGCCCACCCCACCCATGATCGACGCCCGCCTGCCCTCGCGCCGCCCGCCCCGGGTCCTGGCCGTGTTTTCGTTCCGGCACGACGCGCACCTGGTCCCCGCCCTGCTGCGCAACATCGCGCCGCTGGTGGATGGCTGGATCAGCTTCGACGACCGTGCCTCCCAGGATCTGTTCAGCAACGAAACCACCCGGCGGCTGGCCCTGCTGGAGGCCGCTCGCGACGCCGGGGCCGAATGGGCGCTGGCGGTGGACCCGGACGAGCGCTTCGACTGGCTGACGCGTTTTTCCATGCGCCGCCTGATGGACGGGCCGGCCGACGCCTACTGGTTCCGGTTGCGGGAGATGTACAGCCCCCGCCATTTCCGCACCGATGGCGTGTGGGGCCGCAAGACGCAGGCCCGGTTGCTGCGGCTGACCGGCGGCATTGTCAAGCCCGAGGGGCAATTGCACGTCCCCTGGCAGGCCTGCATCGGCGCCCAGCGGATCGAACCCGCCGGACACGACCTGTACCACCTGAAGATGATCGCCCCGCTCCGGCGCGTGGCCCGCGCCGATCTGTACGAACGGCTCGACCCGGAGCGCCGCATGCAGCCCATGGGCTACCGGTACCTGGCCGACGACGCCGGCATGGCGCTTCAGCGGGTGCCCCTGTGGCGCAGCTACTGGCCGCGCCACGTGGACGACGGCGGCCTGTGGATGCCGCCGCCTCATCCCTCCCCCTGAATCGCCCGTGGCTCAGTCGCGGGCCAGACGGGGAGGTCCGCCTGCCGACTCGATCAGAGCCCGGGCGCTGTCCGAGATCGGCACCGATTTCTGGCGCGGGAAGTCCACCCAGACCACGGTGGCACCCCCGTTCGCATACACCGTGGCCGGGTCGTCGGTACGCAACATCTCGTGGTAGGTGTCGAAGGAAGTGCGCCCCATGGCCCCTACGTAGGTTCGCACCAGCACTTCACCCGGAAATTCGAACTGGCGGATGAAGTTGCAGAAGGCATTGACGATCACCGGCCCTTCACCCTGCGGATCGGCCGGCAGGCCCATGCCGAAAAACCAGTCGAGCCGGGCGATCTCCATGTAGCGGAAATAGATCGTGTTGTTCACATGCCCCATGGCATCCATGTCGCCCCAACGGATGGGCACCACGATTTCATGCACCAGGCGTTTGTCGTCAGGCAGTTCCAGTTTCATCACAGATTCCTAGGAGTGACCGGGCTCGAAAGCCCTCAGCGGTGGGCGCGGATGGAGGCCAGGATGCCCAGCACGAACAGGCCGCTCGCCCCCCATTGCACGGGCTGGGGCCACTGCCCCGACCAGATGAACGCATAACAGAGACCGAACACGGTCTCGCTGACAATCAGTTGCCCAGCCAGGCTGGAACTCAGCCGGCGGCAGGCGACGTTCCACAGCACCGAAGCCACCCAGGCCGAGCCAATGCCGGTGAACGTGCAGACAAACACGAAACGCCCCAGTCCTGGGCGCTCTGCCAGTTCGGCCCAGGGCGTACCAGCCCCCAGCCAGAGCAGCCACCCGCCCACCCCGGCAGCGAGCCCCAACCAGTTGGCCCACTCGGTGGAATTCACCGCCTCATTGCGCCGCAGCCAGCGCGCGTTGAACAGGCCGAACACGGTCCAACTGGCCATGGCCCCGACCCCGAACAACACGCCCCGGACCAGGTGACGGGCGCCTTCCACATCCACGTCGGCTGCCGTGGCCCGCATCATCAGGGCCATGCCGGCTGCGGTCAGCAGCAGGCCCGGCACCAGGGATGACCAGCGCAGACCGACCGGCTTGCCCAGCATCATCACCCACAGCGGAATGGTGCCGATGATCAGCACCGGCAACGCCGCCCCGGCATCCGCAATGGCCAGCACCAGCAACAGGTAATACCCGGTGTAGCCGAGCACGCTCAGGCCTGCGGCCGCCAGCGCCTGGCGCCCCGTCGGCCGTCGCAGAGCGGCCCCGCCGCGCTGACTGCGCCCCCACTGCCACAGCATCAGCAGCGCAGAAAACAGGCCGCAGGCCACGAAACGGCCTGCGGTGTAGTCCACCGACGAAAATCCGGGGGCCGCCAGCGGCGCCACGAAGGTCGTGCCCCAGAACGCCCCGGCCGCCAGACCGGCCAGAATGCCCGTGGCCATCCCTGGCGGCAGCGCCCCCGGCTGCCCCAGGCTGCCCGCGGAAACGCCTTGCGCTGGCGTCACACCGCGAACCCGTCGTCTGCCGCGATCACGGCGCCGTTGATGAAATGGCTTTCGTTGCTCGCCAGCATGACCAGCACCGCGTCCAGATCGGCCGGCGAGCCGACGCGCTTGCGCGGCAGCATGCCGATCAGCTTCTGCCCCTGCTCGGTCTGCCAGTGCTGGTGGTTGATCTCGGTGTCGATGTAGCCAGGACAGATGGCGTTGACGTTGATGCCGAACTTGCCCCACTCCACCGCCATGGCCTTGGTCATGTGCACGACAGCGGCCTTGCTCATGCAGTACACACCGATCTGCGGCAGCACCTTCAGGCCGGCCATGGACGCGATGTTGATGATGCGCCCGCCCACGAAAGTGCCCGGAGCCGCACCCTGGGCGCGCGCGAGCATGCGCTTGGCCACTTCCTGCGCCACGAAGAACGCGCCCCGGGTGTTGGTGCCGAAGACGAAGTCGTAGTCGTCCTCGGTCACGTCCTGCAGGCGCTGCGTGGTGCTCACGCCCGAGTTGTTGATCAGGATGTCGATCGGCCCCACCTCGGTCTCGGCATGCGCGACCGCAGACTTGATCGACGCAGTGTCGGTCACGTCCAGCGCCACCACATGGGCGTCGCCGCCCTCGGCCTCGATGTGGGCACGCAAGGCCATCAGGCGGTCGGTGCGGCGGCTGGCGAGCACCACGGCAGCGCCCGCGCGGCTCAGGGTTTTGGCGAACTGCGCCCCCAGACCACTGGAAGCGCCCGTGATGAGGGCGACACGGCCCGACAGGTCAAGCTGGTAAGACACGGGATAATCTCCAGACGATTCAAATTAGCACGATCGTTCGATTTTCGGGCACAAGGGCATAAAATGCGGTCCGCCCGAAGACACCCGCCACAGCCGTGGCGGCGATCCGAAAACCATTATCTGTGAGACCCCCGATGAGCCCAGACGAGATACTCGCGCAATACGGCCCGCGAGAAGCGATGGAATACGACGTGGTGGTGATCGGTGGCGGCCCGGCGGGGCTGTCCACCGCGATCCGCCTGAAGCAACTGGCCGCCGACAAGGGCAGCGAGATCAACGTCTGCGTGCTGGAAAAAGGCTCCGAGCCGGGCGCGCACATTCTCTCGGGCGCGGTGATGGACCCCAAGGCGCTCACCGAGCTGCTCCCCAACTGGAAGGAGTTGGGCGCGCCACTGAACCAGCCCGTGACGGGCGACGATGTCCTGTTTCTTTCCGAGACGGGCCACAAGCGCACGCCCGACGCGCTGGTGCCGCGCAACTTCCACAACGAAGGCAACTACGTCATCAGCCTGGGCGCGGTCACCCAATGGCTGGGCCAGCAGGCCGAGGCCCTGGGCGTGGAGATCTTTCCCGGCTTTGCCGCTGCCGAGGTGCTCTACCACGACGACGGCTCGGTCAAGGGCGTGGCCACCGGCAACCTGGGCGTGGGCAAGGACGGCGAGCCGACCGAGAACTTCCAGATCGGCATGGAGCTGCACGCCAAGTACACGGTGTTCGCCGAGGGCGCGCGTGGCCACCTGGGCAAACAGCTCATCGCCAAATTCAAGCTCGACGAGGGCAAGGACCCGCAAAGCTACGCCATCGGCATCAAGGAGCTGTGGGAGATCCCGGCCGAGAAGGCCAAGCCGGGCCTGGTCGTGCACACCGCGGGCTGGCCGATGGACAGCGAGACCTACGGTGGCGGCTTCCTGTACCACCTCGAAGGCAACAAGGTCACGCTGGGCTTCGTGACCGGGCTGGATTACCAAAACCCCTGGCTCTCCCCGTTCGAGGAGATGCAGCGCTGGAAGACCCACCCGGCCATCAAGGCACACATCGAAGGCGGCAAGCGCCTGGGCTATGGCGCCCGCGCCATCACCGCCGGCGGTCTGCTGAGTCTGCCCAAGACGGTGTTCCCGGGCGGCGCGCTGGTCGGCTGCGATGCGGGCTTTTTGAACGCCGCGCGCATCAAGGGCAGCCACGCAGCGATCAAGAGCGGCATGCTGTGCGCCGAGGCGGCCTTCGAAGCGGTGACGGCGGGTCGCACCAGCGACGAGCTGGCGGCCTACCCCAACGCCTTCGAGCAAAGCTGGCTGCACACCGAATTGCACCAGTCGCGCAACTTCAAGCAGTGGTTCAAGAAGGGCAGCACGGTTGGCGCGCTGATGACCGGGATCGAGCAGTGGTTCCTGCCCAAGATCGGTGTGAGCACGCCGCCCTGGACGATCCACCGCACGCAGGCCGATCACCTGTACCTGAAGCCGGCGGCCGAGTGCCCGAAGATCGAGTATCCCAAGCCCGATGGGCAGCTCACCTTCGACCGGCTCTCCAGCGTGTTCGTCTCCAACACCAACCACGAGGAGAACCAGCCGGCGCACCTGACGCTCAAGGACGCCAGCGTGCCGGTCAAGGTCAACCTGGCGAAGTTCGGCGGCCCCGAGAGCCGCTACTGCCCGGCCGGGGTGTACGAGTTCGTCAACAAGGACGGCGCCGACCAGTTGGTGATCAACGCGCAGAACTGCGTGCACTGCAAGACCTGCGACATCAAGGACCCCACGCAGAACATCGTCTGGGTCACCCCCGAGGGCGGTGGCGGGCCCAACTACGCCGGCATGTGACGGCGGCGGCCGGCAACCACCGGCCGCTCCCATTTCCCGGCAGACGGGCGGCCTGGCCGCCCGTTTTTCATGGGCGCGTCAGCCGCCCGCCAGATGCCCCTGCAGCGACCGCCCCAGATCGGCCTGCAGCGCGGCCCAGTCCACACGGGCACCTTGCGTGAGCAGGGCCTGCACCACCGCACCGTAGGTCAGCACGTGCACCGCCCGCCCCAGGCGCAGGCAGCCGGCCGGATCGGGCGCGTCGCCCGCCTGCCCCACCGCCGCAACCCAGGCCTCGACGTAGCGGCGGTAGTTCTTGCGGTAGGCCTCCGGCGGCGATATCTGGCGCTCCAACTGGTACAGCGCGGCCCAGGCCCGGGCATCGGACCGGATCGCCGCGATCTGCCGCGCCACCAGTGCTGGCACCAGTTGCCCCAGCGGCAGCCCCTGCAAAACCTCCGCCTGGGTCACCAGGTCCCGCGCCAGCGCCTGCACCTTGCGATGGATGGTGAGCGCGGCCAGCGCCTGCTTGTCGCTCACGTAGTCGTAGAAGGTGCCGATGCCCACCCCCGCCACCCCCGCGAGTTCGCGCACCGTCATGGCCGCGTAGCCCTGGTCCAGCAAAACCCGAACAAAGGCCTCCTGCAAAGCCTGCGAACTGGCCTGCGCACGCGACTGCCGGGGGCGCCGCCGCAAGGCAGACTCGCCTGCCGCGAAGGCCGCCACCGGCGCACGGGAAATCCGAACACGTGTTGCCGCCATCGTTCCTACACTTTGTCTTGCCCTGGACACACACCAACAAAGGAGACATTAGCATGGGCTGGACCACCCACGAGGTCAGCAACCAGTTCGACGAACTGCGCGGCTACAACCTCTACACCACCGACAACGCCTTGCAGGCCGCCGTTTCGCGCCACGGCGGAGCCGACGCCCACGACCGCCTGGCCGCCTATGGCGAGCTGATGGGCACGGCCGAGAGCTACGAGCTGGCCGACCTCGCCAACCGCCACACCCCCGAGTTGCGGACCTTCGACGCCCGCGGGCGCCGCATCGACCAGGTGGACTTCCATCCCGCATGGCACGAACTGCTGGGCCGTTACCGGGGTGCGGGCCTGATCTCCAGCCCCTTCCGCGAGACCCACGCGGGCCGCTGGGCGGCCTGGGCCGCCGGCTTCTACCTGCACGCCCAGATCGAAGCCGGCACGTTGTGCCCCTCGACGATGACGCTGGGCGCCATTCCCCTGCTGCAGCGCGAACCCGCGCTCTGGGAACAGACCGGAAGCCGGCTCTTCAGCGACCGCTACGATCCGCGCGATCTGCCCATTGCCCAGAAAAGCGCGATTTATCTGGGCATGGGCATGACCGAAAAACAGGGCGGCTCGGACGTGCGGGCCAACCAGACCACCGCCACCCCCATCGGCGCGGGCGGGCGCGGTGGCGAGTACCTGCTGCGCGGTCACAAGTGGTTCTTCTCGGCCCCCATGTGCGACGCCCATCTGGTGGTGGCGCGCACCCCCGAGGACGGCCTGGCCTGCTTCTTCGTGCCACGCTGGCGGCCCGATGGCAGCAAGAACGCGATCCACATCCAGCGCCTGAAGAACAAGGTCGGCAACAAGAGCAATTCCAGCAGCGAAGTGGAGTTCCACGATGCCTGGGGCGTGCTGATGGGCGAGGCCGGACGCGGCATACCCACCATCATCGAGATGGCCACCTACACGCGGCTGACCTGCGTGCTGGGCAGCGCGGCCATGATCCGCCAGGCGCTGGCCCAGGGCATTGCCTACACGCGCCAGCGCCGGGCCTTCGGCAACACCCTGGCCAACCAGCCGCTGATGCGCGCCGTGCTGGCCGACATGGCGCTGGAGAGTGAAGGCGCGCTGGCACTGGCCATGCACCTGGCCGAAGCCTACGAACACGACACGCCCGAAGCCCGCGCCTGGCACCGCCTGATGACGCCGGCCGCGAAATTCTGGGTCTGCAAGCGCGCCGTTGAACTCACCGGCGAAGCCATGGAAGTCTTCGGTGGCAACGGCTATGTGGAGGACGGCATCATGGGCCGGCTGTTCCGCGAAGCGCCGGTCAACTCGATCTGGGAGGGCTCGGGCAACGTGATGTGCCTGGACGTGATGCGCGGCATCGCACGCCAGCCCGAACACGCGCAGGTGCTGATGGCCGACCTCATGCGCCGGGCCGGCGACGACCGGGCGCTGACCGGCGAAGCGCTCGACCTCAGCCGCCTGCTGGAGCGGCCACCGGGCGAATTCGAAGGCATCGGCCGCCAGTTCACCGCCCGCCTGTGCGTGCTGGCCCAGGCCTGCCTGCTGCGCGAGAGCGCCCCCACGGCGGTGGCCGATGCTTTCATCGCCACCCGCCTGGGCACGCACTGGGGCGCCGTCACCGGCCTGGTCGATCCGTCCAGGCTGGACGTCGACGCCCTGCTCCAGCGCGCCCTGCCCGCCTGAGGACCGGACCGGCCGGACCGCCTGCGCGCGGCCGGCTCAGCCCCACTGCAGGCAGCGCATGCTCAGCGTGCCCGAGTGGAAACCTTCGTAAACGTGCTGCAGCGGCTCGCGCGGATCGGAAGCTCCCAGCGCATACAGGAACGGCCAGTAGTGATCGGGCGTGGGCACCGCCATCGCGGCCGACGCGCCCATGGCCGCGGGATTCAGCAGGCGCTGTTCGGTGCGGAAGCTGCGCTCGTTCAGCGCCGCCTTCACCGCCTCATCGAAGCCCTGGGCCCAGTCGGTCAGGCCGCGCGCACTGGGCTCGGCCCCGCGCACGGTCGCGCGCAGGTTGTGTACGATGTTGCCGCTGCCCACGATGAGCACGCCCTGGTCGCGCAGCGCCGCCAGTTCGCGCCCGATCCCGTGGTGGAAGCCGCCGGCCGCGGCGTAATCGATCGACAGCTGAAACGTGGGGATGTCGGCCTGCGGGTACAGGTGGCGCAGCACCGTCCAGGTGCCGTGGTCCAGCCCCCAGTCGTCGCTGCCCTGGACCTTGCGCGCCTTGACGATGGCCTGCAGTTCGCGCGCCAGGTCGGGCGCACCGGCCGCCGGGTACTGGATCTCGTACAGCGCCTTCGGAAACCCGCCGAAATCGTGGATGGTGCGCGGCCGGGCCTGCACATCCACCAGGCTCTGCCCAGGCGTCAGCCAGTGCGCGGAAACCGACAGGATGGCCGTCGGCCTGGGCAGCCGTCGCCCCCAGGCGGTGAGGCTGCGCGTGAAAGCGTTGTCGGCCACCGCATTCATGGGGCTGCCGTGGCCGATGAAGATCACGGGCATGCGGGTCGTGGCGGGAGCGGCGGCGGTATCGCGCAGCGACCCGGTCACCGCGGCGATGCTGGAAAAGGCTTGCAGGAGCTGGCGGCGACGGACGTTCATGGGGGACGGGAATGTCAGGGAATGGGGATGCGACCCGCCAGGCCGGGCAAGGTTCCATTGTCGCCGGCCCCGCCTTTTTCACACCGTGGTCACGAAGCCCCGGCACAGTGCGGCGGGTTCGTTGGGAACCGCCATGCTGACCAAAACCGACCAAGGACGCGCCGAACTGCGCCCGGGCCACCGCAGCCTGGGGCAACGCGAGCGCGCTGTGCTGCTGCTCGCCGACGGGCGCGTGAGCGAATCGCGCCTGGCCGCGCTGTTCGAGGGCGAGGGCCGCGAACTGGTTGATCGCCTGGTCACCCAGGGCTACCTGTGCCGCACCCAGCCAGCGCCACCGCCCCCCGCTGCTGCGCGCCCCACGGCGCAGCACGGGGAGTCGTTCGCAGGCACCCGCTCGCTGGCCACCGCGCGCATGTATCTCTTCGACCTCAGCGACCGGCTGTTCGCCCCGCGCGACCGCAACCTTGCCGACCGCTACCGCGCGGCGCTGCGCGAAGCGCGGGACGCCCACGCCATGCTGGCCGTGGGCCGGGAGCTGATCGCCGACGTGGAGACGCTGGCCGGCGCCCAGCGCGCCGCCGGCATCCGCGAACGGCTGGAGCGCCTGTTGCCGCCGGAGATCACCGACATCCCGGCCTGAAGGCGGTGCGATTCCGTTACACTGCGGCCCCATCAGGAGAGCGCTCCCTTTTCGGGAGCCGCCGAAGGCGCAGGCGACCGGCAAACCGGTTCTGAACGCTCAGGCAAAAGGACTGATGACCATCGCCCTGGCGGCGATGTCCCTCACTGGAGAGAGGCGCCCTGCGGCGCCCACCGAAGGAGCAAGCGCGGCATCGCCCGGGCGAATCTCTCAGGTAAAGCGGACAGTGGGGCAGCGCACGGATGAACCGTGCCGTTCCGTCACCCCCAGGGGCTGGCGGCCTGCCCTGCCCTTTGCGAGACCTGCCGTGACCGACCCGACCCTGCTCCAGACCCCGCTGCACGCACTGCACCTCGAACTCGGTGCGCGCATGGTGCCCTTCGCCGGCTACGCCATGCCGGTGCAATACCCCGAAGGCCTGATGGCCGAGCACCACCACACGCGCCGCGCGGCGGGCCTGTTCGACGTCTCGCACATGGGCCAGTTGCTGCTGTCCGGTCCCGATGCGGCGGCCGCCTTCGAGAGCCTGATGCCGGTGGACGTGATCGGCCTGGGGGTGAACAAACAGCGCTACGGCCTGCTGCTCAACGACTCGGGCGGCATCATCGACGACCTGATGTTCGTCAACCGCGGGACGGACCTTTTCGTGATCGTCAACGGCGCCTGCAAACACGGCGATCTGGCGCACATCCGGGCCTGCATCGGCAGCCTGTGCCACATCGACGCCCAGTTCGACCGCGCCCTGCTCGCCCTGCAGGGGCCGGCAGCGGTGACGGCCCTGCAGCGCCTGCTGCCCGGCGTGGAGAAGCTGGTGTTCATGACCGGCATGGCCGCCACCTGGAACGGCGCCGACTTGTACGTCACCCGCAGCGGGTACACCGGCGAAGACGGTTTCGAGATCTCGCTGCCCGCCGCCAGCGCCGACGCTTTTTCCCGCGCCCTGCTGGCGCAGCCGGAGGTCAAGCCGGTCGGGCTGGGGGCCCGCAATTCGCTGCGCCTGGAAGCCGGCCTGTGCCTGCATGGCAACGACATCGACACCACCACCACCCCCGTGGAAGCGGCGCTGAACTGGGCGATGCAGAAGATCCGCCGCACCGGCGGCGAGCGCGCCGGCGGCTTCCCGGGCGCCGACGTCGTGCTCGCCCAGTTGGATGGCAGCCGCGCCTTGACCCGCAAGCGCGTCGGCCTAATTGCGCTGGAGCGCGTACCGGTGCGCGAGCACGTCGAGCTGCAAAGCCTGGACGGCCAGAAGATTGGCGAAGTCACCAGCGGCCTGCTCGGCCCCAGTGCCGACAAGCCGGTCGCCATGGGCTACGTCTCCCCCGAACACGCCGAGATAGGCACGCGTCTGCATGCCATCGTGCGCGGCAAGGCCGTGCCGATGGAAGTCGCCCCCATGCCGTTTGTGGCCAACCGCTATCACCGCGGCTGAACGGCTTCCCGCCAACCCGATAAGCTGCTGTCCACCTCAACCTTTTTCACCGGAGCCTTTTCCATGACCACCAAGTACACCGAAGACCACGAATGGATCACCGTTGAGGGGGGCATCGCCACCATCGGCATCACCCCCCATGCGCAAGACGCGCTGGGCGACGTGGTGTTCGTCGACCTGCCCGAAGTGGGCAAGCTCTTTGCCCAGAAGGACGTGGCCGGCGTGGTCGAGTCCGTGAAGGCCGCGGCCGACGTCTACATGCCCGTCAGCGGCGAGATCACCGAGGTGAACGAGGCCCTGCGCGACGATCCGTCGCTGGCCAACAGCGACCCGCTGGGCGCCGGCTGGTTCTTCAAGGTCAAGCTCAGCGATGCGGCCCAGGTCGACGCGCTGCTGGATGCCACCGCCTACGACGCCTTCACGCAACAAGGCTGATTTTCCGGCGCGTTGCGCCCGCCCCGCCACCGATTCCGTCTGCCAGGTGCCCCCATGCTGATGCCGTCCGTCAAACCCCTGGGTGAACTCGAAAACGCCAGCGAGTTCATCGCCCGCCACATCGGCATCAGCGAAGCCGATGAAGCCCACATGCTGTCGGTCATCGGCGAGGCCTCGCGCCGCGCCCTGATCGATTCCATCGTGCCGCGTAGCATCGCACGCAGCGTCGGCATGGACCTGCCGCCCGCGACCACCGAAGCCGCGGCGCTGGCCGAGCTCAAGGCCATCGCGGCCAAGAACAAGGTCTTCAAAAGCTTCATTGGCCAGGGCTATTACGGCACGCACACGCCGGGCGTCATCCTGCGCAACATCCTCGAAAACCCCGCCTGGTACACCGCCTACACGCCCTACCAGGCCGAGATTTCGCAGGGCCGCATGGAGGCGCTGGTCAACTTCCAGACCATGGTGACCGACCTCACCGGCATGGCGATCGCCAATGCGTCCATGCTCGACGAGGCCACCGCCGCCGCCGAGGCCATGACCCTGGCCAAGCGCTCGGTCAAGGCCAAGGGCAACGTCATCGTGGTCGCTGGCGACGCTCATCCGCAGACCATCGAGGTGATCCAGACCCGCGCCAAGCCGCTGGGCCTGACCGTGAAGCTGGCGAACTCGGCACCCGAATGGGCCGAGGCGCTCAAGGGCGACGACTACTTCGCCGTGCTGGCGCAGTACCCGTCCACCAGCGGCCGCATCGATGACCTGCGCGCCGAGGTGCAGACCGTGCACGCCAAGCAGGCCGCCTTCATCGTCGCCGCCGACCTGCTGGCGCTGACCCTGCTGGTGCCCCCCGGCGAGTTCGACGCCGACATCGTGGTCGGCACCACGCAGCGCTTCGGCATGCCCATGGGCGCGGGCGGCCCGCACGCCGCCTACATGGCCTGCCGCGACGAATACAAACGCTCCCTGCCCGGTCGTCTGGTGGGCGTGAGCGTGGACGCGCACGGCAACCCGGCCTACCGCCTGGCGCTGCAGACGCGCGAACAGCACATCCGCCGCGAAAAAGCCACCTCCAACATCTGCACGGCGCAGGTGCTGCCGGCCGTCGTGGCCAGCATGTACGCCGTGTACCACGGCCCGCAGGGCCTCAAGCGCATCGCCCAGCGCGTGGCCGCCTACACCGCCGTGCTGGCCGCCGGCCTGCAGCAACTGGGCTGCAACCTGACCAGCACCTCCGCCTTCGACACACTCACCGTCAAAGCGGCCGACGCCGCTCAAGCCCAGAGCTTCGTTGCAAAGGCGCTGTCCAAGGGCACCAACCTCAAGCTGTCGTGGGGCCAGTACGTCAGCCTGTCGCTCGACGAAACCACCACGCGCGAGGACATCGCCCTGCTGTGGTCGGTGTTCGCCGCCGAAGGTCAGGCCTTGCCGACCTTCGACGCGTTCGAGAAAGGCGTTGAGCCGCTGATCCCGGCCGAGCTGCGCCGCACCAGCGCCTTCCTCACGCACCCGGTGTTCAACAGCCACCACAGCGAGACCGGCATGCTGCGCTACATCCGCGCGCTGTCCGACAAGGACCTGGCGCTGGACCGCAGCATGATCCCGCTGGGCTCCTGCACCATGAAGCTCAACGCCACCAGCGAGATGATCCCCATCACCTGGCCAGAGTTTGCGGGCGTGCACCCCTTCGCCCCGGCCGACCAGCTGCAGGGCTACAAAGAACTGGACGAACAGCTGCGCGCATGGCTGTGCCAGGCCACGGGCTACGCCGGCATCAGCCTGCAGCCCAACGCCGGTTCGCAAGGCGAATACGCCGGCCTGCTGGCCATCCAGGGCTGGCACGCTTCGCGCGGCGAGAGCCACCGAAACATCTGCCTGATCCCCTCGTCCGCCCACGGCACCAACCCCGCGTCGGCCCAGATGGCCGGCCTGCAGGTGGTGGTGACCAAGTGCGACGAGAACGGCAACGTGGACATGGCCGACCTCCAGGCCAAGTGCGAGCAGCACAGCGACAAGCTGGCGGCGGTGATGATCACCTACCCGTCGACCCACGGCGTGTTCGAGACCACGGTCAAGGAACTCTGTGCTCTGGTGCACCAGCACGGCGGCCGCGTGTACGTGGACGGCGCCAACATGAACGCCTTGGTCGGCGTGGCCGCGCCGGGCGAATTCGGCGGGGACGTCAGCCACCTGAACCTGCACAAGACCTTCTGCATCCCGCACGGCGGTGGCGGCCCGGGCGTCGGCCCGGTCTGCGTGGTGAAAGACCTGGTGCCCTTCCTGCCCGGTCACGCCACCGGCGGCGTGCAGAGCGGCGTCGGGGCTGTCAGCGCGGCGCCCCTTGGCAACGCGGCGGTACTGCCCATCAGCTGGATGTACATCCGCATGATGGGGGCCAACGGCCTGCAACACGCCACCGAAGCGGCCATCCTGAGCGCCAACTACATCAGCAAGCGCCTCAAGGACCACTACCCCACGCTCTACGCCAGTGCCAATGGGCACGTGGCACACGAATGCATTCTGGACCTGAGGCAACTGAAGGAAACCAGCGGCGTGATGGCCGAAGACGTGGCCAAACGCCTGATGGACTACGGCTTCCACGCGCCCACGCTGAGCTTCCCGGTGGCCAACACGCTGATGGTCGAGCCGACCGAGAGCGAGACGCTGGAAGAGCTGGACCGCTTCATCGACGCCATGATCGCCATCCGCGACGAGATCCGCCGCATCGAAAAGGGCGAATGGCCGCAGGACGACAACCCGCTGAAAAACGCCCCGCACACGGCAGCCAGCGTGCTCGCGAGCGGATGGGCCCACCCCTACCCGCGCGAGCTGGCGGCGGCGTCCCAGAGCCCCGCAGTCAACACCAAATACTGGCCCTCGGTGGGGCGCGTCGACAACGTCTACGGCGACCGCAACCTGTTCTGCAGCTGCGTGCCCATCGCCGAGCTGGCCTGACTCAGGACCCGGTGCCTGGCACCGGGCCGGACGCCGCCACCAGGTGGGCCGACAGCAGCGCCCGCAGCCGCAGCGGGCGCACCGGCTTGCGCATCACGAGGAATTCCTCGCGCGCCATCTGGACACGCTGCTCGTCCTCCCCCGTGATCAGCACCGCCAGCTTCAGCGCTGGCTGCAGAGCCCGGGCCTGGCGCAGCACCTCGACGCCGTCCGGCTCGCCCGGGAGCCGCCAGTCGCACAGCACCGCGTCAAAAGGATCGCGCCGCAGCCATTCCAGCGCCGGCGCCGCCGAGGTGGTCGCCTGCACCGACAGCCCCCAGTTGCCCAGCAGCTGGACCAGCGCATCGCGCACGGCCGCGTTGTCTTCCACCACCAGCACCCGCCCGCGCAACTCGGTGCCCGTGAGCAGCGCCGGCGAGACCATGGGTGCCACCGGCGGCTCGCTGCGCGGCACCTGCAGGGCAAAGACCGATCCGCGACCGGGGCGGGAGCGCAGCGTCACTGGCGTGCCCAGCAGCGCCGCGATGCGGCGCACGGTGGGCAGACCCAGACCGTTGCCGAGCGTGGGGTCGCGCTCGGGGTTGTGCAGCTGCACGAACTCTTCAAAGATGATCTCCCACGACTCGGCAGGAATCCCCACCCCGGTGTCGATCACGGCGATTTGCCAGGCGTCGCCCCGGGGCCGCAGGGCCAGCAACACCCCGCCGCGTTCGGTGTAGCGAATGGCGTTGCTCAGCAGGTTGGAGATCATGCGTTCCAGCAGCACCGGGTCCCCCAGCCCCCAGGCGGGCGTCGTGCGCAGGCGCAGACGCAGGCCCTTGCGGCGGGCCGCCTCCTCGTACATCCGCACCATGCGTTCGAGCAGCCCGGCCAGGTTCACGGGCTCCGGCACCGGCGTGATCTTGCCGGCGTCCAGGCGCGAGATGTCCATCACACTTTCCAGCAAGCGGTCCAGGGCCTCCAGGCACTGGCCCATGCTGGCCACGGCCTGCGGGTGGGGTTTGCCGGACGCAATGACCGACAGGTACAGGCCGATGGCCTGCAGGGGCTGGCGCAGGTCGTGGCTGGCCGCGGCAAAGAACCGGGTCTTGGCCGCGTTGGCCTCGTGCAAGGCGGCCGCCTGCTCGCGCAACTCCTGCACCAGGGCGCTGTTCTCGTGCCGCAGTTCGATCAGGTGGCGCAGGGTGCGCGCGTGCTGGCGACCGTAATAGAGCAGGTAGGCCAGCAGCAACAGCATGCCCAGGCCCAGAAAGCGCACGTCGGTCACCGGCTCCCAGAGCGCCCGCAGCGCGAACGGGCCGATCAGCAGCGGCAGAAAGAGCCAGGACACCCGCGGGTGGTGGGCGTGCGCGCCGATGCTGCCGGCTGCGGTGCCCCCGAGCACGAGCGCCCAGGCAAACAGCACGGACACGTGCGACGGGTCGAAAAACAGCACCGACGATGCGCCCCAGTACACAGCCAGCAGCGTCGCGTCGACCAGGGTGCGGAAGGCCTTGCGCTGGGCATCCATTGGCGCGGCGACAGCACCGTAACGCCAGCGCCTCACACTGCCCGCGATCAGGCGCCAGGTGTGCACCAGCAGCAGCCCGGCCAGCCAGGCGAGCAGCCCCGGCCAGGGCCGGTGCTGGGCCATCACCACCACCAGCAGGGTGGCGGCCACGAGGTTGGTGACGATGGAGCCACGCAGCGCGCGCGACAGGCTGCGGATACTGTCCTCGAAGACCAGCCGCTGGTCTGCGGGGTTTTCAGAAGGCATCGTCGGCGGCCGAGCGGACCATCATCACCGCCTGCAGGCGGTTGGCGGCCCCCATCTTGGCGAAGATGGCGTCAAGATGGTTCTTCACCGTGGCCGGCGAGATGCCCATCTGCTGGGCAATCACCTTGTTGCTGGCCCCGGTGGCCAGCAGCCGCAACACGGCCATCTGGCGGGCCGTGAGGCCGAAGGGACCGCAGGCGCCCAGGCCGTTGTGGTGCACCGCTTCGGTCAGGTCGAAAACAGTTTCCCCCCGGGCCAGGCGCTCCAGCGCGGTGATCAGGGCATCGATTTCGAGCGATTTGGGCAGGTAGGCCACCAGCCCCGCCTCGCGGGCGCGCACCGGCAGGCTGTTGTCTTCGGCGCCCGACATCAGGCCCACCGCGATGTGCGCGTGGCGCCGCCGCAGGGCCTGGGCCGCGCTCAGCCCGTCTTCGCCGGGCATGCGGTAGTCGAGCAGCACCAGGTCGAAGGCTTCGGCTTCGCGGACCAGCAAGGCGTCGGCCTCTTCGGCCGAGGCCACGGCCTGCACCCGCAGGCCGGGCGCGCTGGTGCGCAGCGCCATGGTCAGCCCATCGCGCAGCAGGGGGTGGTCGTCCACCAGCAGCAGGCCGAAATCATCGAGCCTGTCCACGTCGTCTCTGTCCTTTTCAGCCATGGCGACGAAGAATAGCGCAGCCCATTCCCGAAGGCGATAGGCCGATCGGTCCCCCGCCTGCCCTGGGCACCCTTGCGTGCGCACACCTTGGGCCGTTCGGCCTATGGACGCCCCTGCCAGCGGCGACGACACTGGCGCGGCCCTGGCGAAGGCGCTCGAACCGCCTTCGCGAACCCTGCCCCGCACCCTGGCGCCGGCAGTCTGCCCGGCCCTTTTCACAGAGTTGCATCATGAACACGGCATCATCCCCCGCTCTCGCCCCCTCGCTGCTCCAACGGGTGCAGGCCATCCTGCTGCGTCCGCGCGAGACCTGGTCCGACATCGCGGTCGAGGACGGCGACATCGCCCGCATCTACAAGGGCTACCTGATCTACCTGGCCGCCATTCCCGCCGTGGCGGGCTTCATCGGCCAGAGCCTGGTCGGCATCGGTGCGTTCGGCTTCTCGGTGCGCATTCCCATCGTCCAGGGTCTGGTGAGCATGGTGGTGGGCTATGCGCTGTCGCTGGCGATGGTCTATGTACTGGCCCTCATCGCCAACGCCCTGGCCCCGAAGTTCCAGGGCCAGCAGAACCTGCCGTCGGCCTTCAAGCTGGTCGCCTATGGCGCCACGGCCGGCATGGTGGGCGGCATCTTCTCGGCCGTGCCGTCGATGTCCATGCTCGGCCTGCTGGCCGCGCTGTATTCCATCTACCTGATCTACACCGGCATTCCGGTGCTGATGCAGGCGCCGCAGGACAAGGCCATCGGCTACACGGTGGCACTGGTGGTCTGCGGCATCGTGGCCGGCATCCTGATCGGCCTGCTGACTTCGCTGGTCACGCCGGGGGGCATTGGCGGGACGGGCCCCCGCGGTCCCGTCATCGGCAGCGCCTCGCCAGGCGTGAGCATCACCGTTCCAGGCACCGACATCAAGATCGACACCAGCCGCATCGAAGCCGCCAGCCGCGAGATGGAAAAAGCCCAGGCCAGCGGCGACAGCCAGGCCGCCGGCAAGGCGCTGGGTGACATGATGGGTGCGGCCCTCGGTGGCCAGGGTGGTGCGCCCTTCCCGCCCGAAACGCTGCGCGGCTTCGTGCCCGACAAGCTGGCCGGCATGACGCGCTCGCGCATCGAAGCGCGCTCGGACAGCGCCATGGGCATCCAGGTCAGCAGCGTCAGCGCGCAATACACCGCCGACAACCAGGAACTGGAAATTGAAGTGCAGGACGTCGGGGCCGTGCCCGCGCTCGCGATGGCCATGACCGCCTGGTCGCGCACCACCATGGAAAGCGAAACCGACGGGGAAGTCGAACGGGTCTACCGGCGCGGCGATATCGCCATCAAGGAGCGCTACCAGAAGGACGGCAGCGCCTCCGATGTAGCCCTGCTGCTGCCCAACGGGGTGATGCTGCAGGCCAACGGCAGCCTGCCGGTCCAGCAACTGCACGAAGCCCTTTCGACCCTGGGGCTGGACCAGCTCGCCCGCCTCAAGCGGCCGTCCTGACACGGGATCGTCAGTGGCCTGCCAGCGCGCCGCTGCGATCCAACAACGCATGAAGATGCCCCGCTGTCCAGCAAGGAACACATGACATCCCTGCAAACCCTCATCGGCATGGTCGCGGCACTGGCCGCTCTGAGCGCCGCCGCCCAGTCCGCCAACGTCCCCGTCACCTTCGTCGGCACAGCCGGCACGGGCACCATGGCCACCTGCGAACTGAGCGTCAAAGCCCAGAACAAGATGGACCGCAAGCTCCTGGCGCTGGTGGTGGAATACCAGGCACTGGATGCCGCCAGCGGCAAACCGCTCGCGGGTGGCCTGAATTCGGCCACGGTCGGTGGGCTCGCCCCAGGTGGAAACACCGAGCAGCCCGTGGGCACGGCCCACGCGGCCTGCGAACGCGTGCGCCTGCAAGTCACGAAGACCCAGTGCGTGACCCGGGGTTGTCAGCCCGGCTTTGCCCAGCAGGGCCTGGCCGGCCTGCAGCCCTGAGCCGTGCGCATCCCCGCATCCGCCCTGGCCGGCTGGCTGATCGGAAGCGCCCTCTGCGGCGGGCCCGCGGCCGCGGAGCCGGCGTCGACCATGCAGTCGGCGCAGGAACGTGCCCAAGAGCGCCCCGTGGGGCCGTGGCAGGGCCACTGGCGCATCGTGCGCAACGACCCGCGCATCCGCACCCGCGCCGGCGCCCTGGTGCTGCGCATGCAGGTCATCCAGGACATCGGCAGCCCCATCGCCGAAGTCGACTGGGTCACCGACCGCGCCATCTGCGAAGACCCCATGGCCGCCCCCTGTGAATGGGTCGGCCAGAGCGGGCGCCAGACCGCCCTGGTGGTCGGAACCCGGCTGGTGATGGCCCTGCCGCTGTCGGCCGACGCGTCGGACCCCCACTGGATCCTGCTCGAGCGCCCAATGGCTGGCGCGCCCGGGCGGTTGTGGGCCCGTTTCGGATCGCAGCGCGACACCCTGGAGCTGCAACCCGGCGGGCGCTGACCCGCTGCGGGGGGGGGACACATGGGCTAAGCTCGGGGACCGCCCCACTTTGCTGTCCCCATGACCACGCGCTTTCGCGTGCTGAGCCTCATCCCGCCGATGACGCAGCTCAACACGCCCTACCCGTCCACCGCCTATCTCACCGGCTTCCTGCGCGCACGCGGCATCGACGCGGTGCAGGAAGACCTGGCGCTGGCGCTGGTGCTCAAGCTGTTCACGCCCGCCGGGCTGGAAGCGCTACGGGGCCGGGCACTGGCCTTGCCCGAGGCGCAGCGCCCGGCCAGCGTGCACAGCTTCCTCGACCAGTTCGACGCCTACCGTGCCACCATCGGCCCGGTCATCGCCTACCTGCAGGGGCGGGACTCGACCCTGGCCTACCGCATCGCCGCCCGCGGCCTGCTGCCTGAGGGCCCGCGTTTTTCGGCGCTGGAGAACTACCAAAACATGGACGATGGCGACGACAGCGGCGACCCGCTGGGCTGGGCCTTCGGCGCCCTGGGCGTGCAGGACAAGGCGCGCCACCTGGGCACCCTGTACCTCAACGACCTGGCCGACGTGATCCGCGACGCGGCCGACGAACGCTTCGAGTTCGTGCGCTACGCCGAATCGCTGGCCAGCAGCCAGCCCAGCTTCGACCCGCTGGCCGCCGCGCTGGCCGCGCCGCCCACCCTGGTCGACCAGTTGCTGCAGGGCCTGGCCCTGGCCGCGATCCATCGGCACCAGCCCGCGCTGGTGCTGCTCTCGGTACCCTTTCCCGGCGCCATGTACGCGGCGCTGCGTATCGCCCAGAGCATCAAGGCCCAGAACCCGCACATCCGCATCGGCCTGGGCGGGGGTTTCGTGAACACCGAACTGCGCGAGCTGAAAGACCCGCGCGTGTTCGACTTCGTCGACTACGTGACGCTGGACGCGGGCGAACGGCCCGTGCTCTCGCTGATCGAGCACTTGCGTGGCGAACGCGGCCGCCAGCGCCTGCAGCGCACCTTCCTGCGTGGCGAAGACGGCGCGGTGAAATACGTGAACCTGGCCGAACCCGACATCCCGTTCGAGGACGTCGGCACGCCCACCTGGGACGGGCTGCCGATCGACCGCTACCTGAGCCTGCTGGACATGCTCAACCCCATGCACCGGCTCTGGAGCGACGGGCGCTGGAACAAGCTGACCGTGGCCCACGGCTGCTACTGGAAGAAATGCAGCTTCTGCGACGTGGGCCTGGACTACATCGGTCGCTACGAAACCGCCTCCGCCGCCACGCTGGCCGACCGCATTCAGAAGATCGTCGAGGAAACCGGCCAGACCGGTTTCCACTTCGTCGACGAGGCCGCGCCGCCCAAAGCCCTCAAAGCCCTGGCCGAAGAGCTGATCCGGCGCGACCTGCAGATCAGTTGGTGGGGCAACATCCGCTTCGAAAAGACCTTCACCCCCGAGCTGGCCGAGCTGCTGGCACAAAGCGGCTGCATCGCCATGAGCGGTGGGCTGGAAGTGGCCAGCGATCGCCTGCTCCAGCTGATGAAAAAAGGCGTGAGCGTCGAGCAGGTGGCGCGCGTCACCCGGGGCTTCACCGATGCCGGCATCCTGGTGCACGCCTACCTGATGTACGGCTTTCCCACCCAGACGCTGCAGGACACGGTGGACGCGCTGGAATACGTGCGCCAGCTGTTCGAGAATGGCTGCATCCAGAGCGGCTTCTTCCACCGCTTCAGCTGCACCGTGCATTCACCCGTCGGCCAGAACCCGGCCGACTACGGCATTCAACTGATTCCGCTGCCCGAAGTCACCTTCGCCAAGAACGACATCGGTTTCGTCGACCCCACGCCCATGCCGCCAGGAGTGGACCACGACGTGCTGGGCCAGGGCCTGCGCAAGGCGATCTACAACTACATGCACGGCCTGTGCGTGGAAGACGACGTGCGCCGCTGGTTCGAGCACCTGCCCTGCCCGGTGCCGCGTCCCACGGTCAAGCGCGGCCGGATTGCCCGCGCGCTGGCGGCGGGCTGAGCCCGACCGCCTCCCCGGTTCACTGCATCATCTGGAACCACGCGGTGGTCACGGCCACCTGGTCTTCGTCGCGCGAGGTCGGCGTCGTCGTGCCGTAGGCCATGCGGTCGTCGATGGGCCAGATCTGGCCCGTGGTGACGGCGGTCGAATTGGCGTAGCTGGCATCGCGCAGACGGCCGAAGCGGGCATCGCCGCGGCCATCGATCTGCTGGTCGAGCATGCCGGCCAGCGAATAGGTCACGCTCTTGAGCACCATCACGTTGCGCTGGCGCGAAACATAGGTGCCCACGGTGGCACCGGGCTCGGCCCAGGCCACGTTCTGGAAGCACACCTGCACTTCCTGCGGGTTGCCGTTGCTGTCGAGGTAGGCGTAGCGATCCTGCATGCCTTCGGCGCGGCCTTCAGGCAAGCGGATGCCGGCCGCCAGGAAGGCGTTGATCAGCGTATTGCCACACAGCTCGGTGGTGTTGGCGTTGACCTGGCCCGTGGGCGTGGTGGCGTTGTCGCCCGGCGGATAGCCCACGCCGTTGATGTAGGCCTCATAGGCCAGTTGCCAGCCTTGCACGAAGTCGGTGGACAGGCGCTGGTTGGCCGCGGTGCGCTGCAGATCGCGCCCCACCGCAGCAGCGCCCAGCAACAGACCGATGGCCAGCAATGCGATGGTCAGTTCAAGCAGCGAAAAGCCCTGCTGGCGACGCAGGCCGAAGGCGCGGAGGTTCGTCAGGTTCTGGTGGGTCATGGTAGTTACCTCAAGGCCGAAAGGTGTCAGTAGCCGATGGCATCGCCGATCAGGGCATTGCGATTGATGGAGATGGACAGATCGGTGGCAGCCGTGGTCCGCGTGGCGAAGTCTTCCCAGACGTCCCAGGCCTCGTCACGCGAGGCGATGGCGTCGTACTGGGCATATCCGGCGGCAGCTGCCGCCAGGGCAGCGGTGGCAATGCCGGCGGCCGCCAGACCAATCTGGAACGAACGGGCACCCGCCGACATGGTGGTGTCGGCGGTGGCGGACACCATTTCCTTGGCCGCATCGAGAATGGCCGATGCGGCACTCGCCACCCCGGCCGCCGCGGCAAACACGTCGGCATCGGCGAGCTTCCATGCGACGTACAGCTGGTCGCGGTAGTCGTAGAGCGCACGCTCGAGCACGAAGGCGCTGGTGGCCGCATTGAAGTGCGCGTGCATCGCCGCCGACAGGGCCGCGCCACAGTGCAGTTGAGAGAACAGCTCGGAATGGCTGACCGAGATGACCTGGTCGTCGTAGTTGTTGGTGATCAGCGTGCTCGGCGACTCGAAGGTCGGGCTGGCGTTGGTTGCGGTGCCGTTGGCACCGTCGAACCGGTTGCCGGTGCCGCTGGCGTTGAGCATGCCGGGCGCCGCGATGACGAAGGCCACCGCCTGCCGGCTGCCCCGTGCGTTCACGCCCAGGTTGCCGGCCGGTGCCACGATGTTGTCGCTGGCCGTGTTCAGCGCCAGGCAGACATCGATGAGGTTGGTCGCAGACCCCACCGGGGTGGCCGGGCAAGGCGGCCCATTGCTGGCGTCGCAAGAACCGGACAACGGATCGCTGAACGACCCCGACTGCGTGGCGCCCAGCGGGTTGGCCGCGCTGGCCACCGGCAAGGGGGGCAGCTGCCCATTGGGCGCCGTGTTGTTCTGCGGCCGCGGGGACGGCGTGGCCACCCGCAACGGGTTCATGCGGTCCTTGAGCACGGCGAGATCGCGGTCCTCGTGCGCAGTGGCGGAGGCCTGGCGGTACACCCCGTAGCGCAGTTGCCCGGCCTCGGGGCGCGGCAAACCCAGGGTGCGCCAGGGCACATAACCCACCTGCCCCGCGCCACAGTTTTCCGTGCCCAAGGTGTCGAGCGCCGGACACGGCATGCGGAAATTGGCGTGCACGAACCCGATCACCGCTTCGCGCACCTGGACCTGGGTGTCCATCTGGCGGGTGGACACGCGTTGCCGTTCGGACAATTGCCAGAACACGACCGCGCCCAGCAACACGATGCCCAGCGCCAGCAGCGCCACGGAGAGTTCGACCAGGGAGAAACCCCGTTGGAGTCGCTTCATGGGTTCAGCCCCTTTTCATCCAGCGTGATCGCCTGCGCCAGCGTGAGCCGCAGTGTGTCGAAAATGTGCACGGCGTAGTCGTTGGCGGCATCCAGCTTGTCCTCGGCGTCGGCCAGCGCGTCCTGGGCGTCCGACAGCTCCTGTGCCGACATCGCCACGTCGGTGATGGCCAGTGCCATGTTGACGGCCGCCATGGCAATGGTGAAGGCGGTCAGGCCTTCGGTGTTGGCCGCCGAAGCGATGCTGATCGCCGTGCTGGCCGTGGCCAACGCCAGGCCCATGGCCGACATCACGACGCCCGCTTCCGCCGCCTGCAAGGCCGACTCGGCCGAGATGATGTCGTAGGCCCGCAGCGACCAGTACTCCTGCATCACCCGCGTGTTGTCGTAGGCCGCAAAAGCCCCCTGGGCCGCGGCCTGCATCTCGCCCAGGCGCGCCACACATCCCAGACGCATGGAGAGGTCGGCCGGACCGACGGCCAGGCTGATGTCGTCGTAGTTGACGTCCTGCGCACGGCCGGGCAGGTCGAAGCGGAAGCTGGGGTTGGCGCCGACGGCGTTGTTACCGTCGAAGCGGTTGTTCTCCCCGGGGTGCACCACCACAAAGGCGACGGGCAAGGCGGTGGACGCATTGCCGGCGGTCAGCGACCCGGCCACGCCCGGATTGCTGGCATGGCGGCGCAGCACGTTGCACCAGTCCAGGCCGTTGACCACGGTGCGGCGCCCGGTGGCCTGCGTCAGCACCGTCTGCAACTGGTTGCGGGCGGTGGTCACGGCAGCCGGCACGGTCGACAGGTCGGGCGGCAATGTGGGCACGCCCGAGAACGTGCGGTTGAGGTCGGGCGATGCCGCCGCCCACGGGGTCGCCGTGAGGTTCGGCACCTGGGCCAGATTGACACCACCACCGGTGTTCACGCCGTAGTGCAGCCGGCCAAAGTCGCTGCTCAGGCCCAGCGTGCGCCAGGGCAGAAACACGGCTGTGGCGTTGCCGCAGGCCTCAGTGCCGCCGGTATCGGGTGCCGCGCAGGGCAGCCGGTGGCGCGACAGCACGAAGCCTTCGATCGCGGCCTGCGCTTCGTTGAGCTGGCGCTGGATCTCGGGGCGCGTCATGGGAGCGGTGATGGCCGCCACCCAGCGCCAGACCATGATGCCGACCAGGCCGATGATGACCAGCGCCACCCCCAGTTCCACCAGGGAAAAGCCACGCTGTTTGTGCAGGAAACGCGGCCTCATCGCGTGCCACCCTTTCGGTCAACGTTGATCAGCAATGCCTCGGGAATGTCCGGTGGCATAGGGCCCACGCCGGTGCCCGTGATCGTGCACTCGGGCATGTCCTGGGCAGCATCCTGGGCCTGCGCCAGGTTGGCATTCGCCGTATTCACCCGGTCCACCGCCGCAGGGCGCCGCCCCTGCAAGGCCGTGAGTTCTTTCTGCCGGACGCTGGGCATGACCAGCTTGCTGTCGTCTGCCGGCCACGATGCCCCCCAGGTGTTGCCTGTGCCCCCCATCAGATCGGCGATCGCGTTGCGCACGACGCTCGTCCGGTTGGTGACGGGGTAGTCCGTGCCGCTGATGTTGATCGTGGCCGGACAGGTGCCCGCGTAGTTGGTGCACTGGTAGGTCGTCGTCAGCCCGGTGGTCACGGAGTAAACGCCGTGGTTGAGCAGGCTCGAATAGGCCGACTGGTAGGTGGTGTTCGCGTTGCCCAGGGCGGTATTGGCGTTGTTGTAGTTGGTCTGGGCGGCGCTGATCTGGCCGGCCACGTTGTCGCGCTCGGTCACGGCGCGGTCGCGTTCGGTCACTATTTCGGTGGTGTCGCCCGAGTCGCGGTAGCGGATGAGCAACTCCCGGTCGGCCATCAAGGACAGTTGCTGCAACTGCAGGGCCTGCTTGGTGTCCGGGTTGGTTTCGGCATCGATCTGGGTCTGCAGGTTGTTGATCTGCGTCTGCAAGCTGTTGATCTGCGTGTTCAGCGCCCCCGTGTTCGCCGGTCCGGTCAGGTTGTTGAGAATGTTGTTGTATTTGGTGACCGAAGCGTTCCAGTTGTTGTACTGGTCATTGAGCAAGGTGAGCTGCGATTCGGCGGTATTGAAGTTGGCGTCCGCCGTGTACCAGGCATCCCCCGCATTGATCAGGTTGGTGACCTTGCCATCGATGGATGAAGACGCCTGGCTGGCGCGCACGGTGGCATACAGGCTGTTGATCGAATTGGTTCGTGCCGTGTTGGCGGCACCCAATTGGCCCTGCTTGGTCAGGATGTCCGCATCAAGCTCGGCCAGCGCGTTGGTGGCGTCGGTCACCTCCTGCTGCGCCGCCGCGATGATGTCGTCGGGATTCGGGGTCGGGCCGCAGCTCAGGTCGCTCACGTCGATCTCGTTGTCGGCCAGGGCCAGCGCTTCGCCCGCCTTGACGGCGGCGACGATGTTCAAGGCGATGGACGCGATGTTGGCCGCCATCACCCCGCCGGTCAGCGCAATCGCCGCAGTGTGCTGGGGCGCCGCCGCACAGGCATTCACCGCCAGGCCGAGCGTGGCCGCACACAGCGCCCAAGCCACCGCCGCATTGCCGGCTTCCGAGGCGCCTTCAATGATCAGCGCGGCGGTTTCCACCGCCGTCACACCGGCGCCGATGGAGGCAAAAATGATGGCCTGTTGCGCCGCCTCGATGTTGTCATCGCGCATGTCGGCCACCTGCTCCGACACGTCCAGGCCCAGCGCCACCATGTTGATCGAATCGATCAGCGGCTGGCACTGGAAGGCCGATCGCAGGCTGGCAAACGAGCGCTCGAAAACCACGTCGTCGTAGGTGGAGAGCAACGGCGCCTTGGCCGGGTCTTCCACTTCGTTGGCATCCGTCTGGTTGGCGCCGTCGAACAGCGAACCGGTGGTCGTGTTGCCGTGCATGCCCGGGTGCACCAGCGCATAGGCAACGGTGCGCATGGGCGACGAACGCACAGCCGCTCGGCCGCTGGCGTAGGCGGTGTCGACACCGACGGCCAGGCGCTGGCACAGGTCGGCCAGGTTCAGGATGTCGTCGGGGTACGGGTTGGCGTCCCGCATGTTGAAGAAGGTGGCCGCGCCGTCGTCGTATTCCAGCGGGCGCCAGGTGTCGCTGAGCACGGTCAGATCCTGGTCACCACCACCGCGCTGCACCAGGTAACGCAGCCGGCCGATGTCGACGCCCGGATCGGCACCCGCCTGCCGCAGCGACTGCGAAGGCAGCCAGCCTTTCTGGGCACTGGTGCCACAGTCCTCCAGCCCGTCGCCGTCTGCATCCGGACACGGCAGCCGGCGCATGACGGTGGCAAACGTGATGATGGCCTGGTCCGCCTGCGACAGCGCGCGGTGTTCCTGCCGCGAAGTCTCGACGAGCGTGCGTTCGCGCCATTCGAGGTAGCCGACCAGCGACAGACCGCCGAGCACGGCCACCAGCAGCAGCACCTTGAGCAGGGTCAGGCCCTGCTGCAGGCGGCGAACTCTCGCGTGTTGTCCGGGGTGCACCATCACCCGACTCCCAATGTTTGACCGACCGACTGACGCACCAGGTCGTAGATCGGCAGCAGCAGCGCCACGATCAGAAAAATGAACAGGCCACCGGCGATCAGAATCAGCGCCGGCTTGATGATTTCGCTCAGGGACTGGACCACGACGTCCAGGCGCTTGCGGTATTCGGCGGCCAGTCGGTCGAGCTGTTTGTCCAGCGACCCCGACTCCTCGCCCACCGAAATCATGCGCACCGCCATGGCGGGAAAGCCGCCCACGCGCCGCATCGAAGCCCCGATGCCTTCACCGCGCGCGACCCCTTCGCGCACACGCATGAGGCGATCGCGGTAGTACTGGTTGGAGGTGGCGCGGGCCAGCACGTCCAGGCTCATCATGAAGTCCAGCCCGGCGCGCACGAGCAGCGACAGGTGTTCGCTGATGAAAGCCATGCCCGACGAGGTCAGCAGCGTGCGCACCACCGGCAGGCGGTGCATGAGTTCGTAGCATGCGCGCCGGAAGCGCGGCACGGAACGGAACAGCCAGAGCAGCAGCACCACCAGCAACACAAAGCCCACCGCCACCAGCACCATGTAGTGCACCAGCACGTCGGACACGTTGATGAGCCACTGCGTGAGCGGCGGCAGCTTGGCCTGCAACTGCTTGAACAGCTGGGCCAGATTGGGCACCACGTAGTACAGCCAGAAGAAGCCCACGCCCAGGATGGAGGCGAACACCAGCGTGGGGTAAATCATCGCGGTGCGGATGTCGCGGTGGATATCGATCAGCCGCTCGACGTGGGAGGCCGACTCCAGCAGCATGCGGGGCAACGTGCCGGATTCGTCGCCGATCTCGGCCAGGTTGCGCACGGTCTCGGGAAAGACGTCGGGATGGCGGGAGAACGACTGCGGCACGCGCATGCCGGAACCGATGTCCGCATGTACCCTGCGGGCGATGCCCGCGACGCCGCGGTAGCCGGTATCGTCCTCGATCAGGGTCTTGAGCGCGTCCATCATGGGCACGCCAGCGTCGAGCATGATGCCCAGATCGCGCAGGAAGCCGGCCAGGTCCTGCGAACGCACCTGGCTGCGGAAGGTGCGCAGCCGGAAGTCGTTGACGGCGGTGAGCCAGGTCGGCAGCCGCATCAGCGAGAGCACGGTGCCTTCGGTCTCCTGCTCCAGCCGCACGCGCACCGAGTGGTCGCGTTCAACCAGCAGGCGCAGGAAGCCGCTGCGCACCTCGCCATGGGGCAGGAGCACGCGGTAGAAATAGGTGCGGACGGTGCCCATGGTCAGTCCAGCCCCACCGATCGCTGCACTTCGTCCAGGGTCGTCTCACCGGCCAGCACACGGTGCCGTGCAAGCTGGGCCATGGGCTTGAGGCCCCCGGCTTCGGCCAGTTCGCGCAGCCGCGCCCGCGGCGCATCGGCCACGATGGCGTCGGCCAGTTCGCGGCGCACGGTCAGCACTTCGTACACCGGCACGCGCCCCCGGTAGCCGGTGCCGCGGCAGTGCTCGCAGCCCACCCCGTGGAACAGGCTGGCCACCGGCCGGCCCAGCCAGGCCTGTTCAACGCTGGTGGCGGGACGTTCGGTCTTGCAGTGCGGGCAGATGCTGCGCACCAGGCGCTGGTTGATCAGGGCCACCAGGTTTTCGGCCACCGAGTCGGCGTCAACCCCCAGCAGGCGCAGACGGGGCACCACCCCGAAGATGCTGCCCACGTGCAGCGTGGACAGCACCAGGTGTCCGGTGGACGAGGCGTCCAGCGCCGCGCGCGCGGTTTCAGGGTCGCGGATTTCGCCCACCAGGATGATGTCCGGGTCGTGGCGCAGGAAGTGGCGCATGGCACTGGCAAAGTCGTAGCCGGCACGGCGGTTGACTTCCGTCTGGCAGGCCACCGGCACCCGGTATTCGACCGGGTCTTCCACCGTCAGCACGTTGCGCTCCACCAGCGGCTGCACGCGCAGCGCGGCATGCAGCGTGGTGCTCTTGCCCGAACCGGTGGGCCCGGTGATGAGCACCAGGCCGTGCGGGCGCGCGAAGGCGCGCTCCATCTCGGCCACGTCCTCATCGAGGAAACCCAGATCCTGCAGGCGATCGAGGTCGCTGCGCTCGGGCAGCAGGCGCAGCGCGATGCGCTCGCCGAACTCCGAGATCATGGTCGACACCCGGATCGTGTAGGCCGCTTCCATCAGATGGATGGAGAAGCTGCCGTCCTGCGGCAGCCGCTGCTCGCTGGCGTCCATCTCGGCCTTGATCTTGATGAAAGCCGTCAGCCGGTCCAGCGAGGGCGGCATGGCGAACATCGGCCGCAGCACGCCGTCGACCCGCATCAGCACCGTGCGGCTCTGGGCCGTGGGGGCGATGTGCACGTCGGTCGCGCGCTCGCGCACCGCCGAATGCAGCACCAGCTCCAGCAGGCGGGTCGGGCTGTAGGCATGGTCGTTGTCGTCGGACAGGCGCCGGATTTCCGTGTCGATCAGCTTTTCGACCGGGTTTTCCTGGAAGTAATAGTGCTGGTGGATGGCATCCACCACGGCGAAGAAGTCGCCCTGCCAGAACAGCACGTCCTGGCCGACGCGGCGCTGCACGATGGCCGCCACGGTCTCGGGCGACGCATCACCCAGCCACACGCGCAGCTTGTCGCCCTCGCGGCGGATCGGCAGGAAGTTGTGCGTCAGGCACAGGCTGCGGTTGAACGCAGCGGCCACCTCGGGATCGATGGCCGGCAGGTCGTGGAACTCGATGCCCCGCTGCAGCGCCAGTTGCCGGGCCAGATCCTTCGCACTGATGAAGCCCAGCTCCACCAGCATGCGGCCCAGGCGCTGGCCTTCGACGGCCTGCTTCTGGCGCGCGTAATCGATCACGACCTGCGTGACCAGCCCGCTGCTGACCAGCATGCGGCTCAGGCTGCGGCGATCGGAAGCCGGCACGCTTTCCATGGCGTCAGGACTCCTGCGCATAAAACCTCTCCAGCAGCAAGCCGCTCAGGGCGTCGATTTCGCCGGTCGGCGGCAGGCCGACACCTTCCTGGAAGCGCTGCAGCGCGCGCCGGCTGCGTTCCCCCCAGATACCGTCGACCTCTTGCGGTGTCAGGCTGCCAAAACGGGTCAGCGCGATCTGCAGGCGCGCGGCTGTGATCCGGTCGGTGGACACGTACCCGGCGGGCGGCGCGCTCCAGCTCAGCCAAGTCTGGCCTTCGCGGGTTTCCAGGCACAGGTCGTCCAGACGGGCCAGGCGCGAGCCGAGCAGGCGCACCGTCGTTTCGCTCAGCGGCTGGCTGACGATCTTGCGCTCGGCCGACCAGGGCCGCGCCGGCTGGCAGACCGCCGACTCGATCACCGGCGCGGGCGCCGGCAGCGGGGCCGCCACGGGCAAGGCATCGCCCGTCGCCGGAGCCAACGCAACCGTGTCGGCCGGGGCCGGTGCGGTGGTTTCGGCGGTGGTCGGCTCCGCGCCGACGGCGGTGCCGGGCGTTGCGGCCGTTGTGTCTTCGGTGGCGGGTGTCGGTGCGATCGACACGGAAGTCGTGGCGACCGGCGCTGTCAGGGCCGCCTGCGCCTGGCGCGGCGGTTGCTGCCAGAGCACGATGCCGATGCCCAGCAAGCCGACGATGACCACCGCATAGGTCCAGCCCGGAATGCCCCCGGTGCTGGCAGCCGTTGTCGCGTCCGAGGCCGCAGCGGGCACAGGGACCTGACCACCAGCCACGCCGGCGACTCCGGTCAGCTCGACGCGGCTGTCTGCAATAGCCTGCCGCATCAGGGCGGCGTCGATCACCTTGGCGTTGTGGGCCGCGAGCCCGTACAGGCAACGGTCCATGATCAGGTGGATCTGGCGCGGCACACCCTGTGTTTCCTGCCACAGCAACTGGCAGGCATCGGCCTGCAACAGGTAGCTGCCATCGCTGCCTGCCGACTCAAAGCGGAAGCGCACGTAGTCGGCGATTTCCGTGCTGTTGAGTCCGTACAGGCGCGCGTGTTTGACCAGCCGGCTGCGCAGCTGGCGCAGACTGTGCTGGGCCAGGGTGTCTTCCAGTTCGGGCTGACCGGCCAGCAGGATCTGCAGCAGCTTTTCCTGGTCGGTTTCGAGGTTGCACAGCAGGCGGACCAGCTCCAGAGAGCTCGCCGACAGGTTCTGCGCGTCGTCGATGATCAGCAGGCAGGTCTTGCCTTCGCGGTGGTTGTCCAGCAGGAAGGTGTTGAGCACACCGATGTCCGAGGACATGGAGCCCGTGCTCTGCAGGCCAAAATCCTGCAGCACCGCCGCCAGCAATTCGGGCCCCTGCAGGAAGGTGTTGAAAACCAGGGCCGACACCACGTTCTTGGTGCCCAGGTCGGCCATCAGGCGGCGCACCAGGGTGCTCTTGCCCATGCCGACTTCCGCCGTCAGCAGCGAAATGCCCTTGCGCGCCAGGATGCAGTGCGCCAGCTCCACCACCTGCTCTTCCAGGTGGGGCGTGGAGAAATAGCACCCGGCGTCGGGGGTGTAGGGAAACGGGTTGCGCACCAGTCCGAGCGCCGCAAGATGGCCGTTGCGCGCGTTCATCGGGCCCCCTCGCTCTGGTTGAGCTGGTCCAGCGCCGAGCGCAGTGCCGACGAGTTGGGGTTCTGCCGCAGCGAGAGCGACAGCACTTCGCGAGCCTGCTCGGGCCGTTGCTGCTGGCGCTCGATCGCGACCAGGGTGAGCGTGGCGTTTTCGTCGCCCGGCACCTTCTCCAGAAGCCGGCGATAGGCACGGCGCGCCCGATCCATGTCGGCCGTCTGGTAGGCGAACCAGGCCTCGGCCCGCCAGCGCGCCGTCGAGCTTTCGGGCAGGCGCGCCTGGACCGCCGCCAGCAGCCGTTGGGCCTGAGGCTCGTCCTTGGCAGCCAGTGCGCGGTTGAGCGCATCGAACAGCTCGCCCAGGTCTTCGGGACCTGCTGCGCCGGAGGCGGCCGCCCGCGGCGACGCCACCGACACCACCGGTTCTGCCCGGGCTGGCGCAGGCGCCACCACGGCGGCCGCAGCGGGCGCCGGGGAAGAAGCCTCAGCCGGCGCCGGCGCGGGAGCCGGCGTTGCGGGCGCCGCCGGGACCGCTGCCGCAGCCACGGCAGCCGCAGCGGCGGGAGACTGGGCAACCGGTTTCGGCGCTGGCGCGCTGGACATGCCATAGGCCATGACCAGCTTGGGCCCGGCGGTGGGCAAAGGCGGCTCGGTCGCCGGCAAAGGCCTTGGCTCGGCCCGAGGCAGCGCCGGTATCGGCGCCGCCGTCGCCAGCGGCGCTTCGGCGTCCACGCGCGCAGCGGCCGGCATGGCGGCCGACACCTTGGGCACGGCCACTGCAGACGCAGGCGCGGACGGTGGCGTGGCCATGCGGCCACCCAGCGCCAAGAATGTTCCTGCCGCCACACCGGCGGCGGCTACCAGGCCACCCAGCCACAAGGGCTTTTGAAACCACGGCGCAGGCTTCGCAGAGGCGACCACAGGGGTCACCGCAGGCTTCACGCCTGCCACGATGGGAGCTGATGCCTGCCGTTCAGTTTGCTTGAGCGCCTGATAGATCAGACTCATAGAATGCGGACACGCAGCACGACGATCAGCTCGCGGGCCGACTTGCTGTCGCCTTCGTGCGTCAGCAGTTTGCCGAAGAACGGCACGTCGGCCAAGTAGGGCACGCCGCTGTTCGAGCCGGAACTCTTCTGGTCGATCAGGCCCCCGACAACCACCACGTCACCATCATTGACGTTCAGCGTGGTGGTCAGACCCTTGTAGGCGACCTGCGGCAGGCTGACGCGGTTGTATTCGTTGACGTTGACCAGATCCAGGCTCTTGGGATCGACTTCGCTCTGCACCGGGTTGATGAGCAACTCGATGCGGCCGTCTTCACGCAGCATGGGCATCACACCCACCATGACGCCGGAGAACACGGCATCGGTCTGCACTTCGGACGACGTGGTGGTGGCGCCACCGCCGATGTTGTTCTGGGCCGAGCTCGAACGCGACACGTAGCGCTGGCTGGTACCGACCGACAGCATCGCGGGCGTGCCATTGCGAACCTGGATGTTCGGGTTCGACAGGATGCGCAGGTTGCCGAAGGAACGCAGGGCGTTGATCACGGTCGAGCCGTTCTTGTCCTGGTAGGCCAGGCCACCGCCGGCCGAGCCGGTGGAGGAACCGATGATCCGCGACGGGATGGTCAGCGCGCTCGACAGGTAGTTACCGTTCGAGCCTTGCAGGGCGTTGGTATTGCCCTGCAGCGTCAGCGGATCGATACCGAAGTTCAGCGCCAGACGACTGCGCAGCGCGGTGAAGTCGACGCCCCACTGGTAACCGTCGTTGAGCTGGACGTCGACCAGTTGTGCCTCGATGTAGACCTGCCGCGTGAGCATGTCCTGGGTCTGCTTGATCAGGCGTTCCACGGCGCGCATCTGCGACGGACGGGCCTTCACGAACAGCGTACCGGAAGTGCGGTTGAGCGTGAAACCGTACTGCTGGGCCGGTTGCACGGCCTGCGACGGGTCCTGCTGCGTGCGCGACACGGGGCCGGCGTCGGCCATCAGGCGGCTCTCACCCAGCAGGGCGCGCAGGTTGCTTTCGATTTCGGTGTAGGGATCGGCGCGCGAGGTCGCCGAGGCGTTCATCGACAGGCTGCCGGCGATGGCCGTGTTGCCGCTGTTGATGTTGGAGCCGAACACGTTGCCGCCCGAGCTCAGGTTGAGCTGGGAGTTGACGTTCAGGAAGCCCAGCGAGAAGAAGCGCTCTTCATGCAGGCGGATGCGCATGGTCTGGTTGTTGATCTCGCCAGCCACGTCGTAGCTGCGCAGCACTTCGTTGAAGGCTTCGCGCAGCGACACGTCCTTGAGGAACATGTCGGTCAGCGCACCTTGCTGCACCACGGCCGGCTCGACGATCAGGTTGACCTTGGCGGCATCGGCGAAGGCCGTCAGGATCTGGCTGATGTTGCCCTTGGAAATCGCCACGCTGATCGTCCGGCCTTCCAGCGGGTCGTAACGCGGAGGGGTGGGCTCGATGGCCTTGGCGGCTGCGGTGCGGCGCATTTCCTTGAGCAGCGCTTCCTGCTGGGCCAGCAGCTTCTGCGACTCCGCCGTCGCGACCTCCTGCATCCGCTTCATCGATTCGACATCCGGATTGCTCAGGTTCTTGGCACTCTGGGGCGGAGGCGTCACGCAGGCCGACAGCAAAGTGGCGGAGAGGACTGCAGCGGTCGTTGCCAGTACGGTCTTGCGAGTTTTCATGAGAGAGTGTTGCATGGCAGTGGATGAAGCAGAGTGGTCGAAAAGGATGGTCCGGTTCAGGGCAGGCTCTTGCGAAGCCAGCCGGCCAGTTGGGAGGGTGACTCCGCGAGCACGACGTCGTCGAAGTCGTGACGCATGGGCGCCGAAGGGCTCGCCGCGCAGAGGCTGCCGGTCGTGTGCGGGGCGTCCAGGCGCTCGCCGTCGCCGCTGCGGTCTTTCAGGGGCAGCACGATCCAGTAGGCCACCGACTGCACCTGGTTGCCGGCACAGTCGACAGCGCCGGCGGCGCCACTGTCACCGGTCAGGTAGGGATGGGCCGACACCGTCGCTCCGGCCGTGTTGTTGAGCGCGACGATCAGGTCCGTCACGTCCTGGTAGGTCGCGGTGCCGGGAGTGTCGCCGGTCCGTTCCTTGGTCACCGCCAGATCGGCATCGGCCGCGAGCGCGCCGTTGGCGTTGCGAAAGACCGCATAGCGCGCCTTCATGCCGTCTTCAGGAATCGAAGTGCCCACGCTCACGTACGGAAACCAGCCGATCTGGCCGTTGCCGGTACAGGCACCGGCGGACACGGTTTCGTAACCCTGACCGGTCGTGTCCGGGCAAGGCAGACGCCCATGGCGCATGGCAAAGGCGCGCAACGTCGACTGCATCTGCAGCGCCGTTCCCTGGGCCAGCTCGCGAGCGCGCTGGTTGTTGACGGTTTCGTACGCGCCGAAAGTTGCCCAGGACAGCAGGCTGACCACCACGAGCACGACCGCCACCTCCAACAGGGAGAAACCTCGCTGCTGCAGGGAAGGCCCGCACGGGGCGGCGGCGCGCATGAGCGGCTTCATCCCTTGCTCCCCTGCCCTTCACGGGCATAGGCCTGAAAGGCCTTGGAAGAGCTGGTCAGGCGAAAGCTCAGCTCGCGCATCTCGGCCAGGATGGCCTGCTTGCGCACGACATCGTTGGGCTTGGTGCTCTGCGCCACCTGGGTCAGCTCCCGGCTCAGATCCTGGACACGGGCCGCCTGCGTCAGCGTGTCGCGCAGCAAACCAAAGTAGCGAGGATCCAGCGTGCCGCGAGCCAGACGTTCGATGTCGGCCACCGCCACCTGGGTTTCCGCCAGGGTCACGTTCTGGCCCTTGGCCTGCAACTCGGCCAGCTTGGCGCGGATCTGGGCCCGCACCTGGCGGCGCTCCTCGCGCGTCAGCGTCGATGCCGCGGTGGCCGGGGCGGCCCCGGCGGATGAGGACCACGGGGCCTTGCCCGCATCGGCATTTTGGGCAGTACCCCAGCCCGGCGGCAAACTCGCGGCCGGATCGGATGGCCCCAACCCTCCCGTGCCAGCGCCGTTGCCATCACGGGCCAGGGGCGATACGGCCGTGTCCGAACCCGCGGCCAGGGGCGTAGCAGCAAGATCCGTGGCCGGCGTCGATGCTTTCAACCAGTACGCACCGAGTGCCGCAAGCACCAGCACTCCCGAACCCACACCGAGCCAGAGCGCCTTCTTCATGGCCGGCCTCCCGAGGGATAAGCCCCCAGCACGCGCAGGCGATCCAGCGGCACGGTGACCTGCAAACTGCGGTCCTTGCCGTTGGCAAACGTCACCGAGTCGACCTGGATGGAGCGCACCGTCAGGCCATCGCCCACCGGATCGCCCACCCGCACCAGATGGCCGTTGACCACCGCCTTGCCTTCGGAACCGGCATCCAAAATCACACTGACCACAGGCGGCTCGGGCGGCGCCGGCGGCAGGGCCCGCACCCGCTCACGCGGCATGTCCGGCTGCGCAGGCGCCAGCGCAAACAGCGACGCGGCGGACCCGCCATCCTGACGCATGAGGAAGGACGAACCCGAAGACGAGGCCTCCACCAGCGCCTGCAAGGCATTCTTCAGATCGGCCTGGTCATTGAACTGCTGCGCCGTCGGCGCACTCACCGAAACCTGCGGCGGCGGCAGGCCTCGCCGCTGCTCGCCCAGGCGACCGGCCATGCCCGCCACAGCCAGGACCAGCAAGGCCGTGGCAATGGAGCTGAGGATCAGGGCAACGTATTTCATCGACGGTCTGTTTCGGTAAGCGGTTGTCGGTCATCGGGCACTTCGGGAAGCACGCACCAGACGGTCAACTGTTTCTTCCTGGCACGACGGCCCTGAGGTAGTAGGCAAAGGCCCCGACAGAGCTGTCGAACGGCGCCGTGGATTCCGCTTGCCAGCCTTCGGCACGCAGCGCAGCCAGAAAGCGGCTCAATTCTTCGGGCGAGCCATCGGCCACCACCCCGTCGACCCGGAAACGCGCCGGGTTCGACGCATTCGCCTTGGTCAGTTGGAGGCGCTGTATCCGGACCGTCTCACCTGCGGCACGGCGCACGGTGCCCAACATGCGGATGGGGTCGTGGATGACGGCAAAGCCCATCTGGCGGGCAAACACCACCTCGGGCGCCTCCATGCCGGCCACACCCGTCCCCGATACCTTGGCCACGCGCGCGCGCAGCGTCTCCAGTTCGGATTGCAGACCCTGCATGGACTGCTGCTCATCCCGCACCATGCCGAAAGCCACCCAGGCAAAGATGCCGAGCCCGACGGCCACGACCGCCACCATGGCCGCCAGCGGCATGACGTAACGCTCGCTCAACCAGGCCGCCCGCAGCAGCGGCGGCGCGGCCAGCGACTGGACCGACACCTTGCCCAGCCATTCGGGCAACACCGTGACCGGCTTGCGGTCGGTGTCCAGGCGGAAAGCTTCGTGCGGCAACAACTGGGCCTGCATCACCCCGGCTTCGCCGAGCTGCTGCACCAGTTCCTGCTCGTCGGCCAGCGCATCGCTGCGCACCGAAGCCCAGTCGCACGCGCCCTGCGCACCACGCCAGCCGGCCAGGCGCAACTGCGTAGCCAGTGTGCGCACGGGCACGACAAAATCGGAAGCCTCGCTCCCCATGGCGGCGGCCGAGGCGTAATACATCTTGCCTTCGTGCTCCCCATAGGCATGCAGTTGCTGTCCCGCACGGAGGATGAGGGGGCGGTCGCCGGCGCCACGCTCGGCGAGCATGCTGGCCAAGGGCACGACCAGGCAGTGATCGGGCTGCCGTGCGGCCCAAGCTTGGAATTCCTGCCAGAGCATCAACGGCACGGCCGTGTAGAGCGTCTGGCTGCTGTCCGCATGGCCGATCTGCCGGTGCACGAAGACATGCACCGGTCCGTCGATCACGCCTTCGGAACGCACGGTTTTTTCAATCTGGGCCGCCGCGTAGGCGGCCTTGCCCTTGCAGTACTGGACGCCGATCGCCGAATCGGCGAAATCCACCACCACCAGGGCTGTGCCCTGCAGTTGCGGCCAAGACTGCAGCTCGGTGACGCGGCCATTGGCAAACTGCCACCAGCCTTGCGCTGTCACGAGGAGAAACTGATCGGGCTTCATCGGGCACTCAGAGGGAAATAGACCACGCCCGACAACTCCACGTTGAAGCCCTTTTCGTTGGGCGCCGGCGCCGTAAACAGGCCGGCCGAGGGTGCTGTCACCGACACGTCAAAAAGATCGGCAGCAAACCATTGGCGGCCACCACCACCCAGTTGCTGCACCAGCAGTTGCTCGGCGTCCTGGCGGCTCAGCACCGAGGCCGAGCGCTGGATCCGGCGATTGGCCCACTGAGCGGGATCGACGCCAATCCGCTCGATCATGGCCTTCACGTCATCGGATTCACGCACGTAGCGTTCGCGCTGTTCCACCATCGGCAAAAGGTTACGGAGCTGTGACAGCTCCGTGCGGACCGAGGCGGTTTGCGCCCGGGCACGACCCAACTCGGCAATGGCCTGCATGGCCACCCAACAGGCCACCGCCAGAGCGGCGGTGGACAGGCCGAGAAGGGTCAGACGCCCACGGCGGGATGCGCTCATGGATTACTGATCCATGGACCAGTGAGCGGTCAGCAGCGTCACACGGTCTTCGTCGAACTGACGACCGCTGGCGGTAGCACCGCTCGGGTTGTCGGCGCCGATGGCCGTGGTGTCGTTGCTGCTGTGCCAGGTGCCACCGATGTTGCTGGCCACGGTGTTGTTGGCTTCCCAGGCGGTACCCGGTGCGTTGGCCTGATCGGCATTGGTGTGCGCAGCACGCCCCTGGATGCGGAAGCGGCCCTCACGCGAATCGGGCTTGCCATCGATCAGCTGGTCCAGGTAACGGGCGAGGTCGGGCGTCAGGCCACGCACCACCATCACGTTGCCGGCACCGCTGGTCGAACCTGCCAGGTTGAACTGGAAGCAAACCTGCACCTCGGTCGGGTTGCCATTGGTGTCCTGGTAGACATAACGGTCTTCGTGGCCTTCGCCACGCCCCGGGGGCAGACGCACACCATGACGGGACATCAGGTCGCGCAGCGACTGGGTGGCCAGCAGGGTGTCGCCCTGGCCGGTCTGGCCTTCGCGGTAACCCTGACCTTCGCAGATCTTCAGGCCTTTGTTCTCGAAGTTCTCGGGAATACCGGCCACATCCTGGGCACCGCCGCGCTGGCACGAATCGACGCCACCGATGCGGGTTTCTGCGCCGTTGACCATGTAGGTCGGTGCCTGCTGGCAGTCACCCACCACCGTGCCCGTGCGCTGGTAGTACTGGTCGTAGGCCATCTTCCACTGGTCCAGAAACTTGTTCGAGACCTTGTTGTATTCGGCATTGCGCTGCACATCCTTGCCGATGGCCACGGCGCCGATGATCAGCCCCACCACCGCCAGGACCAGGGCCAGCTCGATGAGCATGAAACCCGACTGGGGTGCTGCGCTGCGATAACGCTTGATGGTATTCATGGGTATGGGTTCCGTTGTGTGCGCCGAGAGTTACTGCGTCATCTTGTAGATGGCCACCACGGTATAGACCTGGTCTTCGTCGAAGTTGCGGCCCGCATCGGTCGCACCTTCCTGGATACCCAGCTTGTTGTTCTGGATCCATTCCAGACCCGGCGCATTGGCGACCGTGCCATCCACAGCCTGCTGGCGGAAGCGGCCTTCGCGGGCATCAGGCTTGCCGTCGATCATCTGGTCCAGCATGCGGGCCAGGTCGGGCGTCAGACCGGAAATGATCATCACGTTGCCGGAGCCATCCGATGCAGAGGGCGCATTCCACTGGAAGCACACCTGCACTTCTTGCGGGTTGCCGTTGGTGTCCAGATAGACATAACGGTCTTCGTAACCTTCGGCACGGCCAGGCGGCATACGCACGCCAGCGCGCGACATCTGGTCACGCAGGGTGGTGGCCGCCCCATCACGACCACCGGCCATGCCGGCACCTTCGGCCTTGTCGCAAACGCGGCCAGGCGCATCGGCGCCCGTCATGTCACCACCGGACAGCGGCGTGGACGTCGGCACGGAACCGTAGGTGGACCCATTGACCATCAGACGGGGAGCGATCTGACTGTCACCCACCACCACGCCGGTGCGCTGGTAGTGCTGGTTGTAGGCCTGTTCCCACTGGTCGACAAACTTGTTTTTGATCTTGGTGTACTCGGCATTACGCTGAACGTCTTTGCCGATGGCCATTGCACCGATGATCAGGCCGATAACGGCCAGCACCACGGACAACTCCACCAAAGTGAAACCGGATTGCCGTTGTCGGCCGAAACCAACGTGGGCGCGACGAAATGCATGCTTCATGAGCGACTCCATTACCAAGATGTAACGGAAAGAAGCATAGGAGCCACAAAAAGGCCAAATCTGTCACAACCTGTCACATGCCAGTGACATTTACAAACATGAGGGTTAACCCTTATGTTCTACGCCACATCTGCCGAGGCCTGAGTGGCGTCTCAGGCGTCGAGTTGCAGCGTCGCGCTCAGCCGGTAGCCCCGGCCGCGGATGCCTGTGATGGTCTCCTGGGGAAAACCACAGGTTTCGAGCTTGCGCCGAAGCCGCCGCACCAGGGAAAACAGCGCGTTGTGGTAATCCACTTCCTCGTCTTCATCTGCCCAGAGCAGTCGCCGCAGGGTGTCGTTTTCCACCACCGTGCCGTTGGACATGGCCAGCACATGCAGAAGCATGGTCTCCCGCGTGGTCAGCCGGCTGCTGTGGCCGTCTGCACCGGTGAGCAGGCCTTTGGCCACATCCAGGCGCGCGATCTGAGCCGGCTGCGTCCCGGCAGGCTGGGCCGCAGCCATGCGGGTGGCGACCGATTTGAGCGCCAGTTCCACCTCTTCCATCTCGGCCGGCTTGAGCAGGTAGGCGTCGGCCCCGGCGCGCCAGCCCAAGAGTCGGTCGGACGGCGAAAAGCGGCCCGAGAGCATGACGATGCCGATGCCAGGGTGTGTGGCCTTCACCCAGCGGGCGATGTCGATACCCGACTCATGCGGCAGGCCCACGTCGAGCAGCAGCACGTGCGGCACCCGCTCCACCAATTGCTGGCGCAGGGCCTGACCGCTGCTCACTGAGCGGACCCGCCAGTACCCCGTTTCGGCCAGGTACTCCACCAACGCATCGCGCAGGTTGACGAAGTCCTCGCACACCACCACATCCCACATCGTTCACACCTTGTCGTCCACCAGCGGCAGTATCAGCGAGAAACGGACTTGGTCGGCCCCTTCCACCCCGTATTGCACATCGCCACCCAACATCCGGGTCATACCCCGCACCCAGTAGAGCCCCAGTCCCGACCCCGAGAACTGGTGCGCGCCCGGCGCCCGGTAATACTTGCTGAAAAGCCGCTCCGGATCGGGCATGCCCACGTCTCCCACGCGATTGGTCACCGTCACCGCCAGACAGCGCCCTGCCCCCTCGCCCTCGGTCACGCCGGCTTCCCTGAGCTGCGCATCGAGCACCACCGGGGTGTCGGCCAGCGAATACTTCAGGGCGTTGTCCACCAGGTTGCAGATCATCATCTCCAGCACCAGGCGCCCCCCGATGACACGCTCCTCGGCCCAGGTGGACGCTTCAGGATCGGCGACCATCCCCCGCAGTTGCACCCGCTCCTGCTCGGCCTCACGCGCATGCACCAGCCCGAACAGCGTCCCCATCCGCGTGACACCGTGCGCCACCTGCGGTGATCGCGCCGGCTCATGCCGCAGGGAATGTTCCATTTCGCTGACCGCCTGCACCTGCTGCAGAACCCCCCGCATCTGTCCCACCGACTCCTCGATCCGGCGCACGTTGCGGCTCAGGCCATCGTGCTCGGTTTCTTCGGGAACCAGCGCACGCAGCTTGCGTTGCAGGCTGCCCACGGCCACCGCAATCACCGCCAGCGGCGAGCGCATCTCGTGCATGAGCATGCCGAAGAAATGCCCTTCTTCCTCCCGCTGACGCCGTTCCATCGCCACCTGCTCCTGGCTCACGAGCAGGGCACGCCGGGCCTCGCCCTGTTCGCGCGCCAACAGGGTGTTGTGCCGCAGCAGGGCCAGGTGCAACACCACAGCGGTCAGCAGGTTGATGAACACGCCCGGATAGAGCTGCATGAAGTTCGCCGAAAGCCAACCCAGGTGCGACAACCCCAGCAGCACAAAGAACATGGTGGTGCTCAACAGGTTCAGACGCAGCAGGTTGCGCATGAAGCTGTCCTGGCACTGCAGCACCGCCAGCGCCGCCACGCCCAGGAACACCACGAAACCCACCGTCAGCGCATACAGCCGCAGGGCCGCCTCGATCTGGCCCGAGAGCACCATCACCAGTTGCAGCGCCAGCACCCCGAGCGCGACCGATTGCAGCACCAGCAGCCACCGGGGCATGCCGTACTGTTCATAGAACAGCCGGTAGAACAGCGTGCCGAGGAAAAACTGGACGAAGCCGCACACCAGCGACAACATGTCGGCGACAGCCGGCTGGCGATCCAGGAAGAACTGGCTGGCCAGGCCGAAGTAGACAAACATGGTCACCAACGTCGCCAGTTGGAACAGCGCATTGACAGCCCAGTAGCGGTCCCGGTAGACCACCGCCGACAGCGCCGAAGCCAGCCCCAGCACCAGCACGGCGCCGCAGTACACCCCCACACTGGCCAGCGTCAGCGCGTTTTCCTGCGTGGCGTCGTCGGCTTCGAGCATGCGCACACGCAGGCTGTGCGCATTGCGCGTCTGCACGCGCACCAGCACCACTTCACCGTCCTCCAGCCAGGCGTCGGCAGCAAACGCAAGGTCCTTGCGGCTTCGGTCAGCGAAAGCGAACCGGTCGCCCTGCTGCTCCACGCGCCACCCCGAAGGCTGGGAACTGTCGGGCAGGTAGAAACGGACGTTGTCCAGGTAGCTGGGCTGCACCGACACCACCAGGTGACGAAACAGCGTGTCTGGCGGTGCCACGAGCCGGAACCAGCGCGCCGACGACGAATACCCCAAAGCCATCTGCGAGGGCATGGGCTCAAACTGCTGGGGGTCCAGCGCCGCGATTTCCTCCACCCCCATGCGCGCACTGGTATCGGTATAGAGCGCCACGGGCGCGAGGCTGCCCGGGCCATCCAGCCAGCGCGAGAGCTGGAAGTACAGAAAGACCAGCACCACCGACACCAGCGCCCCCAACAGGACAATGGTCAGCCCTTCCGGCAACGAAGGTAGCCTCCCCCGGGGATCGGGCAAGGCATGGCTGGGAGCGGCTGGGGAGTCGTCAGATCGCATACAAAAGCAATAGCGCTGCGATTAGACAACGAATCCCGCTGCGCGCGTGAACAACCGCACACAGCGGACCAGTGCGCTGCGGCCAATCAGCCTTGGGCGGCGATCTGGCGCAGTGCCTGCTCGAAGACCTCGGCCGGCTGGCCACCGGCGATCAGGTGGCGTTCGTTGACGATGACGGCCGGCACGGAAGTGATGCCGGCGCGGGTGAAGAACTGCTCGCGCTCGCGCACCTCGTCGGCGAACTCGTCACTGGCCAGCACCGCCTGCGCCCGTGCGTCATCCAACCCGGCCTGCCGCACGCAAGCCACCAGGACCGCAGGATCGGCCGGGCTCTCGGCGCGGCCATGGTGGGCTTCCATCAGCGCCTTCTTCAGCGCGTGCTGCTGACCGGGCTCGCCCTCGGCCTCGGCCCAGCACAGCAGTCGATGGGCATTGAAGGTGTTCCAGATGCGGCCACGGCCTTCGCGGTTGAACGCAAACCCGGCCGCCGCACCGCGTTCGCGGATGGTTTCGCGGATCTGCGCCTGCTGCGCGGCGGTGCTGCCGTACTTGCGCGTCAGGTGTTCGCCCACGTCCTCACCCTCGGGCGCCATCTGCGGGTTCAGTTCAAAAGGCTGGAAGTGCAGTTCGGCCGTGATGTCGGGCTGCACCTGCTCCAGCGCCCGCTCCAGGCCAGCCAGGCCAATGGCGCACCAGGGGCAGGAAACATCGGACACGAAGTCGATTTTGAGGGTCTGGGGTGTGGTCATGCGGGCATGGTAGTCCTGCCACCATGCCCGCACCCGGGCCGGGGCCTTGGTGCCGCGCCGTTGGAGGACAATCACAGGCTTTGCGCTGCCCGTCCACTGCCTTCCCCCATGACCGACCGTTACGCCGTCATCGGCAACCCCATCGCCCACAGCAAGTCGCCCCTGATCCATGGTCTGTTCGCGCAGACCACCGGACAGGACCTCACCTACACCGCCCTGGAGGGCCCGCTCGATGGCTTTGCCGAGGCGGTGCGCAGCTTCATCGCGGCCGGCGGCCGTGGCATGAACGTCACCCTGCCCTTCAAGCTGCAGGCCTTCGAAATCGCCACCGACCCCATGGAGTCGGCCCGGCTGGCCGGCGCGGTCAACGCGCTCAAATTCGAGGGCGACCGCATCTGGGCGCAGAACTTCGACGGACTCGGCCTGGTCAACGACATCCAGCGCAACCTGGGCGTGTCGCTGACGGGAAAACGGGTGCTGATCTGCGGCGCCGGCGGCGCCACGCGCGGTGCCATCCTGCCGATTGCGCAGCAGAAGCCCGCACTCATCGCCATCGCCAACCGCAGCGCCGACAAGGCGCAGGCCCTCAAGACCGACTTCGCGGCCCACACCCCGCTGCAGACCGGCGGCTATGCCGACCTGGCCGGTGAACGCTTCGACGTCGTGCTCAACGCCACCTCCACCGGCCTGTCGCAGGCCGAGTTGCCACTGCCCCCGAGCGTGTTCACGCCCGACGCCCTGGCCTACGAGCTGGTTTATGGCAAGGGTCTCACGCCCTTCCTGAAACAGGCCCGCGCCGCGGGTGTGGCGCAGTGCGTCGACGGTGTGGGCATGCTGGTGGAACAGGCGGCCGAAGCCTTCGCCTGGTGGCGCGGCGTGCGCCCCGACACCCGACCGGTGATCGAGCACCTGACGGTGCCGCTGGTGTGAAAAAGAACGGGGCCCCCACGCTCCACCGCTGCGCGGGTCGCTGCCCCCCGAGGGGGCTGACCCCGCCTGGGGGCGGCCCGGCGGCGGGGTCGGGGGCCCCCAGCCTCCGCCGCTTCGTGGGTCGATCATGTCAAGTGGGCGTCATTCCCGCGCAGGCGGGAATGACGCCCTGGCCTCTCCACCACCCCCTCCACCGAGACACCTGATGACGGCACCGACCCGCTGGGCCCAGGCCCTGCCCCTGCTCGCCGTGCTCGGCTCCGTCACCGCGCTGGGCATCGGCACCTCGCAGGCCAAACAGCTGTTTCCGGTCGTCGGCTCGCTGGGCACCAGCGCGCTGCGCCTGGGGTTTTCGGCCCTGCTGATGCTGCTCATCTGGCGCCCCTGGCGCTGGAAGCTGTCGCGCGCCGACCGCTGGTCGCTGCTGCGTTACGGCATCGCACTGGGCGGCATGAACCTGTTGTTCTACCAGTCGCTGCGCACCATTCCTTTCGGTATCGCCGTGGCGATCGAGTTCTCGGGGCCGCTGGCCGTGGCCCTGTTCGGCCTGCGCCGGCGCACCGACCTGCTCTGGTTGGCCCTGGCCGTGGCCGGATTGTTGCTGCTGCTCCCGTTTGCGGGCCACGGCGAGCGGCTCGACCCGGTCGGTGTCGGCTACGCGCTGGCAGCCGCCGTCTGCTGGGCGGCCTACATCGTCTTCGGCAAGCGGGTCGATCACCTGCATGCCGGCCATTCGGTGGCGCTGGGTCTGTCGGTCGCCGCGCTGACGGTCGTGCCCATCGGGGTCTGGCACGCCGGCACCGCCCTGCTCGACCCGCAGGTGCTGCTGTTCGGGCTGGGTGTGGCGGCGGTCTCCAGCGCCATCCCGATCTCGCTGGAGATGATGGCCCTCAAGCGCCTGCCCTCTTCCGCCTTCGGCATCATGATCAGCATGGAACCCGCCGTGGCCGCGCTGCTGGGCCTGCTGGTGCTGCACGAACAGCTCAGCGCCACCCAGTGGCTGGCCATCGGCTGCACCATGGCGGCGGCCGTGGGCTGCTCCCTCACCAGCCGCCCCGCCAGCCCCGCGCCGGACCGCGTGCTGCCCCAGCCACCGACCATCACCCCGGGGTCCACCTGATGCCCCGCTGCCGCCTGCGCGACACCGAAACGACAGGCAACCCATCGCCCACCTTCCGCCGACCCGACAGAATCCGTCCGTGAAAACCCGTCATTTCGCCCAGATCGTGGGCCTTTCGGCGCTGTGGGGCGCCTCGTTTCCGCTGCTGCGGGTGGCCGCGCCCGAACTCGGCCCCTGGATGCTGGCGGGCGCACGGGTCACCCTGGCCACGCTCACCCTGGCGGTCATCATGCGCGTTTTGCGCCACCAGTGGCCCTGGCAGGAATGGCGCCTGCTGGGTCTGCTCAGCCTGCTCACGGTGGTGCTGCCATTCGTGCTGTTTTCCTGGGCGGCGCTGCGCCTGCCGGCCGGCTACAGCGCCCTGCTCAACACCACGGCGGTGCTGTTCGGCACGCTGTCGGCCGCCTGGTTCAAGGAGGACTCGCTCACCCGGCGCAAGCTGCTGGGCTGCCTGTGTGGAGCGCTGGGCGTGGGCCTGATCGTGCAACTCGGCCCGGTACCGATCAATGCCAACACCCTGTCCGCCGCCCTGGCCTGCGTGGGCGCCGCCGCCTGCTACGGCTTTGCCACGCCGCTGATGAAGCGCCTGACCCAGCGGCTGGAGCCGCTGTCGCTGGCAGCCGGTATCCACCTGATGGCGATGGTGGTGATCCTCCCCGGCGCCCTGCTGAGCTGGCCGCAGGCACGCTTCACCGCGGGCGGGTTCGCTGCCGTGACGGTGCTGGGCGTGCTGACCTCAGGCCTGGCCTACTGGGTGCACCTGCGCATCATCCGGCAGGTGCCGCCGGTGGCGGCCATGAGCCCGGTGTTCCTCATTCCGGTGTTCGGTGTCACCTGGGGCCACCTGTTCCTGGGCGAAGCGTTGTCTTCAGGCATCTTTGCCGGCGGTGCGCTGGTGCTGGCCGCCACCGCACTGGTGACGGGCTTCAACCCCCTGCGCTCGCGCCCCGTGGCCGGGCCCGCGCCCTGAAACGGGCCGCCTCCACGCCGCGTGGCAGCGTTTATCCTATGCGCCCGACGCCTCCGACCCGCCCTGCCATGACCCGCAAAATCCTGATCCTCAACGGCCCCAACCTCAACCTGCTGGGCACGCGCGAGCCCGCCCAGTACGGCCACACCACGCTGGCCGACGTGGAGGCCTTCTGCAAGGCCCATGGCGAGAAGCACGGCTACACCGTCGAGTGCTTCCAGAGCAACTGGGAAGGCGCGCTGCTGGACAAGATCCACGAATACGGCCAGCTTTTCAAGGCCGGTGAGGTCCTCGGCGTGGTGATCAACCCCGGCGCACTCACCCACACCTCCATCGCCCTGCACGACGCCATCAAGGGCGTCG
>Ga0067045_1027953_pt1 | contig 48798 bp, 42 predicted proteins | sample TerdegcTABiofilm_FD_59184 | JGI IMG/M metagenome (GOLD analysis project Ga0067045, IMG submission 59184) | Combined Assembly of (Gp0054472, Gp0054536) Wastewater bioreactor microbial communities from Singapore -Terephthalate degrading...
GCCAGCGGCGGGCCGGTTCGCGGGCCAGGTCGGCCTCCAGGCCGCTGATCTCGCCGCTCTGCGATGAAATGTAGGAGAACGGCTCCAGGTCGTAACGGATGCCGACCACCATGGCCCCGCGTTGCTGGATGCGCGCCGCCGTGGAAGTCTCCGGCGGGAAGACCTGCGCTGGCGTGGGGGTGACGTAGGTCGCTACGGGCGTGGTGGTGGCGCTGCCGGTGGGCAATTTTAATTCTGCACAGCCGGCCAGGAGCCAGACCAACGTTGACAACACGGCCAGCCGGGCTCCCCAGGTCCGCCGGCATCGCTTGTTCAATCCCGCCATACTTCTTCCACCTCATCCATTTCAGGCTTGCGGCCGGGCCGCAGCCCTCCCACTGTACCACAAAGTGGCCATGCGGCAAGGCAGCGCCCACGAATACACGAATGGGGACACGAATGCACGAATGCACGAATGGCAGGCCAGTAGTGCCTGATGATCAGGTGTAACGTGGACGCGGGGTGACCATTCGTGATTCGCCGTTCGCTATTCGCCATTCGCCATTCGCAATTTGTGCAAGCGTGTTAAAATGGCTCTCAAGCGTCTTACTGCAAACACTTTACGATTTCAGCGGTAGAGGGCGTGCGCGTGGATGTAGGCCTCTACCGCCGGCGGGACCAGGTAGCGCAGCGGCAGCCCGATCCGCGCCCGGCGGCGGAGGTCGGTGGCCGCGATGTCCAGGTAGGGCATGTTCAGCCAGACCAGACGCTCGGCCAGTGCCGGGAGCTGGGCCTGCAGGGCGGTCAGGTCGGCGCGCCGGCCCAGCCGGGGCATGACCGCCAGCCGGGCCTGGGCCAGGATACCCGCCGGGTCGCGCCAGCGAGGCAGGTCGGCCAGCGAATCCTCGCCCAGGAGGAAATACCATTGCTCCACTTCTGGCTGGGCCGCCCGCAGGAGCGCCAGCAGGTCCACGGTGTAATGCGGGCCGGGGCGGTCCAGGTCGGCGCGGGTGAGCGCGAAAGCGGGATTGTCGGCGATGGCCAGCTCTGTCATCGCGGCCCGCTGCTCTGCCGGTGTGACGATCAGCCCTGGCTTGAGCGGCTGTTCGCCCACCGGCGCGAAGAGGACGCGGTCTAATCCCAACTGCACCCGCGCCGTTTCGGCCAGCGCCAGGTGGCCGTAATGCGGCGGGTCAAACGTGCCGCCTAAGATGCCCAACGTGAAACGTGAAACGTCACTATATTGATTCATGAAGGGAGGATGGCGGTCTTTTTCCGGTTAACAGGCTCCAGCTTACAACTCATCCATCAGTGCATCTTTGCTGATGCCAGCCTGACGCAGAATTTCCAGTAAGGTGCCCTTAGGCAGGTCACCACGGTGAATGGGTACTACCGCCCGTTGGTGAGTCTCAGGGTGGTAATAAATGTGGTGGCTTCCTTTGACCCTATCAAGGACAAATCCGTGTGCTTCCAATACCTTGATGATTTGTTGCGCTGTGAGTGAGGGGAGTTTAGGCATAGGCATTCACCGTTACCAGATACTCCAGCGTCGCTTCTTCGGTGGGGATTTCCTCGCCGTGAGCTTGCAAGCTTTCCAGGTAAAGTTCAATGGCCTCTTTGACCATGACGATGGCTTCCTCAATCGTCTCGCCGTAAGTCACACAACCTGGAAGCGCCGGGACAATGGCCGTGTACCCTCCTTCCGGCTCTTTTCTAAGCAAGGTGCGGTAATTGAGCACTTTCATAAGTTAACCTCCTGCCAGGCTAAACGAATTCAGGTTGTTAGTTTCCCTTTCAGCCCTCTGAGCACCCGCTCGGCGTTGAAGGGGAAACGGTTGTACCAGACCCCGGTCGCGCCGCGCAGCGCGTGATGGAGCGCCGAGGCGACGCAGATGAACGGCATCTCCGCCATGCCGCGCGCCCCCCAGGGGCCGTTCGGTTCCGGGTTCTCTATGATGATAGAGTGCACTTCCGTTGGAATATCCATGATCCCCGGCATGAGGTAGGTGCTGAGTGTCGTGGTGAGTGGCCGGCCGTCCTGCTGGATGAAGTGCTCGGTGGTGGCCCAGCCCAGCGCCTGCACCACGCCGCCCTCAATCTGCCCCTGCACCAGCGCCGGGTTGATCGCCTGGCCTACATCGTTGGCGCAGACCAGTCGGGGCACGTGCAGTTGTCCCAGCTGGGTATCCACCACTACCTCCAGCGCTACCGCGACGTAGCCGTAGGAGAAGTTGGGGTCGCCATAACCGGTCGCCGGATCAATGGGCGTCGTCTTGGGCGCCAGATACTTGTACTCCCCGCGCGCCGGGCGCTCTTCGGCCTGCCACTCGGCCAGCGCCTCCGCCGCCGCGCCCCGGATGGCGTTGCCGATCATGAAAGTCATCCGCGAGGCGGAGACAGAGCCGGAGCTCTGCGAGGTGGCCGTATCCGACATCGCCAGCCGCACCCGTTCCAGCGGCACCCCTAACGCTTCGGCAGCCATCTGCCGGACGACGGTATGGTTTCCCTGGCCTACCTCGGCCGAACCGGCAAAGACTACTGCCTCTTCAATCTCCGTCGTGCCGAACAGCTCAATCGCGGCCCAGGCGTTTTCCTGATAGCCGAAGGAGAAGCCCACGTTCTTGACGCCCAGCGCAATCCCCGTTCCCCGCCGCACATAGGGTGGATCGCCGGGCCGGGCAGGGATGGCCGGCGCCACCCAGCCGTGCTCCGTCTCCTGCCAGCCGAGCGCACGTGCGACCGCCAGCAAGCACTCGCGCAGTCCCCGCGCATCATCAGGGAGTGGCCGGCCCCACGGCATGGGTTCGCCGGCGGCGATGAGATTGCGCAGCCGGAACTCCACCGGGTCCAGCCCCAAGGCTTCGGCCAGCTTATTCATCTGGGATTCGCAGATGAAGTTGCCCTGGGGCGCGCCGAAACCCCGGAACGCACCGCCGGGGATATTGTTGGTATAGGCAGTCAGCACCTCGGTTTTGACATGGGGGATGCGGTAAGGGCCGTTCACGGTCAGCAGCAGGTTGCCCATCACCTTGTTGGTGGTGTAAACGTAGGCGCCGGCGTCGGCGACCACCTCGGTTTCGGCCGCGAGCAGCCGGCCGTCGGCCGTGGCGGCCCACCGCGCGCGGGCGCGGGCCGCGTGGCGCTTGTGGTGGCCGATGATGGATTCCTCGCGCGTCCAGACCAGCTTGACCGGGCGTTGCAATTTCCAGGCCGCCAGCGCCAGCACGATCTGCACCGACATATCTTCCCGCCCGCCAAACGCGCCGCCAATCGCCGGGTAGATGACGCGCACCTGTTCCAGCGGCAACCCCAGCGCATGGGCGATCTGGTGCTGGTCTTCTTGCGTCCATTGCCCGCCGACCACGACCGTCACCCGTCCCTGTTCATCTATGTAGGCCAGCCCGGCCTCTGGCTGGAGATAAGCGTGTTCCTGCGCCGGAATTTCGTACTCGGCCTCCACAATCACGGCGGCCTCGGCCCAGGCGGAATCCACATCGCCACGCCGGATGCGATGGCGCGAGACCAGGTTGCCCTCAAAGACCAGCTCCGGGTGGATGGGCGTGCCGGGATAGGGGGGATGCTGAAGGGGCGCTTCAGGCTTGAGCGCCTCGCGCGGGTCGGTGATGACCGGCAAATCCTCATAGTCCACCGCGATCAGGTCGCGCGCTTGCGCGGCGAGCTCTTCGGTTTCGGCCACAATGACCGCTACCTGATCACCGACGAAGCGCACGATGTCCGTGCCCCAGGGCTGACCGGCAATCCCGTCAGTCTCCGCCCGCTGCGACGGGCCACAGAGCACCGGCTGATCCGGGTATTGCAGGCCGTATTCGTTCACCGGCACATCCGCCGCCGTGAAGACGGCGACGACGCCGGGAAGGGCCAGCGCCCGGCTCGTATCTATCGCTTTTACACGGGCGTGCGGTCGTCGGGCAAAAAGCAGCTTGGCGTGGAGCATTCCCTCCAGGCTGAAATCGCCAGCGTAGCGGGCCGCCCCCGTGACTTTGTCGCGGGCATCCACGCGGAGTGAAGATTGACCAACGAGGTTGTATTTCATGGGTTACTCCTTGAAGATAGTCAATTAGTTTTCAGTTGCTTAGTCAATGACAGGGTCATAAATTGGTATTGGGGGTCAGGTTTAAGGGTGTTTCACCGCCAAGACGCAGAATGCGCAGAGGACTTGCTAACATAATCTGGGCTCTCGGCGTCTCGGTGGTAAGTTTTTACCGTGAAGTCATCATTGGGATCAGTTTCAGCCGGCAGATACGCCGGTAAGGTGAACCAGAAGGTACTGCCCTCACCGACCGTGCTTTCCACTCCCACCTGCCCGCCCAGTTTTTCCACGATGCGTTTGACGATGGAAAGACCCAGGCCATGACCTTCCGCGTGGGCGTAATCTAAGCGCGTAAATTCGGTGAAGAGGAAGGCCGATTGCCCTGCTGATAAACCGGCGCCGTTATCCCGCACCCAGAAACGCCAGAAAGGCCGGACCTGGTCCAGGGCTTCACCGGTCCCCGGCATTTCGTCCCAGCCCAACTCAATACGCGGCGGCAGGCCCCCATACTTGATCGCGTTGCTGATGTAGTTGGTCCACACTTCTTCAATCCAGGGGCTATATCCCACCGCCGTTGGCCAGCTGGCCGGCAAGCTGAGCATCGCCACGCTCTCAGACAGCGCCGCGCTCAGCCGGTTTTGGACCTCCGCAACAATCGTCCCCATATCCAGGGGACCGGTGTCTACTTCCGTCATTTTACGCACGCTGGCAAGCAGCAGTAAGGCGTTGATGATGCTGGTCATCTTATGCCCCATCTGGCTGATGGTCAACAGGGCCTGCTGAATTTGATCCTCGGCCATGCGCGCGCGCCGGCTTTGTAACAGGTCACTAAAGCCGATGAGCGCCGTCAATGGCCCTTTCAGGTCATGAGCCACGGTGTGCGCAAAAGCATCCAGCTCGGCATTGCTCGCTTCCAGCCCCGCCGCGTAGTCACGGAGCGCCGCTTCGCTTTGACGGAGCGCCGTTTCAGCGGCGCGCCGCTCCAGCAGTTCGTGCTGCAAAGCCGCGTAGAGCTGTGCCTGCCAGATGGCTACCGCCAGTAAGACAGCAATTTCCACCGCAATGCTGAGATGCTCAGCGGTGAAAGCATTCGGCTGGTCCGACTCCAGGTTGAGGGTTCCAATCACCTGTCCCTGAAACGGCAACGGGATCATGAGGCAGGCGCGGGTCCCCTCTGCGTAGAGTGCTTCCTGCAACGCCGAACGCTCGGCTAAAGCGCCGAGATCGGGCACATTCTGCAGGCGGCAGAATTGCTCCGGCTCACCCGGCAGGGTCTGTTCCCAGACGGCGACATTGAGCGCCCAACCGGCGCCGGCCTCAATGGCCAGGACCCGAGGGCGCTGGGGGTTGGTCAGCTCCACCACCGAGGCCCGCTGACAGGGGAGCAGCTGGCGCACTCGCCCCAGCGCTGCCGTGGCGATGGCCTCCGGTGAGGTGGCCGTCAGGAGGGCCTGATCCAGTTCGTGCAGCAGCTGCAAGCGCGCGGTAAAACGCTGCAATTGGGCTTCAGTTTGCCGGCGTTCGGCGATCTCCTGCTCCAGCCGGGCATTTTGGACCTGCAGTTGCCGCTGCATGGCCTGTAAATTCAAGTGCGTGCTGATCCGGGCGACCACTTCTGCCGGCTGGAAAGGCTTTTGGATGTAATCCACCCCCCCGACCCGAAAGGCATTCAATTTATCATCTATGGTGCCACGCGCACTTAAAAAGATAATGGGAATCTGGTGGGTGCGCTCATCGGCCTTCAAGCGGGTGCAGGTCTCAAAGCCATCCGGCTCCGGCATCGCAATATCCAGCAAGATCAAATCCGGTGGGTGGACCAGGGCCGCTTTGAGCGCCCGGCTCCCACTGTTGGCAACCCGCACCCGGTAACCGTGCTGCGTCAAGATTTTAAACAGCAGGCGCAGGTTTTCGGGTGAGTCATCTACCACTAAGATCCGGGATGAAGATGTAGAATCAACTGTTGACTGTTTTCTGTCGTCCATTGTCATCCTTGCGTTTCCAGGCTTAAAATCCGGCGTAAGACTGCCACCGTCGTCGCATAGGTGGGATCCATGCCATAGTACGAAAGATTGCGAGCGCCGAGATTTTTCCCCTTGCTCATCGGCGTATCGGAAGCGTAGTGCAGGATACCGATGTCAAACGGCAAGGGGTAAAGATTGACCAATTCGTCGGTGGGATAACGACGGGGGCGCAAAAATTCGTAGAGCGCCGAAAGATATGGCCCGGCTTCCATCTCCACATCGGTGTAGCCAGCATCCAGGAAGCCGGCCATGTACGGCTGGTTCTGCAAAAAGGTGCCACGCACGCTGATCGCCCGCTGGTTATCCAGCACGTCGCCGTACATGAGATAGGGCGCGACGTCAGCGGCGCGGAAGGCGTTGTTGACCAGATAGGTGTTGTCGGAGTGTTCGTCGTAGACCACGTTGGGGATCAGCACATCGCCGATGCGGCCATTGAGAGTGGCCGCTTTGCCGATGATATAAGCGCCGCAAAGCTCACCGACGCCGGCCGAAATCCGGCTAAGCAGATGGTAGGCCGCAAAGCCGAGGGGGTAATCAATGTTGAAAATGACGGCCTGGCTTCGTACCAACCGCCCTAACGGCAAATCCTGGAGCCGAGGATCTAAATCGTCGGGCGCTAACCGCGCCAGCTCAATCACCTGCGCTTCCAGGTCAAAGGTGTGGCGGCTGGGGACACGGGGGATGCCATGCCGTTGCTCATCCTCCTCGCGTACCGGGAGCAGGGACTGACCCGCCGGAGCTCCCAGATATTTCTTCAGAAGGTAATACAGAAAGTTGGCCCAATTGCTGCGGACTTCACCTTGTTGAATCCGATTTGCCTCGGCGCGCAAATCAACATCTGCTGTGGCGCGCAGATAATCCAGGAGTGGCGCTTCGTAGCGGCGGGCGAAACCGGTCAGCATATTGACCACGCTGTGGGTATTGCTGGAGACAAAATAGACCGGCCGGTGGGAAAGGTCCAGCGAGGTCTGATCCATGACGTGTTCCCACCATTGCTGCGTCGCCCGGCGGTAATCCACGTAAGAGCTGGCGAGCAGCCGCAGCGCGAGCCGTTTCCGCTGGCGGCCAATCGCCGCCAACAGCGCCGGCAACTGCGCGCCCCAGAGGTTTTCGAGCCGCACCCAATCATCGGGAGAGAGGCGCAAGGCGCTCAGGAGCTCCTCACCCAGCCCCGGAGCTGGCTCCGCGCCCTGCGCCCAGGCTGCTAACCGCTCGGTCAGCCCGGCCTGCAGCGTGATCAGCGTGTGCAGCTTGTTCCACTCTATTTGAAACGCCGTCAGGATGGGGACGATGTCGTCAATATCGGAGATGCTGGCGATGTAGGCCGCTAACGTCTCCCGGCCGTCGTAGAACATCCGGCGGCGGCGGCCCGCCGCGCTGACCGGCTGCCAGCTCTCCACGTCGGGATAGCCACCGCGCCGGAAGACCTCCTCGCTCTGGCCCAGCACGACCAGCCGCGCATCCCGAATACAGGCAGGCAGGCGCAGGCTGCTGTAGATAAACGCCGACATATCCGGCTCCGGCGCGGCCGCGCCGGGATGCAACGCCGAGGCCATGCCACTGTGTGTTTCCTCTAAGGTGCGAATCTGCGCCTCATCGGTCGTTCGCAGCAAGGAGTAATACGTCCGCATGTAGAGCGTGATCTCGTCGGAACCGTTACGAGGGATGGTGCGTTTCATTCGCTCCTCTGAAAATAGCAACCAGTTTAAGGAGTGAGCAGAGAGCAGCAGGTAGAAGTGCCGGCTTCCTGCTCACTGCTCACGGCTTACTTCATCCCACGGCTGGTGCACGCCAGTGCAGGGGGCATTCCCGCCTCATCCTTTCACGCGCTCATGCTCTCCCCGCTCGGCCGCCTGCTCCACCGCCCGGATGATATTGTAGTAGCCGGTGCAGCGGCAGAGATTGCCGCTCAGGGCGGCGACGATCTGGTCGCGGGTAGGATGCGGGCGTTCCTCCAGCAGCTTGACCGCGCTCATCACGAAGCCCGGCGTACAATAGCCACACTGCACCGCGCCGGCCTCTACAAAAGCTTGTTGGACCGGGTGGAGCTCCCCTGCCTTAGCCAAACCCTCCACTGTAACGATACTGGCGCCGTGCGCACGCGGGGCCGGCGTCAGGCAAGCCAGGGCCGCGATCCCGTCCAGGAAGACGGTGCAAGCGCCACATTCACCTTCGCCGCAGCCCTCTTTCGTGCCGATCAGCCCCAAATCCTCCCGCAACATCCGCAGGAGCGTCTTGCCGTTCGCCCCCTGGACCGCGACATTTTGCCCGTTGACGGTGCACTCAATCGGCTCGTCACCGCCCACGTGGTGGGCAATGGTGGCGCCGGTGAGGCGCGGCCAGCGGTGGGTCTTGCCCCAGAGTGTGACCATCGTCTCCGGCGTGGGCAGGCCGAGCCGTCCATCCCCGGCGTGCAAGGCGTCCAGCCCCCGGCGCACCAGCGCGGCGACCTCCTCGCGGCGGAACCAGGCCGAGCCGCGCACGTCGTCAATCGGGCGGGCGGCCACGGCCGCGGCTTCGGCCGCCGCCGCTATCCGTTCGGCGGTAAGTGGACCTCCTACCAGCGCCGCTTCAGCCTCCGGTGCGCGGATGATCGTCGGTGCGACGCTGCCCAATGCGATCCGCGCCCCGGTCACGGTCGCGCCGTCCAGCGTCAACACCACGGCGGCATTGACTACCGCAATTGCCAGCGTCCGCCGCAGCCCCAGCTTGACGTAGACGCCGCGCTGATTTTCTCGCAGCGGCGCGAAAGCAATATCCACCAGCAGCTCATCCGGGGCCATGACGGTGCGACGCACCCCGGTGTAGAAATCGGCCAGCGGCAGCGTGCGCTCGCCCCGGCTGCTGCGGAGCGTCACCTGCGCCTCCAGCGCGCGCAGCGTGGTGATGGTGTCATTGGCGGGCGAGGCGGTGACCAGGTTGCCGGCCAGGGTGCCCCGGTTGCGGAGCGCGGGCGCGCCGACCCACCAGCAGGTCTGCGCCAGCGGCAGCGCCCGCTGCTGGATCAGCGGTGAAGCGGCGGCCTGCGCGTGCGTCACCATCGGCCCTAAGTGAATCAGGCCGTCGTCGCCTAAGCGGATCTCGTCCAGCCCGCCGACGCGCGTGAGGTCAATCACTACCGGCGTCGTGCGGGTTTGACGTTCCAGTTCCACAATCAAGTCGGTGCCGCCGGCCATGATGCGGGCCTGCCCGGCATGGTTAGCCAGCAGCCGTACTGCGTCATCCACATGCGTTACAGTATAGTAAGTTTGCCAGAGACTCATCCTTTGCTCCTTGTGTGAAAATAGTCGGGTGGTCGGGTGGTCAGGGAATCACTTTTCAGTGGCACTTATTGCTGCGCTGTTATTCATCCAGGGTGTCAAATCCTAAAGCAAAACCGATAGCAGCCCGTACTGCGTGCAATTTCGCCGGGGACAACATGGCAATCAACGCCCCTAAGTTGGCCTTGGGGACAGTTTGGAGGTTATCCAAATTAACGGCACAATCGGTCACCAGACCGTCGTCTGGGCTTAAGACCACCTCGGTGGGTATCCCACGAATCGTCGTTGTGATCGGTGCTATCGTGACGGCATTCAAAAAGCTAAGCGCCGAGGTACGGGTTAAAATCAGGACCGGACGGCGTTTGTCGGGCGATTTGGAAACGTACCAGCGTACCTCGCCCTGCTTCATGCTCCTTCCCCCCAGGCCTGTTCGCTTTCCCAAACGTCAAACTCACCAGGCTCCACCGGATGTCTGGCGTAGCCGGCGGCATGACTCTGTTCCAGCTGCAACACCCGGTAGCGACGGAGGGCCTGCTGTAACGCTTCCCGGATAAAGGCCGAGCGGGTGGTTTCCAAGGCTTGAATGACGGCATCCACTTCAGCCAACAGCGGTTCGTCAATCGTCATCTGGATGGTCTTCACAGGGCTCTTTTCTTGTGCTGTGGATAATTATCTCTATTATAATCCACATCAGAACATTTTCAACGGGCGGGGGAAGAATAATTTCTCTATTCTCTTTCTTCATCCCGTTGCACGTGTATTTCAAATCGGGAGGAGAGGGGGACATTTGAGGGGGATGTGCGCGCGGTTTGCCGCGCGCACATCCCCTTTTTTTCTATCTGAGAACAACGCCCGGTTCTGGATTGAACCGGGCGTTGTTTTGTCACCTGACGTTACTTGAGCAGCCCCACTTCGGCGTTGAAGGCCTCAATCAGCCGGTCAATCTCCGGCACCTGGGCCTGGAAGCTGGTCCAGTAGTCGGGATCGTACCACTGACGCTGAATTTCGTCGTAGGTCTTGCCCTGCTGCTCTACCCAGGTGTAGTACTTGAGGTTGTGCACCCGCTTCCGGTCGGGGTAGGTCAGCTCGGCCATGCCAGAGGTATTCTCACCCAGCAGGTAGCGGTGATAATCACCGGCAGCGTCGGCCTCGGTGTACTCGCCGTGCTGCTCGCGCAGTTCCACCAGACGGCTCTGGTAGAGCTCCATGGAGTCGGTCAGCACGGTGACGATCATGTCGTGGCCGGTCAATTCGTACCATTTGGCGGTCTTGATCGCCGAGAGGACGTTGGCGATACCGGAGATGCCCAGCAGGTCCAGTTGCGCCACCAGCGTCTCCGGGACACCCTGCCGGATCAGGTAAGCGCGGCCGGCTGGTTCGTTGAAGAGGCGGATCAGCGCAACCGGGGCGGCGTCGTCAATCGCCGTCACGGCGTCGGTGTTGCGGACGTTGTGAATCCACGGCACATGCTTATCACCGATGCCCTCAATCCGGTGGCCACCGAAGCCGTTGAGCAGCAGGGTGGGGCATTGCAGGGCCTCGCTGGCGACGATGTGGCTGCCGGGGAAGGCCTGCTTCATGTAGTCGCCGCAGCCGATGGTGCCGGCGGAGCCGGTGTTGGAGGTGATGCCGAAGAACCGGTCGCGGGGGCCCAGCAGGGCGCGGATGACCTCTTCCATGGCATGGCCGGTGATCTCGTAGTGCCAGAGGTAGTTGCCGAACTCTTCAAACTGGTTGAAGATAAAGATGTCGTCGCCGCGTGTGCGGGTCAGCTCGTGGCATTTGTCAAAGATCTCTTTGACGTTGGATTCGCAGCCGGGGGTGGCGATCACTTCGCCGGAGACCTGGCGCAGCCATTCAAAGCGCTCACGGCTCATCTCTTCCGGCAGGATAGCAATGGAGTCGCAGGCCAGCAGGGCCGAATCGTAGGCGCCGCCCCGGCAATAGTTGCCGGTGGAGGGCCAGACGGCCTTCTGTTTGGTGGGATCAAACTGGCCGGTGACCAGGCGCGGCACCAGACAGCCAAAAGCGGCGCCGACTTTGTGCGCGCCGGTGGGGAACCACTTGCCGACCAGGACGACGATGCGGGCGTCCACGCCGGTCAGCGCGGGGGGCAGCTCCAGGTAGTTGACACCGCCGAAGCCGCCGCCAAAGGGCACCGGCTCGTTGTGCCAGGTGATGCGGAAGAGGTTGCGCGGCGTGATGTCCCACAAGCCGATGCTCTGGAGCTCGGCCTTGATGGAAGCGGGGATCAGCGCCGGGTTCTTTTGCTGCGCAAACGTGGGGATGATGATGTTGCGCTCGCGGGCACGTTGCACCGCGTGTTTCAAACCGGCTTCGTGAATAGTGAGGTCAATCATGGGATATCCTTTCTACATAATTATTCTCTAAGTTGGTTTTTGTTAAATCAAACGTGAAACGTCATACTTGGGCGGGCACGGTGCTTCTGTTTTTACATTTCACATTTCACATTTCACGTTTCACGTTTTACGTTTTACATTCTATACTTTATTTCAGCACTGCTTTCACGGCCTCCAGCGTCGGGGCGACGATGGGCGGCGTGGGCACAGTCTTCATGGCGCTGGCGATGTCTTTCAGGCCGGAGCCGGTGGAGAGGACGACGATGCGCTCCTCTGGACTGACCAGCCCCTTTTCCACGGCCTTGACCAGGCCTGCGTAAGCGGCTGCCGCAGCCGGTTCAGCGAAGACCCCGACGCCCCGCGCCAGCAGCGGGATCGCGGCCAGAATCTCCTCGTCGGTGACGCGCAGGTAAGCGCCGCCCGTCTCGCGGACGGCCCGCAGCGCCTTGATGCGGTCGCGCGGCAGCCCCGCGCTGATGCTGTCGGCGATGGTGTCGGCCGGCTGCGGGGTCATCTCCCAACCCTCCAGCCCGCGCTCCCAGGCATCTACCAGCGCCGAGGAGCCGGCGGCCTGAATCCCCATGATTTTGGGCAGCTGGTCAATCCAGCCCAGCGCCAGCAGATCCTTCAACCCTTTGTGGATGCCGCCGATGATGCAGCCATCGCCGACCGGGACGAAGATGCGGTCGGGCGCGCGCCAGCCCAGCTGCTCGCAGATTTCAAAGGCGGCGGTCTTCTTGCCCTCGGACATGTAGGGATTGTAGGCAGTGTTGCGGTTGTACCAGCCGAACTCCTCGGCGACCTTGAGCGTCAGCTCAAAGGCGGTGTCGTAGGAGCCATCCACCAGCATCACCCGTGCCCCGTAGATGAGATGTTGCGCGATCTTGGCCTGCGGTGCGGTCTTGGGCACGAAGATCACCGCGGGCAGCCCCACGCTGGCGGCGATGCCGGCCAGGGCGGCGGCCGCGTTGCCGGTGCTGGCGGTGGTCACAACCTGGGCGCCCAGCTCCTGCGCCTTGACCACGGCCATGGCCGAGGCGCGATCCTTGAACGAGGCGGTCGGTTGGCGGCTGTCATCCTTCACCCAGAGGTGATGGAGGCCCAGCGACTCGGCTAAGCGCGGCGCGGGGTAGAGCGGCGTCCAGCCGATCTTGAGCGGGGGCACCGCAGCGTCAGGCCGCACCGGCAACAGGGGCTTGTAACGCCAGATGGAATCATCGCGGCAGGCAGCCAGATGCTCGCGGCTGAACCTTTTGGCGATGGCGGCGTAATCGTAGACCACATCCACGATGCCATCGTAACCGTGCTTGGGGCAGACGTAGGGGATTTCGTCCACGCGGTATTCCGCCCCGCAAATTGTACACTTGAGACCTAATACGTGGTCCATGGTAACTCCTTCACACCTTCACAAAGGTAACGGGTGAGCAGTTAGGAGAGAGCAGTTATTTAGTAGAGAGCAGTTAGGAGAGAGCCGTTCGCAGGTATCGTTAGCTCCCTGTTTACTGCTCACCGCTCACCACTCACTGCTCACCACTTACTGTTCACTGATGACAAAAAGTCAGGGATTAGTGAGTTGTGAGCAGGGGACTGCCTCACCGGATCACTAATCCCTGATGGCGGGTGGCAGCTTAGCCGGGGATGATGCGGGTGCCGGTCTCGCCCCGCAGGGCGGCGGTGATGTGCTCGGGATCGGTGATAATGGCCTCTTTGCCGCCGGCCTCCAGGTACATGATGCAGGCCTGGATCTTCGGCAACATGCTGCCTTTGGCGAAGTGCCCTTCGGCGATATAGCGCTTGGCCTCGGAAACGGTCATCACATCAATGGCGCGCTCATCCGGTTTCTTGTAGTTGATGTAGACCTTCTCCACAGCCGTGGAGATCACGAACAGATCGGCGTGGATCTCACGGGCCAGCAGTGAGGAGGCGAAATCTTTGTCAATCACGGCGGCCGTGCCGACATAGTCGCCGGCCTCGGTCTCAATGACGGGGATCCCGCCACCACCGACGGTGATTACGACGATACCGGCGTCCATCAATGTCTGCACGGCATCCAGCTCAATGATTTTCTGCGGGATCGGCGAGGCGACCACCCGCCGCCAGCCGCGTCCGGCGTCTTCCACAATGACCCACTGCTCTTCGGCCTCACGGCGCTTGGCCTCGGCCTCGTCCATGAAGCCACCGATGGGCTTGGTCGGGTGCTGGAAGGAAGGATCGTTGCGGTCCACCAACACCTGCGTCACAACCGTGGCGACGCTCTTCTTCATGCCCCGGCGGTAAAACTCATTGTTGAGGTTCTGCTGCAAAGCGTAGCCGATGGCGCCCTGGGAATCCGCGCCGCAGACATCCAGCGGGACCTCGTGCATCCCGGCGACCTTGGCGGCGATCTCGGAGCGGCGCAGGATGAAGCCGACCTGCGGCCCGTTCCCGTGGCCGATGGCGACGTTCCAGCCCTGCTCAATCATATCAGCAATGTGGTGACAGGTCTCCTTGGCGGCCTGGTATTGATCTTCAACCGTCTGGTGTTCCTTGTCCTTGATCAAGGAGTTACCGCCGATAGCAATCACAGCCCATTTACGCTCAGACATTGTTTTGTACTCCTTCTTTCCTTTAACTTATAACTAACTTATAACTTAGGAGGACCTTACCGCTTTGATCAAACGTCAAACGTGAAACGTAGCCTTCACGTTTGACGTTTCACGCTTCACGTTTTACGTTTCACGTTAGAACATCGTCAGCGCCATGACGGCTTTCTGCGCGTGCAGGCGGTTCTCGGCCTGGTCAAAGACGACGGACCACGGACCGTCCATCACCTCGCTGGTGACTTCAATATCGCGGTCGGCCGGCAGCGGGTGCATATAGATGGCATCGGGGTGGGCCAGCGCCATCTTGCGCGCGTCGGTGATCCAGGACGTGTACTGATCCTGGATGCGCTTGCCCTCAGCCGGATCGGCGGTGGTCAGCAAGGGACCCCACGACTTGGCGTAGACAATGTCGGCGTCGCGGAAGGCCTCTTCCATGTCATGGACGATCTCAAAGCCGGTGCCGTACTTGCGCGCCTGGGCCTTGGCTTCCTCTTCAATCTCCGGCATCAGGCGGAACTCCGGCGGGTAGGCTAAGGTGATATCCAGCCCGAAGCGCGGCATTTGCAGGATGAGCGACTGCGGGACGGAAATGGGCTTGAGGTACGAGGCGGCGTAGGCCCAGGAGACGACCATCTTCTTCTTGCGCAGGTCGCGGCCTTTCTTTTCCATGATGGTCATCAGGTCGGCTAAGCACTGGAAGGGATGGTAGATTTCGCACTGCATGTTGAAGACCGGTGCGCGGGAAGCAGCGGCCACTTCGCGCATATAGCGGTTGCCGACGCCCCAATCCACGTTGCGGATCGCCAGCCCATCGTAGTAGCGGCCTAAAATTTCGCCGATCTCTTTGGGGGTATCGCCATGGGCGATCTGCGTGGTTTTGGCCTCAATGAAGGCCGGATGGCCGCCCAGCTGCGAGATACCGGCCTCAAACGAGCCGCGCGTGCGGGTGCTGCTGAAAAAGAAGAGCATCGCCAACACCTTGTCACGCAGGTAAGGGTGGGGTTCGCCCATCGCGCGCTTGCGCTTCAGATCCCATGCCACATCCAGGATCGTCTCCACTTCCTCTTTGGAGAAATCCAGGTCACCGATCAAATCGCGGCCACGGAAATTCGTTTGCATGATCAATACTCCCTTCTATCGCTCTCATCGTATTGCGTGTTGCGTATGGCGTATTCCATTGATGGGCCACGCTATACGCAACACGCTTGATGTTTTACGTAATACCTATTCCATGGCCCCCAGCACCAGGGCCAGCAGCGCCATGCGCATGACGACGCCGTTGAAGGCCTCCTGCCAGTAGCGGGACCAGCGGGTGATGTCCACATCGGTCGGGATTTCGTCCATGCGGGGCAGCGAGTGCAGCAGGATGGCATCGGACTTGGCTTTGGTGGTCAACAGTTCGCGGGTGATCTTGTAGTTGGCGGGAGTCATGCCGGTATCGCCCTGGCGCTCGTCGCGCGCCTTGGTGTAGTCGGGCTGGACCACCGGCTCTACCAGGATGACGTCGGCCTCCGCAATGGCCTGCTCCACATGCTCGGCCTCACGGAAGTTGAGGCTGTATTGAGCGAGCTCCTCTTTGAACTCCGGCTTCAGGCTCATCTCCGGCGGGGCGACGAAGGTGATGGGGCAATCAAACTGGGTCAGCGCGTACCCTAAGGAGTGCATCGTGCGCATCCGCATATCGCCGACGGCCAGCCATTTCAGCCCGTCAATGCGGCCCTTCTCGCGCAGCACGGTGTAGAGGTCGGTCAGGATCTGGGTCGGGTGCTCGCCCCAGCCGTCGCCGCCGTTGATGATGGGCACGCTGGCCCACTTGGCGGCCTCGTGCGGCGCGCCCTGCTGGAAGTGGCGCATCACGATCACGTCGCCGTAGAACTCCAGCATCTTGACGGTGTCCTTGATGGATTCCTGGTACCAGTCGCCGGCGCGGGTCATCTTGGCATCGGAGAAGCCGGTGACGTGGCCGCCCAGGCGGTGCATGGCGGCCTCATGGGCCAGGCGGGTGCGGGTGGAGGGCTGGTAGAACGCCGTCACCAGGGTCTTGTCTTTGAGCAGGTCGCTGTTGCGCCGGTTGCGGGCAATCGGCTCCAGCAGTTCAGCAATCTCAAAGACGCGGAAGAACTCCTGGCGTTCGAAGTCTTTCAACGAGAGAATGTCACGTCCCATAAAACTACGCATTTGTGTAAACCTCCTGTTTTAATATTGATTGGGTTACGGTAATAGGATGATCCCCTGGCAGTGAATGGGAATTACGCCCTGCCGGGGAGTCATTTTTTCACTTTTCGCATCACGTGGAAACGGAAATGGCCGGGGACGAAGTAGCTCAGCGAATAATCTACGACCTTTTCGTCACAGCTGAAGAGCTGAGCCACCAGCTTGAGAAGTGCATTTCCGCGCAAGACCCCCAACTTCGCCGCGATCCCGGCGCTGGCATCCTCAGCCATGATTTCGGTGCGGGAGTAGGCCAGCAAGGGTGTGCCCCGCGCCAGAAAGAAATCCAACACTGAACCACGAAAGCCACCGGCCAGCTCTTCGGCGCGTAAATAGTCGCAGGGTACCACGTCCAACAAATAGGCTACCGGTGTTTCCGCCACGGCAATCATGCGCGAGACACAGAGCACATTGACGACGGGTTCAGCGGGCAACAAAAGCCCGGCGAGCTCTTCAGAAGTTGCCGGGCGTTCTACGATGTCCAGGTAGGCCACTGTCGTCTCTAAGCCAATCCGGTGAGCCTGGTTGTCCAGGCTCTCCAGCAGCTCCAGGCCGGATTCTAACACTGGCATCCGGGGGCTGACAAAGGTACCGACCCCGTGCCGCCGGAACAACAGCCCGCGTTCTACAAACGTGCGCATCACCTCGCGCAAGGTAGCCCGCGAAACCCCCAACTCTCGCGCCAGGGCGGGCTCCGGCGGCAATTGATCCCCCGGATGCAGCCCCTCGAGCAGAGCATTGAGCGCGGCTTCCACTTGCAGGTGAGGCGGCCGGTTATGGGCGTGCGTGGTTATGTCCCTTTCCATAACACATCTCTACTTGCAATTATAAGCAAGATGTCTGACAAGTCAAGAGGCGACCACGACGGACCCAAGAAGCTGGTTTCCCAACTCACGGCCTTCTGCTCACCCTGATATTCACCGCCGTTGACAAGGGACGATTTCTCGTTACAATTCTGAACCATGATTCAGTTATCTAAACGTTGATTCAGGAGCCCCATGTCCGAATGGCGTGACGATTTGCACCAACAACGGAGAAAAATGATCCTGGCGGCGGCCGCGACGGTCTTCGCCCAAAAGGGCTACCAGCGGGCGACGGTCAAAGAGATCGCCGAACAAGCCGGCATCTCTGCCGGCACGATCTATCTTTATTTCAAAGACAAGCGGGAACTGCTGCTGAGGATCGCTGAAGCCCTGGTGCGGGCCATGACCCAGGACTTGCTCGTCCAGGTGCCGCGCGACAACGACCCGGCCTTTCTCCAACATCTGCTGCGGGAGCGGTTCATCACGATTGACCAGAACTGGGCCTTGTTCCGGGTACTGGCCGCGGAAATGTGGACCGATGCCGCCCTGCGCAGCCAGTACCTCAGCCAGGTGATCACGCCGACCGTGAGCGCCGTGGAAGATTACCTCCGCGCTCGTATTGCCGAGGGCCAGGTGCGCCCTTGCAACCCGCAGGTGGTGGCCACCGCCCTGGTTGGCAGCGTGTTGATTTTCGCCATGCTCGCCGAAGTCGCGCCGGAAAACCCGCCGGCAGAGGCCAGCCGGGAGACGTTGGTCCAGGAGCTGGCCGATTTCTTTCTCTACGGCGTGATCGCGGCCCCGCCACGCGAAACTTACGGGACAAACCTGTGAGCGCCACCGGCGACCCTATCATTGTCACTCACAACCTGACCCGGCATTTTGGACGCCGGGCCGTGGTCAGGGATTTGAACCTGACCGTGCAAGGTGGGGAGATCTTTGGGTTGGTGGGACCCGATGGGGCCGGCAAGACCACTACGTTGCGCCTGTTGACGGGGCTGCTGTGGCCCACGGCGGGGACGGCGGTTGTGGCCGGTTACGATATCCGGCGCAACCCGGAGGCGATCAAACGGCAGGTCGGCTACATGTCGCAGCAGTTCAGCCTCTATGGAGACTTGACGGTGTTGGAAAACCTGCGCTTTTTCGCCGACATCTACCAGGTCTCCGCTGCCGAGCGTGCGGAGCGCATCCCCCGCCTGTTGGGATTCTCGCGCCTGGAGCGGTTTGGCGACCGGCGCGCGGGCCGGCTCTCCGGTGGGATGCAAAAGAAGCTGGGCCTGGCCTGCACACTCATCCACCAGCCGGAGCTCATCTACCTGGACGAGCCGACCACCGGCGTGGATCCGGTCTCGCGGCGTGAGTTCTGGGACATCCTGAGCGATCTGCACCTGGAGGGGATCACGCTGGTCGTCAGCACCCCCTACATGGACGAGGCCGAGCGTTGTTCGCGGGTGGGGCTGATGTTTCAGGGCCGGCTGATCGCCTGCGATACGCCGGCTGCCATTCAGCGGATGGTGGCCGGCGAGTTGTTGGAACTTCTGCCGGACCGCCTGGCCGGGACGGCCGAATGTCTGGCCGGACTGCCGGGCCTCCAGGAACTCCAGACCTATGGTGACCTGCTGCACGTCTTTGTGGACGACGCTGAACGCCGGGCTGCCGACGTCCGGGCGGCGCTGATGGCCGCCGGCTACACGGTCCACTGGATGCGCCGCACGACGCCCCGTATGGAAGAGGCTTTCATTCACCTGATCCGCAAACAATCTGAGATAGTAGACGGTAAACAGTAGACGGTAGACAGTAGACGGTAGACGGGGGCAAGAAATAAGCAGGGTAAGGTGGTTAGGAAAGAATGAATGAGGGTTGGGTTTCCAAATCCCTGATCCCTGATCCCTAATTTGAGGCACGAATGCACAACGCCAACCATTTCGCCGTGAGCGTCCAACAGCTGGTCAAACGCTTTGGCAGCTTCACCGCCGTCAACGGGGTCAGCTTCAACGTGCGGAAGGGGACCATCTTCGGTTTCCTGGGACCGAACGGCGCGGGGAAGACCACGACCATCCGCATGTTGTTAGGGCTGTTGACGCCGACGGAGGGCACCGCCCTCATCTTAGGCTATGACGTGGCCCGCGAGGTGCAGGTACTGCGCCGCCATATCGGTTACATGTCGCAAAAGTTCAGCCTGTACCGCGATTTGACGGTGGAGGAGAACCTGGATTTCTACGGCAAAGTCTATGGGCTGCGTGGGCAACGGTTGGCGGAGCGCAAAGCTTATGTCATGGCTATGGCCGGCCTCCAGGGCCAGGAGCGGGTGCTGACCCGCGAGCTGGCCGGCGGCTGGCAGCAGCGGTTAGCGTTAGGGTGCGCCATCCTGCACGAGCCGGAGCTGCTCTTTCTGGATGAGCCGACGGCGGGCGTGGACCCCATCTCGCGCCGCGCCTTCTGGGATCTGCTGTACGAGCTGGTGGGGGGCGGCGCGACCGTCTTCGTTACAACGCACTACATGGACGAGGCCGAGCGCTGCCAGGAGCTGGCCTTCATCCTGGATGGGCGGATTATCGCGCAGGGCTCGCCGCAGGAGGTCAAACAGACCAAGATGCGCGGGCAGGTATTGGAGCTGGATTGTGCCGACGCCCGGCGGGCCGTCCCGCTGCTGCGGGATTTGGGACTGTTTGAGGAGGTTGCCCTGTACGGTGCGCGCATCCACGTGGTCGCCGAGGGAGCGACCGGCCATATCCCGGCCATCCGGGAGCGCCTGACCGCCGCCGGGCTGGCAATCACCAGCCTGGATCTCATCCAGCCCTCGTTGGAGGACGTTTTCATCTCGCAAGTGCGGGCGCGGATCAATGACGCCGGTCAGCTATCAGCAGATGATGACGGTGAAGGGGGGGAAGACGATGAAGCATGATACCCGCTGGCACCTTGCGCCATACCTGGCGCGGATGGCGCATTCTGGATGGCGTATGGCGTGTCGCGTGGCCGGTTTTTCGCTGCTGCTGGCCGGATGCAGCCGCACCACAACGACGCCAGCTGCGCTGACCGCCACTGGTTTTGTGGAGGCCGAGGAGATCGCCATCGCTCCCGCAGTCGGCGGGCGGGTGATCGCGCTGCCTGTGGCTGTCGGCCAGGAGGTCCAGGCCGGAGAGGTGTTGGTGCGCCTGGACGACCGCATCCCGCAGGGGCAGGTCGCGCTGGCGCAGGCGAAAGTGGATGAGGCGCAGGGTCGTCTGGACCTGGCCCGCGCCGGCGCGACGACCGGCGAGCGGCAGGCCGCCGCCGCTCGTCTGGCCCAGGCCCAGGCAGCTCGGGATGGGGCCTGCCAGGGCTGGACAGATGCCCAGGCTATCCTCAATAACCCACAGGAGCTGGACCGGCAGATCGCTGTGGCGGAGGCGCGCGTGGGAGCGGCCGAGGCCAGTGTCCGCGCCGCCGTCGCCCTCAAGGACGCCGCCCAAATCGGGAAAGATGCCTTTGAGCGCGCGCAGGGCGAGCTGGCCAACGCCCCGAATAAAGTCACCCTTTTTGACGGTGATATAGGTGACCTGCCCATCACGCTGCCCCCTGAGGTGATAGATTTCATCCGCAGCCACCCCCTCAACGGTACGTACCGCCTTGGCGATACCGAAGTGGTGATTGTCGACAATCACGTGACGGTTTACCAGTACATCCATATCGTCATTCCCAACGATGCCTATTTCCTCTCCAACCAATACTGGAAAGCCTGGGTCGGCGTCAACAGCGCAGCCGCCGTCCACGAAGGGGCCCAAGAGGCTTTGGCGTTATTGTATGCCCTGCGCAATGATCCCCAGGCGATCCAAAGCCAGGTGGATCAGGCGGCCGCGCAATGTCACCAGGCCGAGGCCGGGGTGCAGGTCGCCCAGGCGGCGCTGGAGGGAGTCCAGGCGGGGGCCCGGCCGGCCGACCTCGCTGCACTGGAAGCTCTGCTCCAACAAGCGCAGGCCGAATTGGCCCAGGCACAGCTGGCCCTGGCTAAACAAACGCTGGTCGCGCCGGCGGCCGGATTGGTGCTGGAACGATCCTACGAGGTTGGCGAGCTGGCCGTCCCCAACGCGACGCTCATCACGTTAGCCAACCTGGATGTTGTCCAACTGACCATCTATCTGCCTAACGCCAGCCTGGGTCAGGTGGCGGTGGGACAAGCGGTGGAAGTGCGGGTGGATAATTTCCCAGAGCGCGTTTTTAGCGGGGAGGTGGTAGCTATTGGCGAAGAGGCTGAATTCCCACCGCAGGATGTGCCCTCCAACAGTGAGCGCGCGGCACTCGTCTTCGCCGTCCGCGTCCGCATCCCCAACGCCGAGCATCTGCTCAAGCCGGGGATGCCGGCCGAGGCGACGCTGGTCTCTATGGGGGAGCCATAACATGGACCGGCAGCAGACTGCTCCAACCACCGGCCGCCGGCCGCTGGTAATCCGGCCACGGCTCACCCTGCTGGCTGTCTTCCTGGGGGCACTCTGGCTATCGCTGCTGCTGGTTGCCTGCCGCCGCCAGGAAGGGGTGGAACCGCTATCCGGCTCCGGGACGTTAGAAGGCCGGCAGGTGGCGATTGCTTCCGAACTGGGCGGGCAGCTCGTCGCTTTGATGGCGGACGAAGGGCAGGTCGTCACCGCCGGGCAGGTTTTGCTCCGCCTGGACGACGCCCAGGCGCAGATCCAGGTCGCGCAGGCCCGGGCGGCACTCGCCGCCGCCGAGGCGGCCCTGGCCGGCTTGGCGGCCGGCCCGCGGACGCAGGAGGTGGCCGCCGCCGAAGCGCAGCTGCAACTGGCTCAGGCCCAACAGGCCGGCGCCGCACAGGCAGTGGCTGACGCCCAGGATCAGCTCGCCCACCCCCGGGAGCTGGACCTGCAGATCAGCCAGGCGCATACCCAGGTCCGCCTGGCCGAGCAGAAAGTAGAGGGCGCCAGAGCCGATCTGGATGCCGAAAAACTGCGCTACCACATCTATGTGGAGCTGAAAGACGATGTGGATGGGGAGACGCGCCGGGGTTGGGACCTCCGGCTACAGGCGGCCCAGGAGGCCGTGAATGCCGCCGCGGGGGAACTGGCCGCCGCCCAGGCCGATTTGCAGGCGCTGCAGGCGACGCGGGCCAATCCTCTGACCGCCCAGGCTGAGCTGCACGCTGCTCAGGCGACCTACACCACCACCTTAGCCGGCGTCCAGGTGGCCCAGGCGGCCCTGGACCGGCTGCGCGAGGGGCCACGCCCGCAGGAATTGACCATCGCCCGGGCCCAGGTGGCGCAGGCCCGCGCCGCTCTGACCATGACCCTGGTCAAGCAAGAGCTGCTCACGTTGACCGCGCCGATCAGCGGTGTGGTCGCCGCCCGCAGTTATTACACCGGCGAGACCGTCCCCCAGGGCGTCCCGATCCTCACGCTGGCCGATTTAGACACGCTTTACCTGACGCTCTACGTGCCGGAAGGGCGCATCGGCGAGGTCTGGGTTGGGCAGCGGGCGACCGTGCAGGTGGATGCGTATCCAGGGGAATTGTTTGCGGGCACGGTGGAGCGTATCGGCACCCAGGCCGAGTTCACGCCGCGCGCCATCCAGACGGCGGACCAGCGGGCCCGGCTCGTCTTTGCCGTGCGGGTGCGCCTGCCCAATCCCGATCACCGGCTCCGGCCGGGGATGCCGGCGACCGGTCATCTGCTGCCCTGAGCCCGTCGCGGCCAGGATATAGCAAGAAGGGCGGAAGCCGAAAATGCAACCGGTCGCGCCAGCGGAGTTCACCAGGCACCAGCCGTGGAATAAAAACAGGCCTGGAGTCAGGCGCTGCGGCGCAATGAGACGGCGCTAAAGCGCCTGACTACGAACTTCTCACGCCATTGACGAAGGAATTCCCCATGAACTGGCGTTCATCAGACATTAAGCCCAATAACCCCAGGCCAGTGAAGATCGTGCCGACGGTGAAAACAGAGGTCCCCAGCTTCAGCGGTGTGAACACGATCAGGAACAGGGACACCAACGCGCATATCTTACCAGTTACAGTGAAAACGACCTGCTTCTGGCTCCAGCCGGAGCGATCAAAGAGCCGTTTGACCACGGCCTTGGGGAAAACCAGGAAGCAGCTGCCTTCGGCCAAACAAAGCAATCCCAGGAAGGTCCATCCATTCCCCCGTTAAATCCTGTCCAATCCGCTGAGAAAATCGTTGATGACGGCGCGATACGTATCCGCCTGCTCCCAGGACGTGGCGTGCCCCGTGCTCGCGAACAAATGCACCTGCGCCTGCGGATAGAGCCGCTTGAAATCCGCGCGCACCGATTCGGGCGTCGTGCGGTCGTTGTCCGTCATCATAATCAGGATGCGGCCCGGCCAACCAGCCAGATCCTCCGGCGTGAAGCGGTGGCTTTCGTAATCTACTGTGCGTGCCAGGATACTCACGAAATCCGCTTTGGTCAGGCGAACACGCAGCAACTCGTTGTAGATTGCGAACGGCAACGCCGCCTCCGGCGTTTTTTCCGGCATGAGCTTACCCAGGCTGAGATTCAACAGCCAGCGCAGCACCCCTGCTGGCATGATCCTCAGCCAATGGAGTATGCGTTTGAACTTCGCCGTCGCTGGATCATCAGGATAGGTGGGCTGCGTGTGCGAGAGGACGAGCGAGGCCGTCATTTCCGGGTAACGCCGCACGAAGATCTGCGCGACGAAGCCTCCATACGAGCTGCCTTGAACGTGTGCGCGCGCGATGCCCTCGTGGCGCAGAATCCCGGCAAGCCCGTCGCAAAGTGCCTCCATCGTGCTCACCGGTGGATAGCACGGCGCGATGACCCGGTGCATCTGGGCGAAATGCAACAGGTGATGCCAATCAAAATAGGGGACGCCGAGCGCGCCGGTCAGCATCAGGCGGGTTTCGGGGCCGCTGCCGAGATCGTAATACTCCCACGCCACGCCGTCCTGGGTGATGCGTTTGAAGGGATGGTCGGTGCGGAACTGGCGGTAAGGTTCAAACTGTTCCAGTGGAACAGCCTGGTAGATCCTCGCAATTTGGGGATTCAGCAAAAAATCGTCCATCTCTTCCTCCCATGAAAGCCGGATTTACAGAGATCGCGGAGTTGTGTCTGCAAATCCGAAATCTGAAATCCCAAATCCGAAATTAGCTCCGGCAGGCTTTCATGGGTGCGCCTGATGACGGGCGGGGCCATCAGGCGCGACTCCTGTTGCCTGTCTACGCCCCAGGGCCCGAGGGTCGCAATTTCCATGTCGCGTGTCCCGGTTTTCGCATTCCTTGCGCTCACAGCGCCTTTTCCAAAAGAAACCGTTCAATCCGTTGGGGGGCTGAGCCTTTTGCACAGCCAGATCCCGGCAGCGACGACGGCAGCCAGCACGCCCGCACCGATCCATATACTGCGCCAGTCCAGGGGAATCTCGTGGCTGCCGTCGGGCAGCAGTGGCGTTGCCGGGTCAAGGTGCGGATACAGGCGTTCAATCGTGGGGGTGGGCACAGCCGTGCTGCGGGCCAGCGCCAGGAACTCGTCGGTGAGATGGTGCACCTCGTCACGGGCGGCGTTGGCGTGTCTGACGAGTGCGATATCCATTTTGGGGTCAGCTATCACGCGCTGCAACCAGGGGATCAGGATGGGCTCCGGCAACGCCGCAAACAGCCCCAAATAGCGGGGGGTCAACGGCAGCCCGCGCGCCTGCAACACGCGGAAACCTTCGCGCACGGCGCGTACCGCCAGTACCAGTGCATCTCGCGTGCGGGCCAGGCGCAGCCGGTCCGTCCCGCAGGCATAGAGAGCCGGCCCGAGCGAGGGCATCAGCAGCGCGACGTGATACTTGTGCCAGGTGTCCATGTCGGTGCGGATTTCCGCCTTGAAGCCCGGCGCAGCAGCAAGGGCGGCGGCGATGCGCCGTGTGCGCTCGGTGATGCGCCCGTCCACCTCGCCGAAGGGAATGGCGCACGGCTCTGTTTCTGTGCCCGTCAGACAATGAATCACATATCCCTCGCGGTAGCCGGCCGAAGCCGGAAAGCCGATCAAGACGCGCTCCTGGCCGAGCGCCGCGATCAGCGCGTCCGGGCCGGCGGCGTTGTTCATCAAGAAGAGGATGTCCGGCACGCGCTTGTTCGCCGCCAGGAGGGGCAGGATATCCAGCGCGTGGTTCTTACGCATGATCACCATGATCAGGTCGTATTCGTCGTCGGGCGCGAGCTGCTCAACGACATTGATCCGCGCCGTTACCCACTCGTCGTTGACCAGGTTGTGAATCACCACCCCCTGTGCACGCAAGTCGGCCAGGCGCTGCCCCCGCGCCAAAATTGAAACATCGTGCCCGCCCTGGTGGAGTTTTGCGGCGAACAAGCTGCCCAACGGTCCAGCGCCATAAATCAAAATTTTCATCGGTCACCTCCTGGAAGTGAAACCTGAGTCAAAAAACTTGAGCTCCCTGTCCTTTGTACCTGGAGTGAAGTTCTGGGGGCATTGCTCAACGCTCACCCCGGCTCTCCAGCGCGCGTGCGAACAATTCCCGGTCTTCTGCCTGGATCACCGTGAACGCCCGGTCGCCGAGCATGGCGAGCAATTGCGGTAGATACAGGTCCGTGCGCAGGTGGTGCTCCGCGATGAAGACCAGGAGCGAGTTGCTCGTCCACGAGGCCCGTGCGCGAGAAGCCGTCAGCCATTCACCGACGAGCACTTCCTCTCCATCCACGACAAGGATCAATCCCAGGCCTCGCGCTTGCGACAAGGTCTCTTCAGAGACATGCGCCACGACCACCCGGCAGCCCGGAGAATCAATGGCTTCTGTGGTGTAAATCACAACGCGCACGCCGCGACAGGCAGCTTCGCCCAACGCCTCCTTCAACGCCGGGAACGTGGAGGGAAACAGGGCGATGTAAACGCTGGCCTGTGCCTGCGCCAGCATCTCCTCGGCTTTGGCGAGGATGTTCTCGTGATTTTCAATGTTCCACACATAGTCAAGGTCCGAGCTCTTGCCCAGCGTCGTGAGATCATCTTGCAGGGAACCGATCAGTTCTTCCTGTTCGCGCCGCAATTGGGCAAGGAATTCCTCCGGCGGAACCGGCGCGTATTTCATTCCCCCCTCCATTCGCAACGTCATCGCCGCGCCGCGCGCCGTCAGCTTGCCCATCACCTCGTAAATCATTGAACGAGGGACGCTGGAGAGCTTGGCCAGCTGGTAGCCCGTGACGGGACTTTCGTGGAGCAGGGCGAGGTAGGCCTTGGCTTCGTATTCGGAGAAGCCCAGCTGTGTCAAACGGTCAATCAAGTCTGTGGTCAAGATCACCTCCAGTAGTTATGACTATAACTAAGGCGTTATTATAATAACTACTATCATTCTATACCTGTTTTGGGGTGTGTCAATCCTCTGTCGCGTTTTCATCTACCTGACCCAAGTCGCTACCTTGTACCTTTCGTGAAGTAAAGGGGCGCTTCAAGGGCCAAGCGTCACTACCAACCGCGGTGGCAACTTGAGTTACCTGACGGGTTTGAAGCTGATTTAGAAGGTGCGTTGTTGGTTACAGGGGCTGGATTTGACAAGACGTAGCCGAACCATATACTGAAAACAAGCAGCCCGGTTATAGTTAAGTGGCCATTCCGGCGAAATCACCGTTCGGCGGCTCATCTCCACTCACTGATGGTGATAAAGCCGCTGCATCATGGTGGGATGTAGTAAGGAGGAGAAAAATGTTTGAATTGCCTGAATTCGTTATCCTGGCCAAGCAGATGAACGACACCCTGCAGGGAAAGGTGATCCAGAGGGGGTGTTTGGGAAACAGCCCGCACAAATTCGTGTGGTACAACCGAAGTCACGACGAGTTTGAGCAGCTAACCAGAGGCAAGACAGTCGGCAAGGCACGGGCGAAGGGCAAATGGCTCTTCATCCCGCTTGAGCCGGGGTATGTGCTGCTCCTGGGCGAGTGCGGCGGCACGATCCTCCATCACCCTGCCGGGTCGGAGGTGCCGAAGAAGTACCACCTGTACATCACGTTTGAGGATGGCTCCTTTCTTACTGCAATGACCCAAATGTGGGGAGCGATGGAGCTCTACAAACAGGGAGAGGAGGGCGAGCGAGAGTACGTCAAAGGGATGAGAACGACACCGGCTGAACCTGAGTTCACGTTTGAGTACTTCAGCGCTCTGATAGACGGTCTTCTGGCGGGCAAGAAGCGGAGCGCCAAGGCGCTGTTGACGCAGGATCAGCTCATCCCTGGGCTGGGAAATGCGATCGCTCAGGATATTCTGTTTCGGGCCCGCCTGGCTCCCTGGCATCCCCTGGACGATCTCAACGAAGCCCAAAGGCAGGCGTTGTATCACGCCATTGTAGAGACCACCCGTGAGGTGATTGAGAAGGGCGGGCGGTACGACGAGTATGATCTGTATGGCCGGTCTGGGGGATACGTCCGCCTGATGGACGGCCAGGCGGTGGATCGTCCCTGCCCTGAGTGCGGCGGCGCGATAGTGAAGAAGCCCTATCTGGGCGGCGCGTGCTATTACTGCCCCCACTGTCAAAAATAAGGGGGCGGGGAGGCATGGATCCAACCTGGGGCTGCACCTGGCGCGGCTATCATGGGTGGCTCGGGGAACCGCCAGCCGTTCAGCTGATCCGATAACTGAGGGGAATGAGATGACTCTACTGGAGACTTATCCTTGCCCTAAATGCGGCAAAGCAGGCTTGGTTTATGAGGGTATGTTGGCGTGGCGACATGGTCCGCGGCCACCGCGCGAACTTGCCCGCAAAGATTTAGAATTGGGAGCCGGCGGTGATTATGAGCGCGAGAATCTTTATCACTGTTCAGAGTGCGGCGCGCAATTCTTTGAAGATGTAGAGCAGCGCGGGCAGATACATCTTTACGAGGAAGGAAATGGTAAATACCTGTACGATCAGTTCACGGCACGTTGGCAACACGATGATCGCAGGTGAGCAAAATGAGCGAATACACGAAGGCCGTCAAACGTTCACTCCCAATCTCTGAAAGAGCAGGGCGAATTACGGGAGCCGGGCGAAGGACGACAGACCACCTGTAAGGTCAAACCGTGGTCAGTGGTCCGTGATCCGTCAACTCATCCCTCTAACTGCCAGGTGGGTGCTGGCCGGGTGCGCCCCCGGACGAACCAGATGTACAGTAAATAGACCGAGAGGGCATACATCACAATCGTCGCCACGAAAATTGGATTGAAGCCGTAAGCCACCTGGATCGGCCCGCTGACGGAAGGGCTGATCGCCCGCCCAAAATTCCAGATCATGCTGTAGAGGCTGGCCGCCATCCCGCGCGAGTTTTCGTCCACCTCTTCCATCACCAACGTCTGGTAGACCGGCGAGGAGAGATTCATCAAGGCCATCCGCACCAGATAGGCCAGGATCGCCAAAGGCAGATTGGGCACGAAGCCCAGGATGATCAGAAAGGGCACTGACAACCCCTGCGTGATGACGACCATCCGGGCCTTTCCCCACCGCTCGGCCAGCACCGGCGCGACCAGAAAGGCAATCCCCATGCCTAACGCGCCGAAACCGAAGAGCTGGCCGATGGCGCCATCAGACATCATAAAACGCGAGCGGAAAAAGAGATTCATGAAGGGGATCAGCAGCCCTGCCCCCACGGAGATAATCAACGAGGGCAGCAGGAGTTTGGTCATGATACCGCGCTGTTCCCAGGCCGACCGGAACGGCATGGCCGGTTTCCGGTCCGCCCGGCGGCCATCGCTCCGCAGGAAGACCAGCGGGATGAGCGACAGGCCCATCAGGACCGTTGTCACGCCCATGGACCAGGCATAGGCTGAGCTGGATTGCGGGCTGACGCCGAGCCGGAGCGCAAAGAAGGCCGGGAGCATCCCGCCCACAAAGTTGCCCGCAAACGAGGAGACGGTGGAAATGCCGCTGTTGAAGCTGAAAAGATAGGTACGCTCCGATTCGGTGCTCTGCTCCATCAAAAAGGGGGACGCCGTGACGGAGAAAAGGCTGTTGCCAAGGCCGGAGAGGACGCGACTGAGGATCAACATCAACGGTGTGGGCACCAACAGCATGATGAGCTGCGAGAAGACCATCAACGCGCCGCCCCCAAAGAACGCCCGTTTGCGGCCGATCAAATCGCTGAGATAGCCGGCAAACAGCGCCACCATCAGCGCCACCAGCGAGGGGATACTGATCAGCACCCCTAAGAAGTCCTCGCGATAGCCTAAGCTGATGATGTAAAAGTTGAAAAACAGTTGAAAGATCCCGCCGCCGATGCCCTGGAGGGTGGAGACCACCAGGTAGAGCCGGGCCGGCGGCGAAAACTTCCGCACGTTATAGACATATTCTTGGAAAACGCGCCCCATTCTATCTCATTTCTCACTAAAATTACTTCGCTATGCTAACTATACTCCGGTGGAGAAATTTGTCAACCTTTGAGGTACGCTGTTCCTGAGGTATAATCGGTCCATCATGGTGACCATTGACGGCTCTCACGGGGAAGGCGGCGGGCAGATCCTCCGGTCAGCGTTGACGCTGGCGGCGCTCACCGGCACACCGTTGCACGTGGAGCGGATCCGTGCCGGCCGCGAACAGCCGGGGTTACGCCCGCAGCACCTCACAGCGGTGCGGGCCGCTGCCGCGCTCTGTGCCGCCGGGCTCCAGGGAGCGGCCATTGGCAGCACCGCCCTCACCTTCGTTCCCCAGCGGCCGGTCCAGGCCGGTGAGTATACCTTTGATGTGACCGAAGCGGCCGGCGGTGGCTCGGCCGGCGCAGTGACGTTGATCCTGCAAACGGTGCTGCTGCCGCTGGCGCTGGCTGCCGGGCCTTCGCGGGTGACGCTGCGCGGTGGGACCGACGTCCCGTGGAGCCCGCCCTCGTTCTACGTGGAACGGGTCTACCTGCCCACCCTGGCCCGCCTGGGTGTGACGGCGCGGATGACCGTCCGGCGGTGGGGTTTCTACCCCCGGGGCGGCGGCGAACTGACGGTGGAGATTGAGGGCGGCGCGCGCCTGCACGGGGCGGACCTTGGCGAACGGGGCGCACTGGTGGAGGTGGAGGTCATCGCCTACGTGGCGCAACTGCCGTCGCACATCCCGCAGCGGATGGGCGACCGGGCCCGCTCGCTGTTGCAGGCGCTGGCGGTGCCGGTCCGGGTGGAACCGCGCCACGTCCCGGCGGCCTCGCCCGGCGCGGCGCTCTTCCTGCTGGCACGGTACGAGAAGGCGCTGGCCGGCTTTGCGGCGCTCGGGCGCCAGGGGCTACCCTCGGAGGCGGTCGCCGAAGCGGCCGGCCGCGACCTGCTCGCCCATCACGCCACCGGTGCGGCGGTGGACCCCCATCTGGCGGATCAGCTGGTGCTGCCGTTTGTCCTGGCCGACGGCCCGGCCCGTGCTACCACTTCCCAGGTCACGCGCCATCTGCTCACCAACACCTGGACGGCAGGCCACTTCCCGTTGCCGGCCGCTCACACGGAGGGATCGGAGGGTCAACCGGGATGGCTGAGCGTGCCGGGACCCTCAGTACCGGGAGCCTAAAGCGAGCAGTTGATGGCTCCTCTGAAAATAACGCTCTGAGTTTATGGACTCGTTCGGGGAAAAGATCCCATGGCCGAACTGCTGAAAGACGCGGACCGCCTGCAACATGATCTCTACCATCCAGCGCTCGCGGGCCAGCTGCGCACCACCGAGCGGATCCAACACCTCTGGCAGTCCCTGGCTTTGACCTGACCACCACAGGAGTGACCATGCTGGAAATCGTTTTTCTGGGCACGGCGGCGTCGGCCCCTTCCATCCAACGGGGGCTGCCGGCGCAGGTCGTCTTTTATCGCGACGAGCGCTTCCTGGTAGATTGCGGGGAGGGGACTCAGCGCCAGATCCTCCGCAGCGGGATCGGCTTCCGCCATTTGCGGCGCGTGCTGCTCACCCACGGGCACCTGGATCACATCTTGGGGCTGGGTGGGCTGATCTCCACCTTTGCCCGGTGGGAGGCCGTGGACCAGTTGGAGATCTACGGCGGGCGCTGGGCACTGGATCGGGTTGCCGATCTGCTGAACCGGGTGGTGCTGCGCGGAGCGCGGCCACCGGTGCCGATTGACCTGGTGGACGTCCGGCCTGGCGTTGTCTTAGAGGACGAGACGTTTGAGGTGCGCGCTTTCCCTGTCGTGCACCGGGGGCCGGGGTGCCTGGGCTATCTGTTCCGCGAGAAACCGCGCCGGCCCTTCCTGCCGGAGCGGGCAGAAACGCTGGGCATCCCCGTCGGTCCTATCCGCCGCCAGCTGGTCAACGGTGAGACGGTCACGCTGCCCGACGGTCGCACCATTCACCCCGACGAAGTGCTGGGGCCGGACCGTCCTGGCATCTCGCTGGCCCTGCTCGGCGACGCGGCCCAGGTCACCGACCTGGTGGAGGCCGTGCGCGGCGTGGACCTGCTGGTGAGTGAGGCCACCTATCTCAAATCAGACTTAGAGCTGGCCCGCCGTTTTGGTCACCTCACGGCAGCGCAGGCTGCCTGGCTGGCGCGAGAAGCGGGGGCGCGCGCGTTAGTGCTCACCCACCTCTCGCAGCGTTACCGCGTGCGCGACATTTTAGAGGAAACCGAACCGCTGTTTCCGGGCACCTTCGTGGCCCGCGACTTTGATCATTTCCAGATCACCCGGGAACGCATTGAACTGCGCCACGAAGAGATGGCAGAGGACGAGACCATCCCGCCAGAGTTGGCGGAGGCGACGGGGAGTGTAGATTGAGCCGGCGGCGGACTTTGGGAAAATCCGGCCGTGACATTTATGGCTTGACAAAGAGCGGACTTTTCCTGTATAATTTAGGAGGTCAAGATGACTGACATCTCAGAGATGAACTGTCATGCCTCAACTTCAACGCTTGTCGGTTCTCCTCAGGAGATTTTTTAGGGAGAGGAGGTGATTGTCACCGTCCTGAGCAGGAAGATTTTACCCCCTGATTGGTTCCCCGGTCGTACAAATTAACATGGCTTACATCGTCTTCACATTGCTTTAAGGAGGAGTAGTTCCCATGAAACGCAACATCTGGTTGGTTTTGTCCCTCGTTGTCATTTTGGGGATGTTGGTGACTGCCTGCGGCCCCAAGGCTACACCTACCCCGGCCGCCAAATTCAAGATCGCTTACATCTACATCGGCCCGCCCGGAGACCTGGGATGGACCTATGAACATGACCGTGGCCGCAAGCTCATGGAGAAAGAGCTGGGCGATCAGGTGGAGGTCACTTACATTGAAAGCGTGCCCGAAGGCCCCGACGCCGCGCGCGTGATCCGCCAGTATGCCCAGCAGGGCTACAACATGATCTTCGCCACCTCCTTCGGCTACATGGACCCGATGGTGGAAGTGGCTCAGGAATTCCCCAAGGTTTATTTTGAGCATTGCTCCGGCTACAAGACGGCGGATAACATGTCCACCTACTTTGGCAAGATTGAGCAGCCGCGTTATCTCTCCGGCATTGTCGCCGGCAAGATGACCAAGAGCAACATCATTGGCTACGTGGCCGCCTTCCCAATCCCCGAAGTAATCCGGGGCATCAACGCCTTCACGCTGGGCGCGCGCTCGGTCAACCCCAACGTGGAAGTCCGCGTGGTCTGGACCAACACCTGGTATGACCCGGTGAAGGAGCGCGAGGCGGCGGTGGCGCTGCTGGATCAGGGTGCCGACATCATCGCCCAGCACCAGGATACCACCGAGCCGCAAAAGGCGGCCCAGGAGCGCGGGGCCTTGAGCATCGGCTACGACTCCGACATGCGCAAGTTTGTGGGCGATAGCGTCCTCACCAGCCCGATGTGGAACTGGGGCGTCTATTACACTCAAACGGTCAAAGACGCCATCGCCGGGAACTGGAAGACCCATCAGTACTGGGGCGGCATGAAGGAAGGCGTCGTGGAGCTGGCAGACTTCAGCCCGAAAGTGCCGGCGGATGTTGTCAATATGGTGAATGATGTAAAGGCCAAAATGGTCAGCGGCGAGATGGAGAATGTCTTCTGCGGGCCGCTGAAGGATCAAACCGGGGCCGAGAAAGTGGCGGCCGGTTCCTGCATGAGCGATTCCGACGTGCTGAATATGAGCTGGTTCGTGGAAGGCGTCGTCGGGAACATTCCGCAGCAGTAACTCTTGGGTTTAATGCGGGGGGGGCGGGGTCCGACGCCGGACTCCGCCCCTATCAAGTGCCAGGAATCAGCGGCCTCAAGTCCACCTGCTTGACGCTGGTCCTCCAATCTTTGAAGGCCGAGGTATTATGAAGCAATCCGTGGCTCCGCTGCTACAAATGCGCGACATTACCAAACGTTTCCCCGGCGTGCTGGCGAACGATCACGCGAACCTGGAGCTCTACCCGGGCGAAGTTCTGGCGCTGTTGGGTGAAAACGGCGCCGGCAAAAGCACCTTGATGAACGTCCTGGTGGGGCTGTACCGGCCGGACGAAGGCGAAGTGCTGGTCCGCGGCCGGAAGGTAGAAATCCACTCCCCGCGTGATGCGGCCGCGCTGGGGATCGGGATGGTCCACCAAAATTTCATGCTGGTGGAAACCATGACCGTGGCCGAGAATATTGTTTTGGGGATGCCCGCCCTCTCCTTCAAGCCCAACATGGAAAGGGTTAGCGCGCGCATCCGCGAACTCTCGGCCCGTTACAACCTGGAAGTAGATCCCACGGCTTACATCTGGCAATTAAGTGTTGGCGAACAGCAGCGGGTAGAAATCTTGAAGCTGATCTACCGGGGGGCCGAAATCCTGATCCTGGACGAGCCGACGGCCGTGCTCACACCGCAAGAATCTGAGGAATTGGGCCGCGTCATCCAGCTGATGAACGCGGAAGGCAAAGCGGCCATCTTCATCACCCACAAGATGGAGGAGGTGATGGCTTTCTCGCAGCGGGTGATGGTCCTGGCCCGGGGGCGGGTGGTCGCCGAAAAGCGGACGGCGGAGACCAACCCGCAAGAGCTGGCGCAATTGATGGTGGGCCGCGAGGTGCTGTTCCGCCTGGAAAAGCACCCGTGCCAGCCGGGCGCGGTGGTGTTGGACGTGCACGAGCTGGCGGCGGAAAACGACAAGGGGCTGCCGGCGCTGCGCGGCGTCACCCTGCAAATCCACGCGGGAGAAATCTTAGGCATTGCGGGTGTAGCTGGCAACGGCCAGCGCGAACTGGCCGAGGCGATCACCGGGCTGCGCAAAGCGACGGGGGGGCACATCCATATCGGGCAGAGCGACGTGACCAACCAATCGCCGTTGCGGGCTATCCAGGCCGGAGTCAGCCACATTCCCGAAGACCGGATTGGGATGGGGGCGGTCGGTAACATGGCCGTCGCCGACAATTTGGCCATGAAGGGGTACCGGCAATCCCCCTTGGGAGCCGGCGGGGTGTTACGCTACCAACGCATCCTGGAGTTTGCCCGCCGGATGATTGAGACCTTCCGCATTGCCACCCCCAGCCCGCAGACGCGGGTCAAATTTCTCTCCGGCGGCAACCTCCAAAAGACGATCCTGGCCCGCGAGATCACGGCCTGCGGCGGGCTCCTGATCGCGGTTCATCCCACCCGCGGCCTGGACGTCGGCGCTACCGAGGCAATCCGCAAACTGCTGCTGGAGCAGCGGGATCAGGGCACCGCCATCTTGCTCATCTCCGAGGACCTGGAGGAGCTGCTGGCCGTCTCCGACCAGATTGCGGTGATGTTTGAGGGGCAAATCATGGGGATTGTCCCGGCCGAACAGGCCACCGTAGAGGCCCTGGGATTGATGATGGCCGGAGTAAGGAGCTAACCATGCGCATCGTCTTTGAAAAACGCCAGACCATTTCCAACACTGCCGTCGTGCTGGTGCCGGTGGTCTCCTTTTTAATTTCTCTGTTTCTGGGCGGTATTATTCTCTTGGCGTTACGGGCCAACCCCTTCGTCACTTACGCCGCGATGGCCCGCGGCGCATTTGGCTCCTGGCAGGTCTTTACCGAAACGCTCGTCAAAGCCATCCCCTTGATGCTGACCGGGTTGGGCGTTTCCATCGCCTTTCGGATGCAGTTCTGGAACATCGGCGCAGAAGGGCAGTTGACGCTCGGCGGCGTGGCGGCGGCCTGGGTCGCGCTCTTCTGGTCCGGCTTTCTGCCCGACTGGGCTTTGCTCCCCACCACCATCCTGGTGGGAATGCTGGCGGGCGCCCTGCTGGCCGGCATCCCCGCTGCACTCAAGGCCTACCTGAAGGTGGATGAAACGCTGACCACGCTGATGCTGAACTACGTCGCCATCCTTTTCTCGCAGAGCCTCTACTACGGCGCCTGGCGCGACCCCAAGGGCTACGGTTTCCCCGGCACGGCGCTCTTTCCGGCTGCCGCCTGGTTGCCCCGAATCGCCGGGCGGGCGCACCTGGGGCTGATCTTCGCGCTCATCGCCGCGGCCCTGCTCTGGTTTATCCTCAAATATACCCGCTGGGGCTTTGAACTGCGGATCATCGGCGAGAACAAGACCGCCTCGCGTTACCTGGGAATCAACATCGCGCGCAACATCGTCCTGGCGCTGCTGCTCTCCGGCGCGCTGAGCGGGCTGGCCGGTGCCTGTGAGGTGACCGGCATCGCCCGCCGGCTCCAGCAAGGGCTCTCCATCGGCTACGGCTACACGGCCATCATCGTCGCCTGGATGGCGCAGTTGAACCCCTGGGCGGTGATCTTCGTGGCGCTCCTGATGGCCGTGCTGCTGGTCGGCGGTGACCAGGTGCAGATGATGATGGGACTGCCCGCCGCGATGAGCCTGGTGCTCCAGGGATTGTTGCTCTTCCCAATGTTGGCCGGCGCACTCTTCACCGAATACCGGCTGCGGATCGTCCGCCCCACCCCGCACCTCCAGGAGGCCCGGCAATGATCGTGCTGCTGACTTCCATTCTGGCCATTACGTTGCGCGCCGGCACCTCGCTGATCTACGCGACCATCGGCGAAATCTACACCGAGCGCTCCGGGATCCTCAACCTGGGGCTGGAGGGAATGATGTTGATGGGCGCGGTGACCTCGTTCGCCGTGGTTTACCATACCGGCAGCCTCACCCTGGCGCTGGCGGTGGCCCTGCTGGTCGGGGCTGCCATGGCCACCATTCACGCCTTTCTCACCGTGACCATGCGGGCCAATCAAGTGGTCAGCGGGCTGAGTCTGACACTCTTCGGCTCCGGGCTGGCCAGCTTCCTGGGCCAGCGGTTGGGACCGGGCGGGCAACAGCTGATGGGACTGATCGGCCCCAAGTTCATGCCGTTGGAGATTCCGCTCCTCAGCCAAATCCCGGTGCTGGGGGCATTGTTTAACCAGGATATTTTGACCTATCTGGTTTACCTGCTGGTCCCGCTGGCCTGGTTTTACCTGTACAAAACCCGGCCCGGCCTGAATCTGCGCGCGGTGGGCGAAAACCCGCAGACGGCGGACGCAATGGGGATCAACGTGACGCGGGTCCGCTACCTCTACACCATCTGCGGTGGGATGTTGGTGAGCCTGGGCGGAGCCCATCTCTCGTTGGCGTACACTCCCGGCTGGGCCGAAAACATCACCGGCGGGCGGGGCTGGATTGTGATCGCGCTCGTCATTTTCGCCATGTGGAACCCGGCGCGGGCCGTGCTCGGCGCGGTTCTCTTCGGCGGGATCAACGCCGTGCAATTCCGGCTCCAGGCCGCCGGGACGACCATTTCGGCCGCCTTCCTGAACATGTTGCCCTACCTTGCCACCATCTTAGTATTGATCGTGATGACCTGGTGGGAGACGCTGAGCAAGCGCATCGGCGCACCGGCGGCACTGGGCAAGGGTTACATGCGGGAAGAAAAGTGAAAAGGCAAGCAAAGAGTGAGCAGGGATGAGTGAGCAGTACAGCCGGCTGACGGCAACTGTTCTCTGCTCTCTACCGACGGCTCACCCATTCCATTAACAAGGAGACCATGGATGGACACCACTGACTTGCCCGCCCAACCCACGTCCCGGATGTGCTTCGTCTGCGGGCGGGAGAACCCGGCGGGTTTACACCTGCACTTTTACGAGGACCGCGAAAAACGGCAGCTGATTGCGCCGCTGCACCTGCCGGCGCACTTCCAGAGTTACCCGGGCGTGGCCCATGGCGGCGTGATCGCCGCGATCCTGGATGAAGTCTCCGGCCGCTCCATCAACGTCGGGCGCGCGGAGGAGCTCTTCTGGGTCACGGCCAGGCTGGAGATCCGCTACCGCAAGCCGACGCCGGTGGAAACACCGCTGACGGCGGTCGGTTGGGTGGTGCGCGAGGGGGGACGGGGGGCGGAAGTGGCCGCCGAGATCCGTCTGCCCGACGGCAGCATCAGTGCCGAGGCGACCGCTCTGATCGTTGCGCCCTCTGGTGAGGCCTTACAGAGCTGGGACAGAGAGCGCGAGCAATGGTTCGTGGAGCGTTAAACGGTGTCAGGACCCCGGTTGACCTTTTTCTGTGAGCTGGAGACCGCCGCTTTGACGGCTCTCTTTGCCGATCCGGCGGTGCTGGACGATTTGCAGGCCCTGCCGGCCGGCGTCAGCCTGGGCCTGCTGGATCTCTCGCCGGAGCGCGCGGCCGTGGTCCAACGGCTCAATGCAGCTCGCATTCCCGTCACGGCCTGGCTGTTGCTACCCCAAGCCGAGGGCTATTGGTTTAATGTGGACAACGCTCCGCAGGCTGCCGCACGCTATCGGGCCTTCCAGGATTGGACGGCGGCCTACGGTCTGCGTTGGACCGGCGTCGGGCTGGACATTGAGCCGGACCTCCGCGCGCTGCAACAGCTCCGCCGCCGCCCGCTCTCGCTGATCCCTCAGCTCCTGCGCCGGCTGGTCGCCCGGTGCCGGCTGGCGCAGGCCCAACAGGCTTACGAACAGCTGGTACAGCAGCTCCGCGCCGATGGCTACACCGTGGAGAGCTATCTGATCCCGCTGATTTTGGATGAGCGCCGGGCGGGGGCGACCCTGTTGCGCCGGCTGGCTGGGTTGGTGGATGTGCCGGCGGATCGCGAAGTGCTGATGCTCTACACCAGCTTCCTGGGTCAGGCCGGCGCGGGGGTCCTGTGGAGTTATGCCCGTGAAGCTCAGGCAATTGCCGTAGGCAGCACCGGGGGCGGCGTGGAGCTCGGCGAGCTGCCGACCACCTGTCTGAGCGGGGAGGAACTGGCCCGTGACCTGCGCCTGGCCTATCGCTGGACGGACCAGCTCTACATTTTCAGCCTGGAAGGTTGTGTGCGGCGGGGATTGCTCAAGTCGCTGCGGGTGTTGGATTGGGAAGCGCCCCTGGCACCGCCGTGGGAGGCCACGGCGCGGATCGGGCGTTTCCGCCGGGCCCTGTCGGCCACGCTGTGGGCCAGCGCCCATCCCTGGTTAGTGGCGGTGATGGCGCTCGCGTTCTATTGGTGCGTCCGTACTTTGCTGAGTGATGAAGAATAACTTGAGTTGTCACCGGCACTATACTCACTCATCCCTGTTTTTGTAAGGAGAATGCCTATGTTGAGCGGTGTGAAGACATATTACAAGCCTAAAACGATTGAAGACGCGGTCGCGCTGGTGCAATCCAACCCCAACTCGGCCTACGTGGGCGGTGGCGCCTGGCTGGTGGCACAAGGGGATCCTGAGCTGGCCGTGCTGGTGGACCTGAGCCAGACCGGGTTGAACCTGATCAACAGCGACATGGAGATGGTCCGCATAGGGGCCACGGCGACGTTGCAGGCGATCATAGATCAAAGCGACACAGCCGGGTTGGCCAACGGCGTTCTGGCGACGGCGGCGGGCTTCACGCAATCGCGCAACCTGCGCGAGCAGGGGACGCTCGGCGGGACGTTGATCGTTGCCGGGCCGGCTGACCCGCTGACGACGGCGCTGTTGGTGCTGGATGCGGAGATCCTCTACGCCGACCCCACGCTGCACGTCGCGCCGTTTGCCAGCTTTGTTGCTTACCGCGAGCGGCTGATCAAAACCCGCGTGCTCTTGACGCAGGTACGGGTCAAACGCCCGCCGGCCCGCAGCGCCATCGCCTTTGAGGAGGTGGGCCGCTCACCCAAAGACAAGCCCATCGTCTGTGTGGCCGCTTACCTGGAGACCGAGGAGGGGCTGCCGACGACAGTGCGGATCGCGGTGGGCGGGGCCGACGCGCAACCGGTCCGGCTGCACAAGACCGAGCACCTGCTCAAAGGGCAACTGCTCACGGCCGAGAAGGTAGAGACGGCCCTGGCCCCCAACCTGACCGAGCTCCACCCTATCGGTGACTACCGGGGCAGCGCTGAGTATCGCCTGGAGATGGTCAAGGTGCTGGTCCGCCGGGCGGTGCTCGCCGCCTGGGAGCAGGCACGCCGCTAAACTGCGGCCCGGCTTCACTCCAGCCAATACGGCTAAGGCCACGGATTAAAGCGGGGGTTTTTGCGGGTGGGCTCGGCCCGCCCGTGAAAACCCCCTTTGCAATTCCGGCCCCGCTTCCTTTCTCACCCGTTTTGAGGTAGAATAAACCCACAGCAATAATGTAGTTCAGGGAAAGGTTAAAATTCAGGTTCAAGTCAAGTATGGAAAATCAACAACCGGAGACGAAACGGCTGGGTTGGTCCTACGGGGGACAGGCCGTGATGGAAGGGGTGATGATGCGCGGGGCGCATCTCTCGGCGGTCGCCGTGCGCCGCCCCGACGGCGAGATCGCCGTCAAAACGGAGCCGGTCAGCCAGCTTTACCGGGGACCGGTGAGCAAGATCCCCTTTTTGCGAGGAATTCCCATGCTGTGGGATTCATTGGGGCTGGGAATGCGGGCCCTCTTCTACTCGGCGGAGGTTGTCGGGCAGGCTGAGGACCCTGATTTCAAAATGAGCGGCGGTCTGGGCATTGGCACGGGCGCGCTCTCGCTGCTGGCAGGCATGGCACTTTTTATGCTGCTGCCCTCGTGGGTGGCCGGGCTGCTGGTGCGGGCGGCAGATCAAACCGTACTCTTTAACATCGTGGAAGGCCTGATCCGGCTTGCCATTCTCATCGGCTACATGGCGGCGGTAGGACAAATGGCCGAGATCCGGCGGGTCTTTGCCTACCACGGGGCCGAACATAAGACGGTCAACGCACACGAAGCCGGCGCGCCGCTCACCGTGGAGAGCGTGCGCACCTTTTCCACGGCGCACACTCGCTGCGGGACGGCCTTTCTGCTGATCGTTGTCGTCATCTCCATCCTGGTCTTCGCGCCGTTGGGGAAACCACCCCTCTTGATCCGCCTGGCCTCGCGCCTGCTCCTGTTGCCGGTGATTACCGGGATTGCTTACGAGGTCCTGCGCTTCACCGGTAAACACAACCACTGGGGCTGGGTGCGTGTCCTGATTGCGCCGAACCTGGCGCTCCAACGGCTCACCACCCGCGAGCCGGACGATGCGATGTTGGAGGTAGCCATCACGGCACTGAAAACGGTCCTGGCGGGGGAAGAGACACTCACCCACTGATCCACTCAGCGACCAGCAAAGAAACGCTGAAGGCGTTATTACGAACTGGCGTTCACCAGCCATGGAATGAAAATGTGAGCGGTGAGCAGGAAACAGGAACTTCTACCTGCTGCTCTCTGCTCCCTACTTAACTGGTTTCTATTTTCAGAGAATTCCCTATGAACTGTGGCGTTCACCAATGGTGGGACGAAAATCAGGTTCGTAGTGCCGCGCTTATGAAGTTTGAAAATTAAATTCGGTCATGGGCCAGCCGGCTTAGAAGGCGTAACATAGGTAGAATAGGAATGTAGTGACGCCTTTAGGCGTTCTCCCTTTCAGCGGCCAGCAAAGAAACGCCTGAAGGCGTTACTACAAAGCCCAAAAGCCCACGGCCTCTGTGACCGAATTATTTTCTCAAAGATCATCAGCGCGGCTAAGACGGCGCTAAAGCGCCTGACTACAAACGCAGAGCGTTATTTTCAGAGGAGCGGCCAGTGAATCGGTAAGATCGGAGGAAAGCATGACAACTGCATCTGCCTGCCAGGAATTTCTGAGCCTGCATACGATTGCCGTCGTCGGTGTCTCGCGCAGCGGCCGCAAGTACAGCAATCTGGCCTACAACCAGCTCAAGGCGCGGGGCTACCGTGTCTTCCCCATCAACGCCCAGGCCGAGACTATCGGCGGCGACCGCTGTTATCCCAACCTGGGCGCGCTGCCAGAGCCGGTGGAGGGTGTCTTGCTCTTCGTCCCACCGGAAGAGACGGAGCGAGTGGTGCAGGAGGCCGCGGCACTCGGCATCCGCCATATCTGGATGCAACCCGGCGCTGAGTCGCAGTCCGCCATTCGCTTCTGCGAGGATCAGGGGTTTTGCGTGGTTTATAACCAGTGTATCATGGTCACGGCATAAGCCAACCGCAAAGGCACAAGGGTATCATCACCATGGAATTAGGGCCGGATGCGCTGGACGCCGGTCAACCGGATGCGCACGTCCTGGCATTACTGCGAGCAAGCCTGGCGGCCTGCCGGGCCTGGGCCATCTGAGGCACACAAGGAGTCACCCATGGACGAGAAAGCGAAACTGATTCAGCAGCTGGACGAGGCCCGCGCCAAAATGCGCGCGGTGTTGGAAGGAATTGATACCCGCGTGGAGATCTACCCGACCTGGACGATCAAAGAGGTGTTGGCCCACATCGCCGGCTGGGACGACGTCAGCGCGTCGTCGCTGCGGCTACACGCCGGAGGACACGAGCCGCCCACGCCGGCCGCGCGCGGCATTGATTACTACAACGCCGAATCCGTCGCCACCCGCGCCGCGCTCAGTTATCAACAGGTCGTTCAGGAATGGGAACTGGCGCGCGAGGAATTCAAAGCCGCGCTGCTGGCGCTCTCGCCGGAGAAGCTGGCGGAGCCGTTTATCTTCCCCTGGGGACCGACCGGCACGGTGGCGCTGCTGGTGCGAATCTTCGCCGAGCACGAAGAAGAGCACGCCGCCGAGATCGCCGCGCTGAAGGCGAAGGCCGAGGCTGAGGCGGCCGGCGACTCAAAAGCATGACTGCGGCGAAGCTTGCTGAGACACCGGCAGCGCCCATCACCAGCACCAGCAACCGGCGCATCGTGGCCGCGCGCAAACTGGATGACCGCAAGGAACGCCAGCGCCAGGGGCGCTTTCTGGTGGAAGGGCTGCAACTGCTGCACATGGCGTTGGATGGCGGCGCGCGACCGCTGGAGGTCTTCTACTGCGAGGCGCTGTTCACCGGCCCGGAGGCCCCGGCGCTGTTGGAGCGCTTTCGCGCCGCCGGTGCGGAGCTGGTCGGCGTGACGGCGTCCGTCCTCCAGAGCCTCTCGGAGCGTGTCACCCCTCAAGGACTGGTGGCTACGTTTGCGCCGGTGGACCGCCCGCTGGAGACGCTGGCACTGGCGGGCCATGAGCTGGTCGTAGTGCTGGACCGGCTGCAAGACCCCGGCAATCTGGGGACCCTGTTACGGACCGCCGACGCGGTCAGCGCGGCGGCAGTGGTGCTGGTACAGCCCTGTGTGGATCCCTACGATCCCAAAGCGGTCCGTTCCAGCATGGGGTCGCTTTTCAATCTTCCTCTCGTTTTGACGGCCGATGTCGCGGCGCTGATGGCCCGGCTGCGCCGCTCCGGGTTGCGCCTGGTCGGCGCTCATGCGCATCAGGGCGCGCCGTGGGGGGCCGGACTCTGGTCGGGTGGCGTGGCGCTGGTCTTAGGGAACGAGGCGCGCGGCCTCTCGGAAGATGTGAGTGCTGAGATTCACGACTGGGCCCATCTGCCGATGCCGGGCAAGGCCGATTCGCTGAACGTGGCCGTGGCCGGCGGCATCCTCATGTACGCCTGGCTGCGAGAAAACGCTCCCTGACTCCAGGGAATTCCCCCTGCAAGCGTTTCAGCGTCTCAGCGTTTTAGCGTTTTAGCGTTTCAGCGCGTTGGTAGTGCCGCGCTTTAGGCTCGTAGTGCCGCGCTTCAGCGCGGCAAAACGGCGCTAAAGCGCCTGACTACGAACAAGAGTTTGGTAGGCGCGCTTTATGCTTGTAGTGACGCGCTTTAGCGCGGCTCAGACGGCGCTAAAGCGCCTCACTACAAACGAAGAGCGTTATTTTCAGCGGTCATTCCCATTCACCGGTTCCGTGCTTCTGTGCCACCGTTTTGCAGCACCAGCGGCAGGTAGAACCGGTTTTCCCCGGCCGTGATGACCGTGGCACTGAGCGGCGGGCCGACCACGGGTATCGGCCAGAGCGTCGCCGCGACCTGGTAGGCCGGGTTGACGATCACCGTCCCGGTGGGGACCCAGGGCAGCGTGATGGCATAGCTGACCGTCACGGTTGCGCCGGCGGGCAGCGCCAGGTCAGGCCAGAGTACAAAGCTGCTATTCAGGCTACCACCCTGGTCGGCCCAGGCCAACGTGGTGGAGGCCGGGATGGTGCTGCTGATGGTGACACCGGTCAGCGCCGTGCCGGTGTTGCTCACTTGCAGGGTGTAGGTGAGCCGGCCGGCGGCAAAGGGGTGCTGCGGCGTGACCGCTCCCGTGATGTGGAGCGGCGAGGGCAGCGGTCCGGCTAAGTGCGCTGCCGTCCCCACCGCCGCTTTGACCATGGCGGTCAGATACTCCAGATTCAACGCTGCCAACCGGTCAGCCGGCTGGTGATAGTAGCGATTGCAGTCCCCCTTGCAATCCTCAATGGCTAAAATGGCCGGATACCCCTGGGCCCAGAAACTGACGTTATCACTGCGATAGCCCAGATCGTCATCCACCCATAGCGTGGGGGAGAGCGGCAGCGCGTACCGGGCCACTACCTGGCTGAAGACGCCAGCCACCCCCAGCGAAGCAGGGACCGTGCTGCGGGCGTACAACCCCATCACCGGCGCGCCGATGGCATCGTAGCCGATCATGTCCAGGTTCACCACCCCCCGGATGTCGTCGCCGTGGGCGCGCGCTTCAGCCGCGTAGACGGCGCTGCCGCGAAAAAACTGCTCCTCGCCGGTGAAAAGCACAAAGCGGAGCGTGCGCTCAAACGGGTACTGGCTCAAAATCTCGGCGGCGGTCAACACCCCGACTGAACCGCTGGCGTTGTCGTCGGCGCCGGGCGCTATGTCCGCTTGCGGCATGTCATCCAGGTGCGCCGTGACTAAGATGATTTCCTGCGGGTGGGTGAGGCCGGGCAGTTCCGCCACCACGTTGCGGCTGCTGAGGCCAGAGAGGCTCCACGGGTGATAGGTCGGCGCCAGTCCCATCCCGGCCAGCTGTTCGTAGACATATTGCGTGGCCTGTTGGATGGCAGCGCTGAAGTAGGTGTTGCGGGTGAGCAGGGTGGTGGAAAGGCCGCCGACCGTGACCGATACCTCCCCGGTGAGACGGGCCAGCGCCGTGGTGAGCGCGGCAGTCTGCACCTGTTCCAGCAGCACCGGGATGGGGAGTGTCTCCGTGGTCATGGCGCGCACCCAGAGGGTATGAGTGGCGGTGAAGACGGAGGGGCAGCCGGTGGTCACGGTTAGGGTAATGGAATAGGGGTGCGGGGTGGCGCTCAGGGGAAAAGTGTGGGTGGCCGGATTGCTCGCCTGGACCGGTGAGCCATCGCCAAAGTCCCAGGTATAGGTCACGGCGCCCATCCCGCCGGTCAGAATGCCGGTGAACGTGACCGGCTGACCGCCGCGCACCCAGGAAAGGTTGCTGGTGAAATCGGCCACCGCCGGTTGCTGGCAGGCCACCATCAGGGCCTGGGCGGTGGCAGAGTACACATCCAGCCGGCCCCAGCCGTAAACGTTGTTGGGGACAGCGCCAGGGGCGTCCCCGCATTGCGTGCTGGTGTAGGGGACGGCGGTGGTGTTCAGGAGCTCCTCGGTGGCGGTCAGCGCGCCGGTCAGCGAGGGCACCGCCGACCAGAGTAGCGCTACCGCGCCCGCCACATGCGGCCCGGCCATGGAGGTGCCGGAGAGCGAACCGTACCCTCCGCCGGGGAGACTGGAGCGGACGTTGACGCCCGGCGCGCTGAGATCGGGCTTGCGCCGGCCGCTGCCATCAACCGTCACCGGCCCCCGGCTGCTGAAACTGGCGATGGCCTCGCCGCTGTCGGTCGCGCCGATGGTGTAAGTGGCATCATACATCCCCGGTGGATCGTTGACCGTGCTGCACGCTGACCCGTGATTGCCCGCCGAAGCCACCACCAGAATCCCGGCCGCGCGCACGGCTTCCACCACCTGTTGCAGCAACGCGATATGGGTAGCGTCACACCCCTCTTCAGGCGGGCAGCCCCACGAGTTGTTGACCACATCCGGGGCCAGGGCCGGGTCGCCCAGCGCTGCCGTGCCGGTGATGGGATAGGGGGCCAGGAAGAACTCAAAGCATTCGGCGTAAGTGGCCGGCGTCCCCCAACCCTGCTCCATGTTGCGACAACCGATCCAGCGCGCGCCCGGCGCTACGCCGATTTGATTGCCGGCGCCGTCGTCGCCCACCATGGTGCCCATGGTGTGCGTGCCGTGGCCGTTGTCATCGCAGGGAATGGGCGAATCAAAGCCGCAGGGATTGCCGGCCGGCGTGTTGGGATTGTTCTGGTGGATGGCGTCGTGCCAGTGGTAATTGTGGTCCGCCGTGGCGCCGTCCCAGCCACGATAGCGCCGTTGCAGCGCCGGATGGTTCCAGGCGTAGCCGGTATCCTGCCCGGCGACGACCACGCCCTGGCCGGTGTACCCGCGTGCCCAGACCTGCGGGGCGCCGATGCGGCTCACCCCCCATTCCACGCCGGCAGGGGCCGCCCCAGACCATGGACCATAGACCACAGACCCCCGATCGCTAACGACTGAAGGCTGAAGGCTGGCTGCTGACGGCTGAAGGCTGACGGCTGACGGCTGTTCTTCCACGCCGCGCACCGAGGGGTTGGTCTCAATGCGCGCCACATCGGGCCGGGCGGCAAGCGTCTGGATCAGCGCTTTATCCCCCTGCACCTGGAGCATGTTGACGATGTAGAACGAACGATACGGGATGCCCTGTGCATCCAACCAGGCGCGCAAGGACGCCTGGCTGCGCTGCGCCGTTTCCCAGAGCGTATCCCGGACGAAACGCCTCTGGGTGGTGCGCGTGGTGGCTCGCGGGGCCGCGCTCAGGTCGGCCTGCGCTGTGAGCAGCACCAGGACATCCGCTTCCTCCTGCGTGGAGAGCGCAGCCCATACAGCCGGCGCGACTTTGGCGGCTGCCCCGGCTTCAAGGGGGCGGCTATCCAGGCCGGCTAATGCCCCCAGCAACCCGATCACCAGCACGATCAACCATCCGCCATAACGACGTCGCATCAACCTGTCTCCTCATGAAAATAAAAACCAGTTTAAGGAGTGAGCAGAGAGCAGCAGATCGTGAGCAGAGAGCAGTAAGTCGTGAGCAGAGAGCAGCAGGTCGTGAGCAGAGAGCAGCAGATAGAAGTTCCTGCTCACCACTCACTGCTCACATCTCCATCCAAATCCAAAATCTCAAATCCGAAATCTCCAATCCAAAATCCTATTTGGGTCGCCCGAAATCGGCAAAGAAATAATAGCCACCCCGCCCGTCGGGGATCACCGCCACGCCGACCTCGGTAACCCACGTGCTGAGCAGCGTCCGGCGATGCCAGTCATCTGGCGGGACTTCGTCCATCCACCAGGCCACCGCTTGCTGCGGCGAAGCGGCATAGACGAAGCATTCGGCAGCGCCGACGGCCGGATAGCCGGCCCGCAACACGCGATCTTTGACCCGCGACCCGTCGGAGCCGGTATGGCTCCAGGAGTTGTGCGCCTGGCAGTCCTCGCCGTGGAGCTGTGCCGCTAAAGCCAGCGTATCATTCCAGGTGTAGGGCGGGATGCCATACGCGGCGCGCTGTTCGTTAATCAGCCGGAAGGTTTCGGCGGCCCAGGCGGCCAGATCACCAGAGGGAGCGGACGGCGGGGCCGTGCTCACCGCCGGCGCAGGCGGGGGAGTGGCGACGGTCACGGCGGCCACCGCCGGCGTTGTGGCGGTGGGCGCGGCGGGTGCTACCGTCACCGCCTGCACCACACTTTCCAGGGGGGCCTCCAGCGGCAGGATCAAGGGTTGCCCCACTGCCAGCACATCGGCGTCGGTCAACTCGTTGACCGCCACGAGGGCCGTGAAATCCAGCCCGTACTGCGCGGCAATTCCCAGCAAGGTATCCCCCTCGGCTACCGGTCGCACCACCCAAAAGGGCGAAGCCCCCTCCCAGCCGCTGACCGGCGGGATCAGCAACGGCTGCCCCGCCTGCAAAGCGGTGCTCGCCCCCATGTCGTTAGCCAGTTGCAGCGCCGCCATCGGCACTCCCCAGCGGAGCGCCAAATCGAGCAAGGTATCCCCTGGCTGGATGGTGTAGAGGGTCGCCTGGGGCTCCGGCGTGGGGGTGGGGGGCAGTTCGGGCGCTACCGGAGACTCCGGCGTGGAGGTGGGAGGCAGCTCGGGCGCCGCCGGGATTTCTGGCACCTGCGTTGGGGTGGGGATAGGGGTGGCGGTCACGGCGGGCGGGGACGTGAGAGACAGAGTCGGCTGGAGCGTCGGGGTAGGCGTGGTGCGCGTGCAGGCGACTAAACCCCAGCTCATCATCAGCGCCAGCCGGCTCCAGGTTCCTTTCAGCGTGCTCAGGTCAGGCATGGCCTTCACTATACCACATCTGGTCAGAATGCAATCGGTCCTTTCAATTTGCGCTCTCTTGCTGTACAATAAGGCTTGTGCCAATGGGATCATATGAGTGATGAGTCGGGCTGACGATGGCTGCTCACTATTCACCACTCATTTACTACTCTTTGCGAAGGAGGCACCATGCATCACGTCATCATTGGCGGTGGGGTGGCCGGGATCACCGCTGCATTGGAGCTGAGCCGGCGCCAGGCCGGCCCGGTGGACCTCTACACCGACGAACCCCACTCTTATTATTACCGGCCCCAGCTTTCTCACTTTATGGCAGGGGAAATCTCGTTAAACGAACTGCTGAAACGTTCCCCGGAATGGTACGCGCAAAGGGGAATCCAGTTACACCTGAGCACCCCGGTCAGCCGGCTGGACCCCGACCGGAAACAGATTTTCCTGGCCGGCGGTACCCCCGTGGCTTACGACCGCCTGCTCGTCGCGGCTGGGAGCCTGCCCATCGTCCCCCGGATGGAGGGGGCCACTCAAGCGGGCGTCTTCACCTGGCGCACGCTGTCGGACGCGCTCGCCATCAAGGAACGGGCCGCGCGCAGCCGCCAGGCAGTGGTGATTGGCGGTGGGCTGTTGGGGCTGGAAGCGGCCCACGGCCTGCACAAAGCCGGTTTAGATGTCACCGTGCTGGAGTTTTTCCCGCGGCTCCTGCCCCGCCAGCTGGATCAAGAAGGGGCGACCCTCTTGCAGCAGTTGATTGAAGGGTTGGGGCTGCGCGTGGCCGTCGGCGCTGAGACGCAAGCGCTCCTGGGCGATGGGGAGGTCACCGGGGTACGGCTCAAGGACGGGCGCGAATTCCCGGCGCAACTGGTTGTCGTCGCGACCGGGGTGCGCTGCAACGTCGCGCTGGCCGCCGGCACGGCGTTGGCGACCGACCGCGGCCTGATAGTTGATGAGCATATGGCGACGAACCTGCCCGACATTTACGCCGCCGGTGACATCGCCAGCTTCCAGGGGCGGACGTGGGCCATCGCGCCGGTGGCACAGGCGCAGGGCCGCGTCGCGGCGGCCAACATGGCCGGCGATCCCCA
>Ga0067045_1027955_pt1 | contig 48754 bp, 46 predicted proteins | sample TerdegcTABiofilm_FD_59184 | JGI IMG/M metagenome (GOLD analysis project Ga0067045, IMG submission 59184) | Combined Assembly of (Gp0054472, Gp0054536) Wastewater bioreactor microbial communities from Singapore -Terephthalate degrading...
TCTTTCATATATGCAGTATAAATTGAAATCCAAAGATATTTCTGCAGTAAAAGCATTAGAGCAACTACAGTATGGGTATAAGGTATATTTAGAATCAACAAAAGATAACTTTGAATGGGAAAAAATTAATAAATATAGGAGGTAAAATGGCAGAAAAATCAAAGAAAGTGTGAAGATGATTCATTTATAAATTGCAGTCCAAAAGAGTAAAAAAAATAAAGAAGGAACGAAAGGAGCCTTGAGAGAGAACTATCTAACTCACAAACCAAAAAACTCATCCACGAAGCCCTCGCAAAACTTACCGAAGAAGATAGAGCTCTCATAACTGCGCTTTATTTTGAAAATGTTTCAATCCACAACTTGCAAAACGGCTGGAAGTTTCACGACCTGCAGTGAGGTACAGAAGAGAAAAGGCATTAAGACATCTCAGAAAGATAATTGAAAAGCAAAACAAATTTCTAATTTTATTAAGAATCTTCCTTGCAACCGAACAAAAGTTCGTATATAAAAATAGATGATAAAAAAGGAGATAAAAATATGAGGGGCATTTTATGGAGCAAAAGTTCGGTTAGAGCGAGCATATCCAGAAGAACCCACTGAAAAGAAGTGTGGATTACAAAGAAGTAAAATTCGTCTATGCTACCAGAATTGTAAGTATATCCGAAGTTGGTTCGGATATAACCAAGTTATATGAAATTGGGCGCTTAAAGGGAAAGTTTATGAGGATAAATGTCATTGGCAAATTACGAAAGAGGTGAAAAAATGCAAGAACAGTTAATATCCTTCATCGAAACACTTAAATTAGATAGGAAAATTAACTCATTCGATGAAGCAGCCACAAAGCAAGCTGTAGTCGTAAAGTTATTATCCCTCCTCGGTGGGATATCTTTAATATCGATGAGGTGACACCTGAGTACTCTGTGGGTGGAAGAAGGGTTGACTATTCATTAAGAATCGGTAGCCTTAACAAAGTATTTATTGAAGTGAAGAAAATAGGGGAAGATTTAGAAAACCATCAAGAACAGTTATTAAATTACTCTTTCCAAGAAGGTGTTAAACTTTCTGTCCTAACTAATGGGGTAACTTGGTGGTTTTACCTTCCTTTGCTGGAAGGAAGTTGGGAGCAGAGAAAGTTCTATACTATTGATATTTTCCAACAAGAATCAAAAGATATAGCCTTAAAATTTGTTGATTTTCTATCCAAGGATAATATTACTAGCGGAAACGCGATTCAAAATTCAGAAGCAATTTACAAAGGACAGAAAAAGCTAAACATATTAAAAGAAACGCCACCCAAGGCGTGGAACAAAATCGTTGAGGAAGCCGATGATTTGCTCATAGACTTAATAAACGATACTACAGAGAAACTTTGCGGATTTAGAGCAGATACCGAATTAATTGAACAATTTTTATCAAAATACAAGAACAATTTGGTAATATCAGCGACTCCGCCAACAAGTGCTCTACCTGCCCGCCCCCAAATTGTTTATCCAACTCACTCATCAATTCGTGAAAATTATACTGGAAAATCCATATCGTCTTTCTACTTCAAAGGTTCGCAATACGAGGTAAGGTCATGGAAAGATTTGTTAATGAAATTGTGCGACATTCTCAATACTACACATAGTACGGAATTTGATAAGGTTCTAAATCTAAGAGGACGAAAACGTCGATATTTTTCATCCAACAAAAACGAATTATTTGAGCCACGGAAAATTACCAATACAGACATCTTTGCGGAAACGAACCTGAGTGCAAACAACATCGTCAAAATCTGTTTTGATGTGTTGGCTATGTTTGGGTATTCAAGTAATGATTTAAGAATAGAGGCGTATTGATTTGCTACTGACAAATGGCGCCCAACAGCGTATAACACAGCATAAAAGGTTCGTGCCTTACGGCACTCACCCATATTTTTGCATCACAAAAATTTCTTTTATGCTGGAAACGTTATTTATTTACAACAATAAATTCTGTATAATGTGAAGAAGAAGATTATGAAGGCAATATTAGAAAAAAGCAGAACCATCAATGCAAAGCCATTTTTGAAGTGGGCAGGAGGGAAGACTCAACTAATTGACGAGCTTGCAAATCATATGCCGGCTCATATAAAAAATAGCAAAGTCATTGATTCTTACATTGAACCTTTCGTTGGCGGAGGTGCTTTATTCTTTTACCTTAAGAATCACTATGAAATAAAGAAAGCGTTCTTATTTGATATCAATAGAGAGCTTATTGTCGGCTATAAAGTAATTCAAAATAATCCTTTGCAATTGATAGACATTCTAAAGAAGATTGAGAAGGAGTATCTGCACAAAAAAGATCCTCAAAGGAAAGAATATTATTATAAAATCCGTGAGCTTTACAACAGGCAAATGTTAAATTTTGATTATGAGCATTATAATTCAAGGTGGATTGAACGTGCGGCACACTTAATTTTTCTAAATAAGACTTGCTACAACGGTTTGTTCAGACAAAATAGAAGCGGCGAATTTAATGTTCCATTTGGAAGATACAGAAATCCAAACATATGTTGTGCAGAAAACATTATTGAAGTGAATAAAGCACTTAGGGATACGGAATTTTCTTGCGCTGATTTTGCAAAAGCCAAAAAGTACATCAGCAAGGAGACTTTTGTTTATCTTGACCCACCATATCTTCCAATAAGCAAAACCGCAAGTTTTACGAGCTATTCAAAAGAAGGCTTTACTGAAAGCGATCAGATAAGACTTGCAAAATTCTTTAAAGAAATGGATGAACGAGGAGCCTTTTTAATGCTTTCAAACTCTGATCCAAAAAATGAGGATCCTTCAAACGACTTCTTTGATAAGCTTTATAAAAAGTATTACATTGATAGAGTAAATGCAAGCAGAATAATTAGCTGTATTGGAAGCAAACGAGGTTTAATAAACGAATTGATTATAACAAATTATAAACCGGGAGAGCGAGATGCACGATAGATCCTGGCAAAAGATTTTTGATGAGTATAATATACATAGGCACAATTTCGATGAATCTCCCTTTAGAATTACAGCAGAGCAAATTAAGAGAGCATGTCAGGACTTCACCGAGACAGGAGAAAAGGAAGTACGAATCTTGTGCAAACAAGATACAAGGGAGTCACGACCTCAGGTGTTTAAGGATTTAGGTCTTTTTATTCTACCTGTTAAAAATGGCGAATACTGCATAATCAAAGGTGAAGGCTATATTGATATTCCCCCAATTGATAAAGAACCTCTGGAATACAAGTCGAAACTGAGTTTTGATCTTGACACAGCCAGAGCTGGTGACTCTGAAATGCAGCATCTTGATTACGCTTACGCAACAAGCCTTATAAGAACTTTCTTAAGTGACGATAGCCTTGTTTTGACAATAAGGGGAAGAAAATATACTCCAAGTTTTGAATTTAATGTTGGTAATCACAGGTTGCAAGTAAATAGTGTTCAGACAGAAGTTGATGCAGGTTATGAAGGAAAAGGGCAGGTTGTTTTGATTGAAGCGAAAAATAGATTTGAAAACAATGTAATAATTAGACAACTTTATTATCCATTCAGGCAATGGCAGCAAAAAACAAAGAAAAGAGTAGTTCCGATATTTTTTGAGAAAAAAGAAGATGTATTTCTGTTTTGGCAATTTGAGTTTGAAGATCTAGAAAATTATAATAGCATTAGGCTTGCGAAAGGCGAGAAGTTTAAGATAGTAAGATAAATGGAAAAGGATAATTTTAAGAAAGAGCTAACTACTGTTTGGTCGTTCCCAGAAAGAGGAACTTGGGCAACTCACAATCCAAAATATAGAGGTAACTTTGCTCCTCAGATTCCAAGAAATGTAATCTTAAGATACTCAAAAGAAGGTGACACAGTATTGGATCCCATGGTAGGAAGTGGCACTACGCTAATTGAGACAAAACTTCTCAGAAGAAAAGGTATTGGCTTTGATATTAGCCCTGAGGCGGTAAAAATTACCCTTGAAAATCTCAACTTTGAGTGCGAGGGGTCTTATAAACAGAAAGTTTTTGCTGGTGACATAAGAATTTTAAACTCAATTAAGGACAATAGCATTGATCTCATAGTAACTCATCCACCGTACTTGAACATTATTAAATACTCAGATGGTAAAATAGAGGGAGATCTATCAAATATTGCAAGTGTTTCAAAGTTTTTAATCGAACTTGAGAAAGGGATTAAAGAATTGTACCGAGTCCTCAAAGAAGATAAATACTGTGCAATTCTCATTGGAGACACTCGAAAAAGAGGACACTATGTGCCGTTGTCATACTATATAATGGATCTGTTTCTTAAAAATAGGTTTGTGTTAAAAGAAGATATCATTAAAGTTCAACACAACTGCAAATCAACCCCTTACTGGGAAAGGCAAACAGACAAATATAACTTTTATCTTATCATGCACGAGCATTTGTTTATCTTCCGCAAACCAAAACAGAATGAGGATTTAAAGGAAATAAAATATAGTGCTAAGATGATTTGAGCATTTACTAAGCAGAAATCCTATTATGGAGCTTTAATAGAAAAAGACTTCGAGATTTTTAACCTCACTCAAGGGATTGACCCAGCTCGTGATTTTCCCGCCCGCCAGCCACTAACCTCATTAGATTCTCCCTTTAAAGGAGAGATTTCATAGGAGATGATTGGGAGAGGACTCTGAAAAGAAATGACAATGAAGGAGTAGAAATGATGATCCCGGAGAGAAAATTATAAAGTTAACTGACCTACTTCGCTAAAAAACCCCTTGAAACAAAATAGTCAATAAATACAGAAAGAAGCATAGCAATGGAAAGTAGAATGATAATGAACTTATTCACAGTTTTGCCAGAAGCAGACTCTTTTTCTCTAAATAAAGCTTTGTTCCCGAATGTTACAAAGCCAAGAAGAAAGAATATAATCTCGAACGAGCTTAAAGAAATTGCAATCAAAATTGCTGAGAGATAATTCAGTGGAATAGTTATATAAGAGACTTTTATGGGTAGCATATAAGTTGAAACCCAAATAATCAGCATACTTATAAAAAATAATACGGTGCCCACCAAAAAAAGCTTCTTCATTAAGATAGAGAAATTTGAAAAAATTAGAGAAATAACTCTATCCTGCTTAAGTAAAACTCGAGAAAGGAAATAGAAAAAAATGCCAAGAATATAAAAAAGAGTAATTATAAAGAGTAAATACAAGATTATGTTATCCACAAATTTAAACCTCCATACAAAAGGTATGATTAAATTATAAGAAAATTTAATATAATGATAATCAAATAAAAAAAATAAATAAAAATAAAATAAGGAGGGATTTAAATGCGTAGAGCAATTCTTTTAACGCCGGGACCCACACAAGTACCTGAGGAGTCATTAGCTGTTGCTTCAATGCCAATTATGCATCACCGAACTCCACAGTTTGAAGCAATATTTGCCGAAGCAGAGGAAGGACTTAAATATGTCTTTCAGACTAAAAACCCGGTGCTAATTTTTGCTTCTTCAGGAACAGGAGCAATGGAATCATCTGTTGTTAATACTCTATCTCCAGGAGATAAAGTAATTGCAGTTGTTGGAGGTAAATTTGGAGAAAGATGGGCAGAAATAATTAAGGCTTATGGATTAAACCTTGTTCAAATCGATATCCCCTGGGATACAGCTGTAAAACCTGAGATAGTAAAGAAAACAATAGATGAGAATCCAGATGTAAAAGCTGTGTTCACAACTCTTTCGGAAACTTCCACAGGATCAGTAACCGACATTAAATCAATAGCTGAGATTACAAAAAATAAGGATATTTTACTCGTCGTAGATGCCATTTCAGGATTAGGAGTCGTTGATTTAAAAACTGATGAGTGGGGTGTAGATGTAGTTGTTGCTGGTTCACAAAAAGGTCTTATGATTCCACCTGGACTTGCTTTTGTAAGTATTTCAGAAAAAGCTAAGAAGTTTATGGAGACATCAAAATTGCCAAAATATTACTTTGATTGGAAGTCTTCTCTCAAAAATCTTGAAAAGAAGACAACTCCATTTACTCCAGGAATAAGCCTCATAATTCAGTTAAATGAAGCTTTAAAACTCATAAAAGAAGAGGGATTAGAGAATGTATTTAAGAGACACTCAAGATTGGCTAAAGCATTAAGAGCTGCTATTTCCGCATTGGGTCTTGAGCTTTATAACAAAGATACGGGAGATGCCTGCACAGCTGTAAAAGTTCCTGAGGGAATCGATGGTGAAAAACTTGTGAAATTATGCAGAGACAAATTCAAGGTCACAATTACTGGTGGACAGTCAGAGCTTAAAGGGAAAATTTTCAGAATTTCCACTATGGGAAATGTCAATGAAAATGATGTAATACTTGGAATATCTGCTATAGAGCGAGGAATGGCTGAACTCGGTTATAAGTTCGACGCCGGGGCAGGTGTTGCTGCCGCAATGAAGTTCTTAGCTCAAGAATAAGAAAGGAGGTGACTTAGATGTATAAGATATTAATCGCTGATGAGATTTCTCAAGCTGGTCTTCAAATATTAAAGAATCACAAGGAATTTGAAGTTATTGAAAAAACTAAAATAACTCCGGAGGAATTGAAGGAAGAAATAAGAAATTACGATGCCTTGGTTGTGCGCTCAAGAACAAAAGTTACTGAAGAAATTGTCAATAACGCACAGAACTTAAAACTCATAGTGAGAGGTGGAGTAGGAATAGATAATATTGATAAGAATGCGGCAGATAGAAAAGGAATTTCTGTAAAAAACACTCCTAAGGCTTCTTCAGTTTCGGTTGCTGAACTTGCATTTGGAATGATGCTTGCAGGTGTGCGCAATCTCATTGATGCAACGATATCAATGAAAGGAGGAAAGTGGGAAAAAAAGAAATTTGAAGGTAGCGAGTTAGCTGGGAAAACCTTAGGAATTATAGGATACGGGAATATTGGTAAATATCTTGCAATGAGAGCCATAGCATTTACTATGAAAGTTCTTGTATATGACCCATATGTTAGAGAAAGTGAAATCAAAGGAGTAATAATTACCGATCTTGATACACTTCTTACCTCCTCAGATATAATTTCAATTCACTGTCCAAAAACCAATGAAACTTGCAATATGATTAATAAAGATTCTTTATCAAAGATGAAAAATGGCGTTGGGATAGTTAACTGTGCTCGAGGTGGGATTGTAGATGAAGCTGCTTTAGCCGAAGGTTTAAAAAATGGAAAAATATCTTTCGTAGGATTAGATGTATATGAAAAGGAACCACCGTCTCCAGATAATCCACTTTTTAGTTGTGAGAGGGTAATTCTTACGCCTCACATTGGAGCACAGACATTTGAGGGACAGGAAAGAGTTTCAATTGAGGTTGCAAATGTAATTAAAGAATTCTTTTTAGGAAAGGAATAAACCAAAGATTATGGCAGATGTATTACCCTTCGATGCTCTTACATATAACACCCAAGTTGTTAAGGATTTAAGAAAAGTAGTCACTCAACCTTATGATAAGATTGATGAAAGACTTAAGAAAACATATCTTGAGAGAAATGAATACAACGCTGTAAGATTGATTCTTCCTGATTTGATTAATGAAATAGATCCTGACAGTAAATATTTAAATGCAAAAGCTACTCTTGAAAATTGGAAAAATAAAGAGGTCTTAAAACATCTGGGTAAGAAGGCATTCTATTACCTTGAACAAAAATTTGTCTCTCCTCTCACAAGCGAAACAATGATAAGAAAGGGCTTCATTGGCTTACTTCGATTTACTGACTTCTCCGAAAAAATAGTATTTCCACATGAAAAAACTCTTTCTAAACCAAAAGAGGACAGGTTTAAACTTACTCTTAACACAAACACATACTTTGAGCAAATTTTTCTCTTGTTCGAAGATAGAAATCTTGAAGTACTAAATCTATTCAATGAAGAGCTTTCCTCTCTTAATGAAAAAACTTCATTTAGTGCTATTGATGATTACAATGTTAGAAATGACCTTTTTCCTTTAAGCAGTGCTACCTTTACCGAAAAAATAACTAAAATTTTCAAGGACAAAAAATTCGTAATTGCAGACGGACACCACAGATACGAAACGGGTGTTAATTATATGAAGTATATGAAAGAGAGGAATCCCCTTCATAATGGCACTGAGTCTTATAATTTTGGAATGATGTTTTTTTCTCCGTCAAACGAAAGAGGATTAGTTATACTTCCAACTCACAGGCTTATTCATGGAATTAATAACTTCTCACTGCCAAACTTCTTAAAGAATATCTCTAATTTGTTTAAAGTAGAGGAGTTTAGGAGTATAGACGAACTGAAGGTCTTTCAAGTTGGAAAAAAGTTTTCATTTGGCTTCTATTGTAAAGATGCTTTAGACAGCTTCTATTTATTAAGCTTAAAAGAGGACCCATTTAATCTGATAAAAGATAAGCCTCTTATTTTAAGAGATCTCGATGTAACAATTCTTCACTCTTTGGTTCTTGATAAAGAATTTGGGATAAATGAAGAGAAACTCAAACAGCAGACAAATGTTGAATATGTTAGGGAAATCGAAGAAGGTTTAGAAGAAGTGAGAAATGGAAAAGAGCAGATGATTTTTATTTTAAATCCTACTCCTGTTGAACAAGTAATGAAAGTTGCTCAAAGTGGAGAGGTTATGCCTCAGAAATCTACTGATTTCTATCCAAAACTTATAACTGGATTAGTAATGTACGAAATGTAAGACCATCAAATTGCCCCCTTAGATATATTTGATATCCAAGGGGGCAAAAACTATCTTTATAAAAATTCCTGAAAAGTATTAACGTAATGGTGTATAATAATTATAATATTTATATTATTTATTTGGTGGTGATATAAGAATGACATTAAATGATAGAATTATTGCCAATAGAGGTTTAGCTCAGATGCTAAAGGGTGGAGTAATAATGGATGTTACTACACCTGAACAAGCTAAAATTGCAGAGAATGCTGGAGCTGTTGCCGTAATGGCACTTGAGAGAGTACCAGCTGATATTAGAGCTGCTGGTGGAGTGGCAAGAATGGCAGATCCTCTAATAATTAAGGAAATCAAGAAGGCAGTCTCTATACCTGTTATGGCTAAGTGCCGAATAGGTCATTTTGTTGAGGCACAGGTTTTGGAAGCTTTAGAAGTTGACTATATCGATGAAAGTGAAGTTCTAACTCCAGCAGATGAAGAACATCATATAGATAAAACAAGGTTTAAAATTCCATTTGTATGTGGCTGCAGAGACTTAGGAGAAGCATTAAGGAGAATATCTGAAGGAGCATCTATGATAAGAACAAAGGGTGAGGCGGGAACTGGTAATGTAGTTGAAGCTGTAAGACATATGAGAAAAGTTCAGGATGAAATAAGAAAGGTCTCCTCAATGAGTGAAGAAGAGCTTTATTCCGAAGCTAAAAATCTTTCTGTATCAATTGAACTTCTTTTTGAAGTAAGGAAACTTGGAAGATTACCTGTTGTAAATTTTGCTGCTGGTGGAATAGCGACTCCAGCTGATGCTGCCTTGATGATGCAGCTTGGTGCCGATGGAGTTTTTGTTGGTTCTGGAATTTTTAAGTCTTCTAATCCAGCAAGAATGGCAAAAGCAATTGTAGAAGCAACTGCTCACTATAATGAACCAGATGTTATTGCATCTGTATCAGAAGGTTTGGGTGAGCCAATGAGAGGTATCGATGTCAATCTGCTTAAAGAAGAGGAGAGGCTGCAGGTAAGAGGAATATAGAGTTAATGAAAATTGGCGTACTTGGCTTCCAGGGCTCCGTAGAAGAGCATTTAGCTTCTCTCAAAAAACTCGGTGTTGATGCAGTTAAAGTTAAAGATGTTGATACTTTATCTAAAGTTAGCGGAATAATTCTTCCAGGCGGCGAGAGCACAACTCATCTTAAATTATTGAAAGAGGTTGGATTATTTGTTCCTTTAAAAGAAGCAATTATATCGGGACTACCTGTTCTTGCTACGTGTGCAGGCATTATACTTTTAGCAATCAAAATAGATACAGAACAGGATTCGCTAAAAGTTCTTGATATAGAGGTTATAAGAAATGGCTATGGCTCACAATATTATAGTTTTGTGGAGTATATAAATATCTTGGGTTTTAATGAACCTTTTAAGGCTGTTTTTATTAGAGCACCTATAATAAAAAGAGTTGATAAGAATGTTACCATATTGGCAAGAGATGGAAGAAAAAATCCTTGTTTTGTTAAAAGGGGTAAAATATTAGGATTAACATTTCACCCAGAATTAACAGAGGATTTAAGGTTGCATAAAATGTTTATTGATCTTATTTAAAAGAGGGAGGATTAGAGATGTCAGGACATTCTAAATGGCATAATATAAAAGGAAAAAAGACTGCCGCAGATGCAGCAAGAGGTAGACTCTTTACAAAGGTAGGAAAGGAAATTACTATTGCCGCAAGAGAAGGTGGAGGAAATCCAGATTTCAACCCAAAGTTGCGTACAGCGATTGAAAAGGCTCGAGCTGTAGGTATGCCATCTGATAATATAAAGAGAGCAATTCAGAGGGGAACAGGCGAAATTAATGATGGGGCAACTTATGAAGAGCTAATTTATGAAGGTTATGGTCCAAATGGTGTAGCAGTCATTGTAGAGGTTACAACAGATAATAAGAATCGTACTATGTCTGAATTAAGAAAACTCTTTTCGAAATTTGGTGGTAGCTTAGGAGAACAAAACTGTGTCTCGTGGATGTTTACTTCAATTGGAAAGATTACTCTCAAGGATGAAAATTTATCTGAAGAAGAAGTTTTTGATCTTGCAACAAAAGTTAACGCGCTTGATGTTCAAAAAGAAGACGAAAAATATGTGCTTACTACTGAAGCCGAAAACTTATTTAAGGTCAAGGAGTTGGTCGAAAAAGAGGATTTTGTAATTGATTCTGCCGAAATAATTAAAGTGCCTAATACATATGTAAAACTGACAGGGGATGATGCTGAAAGAATGATGAAGCTTATGATGGAATTGGAAGATCACGAAGATGTTCAGCGTGCATTTGCAAACTTTGAAATCTCTGATGAAGAGATGGAAAAGTTCCTTACAGCAGCTTAATAGTGCTAATATTTGGAGTAGACCCTGGATTAGCAAATACAGGTTATGCTATAATTGAAGTTAATAACGAAAATTCTCTAAAAGTTCTTGAAGTTAATAAGTTTATAACTAAAAAAGGTCCCATAGAGGAAAGACTGAACAAAATTTTTGACTTTTTAAAAGAGAAGGCTAATTACTACAAGGTTGACTATTTTGCCATTGAAAAAGTATATTTTAATACAAATTTAAAAACAGCCTTAATGGTGGAAGAGGTAAGAGGAATAATTTTACTTCTTGCTGCTCAGCTGAATACTCCAATATATCAGTATACTCCATTAGAAGTAAAGAAAACCCTTACTCTTTACGGAAAAGCTTCAAAATTTGAAGTTAAAAAGGTTTTAGAACAGATATTGGATATAGAGCTTCCAAAATCTGATGATGCTTGTGATGCTGTTGCAGTCGCATTATGTCACTTTCTAAAATTTGACGAGAAGATAGAATGCTTTCTTACTTAAAAGGAAAGGTGGTTTTAAGGCTTGAGGATTCGATAATTGTTGAACTAAACGATAGTTTGGGTTTAAAAGTTTATGTGGCACGACCTTCTACCTTTCCTCTTAATTCTCAAATTACAATCAGAACAGTTCTGCTGATAAGAGAGAATAATTTCACCATTTTTGGGTTTCTCAGTGAGGAAGAAGTAAATATGTTTAATTTACTTCTGTCTGTTCCAAATATAGGTTCAAAGACTTCCATCAATATACTTTCAAAATACTCCCCAAAAGAAATCCTTGAAATAGTTAAAAATGGAGATTGGAATGCACTAAAAAAAGTTTCTGGCATAGGAGAGAAAAGTGCTAAAAAAATTGTTCTCTACCTAACTGAAAAAGTTGAAGGTTTAGAAAATTTAAACAAATCCAAAAGAGAGAATGATGAGATATATTTAGAAGCAAAGAATGCTCTTGTTAATCTTGGGCTAACAACAAGAGAAGCAAAAGATTTACTTGACAAAGTAATGAAAGACAGCGGAAATATAAGTAATCCAGAGGAACTTATCAAAAAGGCACTGAAGCTTGTAAAGAAGTGAAACGCATAAATTTTACACGCCTTCTTTTTAATATCATCTTCTTGATTCTAATATTTTTAATTGCACGCACCATTATAAAGTATAACATTATGCTTAATAAGCTTAAAGAGGTAGAGGCAGAAAATGCAAATCTTGCAAAGCAGATTGAAGAGGTAAAAAAAGACATTGAATTCGCAAAAAGTCCTGAATTCGCTGAAAAGATTGCCAGAGAAAAATTCGATATGATAAAAGATGGAGAACTTATTATAATTCTTGAGAGTAAATAATATAATATATAATAATTGAAAGGAAGCTTTTAATAAAAATGGCGGCATAGCTCAGCTGGTTAGAGCATACGGCTCATACCCGTAGTGTCCGGGGTTCGACTCCCTGTGCCGCCACTAAAAAATGAGTTCAATTTTCCAAAAATTCAAACTAAATTTATTAGAAAACGGCCTCATAGAGGCAGGCGATAAAATACTTTTAGGAGTATCGGGTGGTAGTGACTCCATTGCCCTTTTTGAGCTTTTTTTAGAGCTTAGAAAAGAGTTTCCAATTAATATTTATGTTGCACACATAAATTACCATCTGAGGGGAAATGATAGTGATTTAGATGAAGAATTGGTTAAAGAAAAATGTCTAAACGAAGAGGTTAAATGCTTTATTCTAAATGTAAATAGCGAGGTCTTTACAGAAACTTGCGGCACAGGAATCGAAGAGAAGGCAAGAAACATAAGATACACATATTTTTCTGAACTTAAAAGAAAAAATGGACTTTCTAAGATTGCTACCGCACATACTAAAGATGATTTAGTCGAAACTTTACTATTCAATCTGATAAGAGGAACAAGTCCAGAAAAGTTTGTATCTATATTACCAGTCTACGATGAAAAAAGTTGTATTTTAAGACCACTACTTAATTTCACGAAGGAAGAGCTATCTTCTTATAATAGAAGCAGGAATGCTAAATTCAGATTTGATCTATCAAATGAAGAGAATTCCTACAGCAGAAACAGATTAAGGAACATAATAATCCCTGAAATAAAAAAGATTAATCCTTCATTCGAAGATAGTCTGCTAAAATTTAGAAAAATACTTTCAAAAGAAGAAGAATTTATAACTAAAAAGGTTCTATCGCTTTTTGACGGAGATAATATATTGAGGGTAAAAAGCTCTTTTTTTATCTTAAAAAGCCTCTTTTTAAATTTAGATGATGCTATTAGGCTTCGCCTGATAAGAAAAATAAGAGAACTACTCTTAGGAGATTTGAAAGACTTCTACTATAGTCAGACTGTTTATATAAAAAATGGAATACTTAAAAGTGCCAACTTCAAATATTCTGATAAATTTATAGAAGTTTATATAAATGGAAGTTGGATTATAATTAAAAGTAAAAGAGGGAACTATAATTATGAATGATGAAATAGAATATAGAATTAAAGAAGTTCTCTTCACTAAAGAAGAGATTTGGAAAAGAGTTAAAGAATTAGCAGATGAAATAAACAGTTATTATAACAAGGAGCAATTACTCCTCATAGGAATCCTTAAAGGAGCATTTGTATTTCTTGCAGACCTTATACGTAATTTAGAACTACCTGTAGAAATCGATTTTATAGAAGTCTCAAGCTATGGAGCAAATACTGAAAGTTCAGGGAATATTAATATAGGAAAAGATATTAAAATGGGAATAAAAGGTAAAAATATTCTTTTAGTTGAGGATATTATTGATAGTGGATATACAATTGCCTATTTAAGGGAAGAGCTTTATAAAAGAGCACCTAAATCAATAAAGATATGTTCACTGCTTGATAAACCTGCACGCCGAAAAGTGCCAATTAATATAGATTTTTGTGGCTTCTCTGTTCCCGATGCATTTGTAGTTGGCTGTGGAATGGATGTAAATGAGAAATTTAGAAACTTACCTTTTATTGCAGTTGTAGAAAAGTTAATAAAAAAGGAGACGATTAAGAACTAATGCCAGAGAATAAGAAAGATAATAAAAAGCAAGCAGGTATAAACCTATTTCCACTTATAATTTTAATACTAATAGTTATTGCTGTTTCAGTCATTTTTGATTTAACAAGAGGAATTTCTCCAATTCAGCTAAAATATAATGAATATCTTTCATATATTGAGAAGAACAAGATTGTTTCAGCTGAAATTAAAGGTAATAGAATAACAGGTAAACTTAGCGATGGTGGTGAGTATATCGTAACAATTTATCCAGAGTTAATACCAACTGTTACAGATAAACTTACTGAAAAGAACATTCAAACTCAGCTCATTCAATCTTCAAGTTCAGACTTCTGGGGAATATTTATAAATATCGGGACAACTCTCCTGATATTGGGGCTTTTCTGGTATATGCTGAGTAGAGCTGTCCAATCCTCGGGTGGGAATCAAGTCTTTAATTTTGCAAAAAGTACAGCAAAACTTTTTATGGAAGATAAGCCAAAAATTAGTTTTAAAGATGTCGCTGGGCTCTATGAGACAAAGCAGGAGCTATATGAGATAGTAGAATTCTTAAAGGAACCCAAGAAATTTACAACGATGGGGGCAAAGATTCCGAAAGGGGTACTTTTAGTTGGACCTCCGGGATGTGGCAAGACTCTGCTTGCACGAGCAATATCTGGAGAGGCGAGAGTTCCATTTTTTAGTGTCTCAGGTTCAGAATTTGTTGAAATGTTTGTTGGCGTTGGAGCATCACGTGTAAGAGACCTCTTCAATCAGGCTAAAAAATATGCTCCCTCTTTAGTATTTATAGATGAAATAGATGCGGTAGGAAGGCATAGAGGATCTGGATTGGGTGGGGGACACGATGAGAGAGAACAAACATTGAATCAGCTTTTAGTAGAGATGGATGGGTATGACCCGAGAGTTGGGATAATAGTAATCGCTGCAACTAATAGACCTGATATTTTAGATCCAGCTCTTTTACGTCCTGGGAGATTTGATAGACATATCGTTGTAAATATGCCAGACAGAAAAGAGAGAGAGGATATATTGAAGCTGCATTCTATAAACAAACCAATTAGTGAAGATGTGGATTTTTCAGTTCTTGCAAGAAGAACTGCAGGATTTACAGGAGCAGATCTTGAAAATCTTCTGAATGAAGCTGCCATCCTTGCAGCACGAAGAAACAAAAAGAAGATAGGCATGAGTGAGATAGAAGAAGCAATTGATAGAGTCCTTGCAGGACCAGAGAAAAAGAGCAGAGTCGTTAGTGAGGCAGAAAGGAAAATAATTGCAATTCACGAAGTAGGACACGCCGTAGTAATAAGAAACTATCCAGATCTTGAACCAGTTCGCAAGATATCTATAGTTTCAAGAGGGATGGCATTAGGTTATACACTTCAGCTTCCCTATGATGATAAATATTTAAGAACCAAAGATGAACTCTTGCATAAAATTGTTTCCCTTCTTGGAGGAAGAGCCGCTGAAGAAGTTTTAACTGGCAATATTACAACAGGTGCTGAAAATGACCTGGAACAAGTAACAAAGTTAGCAGAAGAAATGGTAACTAAGTATGGTATGAGCGAAGTATTAGGACCTCGCCGATTTGGAAGAGAACAAGGACCAATATTCCTTGGCAGAGATCTGGTTCAAGAAAAAGATTATAGCGAGGCTACAGGTAGTCTAATTGACGCAGAAATAAAAAATATAGTTGAAACCTCATATAAAGAAGCCAAAAATATAATTCTTGGAAAGATAAATGAAGTCCAGCAAATAGCCGATGTTCTATTGCAGAAAGAAAACCTTGAAGGAGAAGAATTAGAAAGATACCTTGAGCTTGTAAGAGTTATTCCTGATTCCGAGAAAGAAAAAATAGTAACTATATAACTCATAATCTCTTTTTTCATAATAACTATTTTATAGTAAAAAAAATTCTCTTAGTTATTTCATTAATTGATAAATACAAATTTCGAGCTTATTGTTTATTTTTATTCTTCTTTGATAAGCTTCTAAAATTTTCTAAAAATTTCATTTGCAAACCAAAACATTGACTTTTCTAAAATTATTGTTTGAATCTTATGTGGAGTTTTAGAATCACATTAAGATCTTGAAAAATGTTTAAGTAGAATGCAGATAAATCCTCCAGCAGATTACTTGGAAGAGGTTTTATTAGTTTTAAGGAAATTAAAAAATATTAGGAGGTTTAAAAATGTGTTCCTTAAAAGATTCAAAGTTTCTACAAGCAGAGAGAGAGAACGGAATTAAATCTCTCAAACTCTTCTAATCATCCTTTAAAATTAAGGCTTCTTATTCCTCTTTTATGTATTCTTCTCTTAATTGTCTTTAGTCCTTATGAGAATGTTGCTTCGTCACTAAAAGATAGTGGAAATTACAAAGCTTATCTACTTTCTAAAAACCAGCGTCAAAGGTTAAATCAACTTTTATCACAAACTGAAATTTCCAAGGATGTAACCTACAGAAAGACTTCGTTTTCCAATACAGTAAAGGATGGAAAGAAATATACTCTCAAAGTTTACACTAAACCAATTAATACATTCATTAGTGGAAGAGGTTTTATCCCAATAAAGTCTGAAATTAAGAAATCTAACATTCCTAATTATAGCTATTATTCTGACACTTCTTTCTTTAAGATATTCTTTACTGGTTCCTTCGATGTAAAGAAAGATTCAAATTTAATATTTTCTCTTCTTAAAGGAGATTCTCAACTTAAGTTTAGTATGGAGGGAATTAAACCTACTTTACCAGAGTTTGATGGAAATTCTGTTATCTTTAAGGATATAGCTTCTGTAACAGATTTAAAGTATACAATTTCCTCCTTTAATATTAAGGAGGAGATAATATTTAAGAGTAAGCCTTTATTGAGTGAAATTAATTTTGATGTTGGACTTAAAAACATTTCATTCTCTGGAAAAGATGAAGTAAGGTTTCTCTTTAAGAAAGAGAAATTCAGCTTAAAAGTAGGAAAAATAAACTTAAAGGATAAGACAGGAAAAGAAGGTAGAAATATAACTCTTACCTCTGCTTTATCTGAAAAAGGAGATAAAGTTCAGCTAAAGATAAAGCTTGATAAAGAATTCTTAGATAATACAAAGACAGAATATCCTGTAATTCTTGATCCTTCTTTTGAAGTTACACCTTTAGAAGATTTATACATAGATTCCGCAGGAAATAAGTATTACAATGAAAATTTACTTTCCGGTAAAGGAATTATAGATAGTTCTATTACTACTTTCACATCTCTTATGAGGTTCGAACTACCAATTTTATCAGATAACATTGAAATAAATTCAGCAACTCTTTCACTATGTCCAATAGAAAAAGGAAATAATCCTTCACCTATCACTGACATTTATAATGTTACCTCTTCATGGCCAGAAGGACCTCTATTTATTCCTCCACCTACTCTTGGGTCAATACAGGGATTTATTGATTTAACAAATTTAGGAGAACCGGGATTTAGTCCAGTTGTAACTCTACCAAATTCACTAATTGAAGGCTGGCTTACAGATCCTACTACAAATAATGAATTAGCTTTAATAGAGAGAGTTCCAAATAGTTCTGAACCCCCAATTCCTATGAAATTTGAAAGTAGTAGAGGAACTTGCCAAACAGTTCTTACAGTAACTTATACAGAAATAATAGGTGATCAAATTAAACTTGGCTTCTCTGAACATGAAACATTCTTTAATCCTCCATCAACTGTATTTGATGTGAGTGTAAACCTAAGAAATGGAAATTTGATAATTGAACAGGTGGAATATAAACCATATCCAATTAAAACAATGACTTCAAACTTTTCTATAACTTCTACATATAACAGCAGATCAGATGAGACTGGATGGTTCGGTAAGAAGAGAGTAAGTTTACTTGAATCTTGCCTCTTTGATATTGTTTTAAATGACCATATAAAATTTAGAGACTCTACTTCCGCCATCTTTAACTTTATCTATGATCAAGTAGAGAATATTTACATTGCTGAATCCAATAGCTTAAAGACTATTAAAGATATAGGTGGAGCATTTCAACTAACTGAGGGTTATTTCAATAAAACAAAATTCTCTATTGATGGAAAACTATCAGAAGTTAAAAGTAAAGGATACAAAACCCAGTTTAATTGGTCAAACATCTATGGTTTTGATAGGATTACTTCTATTACAAATCCAAATGGAAGCACAACTACCCTAAATTATGATGTAACAGGAAAGATAGAAAGCATTACATATCCTGATGGTTCAGTAAATTATACTTATTCTCAGGATAAACTTACCCAAATCTCTTCAAGTAAAGGCTTTTCTATAACTTTTGATTGGGATGAGAATGATAATATCTCTTCTGTTACCGACCCAAGGGGTTCAATATGGCATTATGATTGTGCTCAAAATGGAAAGTGTCTAAACTCACATGATGAGACAGGATTAAGTGAAACATATAATTATTATTCAAACTATGCAGAAGTAATAAATGAAAACAATATAAAGAATCAGGTTCATTTTAGAGAAGATGGAATTCTAACTGAAGAAAGAACTATTTACCCTTCTTCTGCAGATATTTTAACTTATTCTTATGATTCAAGCAATAATATTATTGGAATGGCAGAAAATCCAGAGCTTTACACCATTATAAGCTATATTGATTACAACTTTCCGAATTATTTAAAAGATTATGTTGGTGGAGAATATACATCTACAAGAACAATTTCAATTGATCCAGAAACTGGGGAAATAACTGAAGCAAGATTTACTGCATCTAATCCTGCTGTGTCAGAAGATATTACAGTGTATGATTTCCAGGGAAACATAATAAGCAGAGAAATTGGCGGAGAAATAACTACAATCTCTTACAATTATATCGAATCATTCCCAAAGTTAGAGGAGATAGAAACCCCTGCAGGAAGAAAAATGACTATTGAATATGATGGACAAGGAAATGTGATTGGAGTATATGACACATGCAATAATAAAACATCAATCGAGTACCCCTCTAGTAATAAAATAAAGATTACATCGCCAGAAGGAAGATGGAAAGAAATTGAACTGTCAAATTGTTGTGGTAAAATATCGACCATTAAGGACACATATGGAGAAGCACAATATGAATATGATGAGAACGGCAATCTCACAAAATATATTGCGCGAAATGGTAAAGAAACAAATTACTCTTATAATACTTACGGAAGAATAACCCATATTGACTGGGAAGGAAAACAATATAATTATGCCTATACTCCACAGGGTTTGCTCACAAATATTTTTGATGAGAGAGGAAGAGTTCAATTCTCGGGAGTTTACAATGAAAGAGAGCAACTTACAGAAGTATGGGACGCTTGTGAAAATAAGAAAAAGATAATATATGAAACTGATGAGGGTAGAGAAGGATATCCAAAGGAAATAATAGATGCATTTGGCAGAGTAACAAAAATTCATTATTTGCAAGAAGGACTTCTTGATTACGCAGAATTTGTATGGGACAGTGGCAAAAGAATAGAATATGAATATGACCTTGTTGGAAGAACTACACGTATTCATGGCGATTATGGAGAAATTGAATACAATTACAATCTAAGTACAGGCATTTTAGATAGAAAGACAAGCGAGGGGAATGGTTTTGCTATCGAAACTGACTATGGATATGATCCTGACGGACTACTAACAGACTTATTTGTTAAACCAGATAATGCAACAAGAGACAAGTACAATTATAGTGGGAGAAGCATCCATTATACAATTGATGACTGTTTGAATATTACTAAGATTGAAGAAAAATACTTCGACAAAAATAATCAACCACTTCCTTTTAGTGTGATTGAAACTTTTGAATATGATAAAGATCATCTTATGACAAAAAGAGTAAGCACAAATACGACTTATGAATATGATGAGACAGGAAGATTAAAGAAAATAATCAATCCTAAGCATTCTGACATGAATTATGAATATACTTATGATTCAATGAATAGGATAATAAGTGATACCCGATGGTTTTATGAATATGACACATTTGGACAGTTAACTAAAGCTTACCGAGGAGATAAAGTATGCACCTATGAATATGATATAGGTGGTAATATGACAAAGAAAACTCTCACAGATTCATCTGGAACTTATGCTTATCATTACGAATACGATGCCATGAACAGATTAACAAAAGTAACAAATCCTGATGCATCACATGCAGAATATTTCTATAACTTGCCAGAATATCCTAACATTAACGCTATGCTCGGTCCAACAAAGATTAAAAACTTTGCCCAAAGTGGAGAACTTCAAAATGAAATTCACATTGATTATAGCCCTCTTGATTTCCCAAGAAGTATAATAACCTACGATTCGGGTAATAATGTTATAAACACCACAGGAATCGAATATGATCCAGAGGGTGATAGAATTGGTATGGGAGACAGATCATTTTATTGTTACAAAGGATTACCAATATCTGAATTTAGAATGGGCAATCCTGATGATCAAAGCGATGATTTATTGCTGAACTATACTTATAATGGAACAACCTCGCTCTTAATGCAAGTAAACCCAATACCTGGTGTTTCAAGTGAACCTTCTTATACTGAGCTTTTCTATAATGATCACATAGGTTCTGTGGCTGGTACCACAGATGATCCATTACTAAATGAGCCACTTAAGACAAAGAATGAGTATTATCCATATGGCACTCTGGAGCATAGCGGAGGAACTTCTTACAATCCCATAAAATTTGGTAGTAGTTATTATGAGCCAACACCAAATTCATATGAATCACCTCCAGTAGATGAAATGTATTCTATGGGAACAAGAATGTATGATCCTACTACATGTAGGTTTTTAACAGGTGACATCTGGGGTCCTGCAGTACTTACAGATCCTTGGACAATCCATTCTTATCATTACTGTAGAAACGACCCTGTAAATCTTATAGATCCGTGGGGACTTACACCTATAGTAACTTGCGAATATTTAGTAGGTCAACTCGAAGATGAGATAGATTTTTTGCAATCTTTACTGAAGGATTTACATAATGCTAGTAATCGCTTCAATGCAGCAATGAGACGTTATCAATGGCAATGCTTGGGAAGTATTGTAGCATGGGTTGCAACGCTTATTGTAGTTGGAGTTACAACTAGTGGAGCAGGACTTGCACTTTATTTTTCACTTGGAAGTGCATATGCTGGGTTATTAACTGGTTGCATGGTAGGAATCCCGAGTTATGAAGAAGTTGAAAATGTTTTGGATAAAGTTATACGCTCGTGTGGCAAAATATCATGTATACTTCTTATGATGAATGGAATAGATCCAGCTACTGGTCAATTAAGTGAAAATTATCCGCATTGCAACACAGGCTTTCAAAGGTTAAATTGGGGAGTTTGTCAACCAGCATATGGATGCGAAGAGAACAGAAATAAAGTACCAAAAGACAAACAGGGTTACTACGATAAGAAAAGGGCAGATTTCAAGAAAAGGGCAGGAAATCACTTTGGAAATGGAGGAACTTTATTTCCATAGCAAGCTTCTATGCAGATGAAGCTATTCACTAACTCATTTCGACTTCCCTCTAAGAAGAAAGATTGAAGATGTAGAATGCAAAAAAGAGATAGAGAGTTTTCTATGAATTTATTAAGGATTTTAATTGTTTCTGGTTTAATTATGGGAAGTATAACACTTATCGATTGTCTATTAGCACCAAATACACTCACTGGATATGGAGAGTCTGTTATACTACTACACTTTATCTTACCTATTTCAATTATATTAACTCAGATCCTTACTATAGAAAACATTACAAATAAAAGAGTTTGTATACTTTACTATACTATTATTGCAATAGTTACATTCTCTGTTCCTTTTCTTCTTTCTTACATGCAACCATTTGCTTTCAGGTTTTTGGAATTGAGCCCAGAAATAGTCAGTCAATTAAGAATGTCAAATCAACCATTAATTCCATTAATACTTAATTTTACTTTTTGCGGGGTAATCTTCCTCCTTTTTGCTCTATCTTTGAAACTAATACAGAAAAAAGAGCAAGGCTTTGTGATACAAAGTAGTGTAGCAATCTTAATAGAATTCATCTTTTTATTTATACCAAGATTTATGAGTATAAATTCATATATAAGCTCACCTGGTTATTATTTACTTTCAAACCTGATAAGTTTAATATTCTTTATAGGGATAATCTTCCATTTCTTGAATTATGCGAGGAAAATAAATTTTAACAGTCAACCATTATATTTCACGGTTATAGTCTTCCTTACTGTGGTGGGTCAGTGGTTTTATTATCTACTCTGTTATCCAAAATTCATACTTAGAGAAGTGGAGTTAATTGAAGTTAAACACAAAATAAGTGAGTTTTACATATTTGGGAGGGATTGGAAATTAATAGAAAATCCTTCTAACTTACTCTACTTGGGTATTTTGTGCATAATTGTGAGTTTTATTTTTGCTTTACTTAACAAGCAAAGTAAAAATTCCTTTAGAAGGATTTTCTCATTTCATATTCCAATAATTCTTTTCCAAAGATTAGGAATATACATCATCTTTAGTGGTATTAACTTGACACAAATTCTTCAAAAGAATATCTCTTTTGTCCATAGTCAGATAACTAGTCTTCCTCTTTTAATCTTTGCCCTCATAACACTTATTCTTGTGCCCTTAATTCTATTTCTCATCTCTCTAATTTATAATAAGAAATTCCTAAGGATCGGAGATAAGTCTAAAACAGTATTACTACCTATTTATGCAGAATCCTCAATAATTTCTTCTGAGAAAGCTTCTTCTAAATCAAGCACAACTGAAGCAATGTTCCTTTCCACTGCATACTTTATAATCAATGTAATAATGTCAGTTGGTATGATAACAGGGCTTGACAGTTTGTAGTAAAGATTATTGGCAGAAGAAAAACATGCTCCGCCAAGATAGTTTGACAGTAAAGAAGAGTAGCTAATTTTACTGCATTTGGTATTGTGCATATTTCGGAAGTATCCGGACACTGATTTCGGAAACATCCGGACACCTTGTCGAATTTTAAATAAATGCTGGTACCTTTTCATTAGATCTTTGAAAAGGAGGCCAAACGATGAGGAGACTCCAAAATGCTGAAAGTGAGAGAGATTTTAAGACTTAAACACAATATAGGATTGTCCCTCGGAAAAATAGGGATAGTCTGTCATTGCGGCAAGTCAACTGTATCCGATATACTGGATAGAGCCAAGAAAGCCAATATTACATGGCCTACTGAGTTAAATGATTTTAAATCTCTTTCTCTTCTGTAAGGTGAACCGCATAATACATACTTTTTTCCATCTTCTTCAAGTATTGTTGCAGGAAGCTCTGAATCAAAAAGCTCGGGTTGAATGTTTTTCTTTTTAAGAAGATCTCTTGCTTCCTTATGTTTAAGTGCAAGGATGTATCCGAATTCAAGATCCATTATTTTCTCTATGTTATGAGTTGATATCATTCCTCTATCTTCAACAAATATGGCTTTTTCTATCTTGAATCTCTCTTTAATCTTATCAAGAACTCCTTTGACTGTATCCTTGTCCTGTGTATTTCCATCAAATATTTCAAAGTGAACAGGCGGTCCTTTCTCATTCAATACAAGACCTAATATTAACTGAGGATTTGAGGCTTTGTTATCTCTTGAATATCCGTATTTTGCTCTTCTGCAGGAAGATCCTTCAAAGTATGTCGATGTTATGTCATAAAGGAGAAGCTTTGGAGTATCACTGCTATTCTTATAGAAATCCTCCAGCAGACTATTTAGAAAAGATTTCATAAGTTTCAAGAAATTAAAAGGCTACAAGGAGGTTTTTAAAAGGCTACAAGGAGGTTTTAGCAATGTATTCATTTAAAAGATTTAAATTTTCACAAGTAGGGGGGCAGTCTTAGTCCTCACCTTTCAGGGTTAACATCTAAACGTAAATTTACCTTAACATTTCTTATCTTATTTATTTTTCTCACTTCTTCATCTAATTCTTCTCTAACTTCTTCTCCAGTTGAATCAAAGAGCAAATTAAGCTCTATTTCTGTAACTGAATTCCCCATTGCGGTTGGTAGTGGTGAACAGAAAACTTATGGAGCTTCAGGTAACTATGTAATGTGGATTGGTAATGGTTCAGGTGGACATGGAGTTTACCTATACAATTTACAAACTTCTGAAACAACACTCATGAATAATTCTCAAACAGAGTATATAGGTGGTATAGCTGGAAATTGGATTGTATGGTCACAGATTAATTCAGAGACAGGTAGATCTGAGACTTACATCTGCGATTTAAGCAACTCAGAGAGTGGTAAATCTAAGACTTATACAATGATTCATCCTTGTACTGAACCTCAGGAAATATATACAGCAGAAAGCCAAGAAGAAAAGGAGTGTAAAAACAAGATGCAGGATAAAGAAGAATTAGAGAGAGTATTACTCTCAAAGAAAGAGTCAATCTCTGTAATGGTAAATACTCTCATCTGGTGGAACTCCTTGTTAAATGAATGGTTCACAATATCTAATATACTCTCAGCTAAGATAAATGTTATATTCTATAGAGATTATGTGCTCTGGTCAGATGATAGAAATGGTAATTTTGATATCTATGGATATAACTTAGAAACTAAAGTTGAGTTTCTTATCTCAAATGCCTTAGAAGATCAATCTCTTTCAACATATAATTCTGGCAATAACTTTATAGTCTGGACTGATTGGAGAAATGCAACAGAGGAGAATCCAGATAACTCTGATATCTATGGATATAATTTCGGAACTCAGGAAGAATTCATAGTCGCAAATACTAACACAGAAGAGAGGGAAGCAGTTGCTTATGGCTCTAAGGTTGCATGGATAGAGAAGGGAAAAATAGTTGATGAGGGGGGAAATATTATTGGCTGGGCTGATAAAATTAAGGTAAAAGACCTTAATACTGGTGAAGTTTCAACAATACAAGATACCTCCACTTACAAAAAGAGTTTAAGAATGAATGATGAATTTATAATCTGGGTTAGTAGCTCTGATGTAAATGTTTCGCTTGATAGCCTTGATATCTACGGTTACTACTTAACAAATGGTGAAACTTTTACAGTATGCACCGAAGATAAAGGTCAACTTGATCCAGAACTTTTGGGAAATAGAGTTATATGGCAGGATATGAGAAATGATGAAAATGACATCTATGGTGCAACACTTGAAATAATTCAGTGAGCTTAGAAAAAGAGGAAATAAGTGGAAGGAGGAAATAAAATGAAAACAAAGAGGGATTTAAAATTAAAGGGAAATTTAAAAGGTTTATTGATTATCCTATTAATTGCTTTTATTGCATCTATAGGAAACTTTGCTGGGCTATCATCAGCTGGTTCTTCTTCTGTAGATGAAGTTATGTTTGAACCATTAAATGCCATTCAATTAGAAGGATATTCAGTAGTAACTATACCATACATTGCTGGTTATGTCTCAAATGAGAGCGAATCTACCTATTTTGATAGAATAGATATTTACAAGATTGTTGATGATCAAAAGATTCATATTGGAATAAAAGATGTAAACTCAGAAATACCTTCAACGTATGGATTTAGCTATCTTGACTATTCTTATAATGAACATACCATTTTATATGCTGAACCATACGTAAAACAGGATGAAGTAACAGGAGAGTATTATATTTGCTACAATGATACCTTAAAACAGGCAATAGGTTTTGCACATGGAAAATGTCCAGATACTGCAATCTTTGAGGCAAATACTGCAGTGTACAAAAATGTATTTTTCTCTATGTCTATTGATAGAAACATAGAAGGAAGCCATATTGAATTAGACCTTGAAGATTTATTTGGTCAACTAACTGAATATTCCGATTATGTCTTAATACTTGATGGAATCTTCAAAGCTTCAGAAAATGATCCAATTGAACATCACTATGAAAGAGAGGTAACAATCTATTATATGCCTGAACTTGCTTGGGGAACAGAATGGGCAGGAGGTCTTTTAACAGGTTGGAAGAAAGGTGATGGACATTTACACTCTTCATATAGCGATGGAAGTAAACTTCCCTTAGGAGTTGGGAACGTTTGGATTTCTAAAACCGTTCAAGGAGGAGATGGAATAGCTGATTTCATTCATAAGGAGGATTAAATTATGAAAACTTTTAGAGTATGTCTGTTAGGAAGAAACTTGCTATTATTCCTTGTAATATCAAGCTTAATTTTATCTTTTACAGGTTGTGCACAAGAAGAAAAGAATAGATTATTTGTTTTCTGTAATGATGCACTTTATGCTCTTTCTATAAATGAGCAGATGCAGGTTGAGAAGACAAAAATAACAGATCCAGTTATAGAGATAGACAAGAAAACTAAAACAAAATATTTCTGTCTTGGCCCAGAAGCTCCATTCTTCTTCCCTGCTCCTCCTTTTGTATCCGTAGATGGAGAAAAGATGATTATTCGATGTAGCATAGAAAAAGATAAAAAAGAGTCTCCACTTTCGTGTCTTGAAGGTTCACCATTCTATGTAATGGTAAATACAGATGGAAGCGAAAAGAGACTACTACTGCCACCAAAGGTGAAGGAAGATGATGGATACGAGTTTGTAGGCTGGAAGCCCTGGCTTTCAGTTAATGAAAGAAAATATTATTATTTCATAATGAGAAAAAAATCCTATGAAGGAGGTAAACGAACTGAATGCGAATCTCAACTTTGGAGAGCAAATTATGATGATTCAGAAAGAGAGAATTTACTAAAAGAAGGCGGAGTTTTTTATTATCCTCATTGGCAGTTTTTTGAATCCATTATAGAATCACAAAATGGAGATAATATCTTATTTTTCTTTGCAAATAATCCTTTTTCCCCATATATTGAATATCTGAATCTCTGGATAATGAACATTAAAAGCAGAGAAAAGAGAAATCTAACAAAAGAAATGAGAAAATATTTAAGCGACAAAGAAACCTGTATTTTTGAAACTCTTTTTTCTCCCGATGGTAAGAAAATAATTATGTTTGTAGGTTATACAGATAAGGGTGGAATATGGAGTATGAATATTGATGGAAGTGAGAAAAGAAATTTAATAAAAATATTGAAGGATAAAGAATTTCTCTGGCCATTCTTTTTAATCTCTTCTGAGAATAAAATACTCTTTATGAAAGTACCAAATTATGAAGACATTAGTGAAGATATTGATAGTTTAGATTTAGACATTTGGATTATGAACTCAGATGGGGCTAATATTAAAAATTTAACAAGAGAAGGACCAAAATGTAGGTCTCCTATTGGAAGCTATGAGCCTTATATACCAGGATATAAATTTCAAAACATATTAGCGCCGCCACCAGGCTTTGTTAAGTTTTCTCCTGATGGTAAAAAAATAGTATTTAAAGGAAAAGATGAAAATAGATATTCTTTATGGATAATGAATAATGATGGTAGTGAAAAAAAAGATCTTGGTAAAAAAATCAGGAAAAAATTTTCTAAAGAACTTCCCAAGGAAGATTTAGATGTACTGTTTAGGGAATGCTGGTATCCAACTTTTAGTCCAGATGGTAAGTACATCTTCTTTCTTTTGCCAGATCCAAAAAACTGGGGTTGGGAAGAAAATTATAATCTTTATTATGACCTATGGGTTGTAAATCAAGATGGAAGTGAAGCAAAGAATCTGAGTGAAATTTGTAATTTGGACATAGTAAATGATTTTAGATTCTATTTTTTCATTTGCTATGATTGATAAGAAGCAAAATCTACAACCTAAAAATATTGGCAGACTTTATGAAAAGCTTTATTCCCGGAGATTGATTTTAGTCATTCATTAGGATAAATAACATTGTAATCACTGGCGCGGTTAAAATATCTCAGAAAATGATTACATAGAATTGAGATTTATAATCTTGTAACATTGATTAATACTCAAGTTCTTGGTTTTAAATTGATAAAGTTGGGTTTAAGAAAAATTAGGATATTAACAAACTTAAAAGCTCTAATTGAGGATTTTTTACAAATTGATCAAAATCATTTACTGCTTTGAACTTATCAACTTCAATTTGCTCTTTTAGCTTATAGGAATTGGGGAATTTTATTACATCTCTTAATCTATTTAAAAAAATTAAGGTAATTTCTTTGCCATAAATTTCCCCATGAAAATTTAATATATGGCTTTCAATGGATACTTTTTCATCTTGGAATGTAGGTTGAGGACCTATATTAGTAAGAGAAAAATATTTTGAGTGATCAAATATTATTATAGTTGAATATACTCCATCTTTAGGAACAAGTTTAAATTCATCAATGTTATAAATATTAGCAGTTGGAAATACAAAATCTTTCCCCCTATTCTTTCCTCTTCCAACAATACCTCTTAAGAAATATGGATAGCCTAATAGGTTTTTGCAAATATCAACTCTTCCTTCAATAACAGCTGTTCTCGCAATTGTACTGTTCACAACCATTCCATTGACCTTTATAAGTTTTAAAATTTCAGTATCAAAACCAAAGTTTTTACCTAACTTCTTTAGCGTATTTGAGTCTCCAACTCTATTATGTCCAAATCTAAAGTTTTCTCCTACAAATAGCTTCTTAACTTTTAAAGTCCCATATAAAACTTTTTCAACAAAAGCCTCTGGCGAAAGCTCCGAAATACTATCAGGAAAGTCTATACTGTAAATATAATCGGCTCCTATTGCCTTTATAATCTCACTCTTTTCATAAAAAGTTGTTAAAAATTTTTTTTCACCATTTAAAATTTTCGTATTATTGTTAAATGTTATTACAACTGAGACGCCTAAATTTTCTGACGCATCTTTAACAGCTCTGTTTATAAGCTCCTGATGTCCTTTATGAACACCGTCAAAGTTTCCGATACAGGCACAATTATAAGAATTTCTAAAAGCCGAGATTGCCTCTTCTATATTAGTTATTATTCGCATCTTTGTATTTAAAATTCAAAAGGTTTTTCTTTATATCTTCAATATTACAGAGTTCACTCAAACTCTTAGCCTGAGAAATTTTAAACTCCCCTATAGAAACTCTGCATAAATCACCCATATGAGCTAAACTTTTAAGTTCCTTTCCAATATCATTACACAAGGACCTTATGTAAGTTCCCTTGGAACATTTAACGTAAATTATTGCTTCTGGATAATATAGCTTCTCTAAAAAATCAATTATTTCTATTTTATGAATGTAAACCTGCCTTGGTTTAAGGTGAATTTCCTCATTTTTTAAAGCATGCCTAAATAATCTTTCCCCTTTATATTTTATTGAAGAAAAAATTGGTGGAGTCTGCATTATAGGGCCGCTAAATTTCGACGCAAGTATCTCTTCTAACTGACTAAAAGTTATGCTCCGATAAGGAATAGCCTTATGGGTCCATTTATGCCCATATCCATCATAAGTATCAGTTCCAATTCCAATTACTAATCTAAAGATATAGCTTTTATCAAAATTTTGAATGTTACTTAAATATTTTGTTGCCTTTCCTAACCCCATAATTAATAAACCAGTTGCTTCCTTATCGAGAATTCCAGAATGTCCAATTCGTACAGACCCTACTACTTTTTTTATTTCTCTTATAACATCATAAGATGTAATGCCCTTTGGCTTATTTATAAGAATTAGTCCATTTAAATCGTTAACTTCACTCATTCCTCACTAATGGTAAAACCTCATTAATCAGCTTCTCTTTAATTAAGTAGAAATTACTAAATTCAGTCTCAAAACCTGCAGCATGGGGATGACCTCCACCGCCAAACTTTTGAGCAACAGTATTTATGGAAATTTCTCCCTTAGATCTAATACTACCCTTAAAGAAAGCTTCTTTTATTTCTCTCAAAAGTATAATTATCTTTGCTCTTTTATTGCCTCTCAGTATGTCTATAACACCATCGAAATCTTCACTTTTTAAGTTTTCATTGACAATTTCCCTGAGGGAGACAAAGGAAAAAAGTATTTCTCCATCTTGAAGATATTCAGAATTCTTTAGTGCGAGATAGAGAGCCCTAAACCCACTTTCATCCCACTTGCTAAATACATTTTCTGCAATTTTAGCAGCATTAACTCCTCTTAAAAGTAACTCAGACGCAGTAGATAAGGTCTCATAACTTGTATTTTGATACCTAAAGCCCCCTGTATCAAAAAGTATTCCTGCATAAATATCTTCACAAATTTCAATGCTTGGTTCTATGCCCTTCTCCTTAAAGAGATTATAAAGTAGCTCAGCAGTGGAGGAAACCCTTGTATTAACTAAGTTTATGTCGCCAAAATAGGTGTTATCAGAATGATGGTCTATGTTTATAATTTTAATAGCCTTTTTAATTACTTCCTGTGGCCAAATTCTCTCTTTTGAAGCACAATCTAAAGCAATAAGAGTACAATTACTTAATTCAGTACAGTTTTTAAGGGTACTAATATTCTCTTTACCATTCAGAAAGTTCATATACTCTAAGAGATTTTCGAAAAAGACAACTACCTCTTTACCAGTTTTCCTGAGATAAATTGATAACGCAAGGCTCGATGCCACTCCATCTATGTCTGGATCATGATGTGTGCAAAGCACAAACATCTTATTAATTCTCCGTTTCTTCTTTTGTCAGCTCTTCAATTACCTTTGTAAGTTTCACACCTCTCTCAATTGATCCATCAATAAAAAACTGGATGAATGGAACATTTTTTATACTCAACTTATGCGCTAACAACCCTTGAATATGCTTCGTTGCGCTCTGAAGTCCATTCATACTTTTTTCTTTTTCTTCTTCATTACCGTAAACGCTTACAAAAACTTTTGCATGCTTAAGGTCAGATGTCAATTCTACGTCATTTATAGTTATAAATCCAATTCTTGGATCTTTAATATCTTTTAAGAAAATATCACTTATTATTATCCTGATTTCGTGTTCTAACCTTTCTTTTCTTCTTTTCATAGGTTCTCAATTTTATAATTAATAAGTTCAACCGAAGAAAAATTTTGCACATAGTCGACTATGCGATTTAACGTACTGTTCAATTCAGAAGATGAATTATTTATCGATACTACTCCTACATTAGCCTTTTGCCATAAATCTTGACTCTCTGCAAGCTCAGTAGCTGCGATGTTAAAGTCCTTTTTAATTTTTGACAATAAGGACATCACTGAACTTCTTTTCTCCTTCAGAGAATGAGAATAGGGAATCCTTAATTCAAGTAAAAGAATTGCTATACTCATTTTTTTATTACTCTCTCATAAATCTCAAAAATATCTCCAACTTTTATATCTTTATAGTTCTCAAGACTTATGCCACATTCAAAGCCCTCTCGAACTTCTTTAACATCTTCCTTGAATCTCTTTAGAGATTCAATTTTTGTTTCTATTATTATCTTTCTATCTCTTATAATTCTCACATTTGCATTTCGTTGAACCACACCACTTCTAACTATACATCCTGCAACTGTTCCAACCTTTGATACTTTGAAAATTTGCTTGACTTCGACAGTTCCAAGAATATTTTCAATTTCCTTGGGCTTGAGTTTGCCCTCCATCATACTTTTAACATCATCTATTAAATCAAAGATTAATCTATATGATCTTATTTCAACATTCTTAGCCTTTGCTTCCCTGCGTGCTCCATCGCTTGCTGTAACATTAAAACCAACTATAAGAGCTTTACTGATGCTTGCAAGCAGAACATCAGTTTCTGTTATCATGCCTACAGCCTTATGAATAACATTTAGCGTTACCTCTGGCACATTAATCCTTCTTACTGCTACATCTACTGCATCCAGGGTACCTTCCCCATCTGCTTTTACTATTAAATTAAACTTAGATTCTTTATCTTCAGTTGTTCCGAAGAAATCTTCTTCAAAATTAATTTCTTCAGATTTAGTTGGTACACTTAAGGATTTTTGAATCTCAGACAGAGAAGATTGTGACAGTAAACTAATATCCTTTAATATAACTCCAGGCTTTAATATAAATGGAATACCAGCAATTTTCACAGGCATTAGAGCCTCAGCCAATCTTAATGGTTTATCCATATCATCATACATTGCCCTTACTTTAAAGGTTCTATCTTTATAGCCAATTATATTACCAATTCGTAAATGTCCTACCTGAATTATGACAGTTGCCTGAGCACCAAAAGACTTTGTCATAACAGATTCAATAACAGTTCCAGCGAATGGAGCTTTGATATTCGTTCTTAAATCCATTAATTCTGCTTTCAGTAGTATCATCTCGAGAAGGTCATTAATCCCTGTATTATTTTTAGCAGAGATATTAACAAATATGGTATCTCCACCCCATTCTTCAGGTATGAGGCCATGATCCGAAAGCTGCTGTTTAACGGCATCTGGATTAGCATTTGGTTTGTCAATTTTGTTTATTGCCACAATTATAGGTACTCTCGCAGCCTTCGCATGATCAATAGCTTCTATAGTCTGATCTTTTATTCCCTCATCAGCTGCAACAACAAGAATTACAATATCTGTAACTTCTGCTCCTTTTGCTCGCATAGCCGTGAATGCTTCATGACCTGGAGTATCTATAAATACAATTTTCTTCCCCTCAAAACTTATAACATATGCCCCCATTTTCTGAGTAATGCCACCTAATTCTTTTTCGGCAACATGAGTCTTTCTTATAGTATCTAAAAGAGTGGTTTTTCCATGATCAACATGACCCATTACAGTAATTACGGGAGCTCGAAGTAAATAGGCTTTTAAATCTGGAGAGGCGTCAATCGGTTTATCTAAAGTTATTCCATATAATTCTAAAATATTTTTAACAGCAAAATCAGGAACTGGCTTCTCAAAAGAATCAATCACAACACCTAACTTAAGTAATTTGAGTTCTATTTCTCGCTCAGACACATTGCAGAGTTTACTTAATTTTGAAACGGAATATTCTATCTTTGCTTCCTTGAACTTCTCTTCCTTTTTCGCTACCTCTTTTATCCGTTTTTCTTGTTTTTGAGGAGCCTTTTCTTCTTTCTTAGGAGTCTTCATAGGCTTAGTGGCTGATTCTTCGATGATCTCCCTTATAACAACAGCTGTTTCTTTATCAATTGTTGAGAATGAACTTTTTGCTGGAATTTTCAGTTCTTCCAAGATTTTTAAGATTTCTTGTGAAGATTTATTTAGTTCCCTTGCAAGTTCGTAAATTCTAATCTTTTCACTCATTTAAGCCTATCTCTTCCTTTAGAGAAATGTCAATTTTATAGCCAGTAAGTCGTGCTGCAAGCTTTACATTTGAGCCCTGTCTTCCTATAGCGAGGGAAAAATGATCCTTATTTAGCTTAACAGCTGCGGTTCTGTTTTCTTCATCAATCTCTACTTGTTCAGGGAAAACCTTTGCAGGACTTAATGCATTTGCGATGTAGGTACGTAAGTCATCGCTCCATCTTATCACATCAATTTTCTCATTATTCAAGTGACTTCCTACAGAATTGATTCTTGTTCCTTTTGCACCAATGCAAGTTCCAACAGGATCAATTTTTTCATCATTAGAAAAAACCGAAACTTTTGCTCTTATCCCGGGCTCCCTAACGATTCCCTTAACTTCGATAATTCCTTGTTTTAGCTCAGGTATTTCGAGCTCCATCAGCTTTTTAAGCAATTGAGGATGAGTCCTTGAAAGTATTATCAGCGGTTCACGTTGTCGTTTTTGAACACTAACTATGTAAAAATACATCTTTGCACCAATTGCGTATTTCTCATTACTTATCTGCTCATCAAGAGGTAGAATACCCTCAATTCTCTTTAAGTTAACGTTTATCTTAGTGGGAGAAATTTTACTTATTTCACCCATAACCATACTACGTTCCTTTTTAGAGAATTCTTCATAGATGGTCTCTATTTCGGCATCTCTTAATCTTTGACTAACTACCTGTTTACATACTTCAGCAGCTACTCTATCAAATCGAGGGGAAGTTTCCTCAACATTTATTATATCGTTAAGCTTTGCTTCTGGCTTAATTTCTCTTGCATCTTCGAGTAAGATTTCTGTAATTGAATCTTTTACCTTCTTTACAACTTTCTTTTTAAGAATAAGTGTTATCTTTTTATTAGCTTCATCTATCAGCACTTCTACATTATCAGCGTTATTAAAGTTTTTTTTGTAAGCAGAAAGTAAGCCTGCTCTAATAGCATCATACATAAATTCCTTTTTAATTTCTTTTAACCTACATAATTCATTAATTGCTTGGAAAATATTCTCTGTTACCAAATTACCTTTCCCTCTCTTAAATTGTTAGTTTACATTTTGCAATATCACTAACCTTAATCCGTACTAATTCAGTATTATCAAGATGTTCAAGAAGCAAAACATTTTTATCGTCTGTAGTTCCTTTAAGTAGTCCAGTAAAAACTTCTCCATCTTTCAAAACAACCTTAGCCTTATTATCAACAAATATATTAAACTCTTCTATATCCTTGAGTACTCTCTCTGCTCCAGGAGATGAAACATCAATAGAAAAATCCTTACCCAGCATCATCATTAAGAAATCTCTCGTAAATAAGGTAACCTTCTCGCAGTCTTTAATTGTCACTCCACCCTTTTTAAAAATCGCAAAGCTAATCTCATAAGAGTCCTTCCTCTTGATTACCATTACATCAAGAGGTAAATAACCTAAATTAGTCACAAAATCCTTAATACTATTTATTATTTCTCTAACTATCATTTTGCTTTAACTTAGTTTTAGATGTTCTTATCGATAAATGACTTTAAATCTTCCTTTGGAAGTGCACCAATAATTTTGTCAGTTATTTTTCCATCTTTGAAGAGTATAATTGTAGGAATGCTCATAATTCCATATTCATAAGCCAAATCACTATTTTCATCCGTATTTACTTTTGCAAAAATTACCTTCCCTGCATACTCTTTGGATAATTCCTCAATTATTGGAGATACCATTCTGCATGGCCCACACCAAGGAGCCCAAAAATCAACCAAAACAGAAAGTTTTGAATTTAAAACTTTATCAGTAAAATCTTCCTTAGAATTAATATAAAGCAAATTCTCACTCATATTTTTAAAAAATATCCTCCATATAAATTTCAAAAATTTACTACTTTTAACAAAAATAAAACAATAAAAGTTTAACAGTTATTCAATTTATTTACAACAGGGCGAATAATTCGCTTTTTCAAAATCTAACCTCTTAAATTACTTCCGAGCATCTTCTACTTCTATATTTGACAAATTAATTAAAATATTGTCAGGTTATATTATAAGAAGAGGGGGATCACCTATTTATTTTTTGATTATCCTTAGAATGAAATTTTAAACTAATTTAAAAACTTATAGCTTTAAAAGTGTATAATATATTTTTTGAAGGTTAAGACTAATTTGAGGTGAAGAATGGATAAGATAAAGGAAATAAAGGCAAGAGAAATAATAGACTCAAGAAGCAATCCTACCGTAGAAGCTGAGATTATACTTGAAAATGGCATAAGAGGTATTGCTGCTGTTCCATCTGGAGCTTCAACTGGATTAAGAGAAGCAGTGGAGCTAAGAGATGGAGATTCGAAAAGATTCTCCGGAAAAGGAGTACTAAAAGCTGTTAAGTCAATAAATGATGTCATTAAACCAGCATTGAATGGTATATCAGTTTTTGAACAAGCTAATATAGATAAGATAATGATTGAACTTGATGGAACAAAAAATAAAAGCAAATTAGGCGCAAATGCAATATTGTCAGTTTCACTTGCGGTTGCAAGAACAGCGGCTAACTGCCTGAATATGCCACTCTATAAATATCTTGGAGGAATAGAAAGTAGAGTTTTGCCAGTCCCTATGATGAATGTAATAAATGGTGGCAAACATGCAGACAATAATTTAGATATTCAAGAATTTATGATAGTTCCAATAAAATTTCCTTCGTTTAGAGAAGCACTAAGAGCAGGATGTGAAATATATGCAAAGCTCAAATTAATTTTAAAAGAAAAAGGTATGAATACTTCCGTCGGAGATGAGGGAGGCTTCGCTCCTTATTTAAAGTCAAATATAGAAGCAATTGATATCCTTTTAGAGTCAATCCAAAAGGCAGGATATAGACCAGGGGTAGATGTCTTTATTTCTATTGATGCTGCCGCTTCAAGCTTTTATGATAATGGAAAATACAATCTCACTGCCGAGGGAACAAAGAATTCAGCCCAATTAATTGAATATTATGAAAAAATTATAAGCTCTTATCCAATATACTCATTTGAAGATCCTCTTGCTGAAGATGATTATGAAGGCTGGAAAGAGTTCACAAAGAAATTTAGAGAAAAAATATTAATAATCGGAGATGATATATTTGTTACGAATAAAGAAATATTTGCAAAAGGTATAGAAGAAGGTATAGCAAATGCAATACTCATAAAACTAAATCAGATTGGCACTTTAACAGAAACGCTTGAGACAATAAAATATGCAATTGACCATAATTATAAATACGTGATTTCTCACAGATCTGGAGAAACAGAAGATACCTTTATGGCTGATTTAGCAGTTGCAATAAACAGTGGCTATATTAAATGTGGAGCACCAGCTCGCACTGAGCGAGTATGCAAGTATAATAGACTCATTCGTATTGAAGAAGAACTTGATAAGTCTGCTGTTTATAGAGGAAGTGAAATAAAATGACGGGACTACTCTGGTCAATTGTTGCAAGTATTATTGTAAGCCTAATTTCTCTAATTGGAATTTTCTTCACCTTAATGAAAGAAAAAACCTTAGACAAAATTCTTTTTATCCTGATTGGTTTTGCAACAGGAGGTTTATTAGGAGGAGCATTCCTGCACCTACTACCAGAGGCATTGGAGAAAAATTCTAACTTTATTACCACCTTTTTATATGCAATCTCAGGATTCATAATTTTCTTTGTTCTTGAGAGATACCTTTACTGGAGACATTGCCACGAAGGAAAATGTAATGTTCATATAGTTTCTTACTTAAATTTAATCGGAGATGGCATTCATAATATGATTGATGGAATGATAATTGGAACAAGCTTCCAGGTAAATGTAAACTTTGGAGTTGCTTCAACTCTTGCAATTATCTTACATGAGATTCCACAAGAAATAGGTGACTTCGGAGTTTTAGTTTATGGAGGATTTAGTAAATACAAAGCTTTGTTTTATAATTTCCTCTCTGCACTGACAGCTATAATAGGAGTATTTATAGGTTACCTCCTAACAACAAGAGTTGAAAATTTCTCTGGAATCCTTCTTCCTTTAGCTGCAGGTGGTTTTATATATATTGCAGCAAGCGATTTGGTTCCCGAGCTACATAAAGAACCAGATTTAAAGAAATCCACTCTTGCAATAATCACATTTATTCTTGGCATTATTCTAATGTATATACTAAGAATGATTCACACTTAACATCCGTATATCCTGGTTGAGCCCCAAAAACTGAATTGGATTCATTCAGGACCAAATTCGAATTCACAGTATTTGCACTTAAGTAAAACAGGATCAACCGATTTTATTTCATACTCTGGGGTATAACCTTCAGTATTTGTTATGCATCTTGAATTTATACATTTAATCAGTCCTTTTATCTCTTTGGGCAGTATAGGAGTAATTTTCTTTGTAACCTTAGAATCATTAATTATGTTTATCGTTGCATGTGTTGCAATTAGAGAAAGATATGTGGATGTTTCTTCATCAAGATAAAACCCTTCAATTTTAATCATATCTTTTCTTTCAAGCCTTTGTGATGGCACATTTAAGAATATTATAACCATTGCATCACTTAAATTATGCCTTTTTAACAGCTCATAACATCTGAGTCCCTTCCCTACAGGAAGATGGTCTATTACTGTTCCATTTGTAACCATTTGCATTTTCATCTACTTCACCCCCAATAATATAGTGATTAATGCCATTCTTACAGGAACACCAAAATAAGCTTGTTCAAAGTAAATTGCTCGACTATCCATATCAACTTCTTTGGAAATCTCATCAACTCTTGGAAGTGGATGCATAATTATTGCATCTTCTTTAACTTCTTTTAAAACTTCTTTGGTAAGTATATAGCTTCCTCTATATTTCAAATATTCAGCTTCAACCAATCTCTCACGTTGGACTCTCGTCATATAAATAACGTCAACTTCACTTATATTCTCCCTTATGTTATGGCTTATGCGAGAATTAATTCCATATTCTTCCGATAAGGTTCTTATTATGTAATCTGGCATTTCTAATCCTGGCGGAGAAGAAAAAAATAAATTTACGCCAAACCTTGCCAGAGCCAGAGCAAGAGAATGAGTAGTTCTACCAAATTTTAAATCTCCCGCAAGCATTACATTTAGTCCCTTTATTGACCCCTTTTTCTTCTTTATAGTGAATAGGTCAAGGAGAGTTTGCGTTGGATGTTGGTGACCACCATCTCCTGCATTTATTACAGGAACTCTCGAATATTCTGCTGCTACTCTTGCAGCACCTTCAGAAGGATGCCTTATTGCAATGATGTCAGAATAACTTGCAACAGTTCTTATTGTGTCAGCTAAGGATTCGCCTTTAGCAACTGATGAGCCTTCAGTGCTTGAAAAACCAATTACTGAACCACCAAGTCTTAACATAGCTGATTCAAAAGAAAGCCTTGTCCTCGTAGATGGCTCATAAAATAGAGTTGCAAGAATCTTCCCACTGCAAAGGTTTAAAATTTTATCCTGCTTAAGGTTTTCAAGCATCTCTTCGCTCACATCAAATATGTAGTCAATTTCTTCTGTTGTTATATCCTTTATATTTGTCAGATCTTTACTAAATTTTGACATTTATATTCTTTTTAAAAACCTTCTTTCTTTTTAGCTTTTATATCTCTATTATATTTATTTATAGTATAAGAATGAATTTTGCTTTAAAAAAAGCGGAGGTTTTTTAAAAGGAATGAAAATTGGAGGATATGAATTTAGAAAAGATAGACTCTATACTAAAAGTCATCTATGGGTTAAAATAGATAGTAACAAGGCAAGAATTGGGCTTGACAGCTTTTTGGCAAAAAAATTAAGTGACATAACAAATGCTGAACTTGCTTACATTGACGAAGAAATAGAAGAGGGAGATATTATAGCCACAATATATTTTGATGATGACAGCCTTGAGATATATTCTCCATTATCTGGAGTGATTATAAATCTTAACGAGAATGTTGAATACGATCCGGATTTACTGCTTAAAGATAATTACGATGAAGGATGGTTAGTTGAGTTGGCATTAAGCAACAAAAAAGAGGTTAAAAAGTTATTATCTGGAGAAGAGGCTGAAGAGTGGTTCAAGGCAGAAATAGAAAACGAACGAAGTTAACTCCTAAGCAAATTGCAATTTCGCACTCCTATGCTGATTTTGATGCTATTGCTTCAACAGTCGCGATATCAAAATTATTTCCAGAAGCAATTCCTATTTTAGGTTCTTCATATGAAGCAGAGGTTCAGAGATTTACTTCTATATATAAGGATTATCTAAACCTTGTTTCCATAGATGAAATTTCTTTCTCTGATGTAGAAAGAGTCTATCTCGTTGATACCCAAAATCTTAGCCGAATTAAGCCTCTTTCTGATGAGGCTAAAAAAAGAAAAATTTATATTTCAGTTTTTGACCATCATCCTCCTGAAGATGAAGCCTCCTTCTCCGAAACTGTTATAAAACAATATGGAAGCACAACCACAATACTCTATGAAATTATGAAAGATAAAGGCCTTAACTTGACTCAGATTGAGGCAACACTCTTTCTATTAGGCATATATGAAGATACGGGTTCTTTAACATTTTCTTCTACTACAGAGAAGGATTTAGAAGCCTGTAAATACTTCTTAGGTAAGGGTGGAAAACTTTCAATTGTTTCAGAATATATTTATCCTGCACTCAATGATTCCCAAAAAAAACTTTTTTCGCAATTACTGGATTCCATAGAAACAGCAGAAATAAAAGGGATTGAAATTGGAATATGCGCTTTAGAAGCTAAAAATTACGTTGAAGGAGTTTCATTTCTTGCACATAAAATTATGGAAACAACAGATGTTGATGCACTTTTTGCGATATTGAAATTCAATAAAAATGCCATAGTTATTGGTAAGTCAAGGGATGCAAATTTAGTTAATGTGGGAAAAATTATAGAAGCATTTGGGGGTAGTGGACATCCTCAAGCAGCATCAACTTTCATACAGAATTGCAAAAATGATTTAAATACATTAACTTTTGCAATCTTGAGAGAGACCAAGAAGAACATTAAGGCAACAAGAAGAGTTGAGGATTTTATGAGCACACCGGTTAAAGTCGTAAGCCCAAACACTCCAGCGGAAGAAGCCTTAAAACTTATGCTTAGATATGGCTATTCTGGTTTACCTGTTGTTGCTTATGATAGATTGGTTGGAATAATTTCGAGAAGAGATATAGGTAGAATAAGCGAAGAAAGGCTTAAGAAGATGGCTGTAAGTTATTATATGTCAAAGAATCCTCTAACAATATCTCCCGAGATCTCAATAAAAGAAGCTGAAAAAATTATGATTGAAAAAGATTATGGAAGATTGCCAGTTGTTAAGAAGAAAAAGATTGTTGGAATTCTTACTCGCTCAGATTTATTAAGAGCTCTTTACGGTATAAGAAAAGAAGAAAACAATTATTTTGAAGAAAGAACTAATAAAAAATTAAATGTAAGTAATTTAATGAACAGTATTCTGTCACCAGATGTGTTTGAATATTTAGAATTTTTTGGTTGCTTAGGAGACGAACTAAAAATAAATGTCTATTTGGTCGGAGGTTGCATAAGAAATTTAATTTTGGGTTTTGAAAGCAAGGATTTTGACATTTTAATTGATAGAAATTTTGAGGAATATGTAGAGAATTTAAGAAGAAGTGAAAAGTTTAATAATGTTAAGTTAATTATAAACCCAAAGTTTAATACGGCAAAGATAAAAGTAAGTGAAAATCTTATCTTTGATATTACCTTAACAAGAAGAGAATATTATGAGCATCCTGCTGCTCTGCCGGCTGTTAGTGCAGGTTCTTTAAGAGAGGATCTTTTTAGAAGAGATTTTACGATGAATACCTTAGCTTCTCCCTTGAATAGAAAAAATTTCGGTGAGCTAATTGATTATTTTAATGGATATAAAGACATCGAAGAAAGAAGAATTAAAATACTCCACAAACTGAGCTTTATAGAGGATCCATCAAGGATACTTCGAGCAGTTGAATATGAAAATAAATATGGTTTTATAATGGATCCAGAAACCGAAGAGTCTGCCAGAAATGCTATGAGTATGGGAATATTTGAACGTATTTCGAAATTTAGAATATTATCAGAGTTCATAAATCTACTTAATGAAACTATTGATGATGCATCTTTAGTAATTAAAAGGCTTAATGACCTTGGAGCACTCAAGATGCTCTCGAGCAATATAAAAATCTCGAAGAAGCTTCTGAGTGCGCTAAAAAGGGCAGATAAATTGATTAAAATTATAAAGCCAAAAGAAAAACATTTACCATACTTGGTGTTAATGATATTAGATCTGCCTCTTGAAGAAATTTTAGAAATCTTAGGAAGACTTAAATTTTCAAAGAAGAAGATTGAGAAGATCTCTAATTTAAAGAAAAATCAAAAGGAAATAGTTGAGAAACTTAGGAAAGCTCAAAAAAATTCCCAGATTGCGGAGGTATTATTTAACCTGTCTGATGAGGAGTTGATTGTAATTGGTAGCCTTTTATCTCAAAAAGATATGGAAAAAGTGATAAAATATAGAAGAGAGTTAAAACCTATTAAACTTGAGTTAAAAGGAAGTGAAATAGAAAATTTAGCAGGTTTAAAGAGAGAGCTTTTAGGTAAAATTATAAAGAGATTACTGTTTATGAAATATGATGGATTAATTAATTCAAAAGAAGATGAGGTGTTCTCTCTCGAAGCTTTAAAAAAGGAAATAGTAAATGACAAAATTTGAAAGAGTAATTCTTTTCCCACTAATGGTTGGAGCAATTTACCTGAATATTAGGGGTAAAATTAACTTGAATGCTGATTGGATAATTGAATTAATAAGTGGAACTCTGTTTGCCTCTTTATGTATTTCATTTAACAGATTTATCCAGAGTTTTTTTGCAAATAGAGCAGGAGATATAAATCAGCGAGTAGAAGGCTATTTAACTTTTAATCCTTTTAAATTTATTGATTGGCTTGGCTTATTACCTTTTATGTTTTTCCATTTTGGATGGGCAAAGCCGATAAAATCAGATTATGTTTTAAAAGGCAAAATAATTTCTCAAAGGCTTTTCTTGTCAATAATTGGTGTTTTGATAAATCTAATCTTGGCCATTATAATTGCATTATTGATTGGTCCATTTGAAGGCATATCTCTAACCTTAGCTGCAGTTTTAAGACTATTCGCAAAAGTAAACATTTTTTATGTTATATTCTCTCTTTTACCAATACCACCACTGAATGGATGGTTGATAATCTCTTCAATTCTAAGGAAAAGCGTTAATATCGATAAATACGAATTTTATGGAGAATTATTAATTATCGTATTAATAGGCACTAAGATTCTACCAGCGCTAATTTCATATATAGGAAATTACATCTTATCAATCTTTTATATTTAATATAAAAGAACAAAGTGCATAGCTGAGAATATAAATTTTTGAGAAGTAAAAGTATAATATCCTGAAAAATCAATTTTGGGTAGGAGGTAAAAATGAAAAGTAAAGTTGGCCTTATAATTATAGTATTCATTTTCTTATTTATAGAACTTCCTTTTATTAAATCTCAAGAGCCTGAAGTCATTGGCTTTGGAAATAAGGAATTTAACTTTAGTAACCCAACTGCTCTTGCTTTAAGTCAAGATGAAAAATTATATCTTGCAGATACTGATAATCATTGCATAAAGGTCTTTAATAAAGAAGGGGGATTCTTATTCAGTTTCGGCGCTGAAGGAGATGATGATGGATATTTCAATAGACCTCAAGGTTTAGTTGTATCAAAAGATGGAAAAATATTTGTTTCTGACACCGATAACAAAAGAATAGAAGTCTTTGATAAAGAGGGAAATTTTATTGCGAAGATAACAAAGGCTGATAAATCAGATTTTGGTATGCCTTTAGGAATAACTCTTGATGAGAGAGGGAATCTTTATATAGCAGACAAGAAAAATGGCTGTATATATATCTTTACAGCTGATCTGGATTATCTTACAAAATGGTCTACAGATAATGGAAAGCCTTTTACTCCTATTGATATTGCTTTTGATGGAACTAATAATTTCTATGTGGTAGACAAGGCAACCCTTTCAGTTTTGATATTAAACAAGGAAGGAAAAGTCATTGATTCACTTTTTAAAAGCCCTCCTCCAGACCTAAAGCCTGCAGACCTCTCAAGGATATCACTCTGCGGAGAAAAGGTCTTTGTAACTGATACATCAAAAAACATGGTTATTTTTTGGGATTACAAAAATAAAAGGTACGATAAATTTGGAAAGAAAGGAAGCGGAAAGGGAGAATTTATATCTCCTCAGGGTATAGCTACCACATTCACTGGAAGAGTTTACGTTGTTGATTCTAAAAATAGTAGAATTGAACTTTTTGATCCAAACTTTAACTTCCTAAAGGAATGGGGAATAAAGGATTTAGAATCAGGACAACTTTCATTTCCAAAGGGTGTGGGATTAGGTCACAATAATGAAATTTATGTATCGGATTCAATTCAGTCTGTAATTTCGAAATTTGACTTTAAGGGAAAATTCATAAAGAAGATTGGCAAGATGGGACTTTACGATGGAATGCTTTATGCTCCTTCAAGAATTTTTATTGATCAAGAAGAAAGAATCTTTGTTGCTGATTCTCTCAATAATAGAATTCAAATCTTTTCAAAAGAGGGTGAATTAATTTTAAAATTTGGAGAACAGGGAATAGAAAGTGGCCAATTCTTAACACCTGAAGATATATGTGTTGATAACAGAGGAATAATTTATGTTGCTGACACACAAAATAATAGAATACAGGTTTTTAACAAAGAGGGAGGGTTTAGGTTCAAGTATGGAAAAGAAGGATATAAGCCAGGTGAATTTAAGTATCCAACAGGTTTAATAGCAAGAAACGGCAAATTATATGTTGCAGATTCTGGGAATAGCAGGATTCAGATTTTCAGAATTCTTCCTGATAACTTAGAATTTCTTTCATCTTTTGGTTCCCAGGGGACAAAGACAGGGCAGTTCAGATGGCCAAGAGATGTCGATGTTGATGATGAAGGGAATATATATGTTGCCGATAGTGCAAATCACCGAATTCAGGTTTTTGATAAGGATGGTAAGTTTATAACGATGTTTGGTGGATATGGTGGACCAAAAACTAATGCAAAGCCTATAAAAAAGATTGACTACGCAACTGAACCAAATAGACTATTTAAACCATTTTCTCTCTGCATAAAAGGTGATACCTGCATCATTGCTGATAGTGGAAATTGCAGGATTATAAAGATTCCTTTATCAATTTTTGGCTATGGTCCCCATCTTGTAGTTTCAAGTGAGGAGCTTAATTTTGGTGAAGTCTCAATAGGTCTTTCTGAAACAAAAATAATCACAATTTCTAACAGTGGCACAGGAACACTTGAAGGAACTCTATCATCTGAGGACAGCTGGATTTCAATTGATCCAACAAGTTTTAATTCAAATGAGACAGTTGTTACGATAACAGTTTCAACAGCAGGCTTAGAAGTAAATAAAACCTATCAAGGACTTATAAGAATAGAGTCTAATGGAGGCAGTGCAAAAATAAGTGTTATAATGAAAGTTGTTCCATGCTGCCCAAGTCTTTCTATTGAACCTCTTGTATTCGATTTGGGAAAATTGAATAAGGGTACCATTGTAGAGAAAATAATGAAGATAAGAAATGCTAAAAAAGGTCTTCTTAAGGGAGTTATAACTCCAAAGGCAAATTGGATTACTGTGGATCCTTCATCATGGGTGGGAAATTCAATTGATATAAAAGTTATAATAGATACGCACGATTTGGACTATGATAGGTCGTATACATCAGAAATATACATAAATTCAAATGGTGGTGACTTTGGAGTTCCAGTTAAAGTCTATATCAACCCTATTAAATCTACTACTGTAATAAAACTCAGAATAGGAGACGAAAATGCTTATGTAAACGATGTTCTTCATAAACTTGATGTTCCACCATTCATAGATAAATCTACGGGAAGAACTATGGTTCCTTTAAGATTTATTGGTGAAGCACTATTGGCAGAAGTTAAATGGGACCCTACTGAGAGAAAAGTGACATATAAATTAGAAGGTAGAGTAATTGAGCTCTGGATTGATATGAAGATGGCACGAGTTGATGGAAAACCGGTAGAGGTTGATCCACCCCCAAGGATAGTAAATGGAAGAACAGTTGTTCCTTTAAGATTTGTCTCGGAGAATTTAGGTGCGAAAGTTTCCTGGGAACCAGAAACTCAAACTATAACAATAACTTATATGATTCCATAGAGAGATTCAACAACACCACAAACTCATTTCCTCTTCTTTTTGTCATTCCCGCGAAAGCGGGAATCCAGAATCATTTGAAAGCCCAAAAATAAATCCTGTCATCCCCGATTAGATCAGGGATGACAGGATAGACATTTCGCCTAACGGTATGCAGATACGCGCTGTTGTGCGCTGTTGGTTGCGCTAGTTTAGTTTTATTTATTATACTTCTCTTTTATTTTTAACGAATCATTTAAATGAACAATTTGATGCCTTGTAATTGGCATTAATAATATACCTGATACATTTTTTTTGCCCCAAAAATCAATAAGCCATTTAGAACCTTCGACTTCTAAAACTCCACCTTCATCTATAATTCTTTTTAACTGTTTTGAATTAAACTTTCTTTTCAAATCTTCATTCTTCAAATTTTTTATGATTTTCTGTGTTTTTCTTCCCACTTCAATCCTATATTGACGCAATTCTTTCATATTTAGCATGTTACTAAAGTCAGCTATTTCGGCATTATTCATAGCATTACCAGTATCAAGAATTTGAATATTTAATTTTTTTAGCCAATCTTTGTTCATTACTTGAGAGTCATTATTAATAAGAATATTTGCTGTTATATCTTCAATTCTAGTTATGTGCCATATATTCCATGCTATTGTTGTACCCTTATTTGATTGAACTCGGAATATTTGTTCATTTAAACCATTCCATATTTCATCTTCATATGTAGATCGATTTATACCTGACATTTCAGAAGAATGAACTAAAGAATGCATTTCTAAACAAAGTTTTATTGCATCATTAAATTTATAAGATTCATTGAGCAATGTTTTTAATAATCTTTGTTTTAGATTCCACTCTTTTGATACATTTATCACTCTTAATACTCCTATTAAAAACCAAAAGTTGCGCAACCAATGACGTACAACGACTGCGACTATGCGAAGTATGAAGCATTTAGGCGAACGTAGTGAGTCGCAAAGCCCGTGTTAGCCGCAGTTGCATAGAAGTCACTTGAGCATAAATTCCAATATAGACCATATGAGCGCTCCGATTGCAATTATGGTACCAACCCAGAACTTTGGATCTTGATATCACGAACGTAATTCCTTCTTTATGATTTTCAACTTTTCAGGATTCAAGCAGACAGCGACTCGCTTATCAGGAGCCTCAATACCCAGAATTAAACCTTCAGGTAAAAGCTGATTGACAGTAGTAAGATACCGTTCATCTCCTGGCTTAAAGCTCTTTAGACTATCAGCAAGAGCATAGTTATTTGAACCTTTCTCTTCATAAAATTTGTACAATTCTTTTAAACAAGACTTTCGATATTTCATGTTAAATCAACCTTTCATCATCTATTTGCAATTGCGGCTAACTTGGTTATATCCGAAATAAGTTGCCATTTTATACAAAGTAGATTTTTCTATTTTTAAATATTTTGCTGTCTTCTCAAGGGTCATTATAGGAGAATTGTCTTCCATCATAGGTTTAACTCCTTATTTAACCTGCCAGAATTTATTATCGTTTAATATTGTGCAATTATAGCAAAGAAAGGCAAAAAGTCAAGTTCATTTTCAAAAAATTTTCCTATTTGGGGTGGGAGCGGTGGGTTTCATTGTTAATCCAGAATAGGAAAAAAAGAGAGATTTTTATTTTCCCTTTTTTCTTCCTTGTGCGGATAAATTGAAAGGACACCTTGAAGGAGTTTGAAACAGCCATCAAAATGGCTCCTCGGATAGGACTCGAACCTACAACCTAGTGGTTAACAGCCATCCACTCTGCCGGTTGAGCTAACGGGTAACCCGTTTTCTAGGTAGGGGATATACAATTTTGTTTTTTGTCAAGAGGTAGAGTTCTTTTTTTAAGAATTTCACAGAAAAGTGAGATATTTATTCCACAACCAGTACAATTTCAATTCTACAATCGTCAGTTTTAATGCCACTTAATGCATTATTATACTCTCTTATTAGGTAACTTTTGAACACACCAGTTGAAATATGATCCCAAGGAAGCTTTTCGTTTAAAGGATATTCACCTATATAAATGTTTTTATTTATGCCTACTTCTTCGAATGCTTTTTCCCAGATTTTAAAATCAAAGTGTTCACTTCATGCATCCATTTTTGCTCCCAATTTAAACGCATGTTCAATCACATCGCCAATCTTCCTATCTCCTCTGTCAAGAATAACTTCAAGTGCACTCATCCTGAAGTCTGCGAAATTAACTTTGACAAAACGGTGATTAAGCTCCTTTAGAATTATTTTCTTTTTTTCATTCAAGATTTCTATACTTCCAAAAGGTGCAAACTGTAATGGAGTATGTGGTTGTGGCATGAAAGGATTTATACTCAGGTGAATTTCAAGTGGTCTTTTAAACTTCTTATTTTGTTCACCTACCTTCAACATCTCTTTTGTCAAAGTAGCAATTTGTCTAACATCATCAATAGTTTCTATAGGTAGACCAATAATGTAGTAGAATTTTAAAGTATGAAAACCAAGTTCAACTGCGTCTTTTACAACTTTTAGAATTTCCTCGTCTGTAATTGTTTTGTTTATTAGTCTTCTAAGTCTTGCGCTAGCAGACTCAATTGCAAAAGTGAGACTATGGACTTTTTGTTCAAGGATTGCTTCTCCTAAGTCCTTTGTAAATTTATCAATTCTTAACGATGGTAAAGAAACAGAGACATGGAATTCTTTTGTTAATCTTCTTATTAGACGAATAAGTTCTTCCATGTAGGAGTAATCATTTGAACTCAAAGAAAGAAAAGTTATTTCTTCATATCCTGTATTCTTCAATACTTCTCTTGCATCGTGCTCTATTCTCTCTATACTTCTTTCTCTTACTGGCCTATAGACTGTTCCCGCTTCGCAAAATCTACAACCTCTAGTGCAGCCTCTAAAGACTTCTACATTCGCTTTGTCCATAACAACACTTCCGAATGGAACAATCGGTTTTGTGGGAAAATATGATTTTTCAAAATCTTTTACTACGTCTTTTATGACGACTTTACCGTGCTTTTCTACATAAAAAGAACCCCTTTTTTCGAATTCGAAGAATTTTGGAACATATACTCCATTTATTTTTAAAACTCTCTCCAGAAATTCATCCTTTGACAAATAAGCGAGTGTGGCGATGTGGGAATAAATATAGGGCCTGCTTCGTATTCATGTAAGTCCGTGCCGCAAATCCCGCACCATTCTACTTTAATCTTTAACTGTCCCTTTCCTGGAGAAGGTTCAGAGACTTCTCCAACCCTTATGTCTTTCCTTCCATACCATCTTGCAGCTTTCATTTTTAAT
>Ga0067045_1027956_pt1 | contig 48706 bp, 50 predicted proteins | sample TerdegcTABiofilm_FD_59184 | JGI IMG/M metagenome (GOLD analysis project Ga0067045, IMG submission 59184) | Combined Assembly of (Gp0054472, Gp0054536) Wastewater bioreactor microbial communities from Singapore -Terephthalate degrading...
CGCGAGGTGTGGCTGGGATATGACCCGAGCCGCACCCGCGACAACGCCACCTTGGTGGTGGTCGCCCCGCCCACCGTCGCCGGCGAGCGCTTCCGGGTGCTGGAAAAGCACTACTGGCGCGGGCTCAACTTCCAGTTCCAGGCCCAGGAGATCTCCCGCATCGCCAAGAAATTCCGGGTCACGTATCTCGGGGTCGACGTCTCCGGCATCGGCGCCGGGGTGTTTGACCTGTTGAAGCCGGTGTTCAAAGGGGTGTGTCACCCCATCAACTACAGCATCGAGAGCAAATCGCGGCTGGTGCTCAAGATGATCGACGTGGTGGAGGCGAACCGCATCGAGTGGGACAGCTCGGACAGGGACATCCCGCTGGCCTTCCTTGCCATCAAGCGCAGCACCACCGGCGGCGGCCAGATGACGTTCCGGGCGGCGCGCGACAACGTGACCGGACACGCCGATGTGTTTTTTGCCATCGCCCACGCCGTGGCGAATGAGCCCCTCGATACCCACCGCAAACGTAAATCCACCTGGGCAACCAGCCAGGAGAAGAAGGCAGCATGACCAAGCGACAGAAACAACAACCGACCCAGGCGGTCGACTCACCCCACCGCAGCGCCGTGGCTTTCAGCATGCCAGAGGCCATCGACCCCACGGCCTGGATGACCGATTACACCGGGGTGTTTTACAACCCCTATGGCGAGTATTACCAGCCCCCCATCGAGCGCAAGGGGCTGGCCAAGGTGGCCCGGGCCAACGCCCACCATGGGGCCATCCTGATGGCAAGGCGCAACATGGTAGCGGGGCGCTTCACCAACCAGCGCGTTACCATCACGGCGTTCGTGCACAACTACCTGCAGTTTGGGGATGCGGGCCTGCTTAAAATTCGCAATGGGTTTGGCCAGGTGGTGGGGCTGCACCCGCTCTCGAGCGTCTACCTGCGCCGGCGCGAAGATGGCTGCTTTGTCTACCTGCAGCAGGGCAAGTCGAACCTGATTTACCGCCCGGAGGATGTGATCTGGCTGGCCCAGTACGATCCCGAGCAGCAGGTCTATGGCATGCCCGATTACCTGGGCGGCCTGCAGTCGGCCCTGCTTAACCAGGACGCTACCCTGTTTCGGCGCAAATACTTCCTCAACGGCGCCCACATGGGGTTCATCTTCTACGCCACCGACCCGAACATGGATGACGACACCGAGGAAGAGATGAAGGAGATGATCGCAAGCAGCAAGGGGGTGGGGAATTTCCGTTCGATGTTCGTGAACATCCCCGACGGCAAGCCGGACGGCATCAAGCTGATCCCGGTGGGGGACATTGCGACCAAGGACGAGTTCGCGGCCATCAAGGGGATCACCGCCCAGGATGTGCTGACATCCCATCGCTTCCCGGCGGCGCTGGCTGGCATCATCCCGACCAATGGCGGGGGAGGGCTCGGGGATCCAGAGAAGTACGACGCCACCTATGCCCGGAACGAGGTGCTGCCGCTGTGTGAGCTTATCCAGGATACCATCAACAGCGCGGGACTCCCTCGCTCCCTCTGGGCCGATTTTCGGGAGAATATAGGCTCCACTGTATAAACAAACAGTGTTCGCTATGGCAAAATAGGTCGTTGATTTTTATGGCGAAGGGGGGATCTGATGCGGGTTTATTGCAAAGTGTGTGGCCAGCGGGGCCGCATTACCAAGACCAATCGGCTGAGCACTGATGTCTCGGATCTCTACTGCCAGTGCACCGACGCCGAGTGTGGCCATAGCTGGGTGGCCACCTTGTCGTTCGCCCACACCCTAAGCCCCTCGGCCAAGACCACGAACCAGCTGGTGCTGAGCTTGATGGGCTCATTGACGCCAGAGGGGCGGCAGCTGGTACTGAAAGTAATGGGGGCGCAATAGCGCCCCATTACCTACTCACTTTACAGTGTTATAAGATGTTTATGTGGGCTTAATCTAAGAGTATTAAACCTACACATCAAAGAAATGGTGCGGAGAGGGGGAATCGAACCCCCTACGTTCTCTCTTGGCAAGTTGCACAAATTCATAAACGTTAATCTCTCGTTTGGGTTGGAATTTTTTCTCACCAGAGACTCCGCAGGAACGCAAATCCGCACCAAACACATGCCATTACCGAGGTAAAGAAAGCGATTGAGTTTTTCATAAACACCCCCAGAGCTATTGCAATAGAGCCAAAGATAGAAGCGAAGACTTCCAACCCAAACGAGATCACGACGTTTACTTCAATGTGTACCTGTACCTCCAAGCCGGTTGTGCCAGCATTGACATGTTGAATCCACATTATTGTGGGTGCTTTGCTTGGCTTACTTTGATTCTTAATCTTGAATAATAATGTTCTTACCGCCAGCTTTAACAATACGTATTAAGCTATCCGTGGAGTGTTTGCCCAAGCCCATGAAGGTAACCGTAGAACCTGACTCTACAGCAGCCTTAGCAACGCGAACCATACTGTCTGTAGTCAATTTTTCGCCGTTGATATTCATGTTTCCGCCAGCTTTTATTACGCGGATAATGCTATCTGTAGTTCTTGGCACTTTTACCTCCCAATATGGGTGAAACAAAATAGCGATTAGATGGGAGGCTACTTAACACGTGAGTATTGCCTCCGAATAACACAGCATCTATAACTGAATTGGTAGAGAAAAATAACTTTTAAATCATGTTATTACTAACATATGTCAATTGTCTAGATGTATTCGTTTGATATTTTTTGGCGTTGTTTCGGCACCACCTGATGCAGTGCTGAGTCGTATATGGGATGGAGTTGTGCTGCGGATTCCGGATTCGCGCGATCGGTTGGACTACCCGACGCTATCCACAAGGTGGCGCTTGCCCACGGGGCGGCCATCGGCGAAAAGCAGAGGGAGTATCGGCTGGGATGGGGGGCCTTTAGCCATCTGCTTGAGGGCTTTCTGGCGGCCGGGAATGGCTTGAGGTAGGGGAGGGATCCCCACCAGTTCCAGCTGGTATACCCGGCGCATCATGGTGATGGCCACCCCTCTGATATGAAGCGGTTGCTGTTGCAGCCATTCAAGCATCCTCTCCGGCGACCATGCCGGGGTGCCGTCAATCCGGGGTCCCATCCGGTATATTTGACCCTCCAGTGCCTCATACTGTGGCGCCGTCAATGGCCTCTAGATATGGGGTGTGGCGGGCAGCTCGCCCTGCAGGGCTTCCAGCCTGGCACAGAGATCAGTCACACAGTATCTCGCTCATCAGTTCATCAAACAACTGGCTCGGCGCATCGTGTTGCTCGGCCCGGTCCAACTTATCCAGTACGCGCCAGAGCTCACACCGATATGGATTGGGCAGCGCTGCAATCCACTGCTGGCATGCCGCGAATCCGCAGGAGTTGAACAGCTCGTAGCAATCCATCACCAGTGTCGGCCAATGTTCATCATCAGGCGGAACGTTGTCGGGCTGCTCGTCCGGTTCTGGTGTCCCGACCATGGCACGCAGCCATTCCAGCTCGATAAGGGGGCCGTCATCGCTCGATGGGGTCAAGCGGCTCGACTGCACCTGCCCGTTCTCCAGCCAGAGGGTGAAACCGTCTGCCGTGACATTGGCGCCAGCCCTTAATCGGTCGATGGAGAAGGACGATAACCCCCACTGTTCCCTCATGATCTGGTCTGCGAAGGCATCAGGATCCGGCCGCGTACAGTTATTGTCAGAGCTCCAAGGTGCCGGGCTGTCGCCCGTCTTAACCCCAACCCCCCAAGCCGAACCCTCGGCGGCCTTAGTGGCCTCAAAGGTGCCGGCAGGCACCACTTCCCACCCGGTCAAACGGGTGCGTACACCCAGGCGGGCGGTGTGTAGGCCCATCAGGCGCTTGATGTCTTCGCCATAAGCGTTGGCCTGCTCCTCGATGAGGTGGGCCAACTTGATGGGGTGTTCGGCCCGGGTCGCCAGGGCGCCGCCCATGGCCTGCAGGTAGCAGCGGAAGATGCCGTTATCAGCAGCAAAGCGGGCGGCCTCAAAGCGTGGGTCTTGCAACACCGGCTTGGGGGGGCCCACCAGATCGCCATGCTTCTTGGCGTTGCTGATGCGGCGCAGCTCGCGCCACACCCCGACAGGGGCGCCGCCGATCTGCTGGAAGGTGCGGATCCCCCACCAACTGGCCCAGGCACATGCATGCTGGGCACCTTGATCAGCGGGGGTGTCGGACTCCTGATCACCATCCACATGTTCACCGTCGATGTTCTTGGCGATATAGGCGGCGATGTAGCCGGTGGCGTCTCCTTTGGCCGGGTCTATCTCCTTCCAGTCAAAGCGGGGTTTGATGTCGGTGAAGGGCGGGCGCCCCTGGATCTCGCGCACCAGCTCCTGATGATCATCGGTGAGGGCATAGCGTTGCAGGGTGCTGATCACCCGCCATTTGTTGGCAGGGCGCATAAAGAGCAGCATGTGCCAGTGGGGGGTACCGTCGTGATGTGGTTCGCACACCCGAAAGCCGTAGACGGGGGCATCGGCCCGCTTGAGGGCGGCCCGAGTCAGGCTCCATAGCTTGGCCAGATAAGCGCAGGTTTCCCGTGGCGTTACCCCTTCATAGCGCTTGTTCTCTACGGTCTTGCCGTCGTGCTTCTGTGTCCAGGCATGAAAGCGGGAAGGGGCCGTCCAGGTGAAGAAGACCCCCACATGGCCCTGCTCTTCGGCGTAGTCCTCAAAGCCGCGCATCCGCACCATCATCTCGTTGCGGCGGTTGACCGGGTTGGCGTTGCTGGCCTCCCAGCAATCCTTCATCGAGATCACTAGGTCATGCTGGGTGTTCATCACCTCCGACTCGGCCAGCCAGCGCATCATGGCGCGCTTGCGCTCGCGCACCACCTTCATGGTGGCGTTCGACACATACGCCGAGACTCCCTTACGCACCTTGCCGAGCACGATATTGATGTGCTCCTGCAGTCGGTCCCAGGTGCGGTTGATCCGCTTTTCCCACCACTTGGCAGAGAGCAGGCGCACCATCACGCTCAGGATCCAGTTATCACGCACCTCCTCGGTTTTGAATTCGGGCAACTCCCCTATAAAGCCCCACTGGTCGGCAGGCTGGCGGATGACCTCCCATGCCAGCAGCAGATCCGGCTCATCGCCGGTTTTGATACCCTGCTCGATGTTGTGCCAGATGGCGGCCGTCTGGTTGGCGAACTGATGCGCCACCCGCTTGCGGCTCTCTTCATCGCGCAACGCCTGCGGGTCCACTGGCAGGGCCTGGATAAGGCCGCGCACCATCTTGGTCCGCTCACGAAGCCAGATGTTGCCATTGCGAGCATGGCGGGAGCTGCCATCTTTACGGCGTCGCACGTATTGCTTGAACAGGGTCAGGCTGAGTTGGGGGGAGAGGCCATCGAGAAGCTGCACGGCCCACGCCAGATCAGATTGGCCGGGTACGCCAACGAAAGCGGCGTCAAGATTGACGCCGGGCAGAGCATTGGAAAGGGTATCGATACGCTGCCGCAGCGTCCTTTTCGACAGGGGCAACCGGGTGGCTGTTCGACTCATTGGATGGCGGTACCGGACAACAAGGTGATGCGGAATTGGCAGCCCTGGATGGTCTGCTGCGCATGGGCTTTCATGCGGCGAGCTGCCGCGCACTGGCGCAGCAACAGCGTGATACTGGCTCGGGGGCGGGCAGGCAGCCGGCGCGCATTGGCCAGCTCCTTCTGATATAGACGCAGCCTCGCTGCATCTTCCAGATAGGTCTCTTGCCAGCGGTGCATCAGGCTGGCCAGTTCCTGCTGCAGCTGATGAGTCACTGGATCACCTCACCTTGTCCGTGCAGCGGGGCGCACTCGTGCCACCAGTCGCCTATTTCCCTGGCCAGGGCTGTTTCACCCTGGCCCAGTGCCAGCCAATAGACAGATCGCACGGCCCCGAGCGCCAGCAGCTCCCGGGCAATGTCTCTATCACCCCGAACTTCGCCACCGGCTGCGATAAACTCGGCGCGGGCCGCTAGCCAGTGAGTGACCAGCGGGCCATGAGCCGGGGCCATGGCTGGCCCCTCTTCGTCATCGTCCTCACCGCTGTCGTCATCCAGCAGGGCGGCCGGATTGCAGGTGGCGACCAGTTGGATCTGGATATACTGCTGACCGGAGTAAATCCCGCCCAGGGCGATGCGGTTATCTTCGGCGTTGGCGGCGAACATGTCGGCCAGCAAGCCCTCGATGAGCTTGGGGGCCTGACGGACAATCTTGATGGCGTCGCTCATGCCAGCACCTCCGGCGTGGCGATGCCGGTCAGCAGCCAGTCGCAGTGATGTTTCAGCTCCGGGTGATTGGCGATCAGCAGGAACAAGCCCCCGCCGATCTCGCGGTATCCCAGCTCGTAGTTCTTGAGCGTGGTGGGAGGAATGCCGAGCTGATCGGCAAACTTGGGACGGCTCAGCTTCAACTGCTCTCGCAACTGGCGCAGGCGCTTGGCCGCATGGTGGTTGAGCAGGTTGATCTGGGTTGGTTGTGCGTTCATGGTCAGGCTCCTTATGAAAGGGTGCAGGGGTTGATGCGGCTGAACAGAGAAGCCCAAGCCAGTGCGGTGGTGCGTTCCATAAGCGCAACCCCGTCAGGATGTTGGCTAAGACGGGTGCCATAGCGGCCCGTCAGCTTGCGTTGCTGGATGCGAAGGTTGCGCAGGGCGCAGGGGATCGCTAAAGTTGCCATGTCGACTTCCTCATACGTTGTTGATAAAGGCCCGCTTGGAGTTGCCGCTCCGTTATGCGGGCTTTTTACTGCCCGATAGGGCGTGGGCCTTGCCCGGTCATCTGGCTTGCTGCCAGCACGGCGCGCTTCAAGCGAAGCCTTGCCGCTCTCTCTTTCTTCTCCCTCTCGATATCCCTGATGGATCTGGTACTCAGTGCCGGGTGCCAGACTTTGCTGTCACAGCCGCCGCGAAACTCCCCCTGATACTCCAGTGCGATCACCGCCAGCCTGATCGCCTCACGTTGTGCATGGGGCAGGGCTGACAGGGTGGCGGTCATCAGTTCGCCCCGCGACTGGCGGGCGATGGCACAGATGGCCGCTTTCTTGGCCTGGCCCAGTGCCAGCCAGTCGGTGTCCAGGCTTAAGCGTGTTTTGCCGAACAGCTCGCGCAGCAGCAGGCAGCCGGCGGTGTTCATGGCGATCTGTTCGGTGGGCGTCAGGCCCGCCAGATTGCGTTGTTCATGGTCGATGCGTTGCATGGTGGTTTCCCCTTCACATGGTCGCGGCCTGCATCAGGATGTCTGATGCACAGGCCAGGGCGGGCACCGCCTGAAAGCGGGCCTCGATGTCGTGGATCAAGATGGCGAGCGACCCCATGGCCGAGGTGGCCACGCTCACCAGGGTGTTGCGCTCCGAGCGGGTGATCCGGCCGCGGTCGGTCAGCTCCAGGGCTCGCTGGCCAATGCTGGCGATCTTGGCGTTCAGATCGATGGCCTGATGAGGCAGGGAAGGGGCCCGTTCTGCCTGGGGGATGGCAACAGCCGTCAAGCCACAGCCAAAAAGGGCTCCATCGAACAGGGTTTCATCGCCCTCACTCGCCTGGGTGATGGCAATCAGCTCGGCCACAGTCAGTTCATGGGGCTGATCGGGGTTTAACTTGTTGCGCAGGAGCTGCGGGTTAATGCCTGCCCGCTGGGCGATCTCGGCCATGTTGTGACTGGCCGCAAAGCGTTGGCAGGCGCTGATCCAGTGCGGATGTTTGCTGGTGTATTCGGTAAACATGCGAGCTTCTCCTTGACCCGTTATGGTGTTTGCAGGTTCACGCGAGCGTCATGGTGACGTAGCGCTCGGCCTGATAACGGGCCTGCAGGAACAGGGCGTAGAGGTTGACCTCGCGAGGAGCGCCCGGGCCGTCTTGCAAGATGGGCAACTGGCCGCGGTCGGCGCGCTTTTTAACGGCCCCAATCGTCAAGCCCTGGCGCTTGGCGTACTCCTCCAGGCTTTCACTGACGCGATTGCCAAAGGGGTAATCGAGCGGCAACTGGCTCACATCGCTGGGGATACGGATGGGTTTGATTCGAGTAACCATGGTGAATCCTTCTCAGGGGGTTCAAACACAGGGGGTTGGTTGTTGCGGGGTACTGCGCGCGCTGGCCTTCAATTTGCCGCCGGTCAGCACCTCGATCTGGTAGGCACGGCCTTGGGGGATGGTTTCGTCCCACTTGCTGACAGCGGCGTGAGAGATCCCAATGGCCTTGGCGATGGCAGTGATGCTGCCGAAGTGTTCTAAGACGTCATGTTTCTGCATTTCCGACCTCACAAAATATAACTTAAGGATCATCAATGGCCGAAGCGTAACTTATGTAATAAACGGGAGTCAAGAGAGTTTGATACTTAAGTGCGATTTTGGAGTGGTAACTTAGGTTTCATGGAAACGATCAATGACCGCATAACTGCCAGCCGGCAGGCACAGAAAATGAGTAAGGCTGAGCTTGCCCGACGTGTGGGTATTTCCCATGCGTCTGTTAGCAAGTGGGAGTCGGGACTTAACCAGCCAAAAGGCCGCTATCTCAATGATTTAGCGGCAGCGCTGGGGGTCACTGTTGACTGGCTTTTGACTGGAGACGGGGAGGCGAGGGGACAGCCTGCACCAGAGGCGATGCCCGGATATCACAACGTCGAACCGGCCGTGATCCCGCAAGGTACGCGCGTGCCTGTGCTGAGTTATGTTCAGGCCGGCCACTGGCACGAGATGTGCGAGCAGGCCACTGCCTTCGATGGCAACGTCGAGTATGTGACGGCGGGGGTAGATGTTGGCCCTTGTGGTTTCGGTCTCTGGTTGCGTGGCCAGTCGATGGAACCCTTCTTTAAGGAAGGCGACCTCATCATCGTTGACCCTGACGAAGCGCCCCAACCAGGGGATTTCGTCGTGGCCAGGAACGGCAGCGAAGAGGCCACCTTCAAGAAGTACCGGCCCCGCGGCATCGACGAGAGCGGACAAGAGGTGTTTGAACTGGTCCCCCTCAATGACGATTTCCCCACCATGCATTCCGACCGGCAGCACATCCAGATCATCGGCGTGATGGTAGAACACAGATCATATAGAAAAAGACAAACAGGGCGCTAAATTGCCCTGTTTTTTTGTTTTTGGGAGCTAGCTGTTTGTTAGCTATGAGAATGTAAATAAAAGAGTGCCACGTTATGACACAACAAATAGAATCAAGTATTTCTGATGGACAGAAGAATAGCTTTCGAATTACAGATTTTATTTTTCATATAATTGATGTTGAACGCCAAGAAAATGAAGGTGTTGTTTATCTTGACGAAATCGTTTTGAATGAACGGCAAAAAGAATTTTTTCTTGAAAGAATAAAAGATGCTACCTCTGGCACTCAATATTTGTTCTCTACCCCCCAGGTTTCACTTAAAAGAATAATAACTGATTTAGAAGACCCAGAGCATGAGCTGACTTTCGATCAGTTTTCTCAAAATGTGACGGCGGATTTCGCTAAACATCATAGCGGGAACATGTCATCTGGCATATTTGTTGTGTGTAAGATTGACTATAATGTTTCCAATGGAAAAATAGGAAAGTTTGTTTTCCTAGTTAAAATGGATAAACAATCATCATTCAAGTATAGTTTTATTGAGCGTGATGGGCGACGAATAGCAGTAATAGAAGAAAATGAAAATAGTCTTGGTGAGAAGAAAGATACAATCCAAAAAAGTGCGCTAATTGATGTCTCGAGTCAATATGCTTGGCATGTATTAGCTTATGATAGAACGAAGAAACCAGACTTGAGTGACTATTTCAGAGAGTTTTTAAATGTTGAGCCTCGGTTAACTAATACTACGTTAACTCAGAAAACACATCGAGCAGTTAGGCGATGGGCAAAAACATTGCCATTAGAGTTTTTAGCGGATGGTGAGGATGCAAATACCTTATCTGGTCGGTCATTGAATTATTTGCTAGATAATATTACCTTTGATACAGATAGATTTATTGAAACTGTAATCAGAGACTCTGATCCAGAAAGAAGGCAGCGTGCAACGGCATCATTAAGAAATACTCTAATTGAAGAAGGTATTGCTGGCCAAAGCTTCACGATTATGCCTAAAGCCATAACTCTGAAAGACAGAAAACAGGTTTATCTGACGGAGGAAGGTGTTACTATATATTATGAAGGTCCAGCAGATGCTGCAAATATAGAGGTAAAATCATTAGAAGATGGTTCATCAACAATAACAATAAAAACAAGTAAATTAACAATTAGGTAATGGTGAATTGGCGTGAGAGACTTAACTAAATTACTGGAAATTTTACAGAGGTTGAAATCTTTATCACAGGTCTATTGTGAGGAATCTGCACGAGTGCGGATAACTGGTGACAATCTTAATAAGTCTATCCGTCATTGCTTCTCTGCATTCTATGAACTTTGCAGAGAATTGCAAATCCCTGAGCCAAACATAAGATGTGCAGAAGATTATTTCCATGAAGAAGATTTTGATGATGATCACTTAGATGGAGAAGAATGGGTTCTGTTCTTCAGCAAAGCAGCCCTTGTTTCTGATGTAAGTTACCGAGAAAATGAGAGTAAATATATTTTCTTATCTCTTTCCTCATTTAATGAAATAATGTCTGATTATGACCCCTTTAGATTCGACACACCATCTTCTTTAAGGTTGGATAAGAAAACAACAATTATTATTGTTGGACTCGCTACTGCATTCGGGAATAACGAAGTTTGGTATGTTCCATATGGTCAAGAAGAAATATTAGATTTTTCTATCGCTGACTTTCCAAATAGTGGTGATATCAGTAGCCTGATTCGCACAAACAGCGCTGACGGTATCAGGGTGAGCCCTGAGTTATTTTCACTAACTTGGGGTGATTATCATAGTGATGATGTTTTGCCACTAATAAGAAAATTATCTGAAGTTATGGTGGCATGTCTTTCTCAGGAAATAAAAAAAGAGAATGGACATTACTTTGTTACCATTCGAGGGGCAAAAAAAGTAACATTAAAGTTATGTTCTCAGAATGCTTTTGTATCAATAAATTGTTTTGACAATATCATGAATGCCATAAGGTGGATATACTCAGAACGAGCAGAAACGAGACTTCAGCTAATTACTGATCGTTTGTCAATTGATGCAAGCTTAGAAAAATGTTTTTTGACTAATGTTTGTGAAAACATTGATTTTGCTCTGCAGCAGGCCAGGGATAGCTATGCCTTTGTAATATTGGAGCGCAAGGATTCATATTATAAAGAGTTGCGTGAGATAATGAAGGACATGAAATCTCAAGCAGATTTATATGCGGCTAAAGTAAGAGATCTGATCGGTTCTTTAGCTCGGGATGCACTAGGTGTTTTACTATTCGTATCTATGTCTTTTATTGGTAAGTTTGATCGAAAGCAAATACATGAATTGTTATCAAGCAATGAAGCAGGTTTAATGCTGAAATGTATCTCAATATATCTAGCGATTACGTGCTTTGTTACACTGTTTATTCACTGGCGTGATGCAACGCTTTCGTACAAAGAAAGCCGAACATGGCTTACAGTATTACAGCAATATTCATCAAGTGAAGACAGAGTGCAGCGTTTTATAGAGCCATTAACATCACGACTGATCACATTGTTTATTGTCGGTGCATTCACTGCGATTGTTTATACCGTGCTTTCCATAATAGTTTGGAATCTACAATTTGTTGTTGAGCTTCTATTATCTCAATGAATGTAATATTTCATATTCTTTGCCAACACTTATAAAATTATAAAAAAATCGAAGTCTTGATTGGATTGATTGAATTGATTGGAAAGACTGGGTAATTAACTAACAGTTGGCTAACCCATCCATCACATCGAGCTATTGAGTACGGTTTTTATAAGATTACCTTTTCCTCCCGTATACGTTTTGTCATCCCCATTTCCCCATGTATGCCTTAACCTGAGTTAAACACTGCTAACCATCATCAAATGCTGTATAAAACCACAGTGTTTTGGTGGAGGGTGATGACAGTGAAAGTGCAGTGGTTGGGTATGGTGTTGATGTGCGGTCCGCGGGGATGGGTAAGCGCCTTCCTATATAAGGAGGGGCAATGAGCATCAAGTCCACGCCCGAGGGGTACCTGGTCGATATCCGCCCGCAGGGGAGGGAGGGCAAGCGGATCCGCAAGCGCTTCAAGACCAAGTCCGAAGCCCAGCAGTTCGAACGTTGGGTGATCGCCACTGAACATAATAAAGAGTGGGTGGATCGCCCGGCAGACAATAGGCCGCTCTCAGAGCTTATCGAGCTCTGGTGGCGCTACCATGGCCAGACCCTGAAAGCAGGGGAGGCGGTACGTAAGAAACTCCACAATATCGACGCCGCACTACGCCACCCGTTGGCAAGGCAGGTGACCCGGGCGCTGTTCTCCGAGTATCGGGCGCAGCGACTGCACGCCGGCCGCCAGCCCAAGACGGTGAACCGTGAGCAGGAGATGCTGGGCGGGGTGTTCTCGGTGCTCATTGATCTCGGCCATTATCACCATGAGCACCCGCTCAAAGAGATGAAGAAGGTCAAGCTGGTCGAGCGGTCGATGGGCTACCTGACCCAGGACGAGATCGGCGACGTGCTGGCCGCGCTATCCGGGGATAACCTGAAGGTGGTCAAACTCTGCCTGGCCACGGGGGCGCGTTGGAGTGAAGCGGCCAATCTGCGCCGCGAGGATGTGCTGGCCAGCCGGGTGACCTACATCAACACCAAGAATGGCAAGAACCGCACAGTGCCGATCTCGGCAGAGCTGTGCCAAGAGATAACGAATGGGGTTAATCGCGGCCCGCTGTTCCGTGACCTCGACTATATGTTGGTGCGTGATGTGATCAAGTCAGTGGCGCCGGACCTGCCAGCAGGGCAGGCGGTGCATGTGTTCCGGCACACTTTTGCATCACATTTCATGATGTCGGGGGGCAACATTCTCGCGCTGCAAAAAATTTTGGGCCATCACAACATCCAGCAGACGATGACCTATGCTCACTTCGCACCGGATTATCTGAGCGATGCGGTGCGCTTCAACCCGCTGGAAAATCCACTGCCTGCCGCATGATGAAGTGTCCACAAATTGCCCCAAACAGGGTCATCCGGGGTGACTTAGCGTCACCCCCTGTAGTATCTAACTCATTGATATTCATGTAAGCCATTGTTTTTGTTAGACATGTGAAGGCGGCTCAGGCCTCCTTTTTTGTTGCCCGCTTTTTGCTTTCAGGATGTTGTGCCGTATAGCGGCATCCGTCTTGGTGGCTGATGCGAAAATGTCTGATATGCCAACAAACCAAGGTCGAACATCAGAAATTGAAGCGGGCGGGGGAGAGCTTGAGACTCGCTTGATATAACAAAATGATTTATAGGGAGAAAAGCCCGCCATAACTATGGTCAGCCAAGGGGCTTTTTTTGTATTATTCCCCTCTTGACCTTATTTAGCCTAAAGGCTCCTGTATCGGGAGTGGTGACGAGGAAGACATGCAACAGCTTGAAGAAGTAGTCGGCCAGGCCAAGGCCGAAATTGAGGGCGTAAGCGACATCGCCGCCCTCGACGAAATCCGGGTCAAATATCTGGGTAAAAAGGGCTTTTTCACCGAGCAGATGAAGGGCCTTGGCGCCCTTTCGCCTGAAGAGCGTCCCGCCGCAGGCGCCGTGATCAACCAGGCCAAGCAGCTGGTTCAGGATGCCTTGAACGCGCGTCGTGAAGCCCTCGAAGTTGCCGTGCTGAACCAGAAGCTGGCCGCCGAGACCATCGACATCAGCCTGCCGGGTCGCCGCATCGAGAACGGTGGCCTGCACCCGGTGACCCGCACCATTGAACGCATCGAGCGCCTGTTTGGCGAGATGGGTTTCAAGGTAGAGCGCGGTCCCGAGATTGAAGATGGCTTCCACAACTTCGATGCGCTGAACATTCCGGCCCATCACCCGGCGCGTACCGATCACGATACCTTCTACTTCAATCCCGATCTGATGCTGCGTACCCACACTTCCGGTGTGCAGATCCGCACCATGCAGCAGCAACAGCCGCCAATTCGCATCATAGCGCCGGGTCGCGTCTATCGTAACGACTACGACATGACTCACACCCCGATGTTCCATCAGGTTGAAGGTCTGCTGGTGGACGAGCATGCCAGCTTTACCGAGCTGAAGGGCATACTGCACGACTTCCTGCGCAACTACTTCGAGGAAGACTTGACCATTCGCTTCCGTCCTTCCTACTTCCCGTTCACCGAGCCGAGCGCCGAAGTGGACGTCATGGGCAAGAACGGCAAGTGGCTGGAAGTGCTGGGCTGCGGCATGGTGCACCCGAACGTGCTGCGTTCGGTCGGCATAGATCCGGAAAAATACTCCGGTTTTGCCTTCGGCATGGGCGTTGAGCGCCTGACCATGCTGCGCTACGGGGTCAATGACCTGCGTGCCTTCTTCGAAAACGATCTGCGCTTCCTCAAGCAGTTCAAGTAAGGGCGAGAGAACATGAAATTCAGTAAATCCTGGGTGATGGAGTGGGTCCGCACCGAGTTGAGTGACAACGCACTGGCCGAGCAGATCACCATGGCCGGCCTGGAAGTGGACGCCGTGGAAGCGGTGGCTGGCCAGTTCAACAACGTGGTGGTGGGTGAAGTGGTCGAGTGTGCCCAGCATCCGGACGCCGACAAGCTGCGGGTGACCAAGGTCAACGTGGGCGAAAGCGATCTGCTGGACATCGTCTGCGGCGCGCCGAACTGCCGCACCGGCCTGAAAGTCTGCGTGGCCAAGGTGGGGGCGACCCTGCCGGGTGATTTCACCATCAAGAAAGCCAAGCTGCGTGGCCAGCCGTCTCACGGCATGCTCTGCTCCTTCAGCGAGCTGGGTATCGACGTTGAAGCGGACGGCATCATCGAGCTGCCGCAGGATGCCCCCATCGGCACTGACATTCGCGACTACTTGAATCTGAACGACGTCGCCATCGACGTGGATCTGACCCCGAACCGGGCCGATTGCCTCGGGATTGCAGGGCTTGCCCGCGAGATCGGCGTGCTCAACAGCGTCGATGTGGTCGAGCCGAGCTGGACCCCTGCTGCTGCCACCATAGACGCGACCTTCCCGATCCGGGTTGAAGCGCCAGCCGATTGCCCCCGTTATCTGGGCCGCGTCATCAAGGGACTGAACTTGCAAGCGCAGAGCCCGCTCTGGATGCAGGAGAAGCTGCGCCGTGGCGGCATTCGCTCCATCGACGCCATCGTCGACATCACCAACTTCCTGCTGCTGGAATTCGGTCAGCCGATGCACGCCTTCGATCTGGCCAAGCTGGAAGGGGAGCTGGTGGTGCGCCGCGCCAAGGCTGATGAGCCCATGACTCTGCTCGACGGTACCGAGGTGAAGCTCAAGGACAACACCCTGGTGATTGCCGATACACAAGGCCCTGCCTGCATGGCCGGTATCTTCGGCGGCGATCGCACCGGTGTGTCCGAGACCACCACCGATATCCTGCTGGAGTGCGCCTTCTTCGCGCCGCTCTCCATCACAGGTCGTGCCCGTGCCTACGGTCTGCACACCGACTCTTCCCACCGCTTCGAGCGCGGGGTCGATCCCGAGCTGCAAGCCAAGGTGATGGACAGAGCCACCCGCCTGCTGCTGGATATCTGCGGCGGTGAAGCGGGTCCGGTCATCGAGGTCAAATCCGATGCCCATCTGCCCAAGGCTGCCCCCATCAAGCTGCGCCGCACCAAACTCGACAAGGTGATCGGCATCAGCGTGGCAGACGCCCAGGTGCTCGAGATCCTGACCCGCCTCGGCATGCAGGTCACTGTGGATGCTGACGGCTGGACCGCACTGGCGCCCTCCTGGCGTTTCGATATCGCCATCGAGGAAGACCTCATCGAGGAAGTGGCCCGTATCTACGGCTACAACAAGATCCCGAACCTCAAACCGGCCGCTTCTCTGGCGATGGTTGAGCAGGCAGAAGGCCAGGTGACCCTCAAGCGGGTACGTGACCTGCTGGTCGACCGCGGTTTCCAGGAAGCGATCACCTACAGCTTCGTGGATCCCAAGGCCCAGCAGACCCTGTTCCCCCAGAGCGATGCCATAGTGCTGCCGAACCCCATCTCGGTCGAGATGTCCGCCATGCGCGTGTCGCTCTTCCCGGGTCTGGTGCAGGCGGTGGTCTACAACCAGAACCGCCAGCAGGGCCGTGTGCGTCTGTTCGAGCAGGGCCTGCGTTTCATCAAGGACGCGAGCGCCGAGAACGGCATCCGTCAGGAGCCCATGCTGGCCGGCATCATCACCGGCAACCAGAGCGACGAGCACTGGGACGTCAAGAGCCGTGGCAGCGACTTCTTTGATTTGAAAGGGGATCTGGAAGCAGTGCTGGATCTCACCGCCGAAGGGGCTACTTTCAGCTTCGAGCGCACCGAGCACAGCGCCCTGCATCCTGGTCAGAGTGCCGCCATACTGCGCAATGGCGCCGTCATCGGCCACATTGGCGTGATCCACCCGAGCCTCGAGAAGAAGCTGGGACTCAAGAGCCGTGCCGTGATGTTCGAGCTGGAACTGGACAAGCTGACCCCTGCCAAGGTGCCGGTTGCAGCCGAAGTTTCCCGCTTCCCGGCCAATCGCCGTGACATCGCCGTGGTGGTCGACGTTGCGGTTCTGGCCGGTGATGTCCTGGCAGTAATTAAAAAAGTTGGCGGAAATCAGTTAGTTGGAATAAACTTGTTCGACGTATACCAGGGTGCTGGTATGGCAGAGGACAAGAAGAGCCTGGCCATCAGTCTAGTGTTGCAAGACACCCAGCGCACCCTGGAGGAGAAAGAGATTGCCGAGACCGTAGACAATGTCGTGCGGGCCCTTGGTGAAGAGTTGAATGCATCCTTGAGGGATTGATCTATGGCGCTTACCAAAGCCGACATTGCAGAGCACCTGTTCACCCAGCTCGGGATGAGCAAGCGTGAAGCCAAAGACATGGTGGAAGCCTTCTTTGAGGAAATCAGACAGGCGCTCGAGCGCGGTGAACAAGTCAAGATTTCAGGCTTCGGTAACTTTGATCTTCGTGAGAAGAACCAGCGTCCCGGACGTAACCCCAAGACGGGCGAGGATATTCCCATCAGCGCCCGTCGCGTGGTGACCTTCCGGCCTGGCCAGAAGCTCAAGGCCAGGGTAGAAAATGTTGAACCCAATGAGTAAAGAAAAGCCAGGCAACCGCCTGGCTTTTGCGTTTCGATGATAAAGACCCTCTTCCTGTTTGGTGCGCTGCTGGCCTTGCCGCTGCGTGCCGCCACGCTTCCCCTGTCAGCCGAGACCCAGGCCTATGCCGATACGCTCACCGGGCTGACTTTCTGCTACCCGGCCCTGCAGCGTCCGCCCTATCTGGAAGCGCAGGGGGGCCTGCTCATCGATCAGATGAAACGACTGGCCCTGCAACTGCCGGTGCCGCTGCGTTTCGAAAAACTGCCCAACTGGGCGGCGACCCTGCAGGGTTTGCAGCGCGGGCAGTGCGATCTCATCCCCCATGTGGGCCCAACCCGGGAGACCATGCCCGGCACGGCCTTGAGCCGTGCCATGCTGGAGGCGGAGTCCGCCATCCTCTATCGGGGGGAGCTCGAGCAGGCGACCTTCCTGGTCTCGCCCATCTGGCAGGCAGAGGAGACCCTGCAGCGGCTCTATCCCCACTCGTCCCAGCTGCTCCTGACCGATGCGGAAAACTGGTACGGGGCCCTGGTGGCGGGCAGGGGCAGCGCCTACCTCGGTGACTATCTGCAACTGCGTTACCTGATGCGGGAATTCCCGGACGAGGGGCTTCGCCTGCGGCGGATGCGCAGCGACGATCTGGTGATCAGCTACCGGTTGATGATGGACGACAAGCCGCAGTTGCAGGAGCTGATAGACACGGCGATCCGCTTCCTGCCGCCGGGCAGCCTCTATCGGGATCTGGGGCGCTATCTGCCCCAGAGCGAGCAGGACATCAACCCCTTGCACTTCACCGACAAGGAGCAGGCCTGGCTGGTCGGCAGCGCGCGCACCATCAAGCTGGTGGCGGATCCCGGCTTCATGCCCTACAGCGGCGTCAACCAGCAGGGTGAGCTCATCGGCTGGAGCGGCGATGTGCTGCGGGAGGTGAGCCGCCAGACGGGGCTGAATTTCGAGCTGATCCCCGTTGCCAGCAAGGAGGAGGCGCTGGCCAGGCTGCGCAGCGGGGAGGCCGCCATGATGGCCGGTCTGCTGGAGTCGCCGAGGCTGCACGAGGAGTTCGAGTTCACCCGTGCGGTGGCAACTAGTCGCTATGCCCTGGTCAGCCGCAAGGGGGGGGCATATCACGCACTTGCCGAGGTCAAGGGCAAGGTGGTCGTGCCCCGCATGCTCTACGACCCCAGCCTGCTGGCCCGGTTCGGGCAACACGACTGGGGGGTGACCGACAACCTGCTGCAAGGGCTGGCGGCGGTGCAGAGCGGTGAGGCCGATGCCATGCTGGCCGAGCTCTATCAACTGCAATACCCGCTGCGCAACAACCAGCTGAGCGAGCTGAGCATCACGGAGCTGCCGGAGGTGTTTGGCCTCGGCTTTGCCATCAGGCGGGATCAGCCAAGGCTCGCCGGGGTGCTGGAGCAGAGCCTGACGACGATCAACGATCGCCAGGTGAGCGAACTGGTCCAGCGTTGGCGGCGCCTCGTCCTGAACCAGCAAGAGGGGGTCAGTTACGGCTTCTGGCTTGGCTCCATTTTGCTTGCACTCCTTATCAGCGCGGGGGTGATCTGGTCAATCTGGCGCTCCCGCCAGCAGCTGGCTCTGGAGGCGCGCGAGCGCCAGAAGGCGGAGCAGGCGCTGGCGCTGGAGAGCAAGTTCAGGGAGTCCCTGTTCCAGGCACTGCCCGTGCCCGTGTTCTTGCGCAATGATAAGGGGGAGGTGATCAAGCGCAACAAGCGTGCCAAACGGATGGAGGCACGCTACGCCACCGATCTCGTCCTGCCGTCCCCGCAGCTGCAAGGGGCTGAGGGGGAGATAGCCCTGCGGGATCAGGTTTACTCCTATGCCCAGATCCCGCTGCGCCTGGGGCCCCAGGCCCCGGCCGGGGATCTCATCGCCCTGTCAGACATCAGCGCCCTGCGCGAGCGCACCCGCTTGCTGCGCCAGGCGGAGCGCCGCCTGCGGGCCCTCACCAATACGGTGCCCGGGGTGGTGCTGCAGTTCACCTTGCAAGGCGGCGCCATCACCCGGGTGGAGTTCGTCAGCCGCGGCAGCCATGAGCTGCTGGGGCTGGCCAGCCAGCAGATCCGTCTCAATCCCAACGAGACCCTCACCCGCATCTCGCACCAGGACAGGCGGGAGATGCGTGCCCCCATGCTGACCATGTTGCAGGCCGGACGCCCCTTCTCCCATCTGCTGCGCTACCAGCATCCGACCAAGGGCTCGCGCTGGCTGCAGTTCTCCGGCAGGGGGCGCCGTCAGGGGGAGGGGTGGCGCGTCTTTGGGGTGGTGCAGGATGTGACCAACCGGGTCGAGCAGGAGCACTCCCTGCAACTCTCCCACGAGCAGGCCCAGCAGGCCGTGCTCGCCAAGGGGCGCTTCCTCGCCGCCGTGAGCCACGAGATCCGCACCCCCATGAACGCTATCCTGGGCTTGCTGGAGTGGCTGGATCAGACCGAACTCTCCGCGGAGCAGACCTCGGTGCTGGCGCACGTCAGGCAGGCGGGCAACGAGTTGCTCGGGCTGCTCAACGACGTGCTCGATTTCAGCCGCAACGAGAACCGCCAGCTGCGGCTCACCATGCAGCCGACCGATCTGGTGGAGCTGTGCGAGCATGTGGCGGCGGTGCACTGGTCCAAGGCGCGTTCCAAGCACCTGCAGATGCGCCTCAACCTGGATCCGGCACTGCCTGCCCTGATGGCGCTCGATCCCCACAGGGTGCAGCAGGTGTTGCACAACCTGCTCTCCAACGCCATCAAGTTCAGCGAGCACGGCGAGGTGGTGCTCTGGGCCCGCCGGCACGGGGACTGGGTCTGGTGCGGGGTGGACGATCAGGGGCCCGGCATCAGTGCCGAGCTGCTGCCTCGGCTGTTCCAGCCCTTCGAGCAAGGGGAGGAGCTGGGTCAGCTCAGAGCCCAGGGCACCGGCTTGGGGCTGGCCATCTGTCGCCAGCTGATGGAGCAGATGGGAGGGGAGATCCGGGTCGAGCCGGTGGCCACTGGCGGCAGCCGCTTCATCTGCGCATGGCCCCTCAAAGAGACGCAGGAGAAGGCGCCCTGGCAGCCAAGGTTCAAACAGATTTCCCTGCAGCTCCCCCCCGAGGAGCTGACGTACGTGCGGGCCTGGCTCGCCGAGTTTGGCGTGACCGAGGAGGCGATGGCGCCCGGCCTTGCCGCCACCCAGGATGAACAGGGACTGCGTGCCTGGTCCTGGCAGGGGGAGCCCTGGATCCCGGGCGCCGTGGTGAGCCTGCTGCAACCCAGGCTGGTTCAGGGGAGCGGGGAGGTCGCGGATCTGCCGGGGGCCGGCATGAGTGTCCTCCTGGTGGAAGATCACGAGGTGAACCGGGTGCTGATCAGCATGCAGCTGAGTCAGCTGGGCGCCCGGGTGCTGAGCGCCGCCAATGGCCGCCTGGCCCTCGAGATCCTGGGGCGGGAATCTGTCGATCTGGTGCTGACCGACCTGCAGATGCCGGTGATGGACGGTGCCGAGCTCTGCAAGCAGTTGCGGGCCTCGGCGCGCTGGCAGCAGTTGCCCGTCTATGTGATCACCGCCGATCTCAGCGAGCAGGCGGCCCAGCGTCTGGCCGACTGCGGCTGCCAGGGCCATCTGGACAAACCCGTCCTGCTGAAGGAGCTGGCCATCTTGCTGCGCACCGTCTCCGGTCGCAGCAGTGCGCCCCTGGTGGAGGCCTCGGTCAAGGCCAGCCCCATGACGACACTGCTCAACCCGGCGCTCATCAACCTCTATCTGGTGTCGGCTCGTCAGGATCTGGCCGACATTGAGGGGTGCGTCACGGCAGGGAATGAAGGCGCCCTCAATACGGCTTTACACAAGATGAAGGGGGCCGCCAAAATGGTGGGGGCCGCCGCTCTGGTGCAGGTGATAGAGCGCTGGCAGCGCGCCCCCGGGCACCCCTTGGTGGAAGAATTGCAGCAGGCCGTGGAAGACGTCTGCCGGCAACTGGGCGAGAGAGCATGAGATGATCATCACAGATGAAGAGTTGTTGGCCTTGCTGGAGTCAGATGTCAGCCAGGAGCCCGTATTTCACCCCGTCAGCGTCTATGCCCTGGACGCCGTCTCCCATCAGGCGGCAAAGGAGGCGGGCCTGCCGGCCTATGCCAGCCTGCACCGTACCCGGCCGGACGCGAGCTGGCAGTGGGAGGGGTTGTTCGCCGCCGGGGCCATCGCCCTGTTCGATCCCGCCTCCCACGGGGGGGCCGACTATCTGCCCCATCTGCAGACCCCGGGGGTGGGGATCTACCGCCTGTCGGATCCCTGGCTTGAGGGGTTGCAGGCGCGGGAGCAGGGGTGGCGGGACTGGCTAGCCCGGCTCCAGATCCTGCTGCTCGAGGATCACCCCTTCCAGGGGGCCTGCATCCAGCAGGAGATCCAGATGCTGGGACTTCCCTGCCACTGGGTGCAGGATGGCGACGGCTGCCTGCAGGCGCTGGAAGAGGGGGGCGTGGGGCTGCTGATCTGCGATCTCAGCCTGGCGGAGCAGGATGCCATCAGTCTCCTGATGAGCCATCCCCAGTACCGTCACAGCGGCCTGCCCATCATACTGCTGTCCGCCCACGATCAGACCCTGATCGATGGCGCCAGACGCCTGCTGCACGACGCCGGCTTCAATGTGCTGGCCGCCCTGGCCAAGCCGCTGCAGAGCGATGATCTGCTGCGCCTGCTCAAGGCGCTCTATCTGGGGCCGCAGCGCCAGCGCAGGCTGGGTGGCCTGAAACGCACCATTCGCAGCTGGCAGGGAGGGGCGCGGGGTCAGCTTGGCCTGCAGGCGGATGCGGCCTCCAGCCCCCTGCCAATCTGGCTGGCCGTGAGCAGCCTGACCCCTCACTGGGAGCCCCTCAAGGCATGGCTGGAGCAGCATGGCAGGCAGGCGAGCGAGCTGACCCTGGTCATCCATCGGCGGGATAACTTGCTGAACCAGGCGGATCGCTTCGCCCTGGTGCTGCAGGCGAGTCTTGCCGGGGCCAGGCTGGCCCTGCTGCTGGACAATGCCCAGCACCTGCCTTTCGATCAGCTGGAGCGGCTGCCGATCCAGAGCCTGCTGCTTGGGCAGCATCTGCTGCCGGAGCTGGAGGCCATGGCCGCCGACTCTCTGCTCGCCCGCTTCATCCAGCGTGCTCGCGAGCTCGGCATGGCCCTCTATCTCGACGATCCCTTCAACCTGCAGGATCCCACCCAGTGGCAGGATCTTGGCATGGCGGGGCGCTGGTAGCCCGTGCCGCGCTACCTTTGCTGGCCTCCCGACGAGGCGCGCCTGCTCCGGGCGCTGGCGGGCTGGGTACACCCCGGCTCGCGGGCCTCTCTGCCCCTGATGATGGAGGTGGGTGGCATTCCCTGCCGACTGCAGGAGCTGGCAGGATCCGATCCCGAGCGGCTGAAGGCGGCCTACGAGGCGCTGAGCGAGCAGAGTGTCTACCTGCGCTTCATGCGCGCCAAGCAGCCTGCCACCGCCGATCAGCTCGCCTTCTTTCTCGACTACCCCAGAGCGCCCCAGATAGGGCTGCTACTCACCGACGAGCAAGGCGCCCCGCTGGCCATGGCTCAGTCCATCCGGCGGCGTCTGCACCCGGACAGGGCGGAGTTCTCCTGCATAGTTGCGGATCATTTTCAGCATAGGGGGGCCGGGCGCCGCATCCTGCTGGCGCTGGCACTGCTGGCGCACGGGGAGGGGATCCGCGAGTGGACCGCCGAGGTGCTCGGCCAGAATCGCCCCATGCTGGCCCTGCTGAAGGGGCTAGGGCTGCCGCTGACCCTGGTGACGGGGCGGGAGATGGTCTTTGTCAGGCTGGACTTGAGCATACTGGGCACCCTGGTGCCCCGGCATTCCTAAGACCAAGGGCGAATGTGCCGGGCCAGCCGGCTGTGCTAAGGTCAGCCTGTGATCCGTTGGAGGAAGTCAACCATGGTGCAGTCAGCCAAACATATCGTGATCCTCACAGGTGCCGGCATCTCGGCCGAATCCGGTATCAAGACCTTCAGGGCCTGCGACGGTCTGTGGGAGGAGCACAGGGTGGAAGACGTGGCCACTCCGGAGGGTTACGCCCGGGATCCCGAACTGGTTCAGCGCTTTTACAACGCGCGGCGCCATCAGTTGCAACGCGCCGAGATCCACCCCAATCCTGCCCACTATGCCCTGGCGCGCCTCGAGCGCCTGTTGCCGGGGCGAGTGACCCTGGTCACCCAGAACATCGACAACCTGCACGAGAGTGCGGGCAGCAAACACCTCATCCACATGCACGGCGAGCTGCTCAAGGCACGCTGCCCGGGCTCGGGACAGGTGATCGAGTGGCGCGGGGATCTCCACCAGCACGAGCTCTGCTCCTGCTGCCAGTTGCCGCAGCCGCTGCGGCCTCATGTGGTCTGGTTTGGCGAGATGCCCCTCGGGCTGGATCGCATCTACTCGGCCCTGGCGCAATGCGATCTCTTCATCTCCATAGGGACCTCGGGGGCCGTCTATCCCGCAGCGGGCTTCGTCCATGAGGCGGGCCTCAATGGTGCGCACACCGTCGAACTCAACCTAGAGCCAAGCGAAGTGGGTAGCCAGTTTGACGAGAAGCGCTATGGCCCGGCCTCCTTGCTGGTGCCCGCCTTCGTGGACGAATTGCTGCAAAGCTGCGGGGTGCATCAGCCCAAGCAGATAGACGGTCATAACTGGATGGAGATGCGTGGGCCATAACTATTGAGTAACAACATAGTTGCATTGACTCAATGAAGCCGCCAAACTGACCCGTAAAATAGAAGATGCAGCTGGCGCAAGGGATATGGACATTTTCAAGCATGGAATCGCGTTTCTTCTGCTGGTGCTGACGGCGTTCGGCACTCAGGCAACCTCTTCTTCACCACTGTTGCACTTGATCCTGCCAGACAAGCGGGAGATCCCCCTGGATGAGGCGGCGCTGGCCGCCTTGCCACAGACCGAGTTCGAGACCGAGACTCCCTGGACCGCCGGGGCTCATCGTTATCGTGGCCCGACCCTGAAGGCGATGCTGGCGGCGCAGGGGCTCAAGGATGTCACTCACGTCAGGGTGACTGGCCTCAATGGCTATCAGCAGCAGTTCGATCTCGCCCCGTTTGCCCAGGTGCCGCTGACCCTGGTGCGCTATCAGGATGACAAGCCGCTGACCCGTCGCAACAAGGGACCCGTCTGGCTGCTGATGCCCTTCTCTGAATACCCTGAATTCGATGTCTCTCCCATTCACAGCTTCATGGTGTGGCAGCTGGTGCGCATCGAGGTCATCCCGTGACTCGTCGCCACCGTCATAACCTGCTGCTGGCGGCCATCTCCCTGCTGTTTCTGTTCTCCTCCGTCTGGGGGCTGCTGCTGCAGAGTCGGCACGAGCAGTTGGTCGATATCTTCTATCGCAACACCCACTGGAACATCAGCCAGGTCATGCTGGAGTCCCAGCGTTTCCTCTATGGCTTGCGCCTCTATCGGGCGGGGGGCCTCGAGATGGAGGCCCTGAGCCTGGATTACGATCTGCTGTGGAATCGACTGGATGTGTTCCTGATCAGCAGCGAGACCGCAGATGCCCGCGCCCGCCATGGGCTGGGGACTGTGCTGGCCGGGTTGTTTGACGAGATCAAGGCGCTCGAGCCCCAGATACAGGCTGGTGCGCTGCAGGAGGGGGAGGCCCTCGATCGTTCCCAGGCCCGGATTGCCGAGCTGACCCGCCAGGTGGAGCAGATAGGGGATCAAATCCTCTCTGGACAGGAGCGGGAAGCCTCGCTCAATCAGCTGCGCCAGAGCCTGTTCTGGATCCAGATCTGGCAACTGATCCTGCTGGTGATGGGGGGCATGCTGGTGTTTGCCCTGATCCGCACCAATCTGCAGAATCGCCGTCTCTCCCTGCTCGACCCCATGACCCGACTCGGCAATCGCCGAGCCTTGCAGGGCCAGCTCAGGCAATCCCTGCAGCGTGGCCGTGTCCAGGCCCTGGTGGTGCTGGATCTGAAGCGGTTCAAGCAGGTCAATGATCTGCTCGGCTACCAGGTCGGGGATCGCCTGCTGCAGGCGGTGGCCGCAAGGCTGCGGCAAGCCTATCCAGGTCGGGCCTACCGGCTGGGGGGAGATGAATTTGCCGTGGTCCTGGCCGGCGAGCAGCCCGGCCTAGAAGCTGAGATGGAGGCCATGGTGAGCCTGCTGCAGTTCGAGTTCGTGACCCGGGAGAGCAGCTTCGATCTGGCCTGCCGCTTCGGGGTGGCCAGGGCCATTGAGGGAGAGGATGCGGATCAGTTGCTGGAGCAGGCCATATTGGCGCTGAACCAGGCCAAGCGGGACAACGCAACCCTGATCTGGTACCAGCCGGCGATGAAGGCCTCCCTGAGCATGGGCCAGCGCCAGCTGCACCAGCTGCGGGAGTGGCTGGCGGGGGCGGCGCCCTCGCCGCTGGAGACCATCTCAGAGACCCTGGAGGACGAGCGGGGGCAACAGGTGCTGGGCATCAGCCTGCGCTGGCGGGTGGGGCAGCAGGGGTGCGACATGGACTGGATGCAGGAGCGCGGCATCCTGGGCCCTGTGGTGGCGCGGCTGCTGACGGACGCCGAACAGCGGCTGCCGCTGCTCTTGGTGCTCCATCAACAGTCCCAGCTGGCCCATGTGCTGGCCTATCTGCCGCCCCTGGGAGAGCGAACGCTTATCCTGGCGCTGCCGACCCTGACGGAGGATGCATTGCTGCTGGAGAAACTGAGCCAGCGCGGCTGCGTGCTGGCATTGCGTGAGCTGGGCAGTCGGGTCCCCGCACTCTTGCGAGCGGGCTGGCCGGTGCGCTACTGGTTGCCCGATCCCTCGGATCACGATGCCTTGCTGCAACCCCTGGCGCAGCAACTGGGGCTGCTGCGGCTGGGCCGTTCGGCAGAGGTGCTGGAAGGGGAGATAAGAAGACAGGGGGAGCCCCGTTGACCTGGTGGTGATGGATAGAGAATGACAAGGGCGGCCTCGGCCGCCCTTGTCATTGTGCGAAAATCAATGCTGCTGAGGGCCGGTGGAGGGCGACAAGGGGGCGCAGGAGTCTCTGATCACCAGGTCAGGGTCCACGGTGATCATGCGATTATCAATCTGCTCGCCATTGATCCGTGCCAGTAGCCGGGTGACGGCGAGGCGACCCAGCTCCTCCTTGGGTTGATTGATGGTGGTCAGCGGCGGGGACATATACTGGGCCAGCGCCACGTTGTCATAGCCGACGAGGGAGAGATCCCGCGGGATCTGAAGTCCGGCGCGATGGGCGGCGCTGATGACCCCCATGGCCATCATATCGTTGCACACAAAAAGGGCGCTGGGGCGCGCAGGCAGGGCAAGCAGCCGCTCCATGGCGCTGAAACCACTGGCGCAGTCGAAGTCCCCCTCCTGGATCCAGCCGGGATTGACGGTGAGCCCCGCCTCCTGCATCGCCTGCTCGAAGCCCGCCAGGCGCTGGTTGGCGGGGGCGCGGCTGTGGGGCCCTGTGATGCAGCCGATATCGGTGTGGCCGAGGGCCAGAAGATGACGGGTCGCCAGATAGCCGCCGCGATGGGAGTTGTCGGCGATGAGATCCACCTCCTTGCTCTCCATACCCCAGTCCATCACCACCACAGGCAGGCTCTTGAGCCAGTCGAGCTGGTTGAATACCTCCTGCTGCCCCTCGCTGCACATGATAAGCAGGCCATCCACTCGTTTTCTGAGCATCATCTTGAGGTAGGAGAGGGCGGTTTCGGCCTGCCCCTCTGTGTTGCCCAGCATCAGGTTGTAACCCTGCTCGAAGCAGTAGCGTTCCACCCCGCGCACCACCTCGGCGAAGAAGGGGTTGCTGGAGGTGGTGACCAGCATGCCGATGCTGTTGGTCTCCTTCACCTTAAGGCTGCGGGCCACCAGGCTGGGGGCGTAGTTGAGATCGCGCATGGCACTGAAGACCCGCTCCCGGGTCTCCTCGGCCACGAAGCGGGTCTCGTTGATGACGTGGGAGACGGTAGTGGTGGAGACCCCCGCCCGCGCCGCCACCTCCTTGATGTTGGCCATCAGAGCCCCTGCGCCGCTTGGGACTGGAGGAAGGTATCGACCTCCTGCTTGCCCGGGATCGAGCTCTGGGCTCCGAAGCGGGTCACCGAGAGGGCCGCCGCCCCGTGGGCGAAGCGCACAGCACTGTGGAAATCGGCACCAGCCAGCTCGGCGGCCAGCAGGGCGCCGTTGAAGGTATCGCCTGCGGCCGTGGTGTCCACCGCCTCGACCCGAAAGCCCGGAATGAGCGCCTGCTGCTGGCCGTTGCTGCAATAGACCCCCTGGGAGCCTAGGGTGATCATCACATCCGCAATCCCCATCTGGTGGAAACGGGCCGACGCCTGCGCCGCGCTCGCCTCGCCCGTCACCTTGACCCCGGTCAGCAGCTCGGCCTCGGTCTGGTTGGGGGTGATGAGATCCACCAGCGCCAGCAGATCGGCCGAGAGCGGCTGGGCGGGCGCCGGGTTGAGCACCACCCGGGTGCCGTGGGATCTAGCCAGCTTGGCGGCTTCAAACACGCTTTCAAGCGGCACTTCCAGCTGCAGCAACAGGGTGTGGGCGCCCGCGATCATGGCCTCATGGCGCTTGACCATGGCGATGTCGAGGGCGCCGTTGGCCTCGGTGGAGAGGCCTATGCTGTTCTCCCCCTCGTCGCTCACATAGATGATGGCGATGCCGGTGGGGAGCTTGTCGTCGAGTTCGACGGCGCTGACGTCAATGCCGTCGTTGGCAAACCCCGTTTTCATCTGACGGCCGATGGCGTCATCGCCGATGCGGGCGATAAAGGAGACGGCAGCGCCGAGGCGGGCGGCGGCCACCGCCTGGTTGGCTCCCTTACCACCCGGAACGACTTGATAGCTGTGACCGGTCAGGGTTTCACCGGGACGGGGAAAGTGGGGGACGCGCAGCACATGATCCGCATTGACGCTGCCGAGAACTACGAGACGATTCATATCGATCACCCTTGATTGAGAACATCTTGGCTTGAGTGAGCCCAAGCCGGGAGGCTCTGCCTGCGCACAGGAGACAAAGGGGGAGGCGAACCTCCCCCGTCCTGCTTACTTGCTGACGATTTGCAGCGGTACCGGGATGGATTTCTCCACCGGCTGGCCCTTGAGCACCTTGTCGGCGGTTTCCACGCCGATGGCACCGATCAGCGCCGGCTGCTGAGCTACTGTGGCGGCCAGTTTACCCTTGGCTACCGCCGCCTTGCCATCGTCGGTGCCGTCGAAGCCGACTATCATCACCTCTTTGCCGGCCGCCTGCACGGCGCGGATGGCACCCAGCGCCATCTCGTCGTTCTGGGCGAACACCGCCTGCACGGTCGGGTGGGCCGCCAGCAGGTTCTCCATGACGTTCAGACCCTTGGTGCGGTCAAAGTCGGCGGGCTGGGAAGCCAGCACCTGCAGCTTGTTGGCGGCAACGGCCAGAGCAAACCCTTCGCCACGGTCACGGGCGGCCGAGGTACCGGCTATCCCTTCGAGCTGGATCACCTTGGTGCCGGCCCCCAGCTTCTCGGTGATGAAGTCACCGGCCAGCTTGCCACCGGCCACGTTGTCGGAGGCGATGTGGGCCTTGACCTCACCCTGGGCCGCGCCGCGGTCCAGAGTCAGCACCGGGATATTGGCCTTGTTGGCCAGGCGGATGGCGTTGCCCACGGCTTCGGAGTCGGTGGGGTTGATCAGGATGGCGTTGACCTTGCGCACGGTGAGATCTTCCACGTTGGAGAGCTCCTTGGCCGGGTCATTCTGGGAGTCCAGCACCACCAGCTCGTAACCAAGCTCCTTGGCCTTGGCTTCGGCCCCCTCCTTCATGGTGACGAAGAAGGGGTTGTTGAGGGTGGAGACCACCATGGCCAGTGTCTGATCGGCGGCCTGGGCGGTACCCAGCACGGACATGATGGCGGCAGCGAGCAGGGTATTGAGCTTTTTCATCATTTCATTCCTTGTGTGTGCATGGCTTACGTTATTAACGATTGCTTTTGTTATCGATCATCACGGCAAGCAAAATGACGCTGGCCTTGGCGATCATCTGGTAATAGGACGAGACGTCGAGCAGGTTGAGGGCGTTGTTGAGGAAACCTATGATGAGGGCCCCGATGAGGGTCCCCATGATGCGGCCCTTGCCCCCCATCAGGCTGGTGCCACCCAGCACAACGGCGGCGATGGCATCCAGCTCGTACCCCATGCCGGCGGTCGGCTGGGCCGAAGAGAGGCGGGAGGTGACGATGAGGCCGGCCAGGGCCGACAGCATGCCGCACAGGCCGTAGACTGCGAGCTTGACCCGGGCCACGTTGATGCCGGAGAGGCGGGTGGCCGACTCGTTGCCGCCCAGGGCATAGATGTAACGGCCGAGGCGCGTGTGGTTGAGCAGGTACCAGGCCAGCAGGAAGACGATGGCCATCAGCCAGATGGGCACAGGCAGGCCGAACAGATAGCCGGTCCCCAGCCAGGCGAAGTGATCGGCGCCGTCGCTGAAGCCGGTGGAGATGGGACGTCCCTCGGTGTAGACCATGGTCACGCCGCGCAGGGCCGTCATGGTCACCAGGGTGGCGATGAAGGCCTGCACCTTGCCCTTGGCGATGATGAGGCCGCTGACGCCGCCGAGCAGGGCGCCGGCCCCCAGGGTGAGGGGCACCACCAGCCAGATCGGCAGCTCCATGGCCACCATGGTCGCCGCCAGGGCGCCGCACAGGGCCAACACGGAGCCGACCGACAGATCGATGCCGGCGGTGAGGATGACCAGCGTCATGCCGACCGCCATGATGGCGTTGACCGAGGTCTGGCGCAGTATGTTGAGCAGGTTGTCGGCGGTGAAGAAGTTCGGGCTCAGGAAGGAGACCACACCGATCAGCACCAGCAGCGCCACCAGGGATTTGTTCTCGATCCACCAGGCCTTGCTCATGACGCCACGGCGGGGAAGGGTTTGGGTTGTCATTGTGCTGCCTCTTGCTCTGCTTGCCACTGTTTGCCGACTGCCGCCGCCATCAGTTTCTCCTGATTGGCCTCGCGGGTGTTGAACTCTGCGCTGATGCGCCCTTCGTGCATCACCAGGATGCGATCACTCATGCCGAGCACTTCCGGCATCTCGGAGGAGACCAGGATGATGCTCATCCCCTCCTTCTTGAACTGGTTGATGAGCTGGTAGATCTCCTTCTTGGCCCCCACGTCGACGCCCCGGGTCGGCTCGTCCAGGATCAGCACCTTGGGCCTTGTCAGCAGCCCCTTGGCGATGGCCACCTTCTGCTGGTTGCCGCCTGAGAGCAGCTTTATCAGCTGATCCTGACTCGGGGTCTTGATGTTGAAGAGACGCACATAGTCGCTCACCGCCTGGCGCTCGGCCTTGCCATCTATTTTGCCGTGACTGATGAACTCGCCGAGGGCGCAGAGGCTCATGTTTTCACGCACCGAGAGCTCCAGCACCAGGCCATCCCCCTTGCGATCCTCAGAGATATAGGCGATGCCGGCGGCCAATCCGTCGGCCGGGGTGCGCGGTACCAGCACCTTGCCATCGACTTCGACAGCGCCACTGCTGATGGGGCTGGCGCCATAGATGAGCTTCATCAGCTCGGTACGGCCAGAGCCCATGAGGCCGCTGAAGCCGAGGATCTCCCCCTGACGCAGGGAGAAACTCACCCCGCGCACGCCGGGACCGGCCAGATCTTTGACTTGCAGGCTGACGGGGCCGAGCTCGCGCACGAGGCGCGGGTATTGCTCCTCCAGCCGGCGGCCCACCATCATCTCGATGATCCTGTCTTCGTCGAGATCGCTCACCGCCTGCTCGCCGATCCACTTGCCGTCCCGCAGCACGGTGACGCTGTCGCAGATCTGGAAGATCTCCTTGAGGCGGTGGGAGATGTAGACGATGCCGCAGCCCTGCTCGCGCAGCTCGCGGATGACCACGAACAGCTGCTCGGTCTCGGTGTCGGTCAGGGCATCGGTGGGCTCGTCCATGATGATGACGCTGGCATCGAACGACAGCGCCTTGGCGATCTCCACCATCTGCTGTTCGCCAATCGACAGATCCCCGAGCCGGGTGTCCGCTCCGTGCTTGACGCCGAGACGGGCCAGCAAGGTGCTTGCCCGCTCACGCAACTGTTTGTGATCTATGTTGCCAAAGCGGGTGCGCGGCTCGCGGCCGAGGAAGATGTTGGCGGCAATCGACAACTCCGGCAGCAGGTTCAGCTCCTGGTGGATGATGCTGATCCCCTGATCCTGGGAGTCGCGCGGACCCTTGAAGTGGACCGGCTGGCCGCGATAGCTGATAGTGCCCGCATCGGCCTGATAGATGCCGGTCAGCACCTTCATCAGGGTGGATTTGCCGGCGCCATTTTCACCGAGCAGGGCCATCACCTGGCCCGGATAGACTCGCAGGCCCGCTTCGTCGAGGGCGCGCACACCGGGGAAAGTCTTGACGATCCCGGTGAGCTCGAGAATGGGTGAGGGGGAGGAGGTTGTGCTCATTTGCAGCTTCCTTGAAGAGGCTTAAAACGCCACACCGGCGCAGAGAATAATGTTGGCGTAGGGAGTCACCTCGCCGCTGCGCACTATCGCCTTGCTCTGGCGGGAGCGGGTCTTGAACGCCTCGTGAAGGCAATATTCGATGGTGATGGGCTTGCCCTGGGCCAAGGCGTGGGCCTCTAGCTGCGCAACCAGCGCCTGATGGGCATCCGGGCTGATCAATTTTATTTCGCTTGCCATGATCACCTTCTCCACCACCAGATCGGTGAGCAGGGCGGTCAGCACGGTTTCAAGGCTGGGAGTGCCCGCCATCAGCGCCAGATCGATCCGCTCCGGCCCCGCCGCAATGGGCAGGCCCGCATCGCAGACGGTGATCTCGTCGGTGTGGCCCATCTGTGCCACCAGGGCACTCAGGGGAGCATTGAGCAGCTTGCCTCGTTTCATACAACACCTCGGCGGCATGGGGACCGCATGTCGATATTTATCTGGGCAACCGGTTACGCAACCGGTTGCGTCGTTGAGGCGAAAGATAGGCGCTAACCGTTAACGGGTCTAGGAACAGATGACGAAAATGTGAAAACGATCTCAGTGATCCGGCCGTCGGAGGGAAAAACGGGTGCCAGAAGAGCACCCGTACCACGGGAAGAAGGGGTCAGAGGAGGAGGGCTTGCTGCACAGCGGGGCGCGCCAGCATGCGCCTGGTATGGGCCGCCACTTTGGGAAACTCGTCGATGGCGACCCCGTCGCTCGCAAGCCAGCTGGCCACTACGAACAGGTAGATGTCGGCCAGACTGAAATGCTCCCCCAGCACCCAGGGACCGGCCAGATAGTGGTGCTCTATCTCGGCAAACCCTTCGCGCATGTTCTGGGGCATCCTGGCCTTCATGGCGGCGATGGCGTGCTCGTCATCGGCCCAGCGGCTGCCGCGGCGGCCATGGGCATGGGAGACGTGCACCGTCGAGGCGAGGAAGCTGTGCACCTCCTGCATCCTGGCCAGCAGGAAGGGGTCGTCCAGGGGGGCGAGCCCCGCATCGGGGAAACGCTGGGCCACGTAGAGCAGCAGGGCCGGGGTTTCGGTCAGCACGCCGCGCTCCGTCACCAGGGCCGGCACCCGTCCCTTGGGGTTGATGGCAAGGTAGGCGGGGGTGCGTTGCTCCCCGGCGGCGAGATCGAGGCGCTTGATCTGGTGCGGGGCACCGGCTTCCACCAGGGCGATGCGCACCGCCATGGCACAGGTACCTGGGGCGAGATAGAGCGTCAGTTCGGACATTGCAGCTTTCCTTGTGTGGGCGATCCGGGATGGAGTGCGCGAGTCTGTCGAGTCTTGGCCATCCATCCTACGCCCATGGCGGGCCAGGGCCAAGCCAGGCGACCGGGGCACAAACAGAGGGCAGGGTAACAGCGCGCTTGTCAGTGAAATCAATGGCTTTCTGAACGGAAGATAACAGGAAAAACGACTACGCATGCCCGGTCAAACCGCTATAATGTGCCACCTTGGAACAGTCGCTTTTGAATGTTGGATAGTCAATTGAGTAATAGAATGCGGATCGGTGGAACCCTCGAACAGTCCCTCAGCCAGGGATATCGTCTGGACCTGCAAGGGGTGTTGAAAGAGGCCTGGCAACAGACCCGCCGCACCGGTTTCGGTCTGACGCTGGCCATCGCCGGGGTCATGGCAATCTGGCTCCTGCTGAGCAACACCCTGCTGGCCCCCTATGTCAGCCAGGAAGGGGGTGACATGGACATGGCCCTGATATTGAGCCTGCTTATCACCGTCATCATGTCTCCCATGACCTCTTCCCTCGACATGCTGGGGTTGCAGCAGTCGGTGGGCGTGCGGGCTCGCCCGAACCAGGTGTTCGACTTCTTCCGTCACTTCCTGCGTCTGGGCTCCCTGAGCCTGCTGGGCAGCCTGATCACCAGCCTGTTTGGCCCCCTGTTTGAGCTGCTGGGCTTGTCGGTGATGCTGGCCTTCATTCCCTCTGCCCTGGTGGGCATGGGGCTGGTGTTCACCGTGCCCCTGGTGCTGGAGCGCGGCCTGTCGCCGGCCCAGGCCATCCTGGTCTCCCTCAAGTTGTTCGCCCGCGGCTGGCCGAGCATAGTACTGCTGCATGGCGTCATGCTGGCGCTGTTTTTCCTGGCCATCATCCCCATGGGCATAGGCCTTATCTGGGTGGCCCCCCTCTATTTCAACCTCAAGGGGATCCTCTATCGGGATCTGTGCGGGGTCGCCGTGGAGGTGACCGAAGTGGCGGACAATGCCGCCACCGGGCAAGGGCCCGATCATTTCAACGCGTGATGCAAAAGGATGGCATATGAAGCTGGTTCGACATGGCATGGCGGCAAGTCTGCTGATAGTGCCGGTGCTGTGCGTGGCGGCGCCCTCGCTGGATCTGCAATACAGCACCTTCTACAGCCAGATGAAGACCTTTGCCAAGGGCGAGTTTGGTGATGCCAGGTTGGGGTTTTATCTGACCGATCCGCAAAGTGGCCAGCGCTGCGGGCTCGCCTCGGCCCAGGTCTCGACCCTGGACAGGGACGTTGCCGCCGAGGTGACCATAGACAGCGAGCTGCGCCTGCCCTATGACGACGATCTCAATCTCGACAAGGCAACCGTGGTGGTGGAGCTGACCGAACCACACGCCGCCTGCGACATGTCGGTGCAGGTGATGGCCGATGCGCCCCCTGCATCGGATGGTCAGGGGTTCAGGGTGAGCGAGGTGGTGGCACGCCAGCAGGAGATGCAGTCGCTGCTGGACAAGCTGGCCGGCATGGTCGGCAAGCACTTCCTGCCGGAGATGGCGGGGGTGCGGGTGACCCTGGTGCAGCCGAGCGGCACCGCCTACCTCATCGATGGTGCCCGTCAGCAGCCTCTCCCCTGGCAGGATGGCCAGCTGCTGCTTCGCAACGAACAGCTCGCAGACTTCGCGGCGGGCAAGTTGCAGCTTGAGGGAGATATACTGCGACTGACTCCCTGGTTGCACAAGGGCTGAAGACAGCAGCTGCCAGACAGATAAAGAAAAGGAGCGCATGGCGCTCCTTTTTCGTGGTGGCTGGCAGGGCGCTCAGCGCACCTCTATCACATCCAGCACGTCCATCTCATCGATGTTGAGCAGGGGCGCGGTCGGCAGCTCGGGGGGATCGAATGCCTTGTCGCCGCCATCTATGATGCCGGAGTCGCGGTTGATGCTCTTGAAGTCAAACAGCTTGTGATCCAGCAGGTGGCTCGGGATCACGTCCTGAATGGCGGTAAACATGGTCTCTATCCGGCCCGGGAAGCGGCGATCCCAGTCCTGCATCATCTGCTTGATGGCCTTGCGCTGCAGGTTCTCCTGCGAGCCGCACAGGTTGCACGGGATGATGGGGAAGGCCTTGACCTCGGCGTAACGCACCAGATCCTTCTCCTTGCAGTAGGCCAGGGGACGGATCACCACGTTCTTGCCATCGTCGCTCACCAGCTTGGGGGGCATGGACTTGAGCTTGCCGCCGTAGAACATGTTGAGGAACAGGGTCTCGAGGATGTCATCCCTGTGGTGGCCGAGGGCAATCTTGGTGCAGCCCAGCTCCTGGGCGGTGCGATAGAGAATGCCGCGGCGCAGGCGGGAGCAGAGGGCGCAGGTGGTCTTGCCTTCCGGTACCTTGTCCTTGACGATGGAGTAGGTGTCTTCCTCGACTATCTTGAAGTCGACGCCGAGAGCTGCCAGGTATTCCGGCAGCACGTGCTCGGGGAAGCCGGGTTGCTTCTGATCCAGATTGACGGCCACGAGATCGAAATGGATGGGGGCGCTGGCCTTCAGGCTCATCAGGATGTCGAGCATGGCGAAGCTGTCCTTGCCGCCAGACAGGCACACCATGATCTTGTCACCCTCTTCAATCATGTTGAAGTCGGCGATGGCCTGACCCACGTTGCGCCGCAGGCGTTTCTGCAGCTTGTTGAAACTGTATTTCTCTTTGGCGTTAAGCTCTTCTAGCATGGCCTCAAACCCGGGACAAAAATAAGCGGCTTATTATAGCCATGTCCCGGGGGAGGGCAAGAAACGCTTATGCAGGATGACGCCTGTCATCCACTGGGCAGCTGTAATCATCGGGTTTGAGGATCAGGATGTCGCAGTTGAGCCTGTCCACCACATGTTCAGCCGTGTTGCCTAGCAGAGCGGCGGAGAGGCCGGTACGACCGACGCAACCCATGATCATCAGGGTGGCCTTGAGTTCGTCCGCCATGTCAGGCAGCACCTCCTCCGGCAATCCTTCCGCCACCTTGGTCCACATGTGATTGATGCCGAATTGATCGGCATGCTCTCGCAGCAGGTCCTCGTGATGCTTGCGGATGGCGTCGTTGTAGGCGTTGGGGTCGAACTCGGGCAGCTCGATGGCCACATTCACCGGCGTGCCGGGGTAGGTGTTGACCAGATAGAGGTTGGAGCCGAGCAGATCGGCGATGGCGACGCCCTCGCGAGTGATGCGCTCATTGAGGACTTTTTGCTCCAGATCGTCGCTCGAGCAGTTGATGGCGGCAATGATGTTGCCGCCCCGCTGCCAGTGACCCTCCTTGACCAGCAGGACGGGGCAGGGGCACTTACGCAGCAGGTGCCAGTCGGTGGGGGTGAAGATAAAGGTTTGCAGGAAGGAGTGCTTGTGGGTCGCCTTGACCACCAGATCGTGGCGATGCTCCAGCACTTCCTGGATGACGCACTCGAAGGGGCGGTTGTGCCACAGTACCTTGATCTCGCACTCCAGCCCCCTGGCACGATAGGGTTGCAGTATCTCGTCCAGCCACTCCCTGCGCTGGGCAATGACGCCGTGGCGCATCTCTTCCCGCTCATCCACGGACAGCATGGCGGTCATCTCGTACGAGAAGTCGTAAATCGTCAGGAGCAGGGTCAGCTGGGCGCCCTCGTCCAGCTCGGCGACCTTGACCGCGCGTTCGAGCGCGATCTGGCGCTCCTCTTCCGGGTTGATCACCACCAGAATGTTTCGGTACTTGACCATGTTCTCCTCCTTGGCAAAAACGCCAATGATGGCAACTCTTTAGCCATTACAGCTTAGTCCAAGGGGGGAGACGGGAAGGTGTGCCGGATCAAATTTCAGGGTGAACCGATCCGGCAACAGAGGGGAAAGGGGGTGGTCAGCCGCAGGCAGGGCGAGTGGCACCGGCCATGACGCCGAGGGCCACGTGATCCAGCACTGTAATGTATTTGCCCTTGACGCTGATGAGGCCGGACTTCTGGAAACGACCGAGCAGACGGCTGATGGTCTCGACGGTGAGACCGAGGTAGTTGCCGATGTCACCCCGGGTCATGGAGAGACGGAACTCCTTGGCGGAGAAGCCGCGCTCGGAGAAGCGTACCGAGAGGTTGTGCAGGAAGGCCGCGAGGCGCTCTTCCGCATTCTTCTTGGAGAGCAGCAGTATCATCTCCTGATCTCCCATGATCTCGTTGCTCATCAGACGCATGATCTGCTGGCGGAGCTTGGGCATCTTGCCGGAGAGATCGTCGAGTACATCGAACGGGATCTCGCACACCATGGCGGTTTCCAGCGCCTGGGCGAAGGAGGGGTGTGCCTGTTTGTGGATGGCATCGAAACCGACCAGATCCCCCGCGAGGTGGAAGGCGGTGATCTGCTCGTCACCCTGTTCGGTGATGGTGTATGACTTGATGGTCCCGGAGCGGATGGCGTAGAGCGACTTCAGTTCATCGCCGGCCTTGAACAATTCCTCACCCTTCTGGATCGGCTTTTTGCGCTCGATGATGCTGTCCAGCTGATCGAGCTCACTGTCGTTCAGGGTGAAGGGAATGCAGAGCTGACTGATGCTGCAATCCTGGCAATGAATTGCACAGCCACCGCTCTGAATACGTCTGCCAGGTTTCTTGTCCGGGATCATAGGCTCATATGAATAATTGATTTATATCAAACAAGTTTACCACCAACTCATCCGTTTTGGATAGGGTTTCAAAAGGATGCCAGCCCGATCCAGAGGGTATGCAGGCCATAGGCAATGAGCAGCAGGGCACCGCCGAGGCGCAGGCTGCGCAGGGTCAACCAGTAGCGCAATCTGTCTGCCAGCCCCCCCAGGGCGAACAGTGTCGGCAGGGTGCCCAGACCAAAGCTCAGCATGATGAGCGCTCCGCCACTTGCGGAGCCTGCCGCCGCGCTCCAGGTCAGCATGGAGTAGACCAGCCCGCAGGGCAGCCAGCCCCACACCATGCCAAAGGGAAGCGCCTGCCAAGCCGAGGTGAAGGGGATAAACTTGCCGGCAAGCGGCTTGATGAAGGGCCAGAGCTTGGCGCCGAGCCGCTCCAGCAGCAGTATCCCCTGCCACCAACCCGCCAGATAGAGGCCCAGCGCTATCATCAGCAGGGCCGCAAGAAGGCGCAAGCCGGCGATGGCGTGTTTGCCGGCCCCGAGCTCGCTGGTGGTGGCCAGCAATCCGCCCACCAGGGCGCCAGCCAGCACATAGCTCAGGATCCGCCCCAGGTTGTAGTTGAGCAGGTAGCCGAGTCGCCCCCAGAAGTGCTGCTTCCCGGCGGGGATGGCCATGGAGAGGGCGGCTGAGACGCCACCGCACATGGCGATGCAGTGGCCTGAGCCTGCCAGTCCCACCAGCAGGGCGCCCATCAGATCAAGACTGCTTGTCATCGCTCGGCTGATCCTTGCCCTTGGTGGCGGGTTGCTCCTCGTCAAACAGTATGTTGGAGCCCTGGCGGTCGAGATCCTCGAACTGCTCCGAGCGAATGGCCCAGAAGAAGACGGCCCCCGCTATGATGACGAACAGGATGGCGATGGGGATCAGGACAAAAATGATGTTCATGGGAGCTACCTTGCATTCATCCGTGGCAATCGACCCCTATGGTAACCCTGTTCGGGCAGGGGGCCAGCCGCTATCAGCGAGAAATGTGGCCTGCATCGAAGGCAGGCCACATTTTCAGCTTATTTTCCAGCCTGCTCATCGATTGAGGCGCATGGAGTTGGTGACGACTATGAGGGAGCTCAGGGACATGCCCGCCGCCGCCAGATAGGGGGGCAGCCAGCCGCTGGCCGCGAGTGGCAGCACCAGCAGGTTGTAGCCGATGGACCAGGCGAAGTTCTCCTGGATGATCCTGCGGGTGCGCAGCGCCAGGGCGCGGGCAGTCAGCAGGCGGGAGAGATCGTCGGCCAGCAGAATGGCGTCGGCGCTGTTTTTCGCCAGATCCGTGCCGCCTGCCATGGCGAAGGAGGCATGGGCACCGGCCAGCACGGGGGCGTCGTTGATGCCATCCCCCACCATGATGCTGATGTCTCCCGCCGCTTCACGGGCCTTGAGGTAGGCCAGCTTGCCGTCGGGGGTGACCCCTTTCACCAACCCATCGACCCCGAGTTCACGGGCTACGGCGTCGGCCTGAGGGGAGCTGTCACCGGTGAGGATGGTGGTCTGCAGCCCGGCCGCCTTGAAGGCCTGGATCAGGGCACCGGCATCCGCCCGCACCGTATCGGCCAGGGTGAAGCGGGCCAGCGGCCCTGTCTCGTCAGCCAGATAGATGGCCAGCCCCTGGGTCGCCTCTTGCTCGTCAGCCAGCGCTAGCCAGCGGGCGCTGCCGATGCGGTAATGCTTGCCTGCGATCCTGCCCTGGATGCCGTGGCCGATGACGGGGGTCACCTCGCTGGCTGCCGGCAGCACGGCATCCTCTGCCCCCTGGCTGCGAAACGCGCGGGCAATGGGGTGTTCGGAGTAGGCTTCCAGCGCGCGGGCGATGGCCAGACACTCGTCTTCGCCAAGCTCCGCCAGGGGCTGGACGCCCACCAGGCTGATGTTGCCCGTGGTCAGGGTGCCTGTCTTGTCCATCACTATGCGGTTGGCCCGGGTCAGCACGTCCAGCACGTGGCCGCGGCGCAGCAGTATGCCGCTGCGGGTCAGGTGGGCGGTGGCCGAGGTGAGCGCCGTCGGGGTCGCCAGCGACAGGGCGCAGGGGCAGGTGGCCACCAGCACCGACAGGGTGACCCAGAAGGCCCGCTCCGGCGCATGGAAGTGCCAGAAGGTCCAGACCCCGGCGGCGATAAGCAGCAGTACCAGGATGAAATGGCGGGAGAGCACATCCGCCAGCTGTGCTATGGCGGGTTTGTCATCCAGCGCATGATCCTGCAACCGCATGATCTGGGCGAGGCGCGACTCTTCGATGGGGTGGCTGACCCGGATCTCCAGCGGCGCATCCGTGTTGATGGTGCCGGCGAAGACGGGATCCCCCGCCTGCTTGAGCAGGGGCAGTTGCTCGCCGGTCAGCATGGCTTCGTTGAGACTGGCCTGCCCCAGGGTGATGATGCCGTCTGCCGGCAGGGTGGCGCCGGCCAGCACCCGGACCCTGTCCCCCACCCGCAGCGTCTTGGCGGCCACCTCGTGTTCGCCATCTGCATCGATGCGGGTGGCCATGATGGGCACCAGGCGCGCCAGGTTGGAGCTTGACTCGGATGCTTTGCGCCTCGCCCTCAGCTCGAGCAGGCGCCCCAGCAGCAGGAAGAAGACGAACATGGTGATGGAGTCGTAATAGACCTCACCCGTGTTGAAGACGGTGGCCCAGATGGAGGCGACGAAGGCGCCGATGAGGGCCAGCGACACAGAGACATCCATGGAGAGGTGCCCCTGTCTCAGGCTGCGCCAGGCGCCTGCGTAAAACGGCTGGGCCGAGTAGATCATGATGGGGGTGGAGAGCAGCAGGCTTATCCACTTGAAGTAGATCATGAACTCCTCTTCCACGCTGATGAAGAGATCCATGTAGAGCGCCACGGCGCACATCATCACCTGCATGGAGCCGAGGCCGGCCAGCGCCATGCGAAACATATAGCTGCGCACCTCGCGGGCGTAGAGGGCTTCCTGGTTGTGGGTCTGGAAGGGGTAGGCGCGGTAGCCTATCTTGGCGAACCCCTTGAGGATGTCGCTTAACGAGAGCTTGTCCGGATCCCACTTGATGCGGGCGCGGTGGGTGGTGGTGTTGACGTTGACATAGTGCATGCCCGGCAACCCCATCAGGTGGCGCTCGATAAGCCAGGCGCAGGCGGCGCAGGTCAACCCCTCCACACTGAGCTGGATCTCCCGCAGGGTACCCGTCTCGGTGACGAACTCCTGCTGCACCTCGGCCAGATCGTAGTGGGTGAGGGCGGCCAGCTCGCTGGGCACCAGCTCCCCCTTGATGCCGGGGGCGGTGCGGTGCTCGTAGTAACTGGCAAGGCCGCATTCGAGAATGGTCTGTGCCACGGCCTGGCAACCAGGGCAGCACATGGGTTGCACTATCCCCTTGATCTCCAGGGTAAAGTCACTGCCAGTGGAAACCGGTTCACCACAGTGAAAACAGCCGGTCATGGTCATTATCCCTCTTGGAAGCTGCCCGCGTGGGCGAGATAAGGGAGGACGCCGTCATGTCTGGATGAACGCAGCCGCTCATCCAGGGTTCAGCGTCCCTTGGGATCGAGTTCCACCGGGGCCTTGGTCGGCAACTGCGCCGTCTCTTGCAGGCGCCACTCGTGGTTGAAGGCATCGACCCGGATGTGCCACTTGCCGGTGAGGGGCTTGTCCAGCATCAGGCGATAGACCCCCTTGCCATCGGCAGTGAGCAGATGATCGCTGTCCAGGCCCGCCAGGGTCGGGTGGAACAGGGAGAGGTGCAGCGCCTGACCGGCGGGGATCTCCCCCGACAGGGGCTTCAGGGTCAGCTCCTTGTCGCTGACCGAGAGCTCGACGCGGATGCCGAGGGCCTCGGCGCGATCGAACTTGCTGAGATCCTGATTAATCTCCTTGCCTTGCTTGTAATAGTCTTCCGCCACCAGGTTGACCCCATCCTGGCTGGCGATGATGGCGGTGGCGATGCTGCCTATCACGGCGGCGCAGGGGAGGGCGATGATGAACCAGGGCCAGAATTGGCGATACCAGGGTTGAGTCATGGTGCTACCGAAACATATGGTTAACGAAATGGAGGGATTTTAGCCAACACAAGATAACAAAAAGCCTCGAAGAGTCGAGGCTTTTTGCTGCGTAATCACGTGCTTATCACATGTTACTGCTTATTTTACTGCGCCTGGTGGGACAAACTATAGACATAGGACGCCAGCAGGTGGACCTTGTCTTCTCCCAGGATATCCTTCCAGGCCGGCATCACGCCGTGACGACCGTGGGTGATGGTCTGCTCGACCACCTGACGGGAGCCACCATACAACCAGGTGTTGTTGGTGAGATCCGGCGCGCCGAAGGCGATGCCGCCCTTGGCATCCGGGCCGTGACAGGCGGCGCACATGGCGAAACGGGCTTCCCCCTTCTTGGCCTCAACCAAGTCGACCTTGCGGCCGGACAGGCTCAGCACATAGGAGGCCACTTCCTTGACTCCGTCCTGACCCAGGATCTCGCCCCAGGCGGCCATGATGCCCTGGCGACCGCCCATGATGGTGGTCTTGATCTGGGAAGGCTCTCCGCCCCATTGCCACTCGCTGTCGGTCAGGTTCGGGAAACCGCGACCACCGCGGGCATCGGAGCCGTGGCACTGGGAGCAGTTCTGCAGGAACAGACGCTGACCCACTTTCAGGGCTTCCGGGTCCTTGGCGATCTCGGTGATCTCCTTGTAGCTCTTGCCGTCGGCCTGGTAGGTCAGCTCGCGGAACTTGGCGCCATAGACCTCGTCGGCCTTGGCCAGTTCCCTATCGTATTCCACCGCGCGCCCTTCGTCCTTGGCGGAGGCTGCCGCCGCCTTGGATTCTGCCAGGGAGCGAACGTCCTGGTTGGAGCTCTGCCAGCCCAGCAGACCCTTCCAGTTGCCCAGACCCGGGAAGGCGAGCAGGTAGATGAGACCGGTGACGATGAAGAAGAGGAACATATAGGACCACCACTTCGGCAGCGGGTTGTTGATCTCCTCTATGCCGTCGAAGGTGTGCCCCATGGGCTTGCCCTCTTCGGTCCCCATCTTGTCCTTCATGCACCACATCAGCAGCAGGAAGCAGCCGAGTATGGTGCCCAGACTTATGACGGTCACAAAAATGCTAAACAAAGTGCTCATTATTGCTTCGCTCCTGCGTTCTTGTTATCAGCACTGGGTTGCTCGTCATCGGCAAAAACCAGGTTGGCAGCTTCATCGAAGGAGGCCTTGCGGCGCTTGCTGTATGCCCAGACGATGATGCCGATCATGATGATCATCAGCAGCAGGGTGTACAGGCCGCGAAATGTGCCGTAATCCATATCCCGACTCCTTATTTCAGGGCATGACCCAGTGATTGCAGATAGGCCACCAGGGCATCCAGCTCGGTCTTGCCCTTGACTGCCTCAGCCGCACCTTCGATGTCGGCGTCGGTATAGGGCACCCCGAAGTGATCCCGGAACAGCGCCAGTTTCTTGCCGGTCAGCTCACCGGTCAGGACGTTGGTCTCGAGCCAGGGGAAGGCGGGCATGTTGGACTCGGGCACCACGTCGCGCGGGTTGATGAGGTGGGCGCGATGCCAATCATCGGAATAGCGGCCGCCGACCCGGGCCAGATCCGGACCTGTACGCTTGGAGCCCCACAGGAAGGGGTGCTCCCACACGCTCTCACCGGCGACCGAGTAGTGGCCATAGCGCTCGGTCTCGGCGCGGAACGGGCGGATCATCTGGCTGTGGCAGACGGTGCAGCCCTCGCGGATGTAGATGTCGCGTCCTTCCATCTGCAGGGCTGTGTAGGCCTTGAGGCCCTCCACCGGCTCGTTGGTCTGCTTCTGGAAGAACAGCGGCGTGATCTCGACCAGGCCCCCCAGGCTGATGGCAAAGATGATGCCTATCACCAGCATGGGGACGCTCTTTTCAAAAATTTCGTGACGGTTGTTGTTGCTCATGCTTTAAACCCCTTCAGATCAGGCTGGCTGTGCGACGGGTTCCAGGGAACCCTTGAGCGCAGTGACGGTGCGATAGGCGTTGTAGGCCATCAGCAACATGCCGGTGACGAAGAAGCAGCCACCCAGGAAGCGCACGAAGTAGAAGGGATAGGAAGCTTGCAGCGCCTCCACGAAGCTGTAGGTCAGGGTGCCGTCATCGTTGACCGCACGCCACATCAGACCCTGCATCACCCCGGAAATCCACATGGAGACGATGTAGAGCACAGTGCCTACGGTCGCCAGCCAGAAGTGAACGTTGATCAGGCGGATGCTGTACATGCGGCCCTGATCGAACAGGTTCGGGATCAGGTGATACACGGCGCCGATAGAAACCATGGCAACCCAGCCCAGGGCGCCGGAGTGAACGTGACCTATGGTCCAGTCGGTGTAGTGGGAGAGGGCGTTGACCGTCTTGATCGCCATCATGGGGCCTTCGAAAGTGGACATGCCGTAGAACGACAGGGACACGATCAGGAAGCGCAGTATGGGGTCATAGCGCAGCTTGTGCCAGGCACCGGACAGGGTCATGATGCCGTTGATCATGCCGCCCCAGGAGGGAACGAACAGGATCAGGGACATCACCATGCCAAGGGACTGGGCCCAGTCGGGCAGGGCTGTGTAGTGCAGATGGTGCGGACCGGCCCAGATATAGAGGGAGATCAGCGCCCAGAAGTGCACTATGGAGAGGCGGTAGGAGTAGACCGGGCGACCCGCCTGCTTGGGCACGAAGTAGTACATCATGCCGAGGAAGCCAGCGGTGAGCAGGAAGCCGACCGCGTTGTGGCCATACCACCACTGCACCATGGCATCCATGGCACCTGAGTACATGGAGTAGGACTTCATGCCGGAGAGCGGCACTTCCATGTTGTTGACGATGTGCAGCACGGCCACCGTGATGATGAAGGCACCGAAGAACCAGTTCGCCACATAGATGTGGGAGGTGGTGCGCTTGACCAGGGTGCCGAAGAAGACGATGGCATAGCTCACCCAGACCACGGCGATGGCGATGTCGATGGGCCACTCCAGCTCGGCATACTCCTTGGAAGTGGTGTATCCCAGCGGCAGTGTGATGGCGGCGGCGAGTATGATTGCCTGCCAGCCCCAGAACACGAAGGCGGCGAGCGGGCCGCCAAACAGCCTGACCTGGCAGGTACGTTGTACCACGTAGAAGGAGGTGGCCATCAGCGCACTGCAGCCAAATGCAAAGATGACCGCATTGGTGTGCAGGGGACGCAGGCGGCTGTAGGTCAGCCAGGGGGTATCAAAGTTGAGGGCAGGCCAGATTAACTGGGCTGCGATCAGTACACCAACCGACATACCGACAATTCCCCAGACAATCGTCATGACGGTGAACTGGCGCACAACGGTGTAGTTGTACTCAGGGTGGTTTGTTGTATGGCTCATCGTTGTATTCCGCTTCCGATGCTGTTGTTTGTTTTTCGCCCGGTAATCGGGGCCATTTTCACCCCTGATTTGCAAAATCCTCTCGTTAACATCTGTTAATAAAAGGAAAAGCAAAAGGTGGTTAAATGAAAATTCATTGAGAATGATACTGAACTGACCGGTAAAATAACAGTACAAACAGTGATATATTTGGCTCCAGCGGGTCTGGTGCCCGCCAGTTTTTACCTTGCGCAAGATCACGAAAATCGCATTTTTAAAGTACCTTACAGGGCTGTTTTTTCATGAAAGAGAGACTCACTTCACGCAAAATCGTGCACTTGACCATAGTGCTGGCCATTTTGCTTTCCCTGATGGCCTATCGGACCTGGTTTTCGGGCCCGCCGAGCGGTGAGGCGACGGGAACAAATGATCAGATTTGTGATCTGTCCCACAGCCGTTGTTCCCTTCTGGTCGGTGACAAGCCCCTGACGGCCAGCATAGAGGGCTTGCCGATCCGCCCTGAACATGACTTTGTGTTGCGCCTTCAGGGGGGATCCCCCGCCATCACCCCCACCAAGACCTGGCTGGAGGGCAAGACCATGTTCATGGGGGTCATCCCGGTGCAACTCGAGGCGAAGGACGGGGGCTGGCAGGGGGCCGCTCAGGTAGGAAGTTGCACCACTGAGGCCATGGAGTGGCTGCTTAATATTGAGTGGAGCAATGGCCAGCGCCAGCAACTGGCGCTGGGGGTTTCCCCCTGACAGCAGGCTGCTGTTTGCGGCCCAGGAGGGGGGAGAAGTGAAATTTGATTTGAATTTTTCAGGCAGGTCGGTACCTTGCATTCATTATCAAGGAGTGAAGTTCATTTAATCATGATTGAAAAACAAGCATTTTATCGCACCCTCAACCAACAGGCCCAGGCTCTGCTGGAGGGTGAACCCGACCTGATTGCCAACCTGGCGAACCTGTCTGCCCTGCTCAATCAGGAGCTGGCTGACATCAACTGGGTCGGTTTTTATCTGTTGCAAGGGGAGACCCTGGTGCTCGGCCCCTTCCAGGGCAAGCCGGCCTGCGTGCGCATTCCGGTGGGCCGCGGTGTCTGCGGCACTGCGGTGGCCGAGGGCAAGACCCAGCTGGTGGACGACGTACATCAGTTCACGGGTCACATCGCCTGCGACGGCGCCAGCAATTCTGAAATCGTGATTCCGCTGCGTCGCGGTGGTGAGATCATCGGGGTGCTGGACGTGGATAGTCCGATTTTTAACCGTTTCGACCAGGAGGACCGAATTGGCCTCGAAGAAACGGTGCAAATTTTGGAAAGCATGCTCTAAGTCATTGCTAGATGGTTCGCAAAAGGTCCCAAGCTCTCTATAATAGGGCCTTTGTTGTGTTCGGGCATGCCCGTGCGTCTATATGAAAGCCAAGGTTATACATGGAAAACACTGAAAAGCTGAAGAACAGTAAAGAGATCGTTGCCTACCTGGTCGAGAAATTCCCGGCCTGCTTCATCGCTGAAGGAGAGGCCAAGCCACTCAAGATTGGCATCTTCCAGGATCTGGCCGCGCGTCTTGCTGATGACGAGAGAGTCTCCAAGACCATGCTGCGCTCTGCTCTGCGTCAATACACCTCCAGCTGGCGTTACCTGCATGGCCTCAAGGCTGGCCAGGCCCGTGTCGATCTGGATGGCAACCCCGGTGAGCTGCTGACCGAAGAGCACATCGAACATGCCAAACAGGCCCTCAAGGAGAGCAAAGAGCGTGTCTTTGCCAGCCGCCGCACCAACACCAAGGAGAAGGAAGACAAGCCCAAGCAGCCGCGCCGCAACGCGCCGCGCAAGGCCGATGCTCCTCGCTCCGACAAGCCCAAGTCCGCCCCCAAGGCCGCGCCTGTAGCCGATGCTCCCCTGGTCAAGGTGGATGCCGCCACCCTGAAAGTGGATCAAGGCGTGCGCGTCATGCTGGGCAAGTCTCCCCTGCCTGCGACCATCAAGGAAGTGACCAAGGATGACGTACAGGTTCAATTGCAGACCGGCATGATGTTGCGGGTCAAGTTCGAGCATCTGGTTCTCTAAGGAGACGAATGTTGAAGCATGGCGTGATTCGTTTTTCCCTCGTTGCCTGTAGCCTGGCGCTTGCCGGGCTCGCACAGGCCATCGAGCCGGTGCTCAAGGAAAGTGATTTGCCTGTGTTGGCTCAGGAGAGCCAACATGCTACGGCCAGCAAGCGAATTGCCAATCTGTTTACCCGCTCTCACTACAAACAGTTCAAGTTGGACGATGCCTTTTCCTCCGTGATATTTGACAAATATCTGGAGAATCTGGACTACAGCCGCAACCTGTTTCTGGCCTCTGACATCAGCCGTTTTGAAAAGTACCGTACCGGTTTTGACACCGACCTCGAGAGAGGGCGTCTGGCTCCGGCCTACGAGATGTTCAACCTGAGTCAGCAGCGGCGTTACGAGCGGTTCGAATACGCCCTCAAACTGCTCGACACTCCCCTGGATTTCACCCAGCCTGACAATTACATCTTCGATCGGGAAGGGGCTCCCTGGCCCAAAGACGAGGCCGAGCTCAACGAGCTGTGGCGTCAACGGGTCAAGTTCGATGCCCTGAGCCTCAAGCTCAGCGGCAAGGAGTGGCCCGAGATCAAGGAGCTGCTTGGCAAGCGTTACAACAACGCCATCAAGCGGATGTCCCAGACCGAGAGCGAGGATGTGTTCCAGCTCTTCATGAACTCCTTCGCCCGTGCCATCGAGCCCCACACCAGCTACCTCTCGCCGCGCAGCGCCGATCGCTTCAACACCGAGATGAACCTCTCGCTGGAGGGTATAGGTGCCGTGCTGCAGGCGGAAGATGACTTCACCGTCATCCGCTCCCTGGTGCCCGGCGGCCCGGCGGCCAAGTCCAACCACCTCAAACCCGATGACAAGATCACCGGGGTGGGGCAGGACGACGGCAAGATTGTCGATGTGATCGGCTGGCGTCTCGACGACGTGGTCGAACTCATCAAGGGGCCCAAGGGCAGCAAGGTGAAGCTGGAGATCCAGCGTGGCAAGGGCGCGACCGCCAAGACCGAGCTGGTGGAGCTGACCCGCGACAAGGTGCGCCTGGAAGACAGGGCCGCCAAGTCCAAGGTGATCAACGCCGAAGGCAAGAAGATAGGGGTACTCGAGATCCCGAGCTTCTACGTCAATCTCCATGACGACGTCATCAAGGAGCTCTCCAGCCTCAACAAGCAGAAGATAGATGGTCTCATCGTCGACCTGCGTGGCAACGGCGGCGGCGCCCTGACGGAAGCCTCGGCCCTGAGCGGTCTCTTCTTCGCCAGCGGTCCCGTGGTGCAGATCCGGGATCATATGGGTCGTATCACCGTCAATGGCGACGATGATGGCAACGTCTACTACGGCGGCCCCATGTCGGTGATGATCGACCGCTACAGCGCCTCGGCCTCCGAGATCTTCGCTGCCGCCATGCAGGATTACGGCCGCGCCCTGATCCTCGGTGAAAACTCGTTCGGCAAGGGCACTGTGCAGCAGCATCGCAGCCTGGCCAAGGTCTACGACTTCTACGAGCAGCCGCTGGGTCACGTGCAGTACACCATCGCCAAGTTCTACCGGATCGATGGCGGCAGCACCCAGAACAAGGGGGTGGCGCCGGACATCAACTTCCCGACCGCCGTTTCGCCGGACGAGACCGGGGAGAGCCGGGAGTTCAACGCTCTGCCCTGGGACAAGATAGCCTCGGCCAGTTACGACAAGCTGGGGGATTTCTCCGGTCTGCTGTCCAAGTTGAAGTCGGCTCACGAGGCGCGGATCGCCAAGGATCCTGAGTTTGCCTACGTGATGCAGGACATCAAGGAGTATCAGGCGGACAAGGACAAGAAGTCGGTCTCCCTGAACGAAGCCGAGCGACTGGCGGATCAGGCC